>Ga0335071_10003249_pt1 | contig 17222 bp, 14 predicted proteins | sample Lox_Sample_15_FD_206724 | JGI IMG/M metagenome (GOLD analysis project Ga0335071, IMG submission 206724) | Soil microbial communities from Loxahatchee National Wildlife Refuge, Florida, United States - Lox_Sample_1.5 | ecosystem: Environmental > Terrestrial > Soil > Wetlands | place: USA... | reverse complement strand
CCCAGTGCCGTTCGTGGTACTCGATCTGGGTCCGGTGATAGTAAACGCAGGACCAGCAGGCGCAGGAGCCCTGCTGCTGCTGGTCTCCGACCGGCGGCATCTGGCTGGTCAGGTCCACCACCTTCTGGCTATAGTGAGACGCAGCACCCAGCGGCACCGGTATGCTCTTGACCTGATGCTCAGGCGCGAGCTTGTCGAGGTCCTCGTGGATGTACCCGAGGCGGTGTAACTCGGCCCGGGCAGTCGCGGCTCCGAGCAGAACCCAGCAGCATAGCAATACAGTTAATCTTTGTGGCATTGTTTCTCCTTATGGGGAATGGCTGCGGGCCGGCGCGACCGTAAATGCACGGCTCAGCCGGCCCGGAACCATTACTAATGAGTGTATTTGCCGCCTGCCGTAAGTCAAGCCGTTCGGGCGGCCTTCAGGATGCGGGCAGCCTGCGGCCCGGCGGCCACTGTTCGAGCGCGGCGGACTGATGCCCGTTTCCAGCTGCGTTCGTCACTGTCGGGTGGGCCGGCGTGCAATTCTGCACACGGTTCTCTCCGTTCCCAGTCGCGCTCTTTCGTGCCACTCTTGACACCCAGCCGTGGTCGGAGGTAGCATTATGCCGGTGTGGGCAGGAGCACGGGTCGCCGTTGTCCTGCTGCCTCTCGGTCCTGGCACAGGTTCGTTTCCGTGCTCTTGATGGTCGCAGCCGGTATTGGTACCTTCCGCATCCGGTCTCCTCATGGTCAACATGGACTCCGCGACACGGGATAGCCGATGAGTCCCGGCAGGTAGCTATTTCCCTAAGGCTGACCGCGGAGGTCGCCCGTTTACGGGCAGCGCCCCGAGAATCGGGGCAACCGAGGCGGTCGTTAGCCGCTGGACCGAGCCAAACAGAGCGGGCGGGTGCCATGCACCCGCCCGCCACGTCACAACATGCCTGTCCCTGAATCAGTCGGCCACGACGACACGCGCTGGACCCGAAGTCCGATTCAAGCCCGAAGCCTGAGCCACTGGTCATTCGCGCCGCAATCGTCATCCGGACTTCGAGCTTCGACCCTGATTCCATGGTGCTTCCGTGGCGCCAATGCCCGTTTCAGCGGGCCTCTTCCTGAGTTGACTTCCGGTGTTACAGCACTACCATTGTATGTAACCGATGAATAGGTCAACACATCCCGGAAAGAAATCTGCAACCAGCCCGGCGCCCGTCTGGACCGAGGCCGAACTGCGAGTGCTGGACCGGTACGTTCGACTGGTCATCGCCGGCAAACTGGCGTCGCCGCGGTACGCGGCCACCGTCTGCCTGCCCGAGATCGAGCGCATTCGCGCGAGCACGGGCAGCGGTCACGCGCGTACCTGGGAGGCGACATACCGGGCGCTGCTGGCACGAATACCACCGCGCTTCCGGTCGCGGTACCGTCGCCCGCCGAGCTGGACTCCGGCGGAGATGCGGATCATCAACCGGTACGCGCAGGCGGTCGCCGATGGCAAGCACAAGAACGCCGCCGCCGCAGCCGAGGCGTGCCTCGCACCGCTCGCCAAGCTTCGGCGCAGCATGGAAGGGCCGCGGCCCATCTACCCGGTGCGGCGTTCGATGGCATCGATCTACGGCCGGATCCGTGCCCAGGCGCGCGCGCTTGGGGTCAAGGCGGCCTGGAGCCACTCGAGCCCGGTGGAGCGGAAGGTCGTACTGGAGTGGGTGGAGCGCTACTGGCGGACGCGCGACGTGAAGCCGGCTTGGTACATCATTGACCTTGCCGATCTGATGAGGACCGAACTCGAACAGAAGGGCTTCCATCGCGACCAGGGCTTCTGCGAGCGAACTCTGTCCCGCCGCATCCGACTCAGCCGCCGCGAGCGCTCAGCCGAAGTCTGACCCACCCCGTCTGTGTCCGAGTTGACTCGCGGCCAGACACCCACCCGACCGCCGTCAGGAGCGGCACCCTCATGGCAATGACAAAGCCGGCAGTCTTCGCCGTCGCGGCCATTGCCTTTCTGGGCATGAGCTGTACTTCCCCAACCGGTCCGATATACCCGATGACTGTCGGCAGCGCCTGGAACATGTCCGAATGCACTCTGCACGGTACCACCAGTGCGTCCCTCGACACTTCGATAACCGGCACCCAGACCACGACCGCACTGGGAAAGGCCAACCTGTTCAACGGCAGGGAGGTCACGAAGTTCAGGGATGACGCGACGGACCATTACCGGGCACCGGACACGATCATCACCACGACCAGCTACTTCTGCGTGACCGAGGTCGGTGATACCATCTTTTCGTACGCAGACCTCAGCGACACTGTCGGAGTGCCGATGATGAGATCGACACCGGCTGAGGGTCAGACGTGGACACAAGGTTCCGCGACCGCGACGGTCGTCGGCCAGGAGGACGTCAGGGTGCCGGCCGGGGTCTACCGGGACGCATGGAAGGTGAAGTTGACCTCAAGCGCAGGGGGCGTGACCGAAGACGTCTACGAGTGGTTTGCCCGGGGCACCGGTATGGTCAAGGTGTCCTATGATTACACGGCGAATGGCAAGAGGACGGTCTACGACGCGGCACTGACTTCCGCCACGATAAAGTAGTCCGAGCCGCTCAAGCGCTGGTGCCCTCTCCCGAGGGTGCCTTCTGTTACGCAGTGTGGGAGCATCGCTCCCGCGGTCCCAATGTCCTAGAAGACCGATAGCTGGCTGGACTTGTAGTATCTGGCGGCGCGGCCCCAGCCGCGCAGGACGAGCCGCTTCTTCTTGACCAGGCTCGACAGCAGGTAGCCGGCCTGGGCCGGGCTTACCCGCAGGAGCGTGCGGACGATTTCGTTGGTGATGAACCGCTTATCCTCCGGCCCCGGAAGGTCCTCAAGGTAGCCCATGATTGCGGTCTCGGCAAACGCCGCCTCGGCCCGGCGGAAGAGCGAATAACTCACGCTCTTCTTGAGCTGGTTATAGACTGCCTTGGACAGGCGATAGACACGGCCCTTCTTCTGCCCAAACGGCTCCAGCAGCCCGCGCAGGACCATCGAACTAAGGGTCTCGCGTGCCTCGTTCTCGCTGCGCTGGAGTATCCGTTCCGCATCCGCGAGGTCGATTTCGCGGTTGCGCTTGAGGAACGAGAATACCAGCAGGTCATGCAGCGTAAGCTCGCGGCCCTCCTGGTGGCGGTTGACCACGAAGCGGGCGAAGTCCTCGTCGATTCCCGCCTCGTCACGATTCCCCTGCGCGGACTCGATTCGGCCGCTGCGCAGGGTCAGGCGCACGAAGTCGGGCCCGGATTCGTAACTCGGCGGCTCCTTGCCGTACGACAGCAGAATGTGGTACATCCGTTTGACGCCCATGCCGGCGCGTTCGACCATCCGGGCCTTCTGCAGACTCTCGGCCAGCAGGCGGTTGCGCGATACCGGCTCGTGCCCGAGTATGTTCTGCGGGTTGACGTCGCCGAAGAATCCACCCGGGCTCGATATCTCGAGCCGGTCCTGGAAATGGCGGAGGTAGATCGGGCCGGTCAGGTTGTAGTCGCGGTGGACGAACGCGTTGAGCAGCGCCTCGCGCAGGACATCATCCGGAAAGTCGGGAATCTCGAAGTGAAACAGCCCCAGTTTCAGCGTGTAGATGCGGTTGCAGGATTCGAGCGCCTGCGTGAACTGCTCGAGTATCGCGAGCAACGGACGGGCCGAGTCTACCCGCTTGTCGTACTCGGTGTCGCTCTTCATATGCAGGTAAATGGCCTCGTGCCCGGGCAGTTGCTGGCGGAGCACGTCCTCCCGGCCGACGAGCAACAGACCGGCGACCGTCAGCCGCGGTCCGCCGTTGCGCACCAGCACACCGAGCCGCTCCAGCAGGTCTTCGCTCGACAGCGCCAGCAGAGACGATGCCGGTTCTTTGGCCGCCAGGATGCGGCGCAGCCGCTCCACCTCAAGGCCGTCCACCACCTCCGGGCCAAGGTCAAGAGTTCGTGCGGAGAAGTCCGGATTAGACTCGAACATCGCGTCCATCTTAGTCCTGCTGGCTCTCGGGTCAAGCGGCTGCAATCCGCTCCGGCCGTGCGGCTAGACCACAACTGCGACCGGGTGTAGAATCTCGCGAGCTAATACCGCGTGCGCTACGTCGGCAACATCTTCCGACCGCCCTCTGAGGCCGATTCCCTGCTGCTGCAGGTCACCATCGGCTGCTCGCACAACCGCTGCACGTTCTGCGCCATGTACCGGGACAAGCAGTTCCGCGTGCGACCGCTCAAGGAGGTCCTCGAAGATATCGCCGCCGCGCGCAAGTACTACGGCGCCGATGTCAGGCGCGTGTTCCTCTGCGACGGCAACGCGCTCATCCTGCCGATGCCGCACCTGCTCAAGATTCTCACCACCATCGAGCAGACGTTCCCGGACCTGCAGCGCGTTGGTGTGTATGCCAACGCCCGTGACCTTGTCTCGAAGTCCATCGCGGAGTTGGAGGAACTCGTGGCTCACCGGCTCTCGATATTCTACCTCGGGCTTGAATCCGGCTCGGATGCGATCCTAAAGCAGATAGACAAAGGAGCCACCGCCGACGAAATGGTAGCCGGTGTCCGGCACGGCATGTCAGCCGGCATGAAGTCATCGGTCATCTTCCTGCTCGGGCTCGGCGGCCGAAAACACTGGCGGGAGAACGCAGTCGAGTCCGCCAAAGCTGTGTCGCAGATGAACCCCAACTACATGTCAGCCCTGACTGTAACCGTTGTTCCCGGCACGCCGCTTGCCCGGCAGCTTGAGTCCGGCGAGTTCGAGTTGCCCGAGCCGGCAGAATTCGCAGCCGAGCTCAGGCTGTTCCTGGAGAACGTCGAAGTGAAAGCGACGGTCTTCCGCTCCAACCACGCCTCGAACTACGTGCCGCTCGCCGGCCGCCTGCCCAAAGACAAGGAACGACTGGTCGACGAATTGACTCAGGCAATCCGGCGTCATCGTTTCAAGCCCGAGTACCTGCGCGGGTTGTAGGTGATTTGACACCGCCGCGATGCCGTCCTAAGATTTCACGCTGTCGTCTTGCGAAAGGAAACCTGTCTTGAGAACCATCGTCGTATTCGCTTCCCTTGCCGTCGTGCTGGCGTGCCCTGCCCTTGCTACGAACTGGCCGCTTGTACCGCTGGACTCGGTCCACCCGCTCGGTAACAACTGGGGCAACTACCAGCACTACGACACGGTCAGCACCAGTGCGTACTTCCACAACGGCATTGACGTTATCACGCCCGGCGCGCAGGGCCGCCGGGTCAGCGCGGTCAGACACGGCTGGGTCAAGGCATGGGGTACCATTCAGGCCGAATACCACTACCGCCTTGCCATCTGCGACACCAATTCCAGCTTCACCGGCCGAGCCGAGGGCTGGCTCTACGCCCACATCGATTCGACCCGCTGGCACCGCAACCTCGGCGACGAAGTCCAGGCAGGCGACTCCATCGGGTATCTCGTGCCGTGGCCGGTAACCGGATTCGACCACTGCCACTTCGCGCGCATTTCCGATACCGGTGCGACCTGGCAGCGGTTTCCAAATCCCACCTGGTCGTTCATCCAGAACCCGCTGACCATCATTCGGCCCAACACCGACACGGTAGCCCCGGTAATCGAGAACGCCCGCACGAGCCAGAAATTCGCTTTCTGCCGGGACAACCGGAACAACAGCTACGTCAGCCCCGACAGCCTGGTCGGCAAGGTGGACATCATCGCCAAGGCATACGACAAGACCGGCACGACGACCGGCAACGCGACCTGGGACAAACTCGCGCCCTACGAAATCGACTACTCAATCAAGCGGGAAGACGGGCTGGTCGTGGTCCCGTGGAGAATCGGCGTGCAGTTCTCGAATACGCTCGACGGTTCCCTGGTCAACGTCGTTTACAAGGCCGACAACACCTGCAAGTCGCAGGGCGACTACGACTACCGCGCGTACTATTTCATCGTCACCAACACCGACGGCGACTCGATTATCGATGCTGCCGACACGAGCGGCAACTGGGATACCGGCCTGGTGGGCGACACGACCTACTGGGTTTACGTACGCGCGAGCGATATCACCGGCAACACGAAGATTGACTCGATGCAGGTCAGGACCCGTAACGGACTCGCAGTTGAGGCGCCGCCGTACGCGGTGCTGTCACGGCCGCTGCGCGCGGCGCTGACCGTTGGCCGCGGCGGGCTGATCAGTTTCGGTACTGCCGGCTCTGGTGCGGCCACGCTGCGGGTGTATGACCAGACTGGCCGGGTGGTGACGAATCTGGCGGATGGCAGGCTTGGCCCGGGCGAGCACCGCTTCACCTTTGCTCCACCTGTCGCCGGCGTCTACTTCGTCAAGCTGACCCTCGACGGCAGGGACACCTACAACACGAAGCTGGTCGTCCTCAGGTAGCGGAGGGACATGACCGAATTGCTCCGTGCAATTCGGATCGTGTCCCGAGCTTGACTACGGCCGTGTGTCTCCGTGTCCCAGCCTGGATGCGGCCGATTCCGCGGCCTGAATGCCTGTCGCCCAGGCAAAGTGCAGGTTGTAACCGCCGGTTTCAGCCCAGACGTCAAGCACCTCACCGGCAAAGTAGAGACCCGGAAAACGTCGCGCCTCCATCGTCTTCAGGTCGACTTCACCCAGGTCCGCGCCGCCCCCGGTGACCGTGGCGCGCTCCATCGGCTCGGTGCCGACAATGGAGAACTCGGTCGAGCAGAGCTGCTGGATGATGCTCTGCTGCTCTTGCCGGCTCAGGTCCGTGAGCATGCGGACGGCCGGAACCCCGGCGAGAGCGCAAAGTCTGGCGGCGAGCCGCCGCGCCACGAACGCGCCGAGGAATGTCCCAAGCTGCTTCTTCGGGTGGCCTACCCGCGCGGTGGCGAAGTCATCAGCCAGCTCTGAAGTACTCCTGCCCGGAACCCAGTTGACCCGCAGAACTACGTGCTTCTGCTCGGCCAGGGCTCGCGCTGCGTACCCGCAGAGGTTGAGTACGCTCGACCCGGATACATGGACGTGGGCGAATATGAAGTGGCCGGTCGCGGTTCGGGGTTCGCGGCCTTCCACTGACAGAGTCATCTCGACGCGAGGCTGCGTGACCCCGGCCAGTTCGCTCAAGTCTTCCTGCGTCCGGAGCGACGCCAGGGCCGGGAACCACTCCACCGTCTTCAGGCCAAGTTTCCGACACAGCCCAAGACCGTCCCCGGTCGAGCCGGTGCGCGGATAGCTTGCCCCGCCAGTCGCAAGGCAGACGTTCCGCGCAGTCACCGTACCGCCATCGGCCATGCGGACCTGCCACCCTGGCTCAAGACCGACTACCCGGCAGGAGGTTCTCAACACGCCCCCTTTCGCCGCTATTTCACGCAGAAGCGCATCCCTGATCCCGGCCGCGTCAGTTCCATTGGGCCAAACGCAGCCCTCTTCGTCGGTCCGGGCCTGGATTCCAAGGCCCGCGAAGAACTTCACCACGCGTTGATACGGAAACTTACGCAGCAGCGGCATCAGGAGCCGGATGTCGCAGTCGAAGCGGTCGGCCATCTGTCGCGGCGATTCGGCGTGGGTGAAGTTGCCCTTTCCGCCACCGGTCACGGTTAGCTTGTTGCCGCACCGGTCGGTTCGCTCCAGAACGACCGCGCGGAGGCCCAGCCGGCCTGCAGCCACGGCGCAGGCCAAGCCCGCAGCCCCGCCGCCAACTACCGCAATATCCGTAACTTCTGACATTATATGAACTTGGCCATATTGTGGCTGGGGCCCGAATACGGTGGCGCTAGAATCAGCGCAACCTTTTGAGCCTTGGTGTGTCTAAGATATTCGAGAGCACGAAAGTTCGGTATCATAAACCGGCTCGGTCAAAACATTGCCGCGACACTGAGCTTCTCGTGACTCTCTTTTTCTTTTGTCCCGACGTATTCCAAGTATCGCAACGGTGCACATACGTGTTCATCCGTGGTCAACTATTTCCGCGTCCGCACTTCTGCATTCTGGTATCTGACTTCTGAATTCTGGTCTATCGGGTTCCTCAGTTAACTACTCGCCGACGACCGTCACCACCAACTTTCGGTGGCGCGGTCGGTTATCGAAATCGAGGAAGACAACCTGCTGCCACGTCCCAAGCGCTATCGCGCCGTCCCTGACCGGGAACGACTGCGACGCACCGACCAAAGCGCTCCGCACGTGGGCGAAGCCATTGCCGTCATCCCATGTATCGTTGTGATGGTAGCGCGCCTTCTCGGGCGCGAGTTTCTCAAGTGCTGCCTTCAGGTCCGCGACCGCGCCAGGCTCAAACTCGATGGTTGTGATGCCGGCGGTAGAACCCGGGTTCGCAATGCAGACGACGCCGTTCCTGATACCGGACTTCTCGACGATGGCCGCGATCTGGGGTGTGACGTCAACGACGTCGCAGAAGCCCTGAGTGGAAACCTCAAACGTCGCGCTAAGCACCATCAGGTGGATTGTGTTGGGGTGAATACTCAGTCGAGCTGAGGGTGTCGGAACTTCCAGCTTCTGACATCTAGCCTCTAGCTTCTGAACTCGCTCGGGCCGAAAAGAAAGAGGGTCACCTCTGGTCGCGAGTCTGGCTGCAATCTTCGCAATGTGACCGAGCCTATAACGATTACGCTTCCAGCGTGCCCGGCGGAACAATAGCAACCCCCTTCCCGATGTCAAGCAGATTCAACTATCCCTGAATCCTCTATCGGTTCCGGGGAGGCGATCTCAGCGTCCCTTGCGGCTCGCCGGTCCGGCCTGCGCGGTTTGACTTCCGGGGCTTGCCACATAGCATCACGCCATGGACTACCGACTGCTCTGCCTCATCGCCCTGGTTGCCTGGGGTTTCTGGAGTTTCCTAAGCAAGCTCGCTACCAGGACGGCGTCCGACCATAACGTCGCGTTCTGGACGACTCTCGCCGGCCTCCTGCCGATAGCCGCATACTCGCTGACCGCGCGGACCCGCAGTGAGATGAAGCCGGCGGCGCTCCCGGTTGTCGCCGGTGTCCTGGCCGGAATCGCGACCGTGGCCTACTACCTGGCCCTGCGCCGCGGACCGGCGTCGGTCGTCGTGCCCCTGTCAGGCATGTACATCCTCCTGCCGGCCGTGCTCGGGTTTATCTTCCTCAAAGAGCCGCTCACGATGACTCACGTCATTGGCTTGGGCTGCGCGGGCCTCGCGGTTCTATTCCTAAGCCTCTAGGCCCGGCATGGCGACCACCACGCCGGCCGTCCTTCTGCGGCGCGAACGGGCCAAGCGATACACGTGCAGAGCAACGAGAGAGCAACTCCGGAAGCATTTCGCAGAGCAATCCGGAGAGCAACGGCCGGAGCTGCCTCGGGACCAGCGAGGACGGCAACCCGCGGAGTTAGCCGGGCCGCAACGCTCCGACCAACCCGGAGAGGAACCGGTGGAGCAACCCGTAGACTAACCCGGAAAGCTAACCGGAGAGCAACCGGTAGACCAACCCGGCGAATTCCGGTGGAGGTTCATCCGGGAATTGCGGTGGAGGTAACCTCCCGAACGATGCACGAAGCAACCCTGTCCGTAGTCTCCTGAACGGTGTGGGGGGTGAGGGGGTGGGTTTGCGAGCTACAGGCCTAACGCCTAGCGTCTCAGGCGGATAGGCCAGAAGTCCGCCTCGGCGGCTTTTAGCCTAATTCATATACAAGCCTCCCCAGCCTCCAGTTGATAATCTGCACTCCGAAACGGCCTATGTGGCCGCTGCTGTGCAGAACCGTACACCGGCAGCGCCAATGAAGCGCCCTTCCCTGCTCTTGACTCGCGTAGTGCCGCCTCTATTCTTTTGCCGCAATGGGCCCGATTGCACCGAAGCAAGTCAGCGACCCGGTGGAGCGGTTCGACCGCGACCGCAAGGTCTTCCTGTCCCCTGACTACAAAGAAGAACAACTACGCTCCGAGCTCCTCAACCCCTTCTTCGAATCCCTCGGCTGGGACGTCGCCAACACGGCCGGTCTGACCGGGGCCTGCCCTGAGCGTAGTCGAAGGGTCTTCAAGCCGGTCATCCGCGAAGAGTCGATCAAGATAGCGGGCGTGACTACGCCCAGTTCAGCCGAAGGGCTAGACGACATCTTCGCTTCCGAAAGCATGGTCACCTCAACTGGCCGCAGCGGTGGGTACTAGGTTCTGTTGACATGATTGGCGAAGCCAAAGGCGGATCCAGCGCACGTATCAAACAGCTGCGACGCAGTGCTCAACCTTCGTGGCTGAGGCGAGCATGGATGCACTGGTATCTACCCAAGCCTGAGTCCACCGCCATGATTGCTGCTCTCTCTGTGGGTATCCTAGTGTTGACGCTTTGGTATCGACTAACGGAGAACGCCGCGTGGATCAACACATGGTCAGCAGCACCAGTGCTCGGGCTGATTGTGCGAGTACTGCAGTCGATCGCTACGTGGGTGAATGGGATCATCGACAGTCAAACGTTGATGGCCATTCACTCGGCGCTGACCGGAACCGTCTTTGCTCTTCTCATAGCCATCTCCGTTGGGATGCGCCGAGAGGAGGAAAGCGACAAGACGCGTGTGCTTCTGAGGGCTGGATCCGTGTATCCACTTGCACTTTGGGCGGTGCTGGGATTCCCCACCCTCATGGTTCAAGGCAACGTTCCCTACAAGGTGCTTCCTCCGCTGGCACTCGCCCTGTTCATGGTCCCGTCTCTGTACCGACTTCTGCTAATCCTCCTAGACGGGAATCGCCTCCGTGCGGAACGAACCGCGCTCTTGAAGGACATCCTGAAGCGGCACATGAATGTATCAGAGGATAGGCGTCTAGCGATGTTGAATCTGCAGGACAGCCTGGATGCATCGGGCATAGAACTGGTCTACTTCCGGCATGCTCCGAAAGGAACAGCCTATCACAATGTCTATGCTCCTGAGAGGGGACTTGTGACCAAGCTGGACTTCGGCGTCTTGAAGGAACTGGCTGGGGTAATTGAGGAAGCAGCCAACGATGCGGAATTCACCTTTCGCGCGGTCGAGTCGAGTCCGGAACCGCAGAAGGCATCCGGCTCCACTCCCGGTACCAGCCAGGGCCGCAGGCTGGCCGAGAACAGACGAAGGTACCTAAGGGCGGGATACGGAGACATTGTACACGAAGCTAGCCCAGTCATTAGCTTCGACCAAGACTTGGTTCGCGATCCCCGTGCGTTGGCCGAGGTGCGGAGACTAGCCCGGCGGGCATTCAAGCTAGACCCGAGGTACGAGAACTTGACCTCAGAGCTCAGGCCAGCTCTCGAGAGACTCCGAGACCAGCTTGCGGAAGCAGTTCGCAATAGTGCCCAGAGCAGAATTGACGAATGCGTCAGCACGTATGTCGAGCTAGGATCCGCGTTCACTGAATACGCATTGGACTGGGAGAAAGATAACCTCCAGCGAGATGGATCAGACAAGTCAGAGCCAGCGATGCACGAGACCGAGTGGATACTGCATGACATTCGGCGCGTCGTCGACGAGGCAATCCTCACCAGGTCCCCCGAGAGCATCTACAAGACTGGATTCCTGGGTGTGACGATCATCCTAAGTAGTGGCATGTTCAAGACTCCCTCTCTCTTTCTGTCATTCCTGAACGAACCCCTTCGCGCTTTGCTGGACTCTGCCTCTCAACGACTGGACAACGAAACACGGCGACAGGTGATTGACGCAATCGCGGGGTGGATCAAGCAGGTGATGTGGGCACTCTCTGGGCGCGTGACCGCCGCACTGGACGACACCGGGACTATCCCGGAGGCGCTCACAAGGTCGATTAGGAGCACGCTCAACGTGACTCAGAATCTGCTCAGGTCAGCCTGCAATTACAGACACAAGGATGACATCGTGGACCTGCTCAACGCTGCCGACGGTCTCCACACACACGTCGCGGACGACTCACCATACGGCGAGGAGGAACTTGAACTGGAGTTGAACTATGCGAACCCATCAGTTGAGCGAAATGCCAGCCTGCAGCGGACCAAGGCGCGCCTGCATGCCCTGAAGAACCTACGGAGGGACTTACGTGGACGCACAGAAGTAATGCATCTCTGGATGGGGGGTTGGCTGTTAGAGCGTCGGCAACGCGAACGCGATGAGACTCTGTGGGCCGATCTGTACGGCGAAATCGAGAACCGCCTACCTTCGCAGTTGTCAGAGCTTGCAGACGCGTACCTGCGTGCGAGCAGGGCGGAGTTTCCTGGCACTTGGGATACGCTCCTGTGGAGAGAGCCACCACATCACGTCGGTCGAACAGAGTCCATAGACAGGGTATTTTGCATGAAGGCACTTCGGCTCACTGCCGAAGGTCAAGGTGGGGAGGCGGGGCTGAAGCCCGTCGCTGAGCTCGCGTGGGCCGTGTCGGGTGAGCACGGCTTGCTTCAGATGCTCGACGAGATGGCACGGGCTGGTGCCGCGGGGGAAAGTCTATTAGGGGATAGACAGAGGGCGGCGATACCAACTCTGAAGCAGGCGTTTGAGCGCGTGAAGAAGGAGTTCGAGGACAGCGAACTCGCACGAATCACCGGTGCGCCCATCCCGGCCAGTCGTGTGGTCGCGCTCGCGGCCGGCGTCGCCGAAGGCTTCGCCGACGGGGGCTGGTTCCGTCCACTGTTGAAGAAACTAGGCAAACATGAAGAGCGGTTGACCGAGACCCCATCGGACAAGGCTGACACTTTCTTTGGTTTCAGTGAACTCCGCGACAAACAGGAGTTCGTTGACCGCACCGACAGCGATGCCCGGCAGAGGGGGAAGGCCGTGGGCGAGGCAGTGGCCGGCGGAGAAGATGCGTTTCTCGCCAAGCGTCTTCTCGACTGGTGCACGGAAGTCTCCGTCGGCAGCGTAGATGCCCTGATCGCCCAGTTCGGCACCAAACGCGACCTGGCTAAGGCGGTCCTTCTGACGACCTACACAAGCATGGCAGAGTACGTCCGGGACAATCCATCTTACGTACCGCGCTACAGTGACCCGCAGCGCGAGCCCCTCGTCCAGCGGCAAATCGGCTGGATACGACGCGGAGACGTGTACGTGCCGGTTGTCCCAGTCCACGTCGAAAGTCCATCCAAGGACAGGGGAGGGGAAACCCTCGCGGTCATTGATGCTGCGAGCATCGGTCTTCTCATGCAGTACAGCCCACTCCCAGTCGGCGGCGATTCTTCGAAGATACGCGGACAGTGGTACGTGGACGTCAGGTCAATGAACGATCTGCCCGCACAGGTTGAGGAGTTCCTGAAGAATGCTCCTGACTGGCTCAGCAAGAATCGCGACCAACCTGAACAGGAACGTCATCTCAAGTCCCTGGTCTGGTTTCAGGTGCTTGAGCGGTTCACATTCGACAAGCCTGATGACTTCCTTGGCCTGAGACTGGTGCTATCGGGTGCAAAGGAGAATGACACAGGCACCTCAGGCCCGACTACGCTCAGCGAAAGCGAGGATGCTGGCCGCGCGGCATGACAGAATGGTTGAACTGGTGGAGCGGATGCTCGACCCTTCGGCAGGCTCAGGGCAGGCTCTGCACAAGCAGTTGCCCAAGGCCAAGACTCCGCATGAGCAGGAATCACTCCAGCGCCAAACCGCAACCACCGACAGTGCCATCGACACGCTGGTGTACGAGTTGTACGGACTGACGGAAGAAGAGATTCAGATATTGGAGAAGACAGGATGACTGAGATTGAATTACCGCAAACAAAGGAGACATGACATGATGAGACAGGCCCTGATAACCGCTCTCGCGCTGTTGGCGACGCTGTCTTTCGGCCAGACGGCGGGCACGCCGGCCGTGACGCCAGAGCAGGAACATGCCGCACTGTTCCACGTCTGTGACAGCTTGAGGTGCGGCTACATTGACGCGAACGGTAAGCTGACTATCGCCCTGAAGTTCGCCGGCGCCAGGGGCTTCTCTGAAGGATTGGCAGCGGTCAATGTCGGTGGGAAGTCTGACAAGTGGGGCAACGCTACGGGTGGGAAGTGGGGCTATGTCGACAGGACCGGCACTTTCGTCATCAAGCCACAGTTTGACGGCGCCGAGGACTTCTCTGAAGGTCTGGCAGCGGTCAACGTTGGCGGAAATTCGGGCGAGTTCGAGGGCGGCATCGTTGCGGGTGGGAAGTGGGGCTACATTGACAAGACCGGCAACCCTGTAGTCAACCCGCAGTTCGCCGGCGCCAGAGACTTCTCTGAAGGGCTGGCAGCGGTGAACGTCGGTGGAGAGACGCATTCCGTATTTGGCGTCGAAGGTGGCAAGTGGGGTTACATCGACAAGACCGGCAAACTCGTCATCGAGCCGCAGTTCGACAAGGCCGAAGACCTCCGCGAGGGGTTGGCGATGGTAAACGTGGGCGCGAAGTCGGACACGGAGGGCTTCTTTGCAGGAGGAAAGTGGGGCTACGTTGACAAGAGCGGTGAGTTCGTCGTCAAGCCGCGGTTTGACGATGCCAAGCACTTTTCCGAAGGACTGGCAGCGGTCAACGTTGGTGCGAAGGACAAGTACGGCGGCGCTGTAGGTGGGAAGTGGGGCTTTGTTGACGCGACCGGCAAGCTCGTCATCGAGCGGCAGTTCGACGAGACCGACGACTTCCACGAAGGGCTGGCGCCGGTAGGGCTGGACGGAAAAGAAGGCTACATTGACAAGACCGGCGAGTTCGTCATCAAGCCGCGGTTTGGCAAGGCCAAGCACTTTTCCGAAGGACTGGCAGCGGTCAACGTTGGCGGGAAGTTGGACGAGTACGGCTACGGCTCGGTTGACGGTGGGACGTGGGGCTATGTCGACAAGACCGGCAAACTCGTCATCGAGCCGCAGAGCGAGGAGGCCAACGATTTCCACGAGGGGTTGGCGCCGGTCGGGCATGGCGGGAACCAAGGCTACATCGACAAGACCGGCAAGCTCGTCTGGAAGCCTTCGAACCTCAAGAACGACTAGCTTCAGGCGGGCGATGAGCGCGACCTCATGGGCCAAAGGGCCAAGTCCCATGTTTATGAGCGATGTCAGGGCGCAGCGCGGCTTCGCCGCGAGTGACCAGTTTGCAGGTTCCAGTTCCCAGTTGATAGCACGGCAGACGATGATGACAGCCGATGGCTTGCGGCTAACAGCTTGCGCCCCATGACCCCGTTCGGGCAGGGCGTAGATCGTTTGATGAGGTAGCAGGTGAGTGGTAGTGTGATGAGACCGAGCAATGGACACGCGTCGCCGTTTGAGCAGATTCGCCGGACGACTGCTGCTGGCGCTGAGTTCTGGTCGAGCCGGGAAGGACCATTTCGTTGACCTCACCGAATTGATCGAGATGGCAAAGACGGTCAATTGGCAAAGTCATGCCCGAGAACCTGCCTGCGGCCGAGAACATCAAGAAGGTCGAATCTCGGAAACGCAAGGCGCTGCGGCACAAGCCGAAGGCTGAATGACACTGCCAAGACGCGGCGAGGGTCAATTCATTCTAGATTGATGATTCCAGATTGCAGATTGGCGGAGGCGGACTGCAAGCGGAGGATGCCGGCAGCAAGGCGCGGCGCCGCTTGTCGGTCTGACCGAACGGGGCTTGACTTCGACTTTGGCAGGAGGCATATTGATAACATGAGGAGTTGCCGCCCATGCCGATAAGACCGAAGCACACGCCGAGCGAAAGCCGGCCGGTGGCGGCGCGCCAGTTCACGGACCGGGAAGACTTCATCGCCGCGTTCCGGCGCGTTCTCGCCGAGCACCGTCCTGATGCCAACACGGTCCTGGTCTATTTCGGCGTGGGCGGCATCGGCAAGACCAGCCTGCGCCGGGAGCTGCAACGGCTGATTGACGGCCGGTCGGACGTGTTAGCTGCCGCGCTCGATTTCGACCTGGCCCAGTACCGTGACCAGGAGACGGCGCTGTTCGCCCTGCGCAAGGAACTCCAGCGTAAGTACAAGGTCGGCTTCCCGACCTTTGACATCGCCTATGCCGTGTACTGGCAGAAGACCCATCCTCAGACACCGATGAGCAAGAACAACTTCCCATTCCTGGAAGACAGCGTGCATCTGCTGGACATTATTCATCTGGCAAAGGACCTGCCGTTTATCGGAATCGTCGCCCGGCTGGGCGTGCTGACGGTCAGAGGCAGCCTGCTGGTCAAGGACTGGTGGGAGAAACGGGGCCACCAGGAACTGAAGGGTCTGGTCGGGATGGAACCTTTGGACATTGCCGGACGCCTGCCGATGTACTGGGCATCAGATGTAAGAGCAGCTCTTGCCGGCAAATCGGCCGTCGTCTTCCTGGATACCTATGATGCGCTATCCGGGTCCGAACGAGTGGAAGGCAAGCTGCGGGAGCGGGAGGCCTGGGTAAGGGAACTGGTGGCGCAACTGCCCGAGGTGCTCTGGGTCATTTTCGGGCGGGAGCAGCTCCGCTGGGCAGAGGCGGACGAGGAGTGGGCCGGCGCCCTTCAGCAGCACCTGGTCGGCGGCCTGGGTGACAGCGATGCCCGGCGATTCCTGGCCGCCTGCGGGGTCGACGACCCCGCGATTCAGAGCACAATCGTGACCAGCAGCCAGGGCGTGCCGTACTTTCTTGACCTGGCCGTCGACACCTGGGTTGAAATCAAGGAACGGCACAATCGTACTCCGCAGCCGGATGACTTCGCCCACACCCGGCTGGAGATGTTTGACCGCTTCCTGCGCCACCTGACTCAGCCTGAAGTCGAAACGCTCAAGGTGCTTTCCACGCCGAGGTTCTGGGATTACGAGCTGTTCAAGGCGCTGGTGAGTGAGTACCACACCGGCTATTCGCTTACTGCCTTTGCCGACCTGTGCCGCTTCTCGTTCATTGACCAGGACCCGGCGTCGGGGCATTGGCGAATGCACCAGCTCATGCGCCAGAGCCTGCAGGAGCACCAGGCCCCGGAGTTGAGAGAGCAAGTGCATCTGTTTCTCTTGAACTACTACGCTCGGCAACTCAAGGACATCGCGCCAAACAATGTGACTGAGGCACACATCCGCGCTTTCGCCGAAGCAAATCATCACGGCAGTCTGGCGGCCGAACCAGAGAGCTTCACGGAATGGTGCAACAGCATACTGGTGAATATCGAGCGGACCGGGCGGTGGCAGCAACTCCAGCTTTCGCTGACCCGGGAGCGATATCAATCGTTCGTTGCGCGCCTGGGACCGGACCACCCGGCGGCAGTGCGAACGCTGGGCTACCTTGCGGGGTGCGAAGTGAAAATCGGGGATCTTCGCTCGGCCGAATCGCTCCTTCAGGAGGCACTGGCGCGTGGTGAGAAGGTCCTGGGTAAGGACTCGATACCGTACGTGCGTATCCTGGTGCGGCTTGCCGTCCTGTTCTATGATCAGG
>Ga0335071_10003248_pt1 | contig 17225 bp, 12 predicted proteins | sample Lox_Sample_15_FD_206724 | JGI IMG/M metagenome (GOLD analysis project Ga0335071, IMG submission 206724) | Soil microbial communities from Loxahatchee National Wildlife Refuge, Florida, United States - Lox_Sample_1.5 | ecosystem: Environmental > Terrestrial > Soil > Wetlands | place: USA... | reverse complement strand
CCTCCAGGAGATGGGCTCGGCCGCCCTCAGGAGAAAGGCGGCCAGATCGAGGAGGCGCTCCGCCTTCTGCATGGGTCCACGACCTTAACAGGCGATATCGCGCAGTCAATCGCATGCTAGAATCACCTGGACCCGCGCGGGAGCCGTGCATGGCTGGGATCGGCCTCGGGCCGGACGACTTCGAGATCTTCGAGATCGACGACCCGGACGAGAAGGGTCGGGTGGTCGAGGTCCGCCTCCAGCCGAAGCTCCTGGCGCTGGGCCGCGAGCTCGCCGGCGGTCTCTCCCGAGTGGTCGGCCGCGAGCTTCACCCGCAGTTTGGCAAGCTGGCCCGGCGGCGAGGGACGGCGCCGGACGAGGCCTTCGTGGCCTTCTGCGAGAACCCCAAGACCCTGCGCGGCGTCCCGTACCTGGCGCTGTCGGTCTCGCGCGCCCAGCTTCACGCCCGGGTCGCGGTCCGGGGGGAGTCCGACCGGGGCCCGACCATGCGCCGCGCCATGGAGCGCGAGGCCGCCAGCCTGGCCCGAAAGGGCAAGCCCTTCCGCCGGCTCCGCCACTACCTGGGGTGGAACTACGAGGACCTCCCGGAGGTGGCCCCGGCGACGTCCGCCGCCTTCTGGCAGGAGGTGGCCGAGGAGCTCACTCCGCGCGGCCCGGGGAACCCCACCGGCGTCGACCTGGGCATCGCCTGGCCTCGCGAGGAGGCCCGCAGCCTCGCCATCGGGGACATCCTGGGGGCCTTCCGGGACCTGGCCCCGCTCTACAAACTGCTCGCAAACGCCGAGTGACCGGGCCGCCTACTCGCCGACGGGCGGGACGGGCGCCACCGCGGACTTCGGCTCCTCCAGGCGGCGCTCCTCGCGCGCCGCCTGGCGGACCGCGTCGATGAGCTCCTCGTGCTCCTTGCGGAGCCCGTCGTATCGGCGCCGCAGCTCGGCGATGCGGTCGTGGGCCAGGTCGAGCTCGCCCTTCTGGACGACGTAGACGCGTCGATCGGTCTCGAGCCGGCCCCGGGCCGCCTTGAGGTCCTTCTCCACCTCGGCGAGCCTCTTCTTGGCGTCGGCGAGCTTCGCCTCTGCCTTGTCCGCCCGGTCCTTCTCCGCCGCGGCGCGTGCGTCGTCGGGAGCGGGGCTGGGCTCGGGCCTCGGGGCCGCCGGCGCCCGCTGCTCCTCGGCGCGGGCTTGCGCCTGGGCCAGGGCCTGCGCGGCGGCGGCCCGCTCCCGCTCCAGGTCCTTGGCGGCCTTCTCGACCTGGGACTCGAGGGCCTTGGCGCGCTCGGCGGCCGCGGCGCCCTCGGCGCGGGCCTCGGCGAGCTTCACCGCGAGCTTGTCGACCTCGGCGCGGAGCGCCGCCATCCCGCCCAGCTTCTTCTGGGCCTCTTGCTGCTCGAAGGCCCGCTTCTTGGCGTCCCGAACCTGGTCCCGGAGGCCGGCCGCCTCCTCCCGGCGCTCCTTCAGCTCCGCCCGGGCAGCCGACGCCTCCTTGGCGAGGGCGTCCCGCTCGGCCTGGACGGTGCGGAGTGCACCCTGGCTGGCCTCGAGCGCGGCACGGGCCGAGCGGGAGGAGATGAAGAAGGCGACGGCCGTGAGGACCGCCACGAGGGCGACGACGAGGAAGGCGCCAGTCATTGGTTGGATCCGATGGTGGAAGGGCAGCGGGTCGAGCCCGAGAAGCTATCGCCGGCCCGGACCTCTTGGCAAGCCTCGGCAGCAGCCGGGCGGCGGCGGCGCCCCTCCCCTGATACCATCCTGGTGTCTTGCGCAGCGTCGCCACCAAGATCGCCCTGGCCTTTGGGGTCGCCCTCGTCGCCTTCTCCCTGGTGGCCGGCTTCGGCATCGCCCGGCTTCACGACCTGGGCCGCCAGCTCAGGCTGCTCAGCGAGGGCTACCTCCCCCTCACCCGGATCGCCGCCCAGATCGACGTCAAGGACTGGGTCACCCCGCGGGTGCTGGAGGCACGCGCCCTCGACCCGGCCGTCCGCCGGGCCTGGATCCCGCTCGCCCGGGCCCACTTCCCGGCGCTCGTCCGGGAGAAGATCGCGGAGGGGCGCGCCGTGGCCGGGAGGGCCCTGCCGCTCGCCTCGAGCACGGAGGCGCGGTTCCTGGCAGAGGTCGTCTCGCGCCTCGACGCGCTCGACGGCGAATGGGCGCAGTACGACGCCGCGGCCCGGGGCCTGTTCGACGCCGTGGAGGCCGGGGAGACCGGCGGGGCCGGCCTCGACCAGCGCATCCAGGTGGTCCGCACCATGGAGAAGGCGCTGGCCCTCGACGTCAAGCTCCTCCAGGTCGCGCTCGACAGCCAGACCGGGGAACTGGTCCTCGCCGCGGAGCGCGAGGACTCCCGCACCGTCGCCACCATCGTCATCTACACGCTGCTCGCGGCGGCGGTCGGCGTGGGCGCGGCCCTCATCTCGCACCGGCTGCTGGCCCCGATCCGGACGTTGACCGACGGCGTCAAGGCGGTCGCCGCCGGGGACCTGTCCCGCAAGGTGGAGGTGAGGACCTCGGACGAGATCGGCGTACTGGCGCGGGAGTTCAACGCCATGGCCGCGTCGCTCGATCGCCAGCGCCAGGAGTTGCTGCGGGCCGAGCGCCTCGCCGCGGTCGGCCGCATCTCCGCCCAGATCACCCACGAGATCCGCAATCCGCTCAACTCGCTGGGCCTGAACGCCGAGCTGCTCGCCGAGGAACTCGAGGAGCGAGGGTCGGCCGAGGCGCAGGCGCTCGTGGGCGCGATCTCGCGCGAGGTCGACCGGCTGAACGGCGTCACCGAGGAGTACCTGCGCTTCGCACGCCTCCCCAAGCCCAACATGGCGGCCGAGGACGTGAACGAGATCCTGGGGGGGCTGCTCGACTTCGTCGCGGCCGAGATGGCCGCGGCGGGCGTGGAGGTGAAGCGCGAGCTCGGTCCCGGACTTCCGGCCATCCTCGGCGACGAGGCACAGCTGCGGGCCGCCTTCCTGAACCTTCTCCGCAACAGCCGGGAGGCGATGCCCGGCGGCGGAACGATCCAGGTCCGGACGCGGCTCGCCCCAAACGGGATCGTCGAGGCGGAGGTGAGCGACACCGGATCGGGCATCCCCCCCCAGGAGATCGCGCGCATCTTCGACCCTTTTTATTCCACCAAGTCCGGGGGCACGGGCCTGGGCCTGGCGTTCACGTTGCAGGTCCTGAAGGAGCACGGCGGCACCATCCGGTGCGAGAGCGAAGCGGGGCGCGGCACCACCTTCGTGGTCCGGCTGCCGACCGTCTCCGAGGACCGGGCGCCGACGATGAAGGAGGTCGCCACCGCGTGAGGCGGGCCAAGCGCAGCCCTGGGCCCCGACCCATCCCGATGCCCTCCCGCGGAGTCGCCGCGGCCGAGAGGCTTCTGGAGAGCCGGCGCGCCGTGCTCCCGAACGGCGTGAAGGTCGTGTCCACGCGGACGCCGGGCCTGCACTCCGCCATGCTGGCCGTCTACGTGCGGGCCGGCTCGCGCCACGAGACCCCCGAGGTGAACGGCGTCTCCCACTTCCTCGAGCACCTGCTCTTCCGGGGCTCGGAGGGGTACCCCGACACGCTCGCCATGAACGCGACGGTCGAGGCGGCGGGCGGCAGCCTGAACGCGCTCACCGCCCGCGACCACTCCTGCTATTACACGCCGATCCACCCGTCCGCGCTGGAAACCGGGATCGCGGTGCTGGGCGACCTGATCCGGCGACCCCTGTTCCGGGACATGGACGTCGAGCGGCAGGTCATCCTCGAGGAGATCCTCGACGAGGTCGACTCGGGAGGCCGAGACATCGACCCCGACAATCTCGCCAAGCGGCTCGTGTTCGGCCTGCACCCCCTGGGCTTCAAGATCGCCGGGACGCCGCGGACCATCCGCGCCCTGCGGGAGCGGGACGTCCGCGCGCACCACGCCCGCCTCTACACCGGCGCCAACGTGGTTCTGGCCGCCGCCGGACCGGGCCCGTTCGAGGAGGTGCTCGCCATTGCGGAGCGCCAGTTCGGCGGCATCCCGCGCGGGGATGCGTCGAGGGCCCGGCCCGCTCCCTCCTGGCCGCGCGGGCCGCTCTACAAGGCGGTGGCCCGCGAGGACGCGCAGGTCGAGTTCACGCTCGCCTTCCCGAGCGTGCCCGAGCAGCACCCGGACTACCCGGCGGCCCTATGCCTCCGCCGCCTGCTCGACGACGGGCTCTCCTCGCGACTTCCCTACGAGATCGTCGAGCGCTTGGGGCTCGCGTATGCCGTCCACTCCAGCCTCGAGACGTTCGAGGACCTCGGGGTGCTCTCCCTCGAGGGCGCCTGCTCGCCGGCCAAACTCGGAAGGGTGGTTGGCGAGCTGCTCGCCGTGCTCGCGAGGATCTGCGACGAGCCCGTCCCTGCGGAGGAGCTCGAGCGGGGCCAGCGGCGCCACCGCATGTCCCTCACGTTCGCGCTCGACAACCCCTACGAGCTCGTCGGGTGGTTCGGAACGGGCGAGGTCCTCGGGACTCCCGAGAGCCTGGAGCAGCGCTGCCGGCGCGTGGAGAGCGTGACGCCGGCCGACGTCCGGCGCGTAGCGCGAGCGACGTTCCGGCGAAAGAACCTGGTGGCCGTGGCGGTGGGCCCTGGCGGCGGCTCGCTCCGCCGGAGCCTTCGCCGCGCCGTGGAGTCGTCGGGTCTCCCGTAGCGCCGGTGGCGCCCTCGAACGGGGACGGCGCCGTCGCTCGCGAATGCCGGGACGCTTCCCTGGAGCGACGCCTCGACCGCACGGCCTGCCGGCCGAGTGGCCCGGATCGCCTGCCGCGACGCAGTGCGTTGATCGGCTGCGACGTTCCCTCTTCGCCTCGGATTCGCGCTCGACCCTGCAGCGGGCCTAGAATCTCGCTCGCGGGCCATGGAGAGGAGGCCGTGTGGGGCTGCAGTGGACCCAGGCGCTCTCGGTCGGGATCCCGGAGATCGACGAGCAGCACCAGGAGCTTTTCCGTCGCGTGGACCGCGTCCTCGTCGCCGCCTCGAACGGCGACGCGCCGGAGGTCACGCGCATGCTGGGGTTCCTGCGCGAGTACGTGGAGTTCCATTTCGCGGCCGAGGAGGCTTTCATGCGGGATCAGACCTATCCCGGCATCGAGGCCCATAAGGCCGAGCACGTCTACCTGGTGAGCCAGGTGGGCCTCGTGTTCGAGGAGCACCGCCGAACCGGACCCGCACCGGCGCTCGTGACACGTATGCACCACTTGCTCGCGGGCTGGCTACGCACCCACGTTGGCCTCACCGACCTCGCCATGGCGCGCTTCGTGCGACGGGCGCGGCGCGCCTAGGAACGCGCGCACCCGCGGCCGGCGCGGCGGTCCCTGGCGTGCGCCCTTCCTTCTCTGGTAGCCTGAGTGTTCATGGCGGATTTCGTCGACCGCGCCGTGCAGCGCATGCGCGAGGATCGCGGCTTCAGCCGCAACCGGCACTTCCTCGCCCTCTCGTCCCCCGAGGGCCGCCGTGCCGTGCGCATCCACCGCCACCTCCGCTCCCTCGAGTCCGACCTGGAGCGAGGCCACTCCGTCCGGGTGGAGCGGCACGACGAGCGCGTTTGCATCACGGTCCATTACCGCAGCGGGCGGCGGGTGGCCTGGCTTACGCCCGGAGAGTTCCGCCTCCTGTGCACGAGCCCCATCGTCCGCGCGGCCCTCGGTTCCGAGGCAGCGGGCTGAGGCCGAGCAAGGGGCCTCGAGACCCGCGGCGCTCGGATCGCTAGCGCCGCATCGAGTACGAGGGACGCTTCACTCCGGCGCCGGCCAGGAGCGCCCGCAGCGCCTCGGCCGGGTCGCTCCCCTCGAACGACATCCCGGCGGGCGCGTCGTGGAGAACCAACGGGATGGCCTCCTCCTTGGGCCCGGAGACCACCACCGGAAGCCGCAGGCCTCGCGTCAGGTCGAGGAGCAGCGAGTCGGTCCCCTCGGCGGGAAGGAGGACGAGCGCTCCCACGGCGCCGGTCGCGAACGGCCTCCACAGGGGGCGCTGCGATCGATCCCCCGGCAGGGAGAGGACGTCGATGCGGACCTCTCCCAGGTCGAGCCGGCCCATCGTGCCGAACCCGGTGGCGTCCTCGGCGATCGTCTCCCAGCCCGGAAGCGTGGCGAAGCGCGCCAGCGCCGCGCGCCGTGCCGCCGAGCCGCCGCCCGCCACGATCACCTTGCCGACCGGCTTGCCACCCCGCGCCCGCGCCCTGCCGATCCGCACCCGAAGCGCGTGCAGCACATGGGGGGCGAGCAGCTGGGACTCCGCGGCGACGGCGAGCGCTCCCTCCCTGCGAGTGGCGTACCCGTGCTCGAGGAGCGTGGAGAGAGCACGCGCCGCTTCGAGGTCGCTCGCCGCCGACCCGTCGAGGATCTCGGAGAGGGTGCGCGGCGAAGCCAGGAGCTGGACCACTTCCTCCGTGACGGGATGGAGCCCCGGGATCTCCGAGGCGGCGACGAACAACTCGAGCCGTTCGAAGGGGCCCGGGAGCGCGGGCAACAGGCGCGCCAGCTCGTCCACCTGCCTCAGCCCCTCGAGCAGGAGCTCGTCGAGGCGGCGCTGAACGCGGCCCTCTGCTGCCACCGGGCCGGGGTGAAAGGAGAACTGTCCCTCGCGCCGGGAGAGCAGCCGGAAGAGCGCCTTCTCCCCGTGGACGACGCCGGCCTGCGCGTCGACCACCTGTCCGGCCGAGAGCGCGACCTCGCCGCGCTCTCCCTCGCGCTCGATGCGGAGCCGGCCGGTCTTCCGGTTGACCGAGAGGATCTGGAGGAGGTCGACGAGCGGGATCTGGGCCAGGTTTCCCTCGAGCTCGCGCCCCTCCGCGCTGACCGCCCGGGCGGCCTCCACCCGCCGGAAGATCTGCTCGATCCGGGACATCACCTCGTCCGGGTCGAACGGCTTGCGGAGCCACGCGCCCATGCGGACCTTGTCGGGGTCGGCCGACTCCCCCGCGAGCACCACCGGAATGCGGTCCGTTCGGGGGTTGGTGCGGAGGATGCGCAGGAAGGTGCGCGCGTCGAGCAGCGGGGTCCGCTCGTCGAAGATCACCAGGTCCGGGGAGCGCAGGATGGCGATCTGCAGCGCCCGCGACCCGTCCTGGGCAGCGTGCACCTGGTAGCCGCGCTGCCGCAGCAGCGGCGCCAGCTGGCGGATCGCCGTGGGATCCGGGTCCGCGAAGAGGATCTTTTTCGTCGGGGCCATCGCTTACACCGGCTGCAGGTCGTACGCCGCCTGGAGCTTGGACACGAGCAGGTCGACGAGCGGGACATCGGAGGTGTGGAACAGCACGCCCCCGGGCTTCTGCAGCAGTCCGTAGGCGGCGTTCTCGCCGAGGAACAGGAGGAACTCGTGGCCGTTCAGGTTCGGGTCGCCCTCCACGAACACCGGCGTCACCAGCGGGTGCTCGGGTAGAGGGGCGGCGCCGCGGGGACCGAGCAGGAAGATCCGGACCGGGCTATCCCCGGAGCGCCATGATCCCTCCGGCCGAGGCAGCTCGGCCACGAGGGGCGCCCGGTCCGGCGTCCCCGGCTGGCCCAGGTAGAGGAGTCCGCGCGCCCGGGGGTCGCGCGCCACCTCGCGGGCCGCCTCGCGCTGGGCCGCTGCGAACAGGTCCTCGTCGGCAGGCCGGCGAGCCGACGCCGAGGTTTCCGGCAGGCGTGCCGCCTCGGAGAGCAGGACGTCCGCGAGCTCCCAGAAGGCCCCCGGCTCCAGGTCCGCGAGATGCAGCCGCCGCACGAGCGAGCCGCGCTGCTCCTCGGTTCGCGCGCGGGACCAGTGGAGAAGCTCGTCGAAGTCCTCTCCGTCCTTGGGGAACGTGGCGGCCCCCATCGAGAGAAGGAGAGGAACGCGCTGTTCGACCGTCCGGACGGACTCCTCGCGCCGCACCTCCTCCACGGCCCGCCTCAGGAACATGAGCGCGCCGAAGTAGTCGGTCTCCGGCAGGAGCACGTAGTACTCGTTGTCCGAGACCTTGGCGAGGATGTCGGCATCGCGCACCACCCGCGCCACCGCCGAGACCAGGTCCCGGGTGGCGGCCCGGAAGAGGTCGCGGCCGACCTCCTTGCGCAGCTGCTCCAGGTTGTCGATGGAGATGAGGGCGAGCGAGAACTGCCTCCCGTAGCGGCGCGCCTTGTAGAACTCCTTGCCGGCGTAGTCGACGAAATAGGAGAGGTTGTAGGCAGCGGTCTCCCGGTCCCTGAGGCCCAGCCGTTCGAGCGCCTGGAAGCGGCGGGCGTTGCGCACGGCGATGGCGGCGAAGTCCGCGACCGCGAGTGCCGCCGCGTGCTCGTCGGCGCCAAATCGTCCGCTGGCTCGATCGGCGAGCAGCGCGAGGCCGACCGGATCTTCGTCCACAACCAGCGGCACGTAGAAGGCCTCCCCGGGGCGCGCCCCTGGCGCCGCGAACGGGTTCCCGGCGCGCACCGGACCGGCGAGGTCGCCCTCCTTGAGGTCGATGCGCGGCGGGAGCACCGAGCGCTCGATGATGCCGCGGTAGGCACGCAGCTGAAGCTGCCCCTTCTCGTCGGCGAGCCAGAGCGCCGCCCCCTGCGCGTCGGTGACTCGCGCCATCACCGAGAGCGTCACGTCCTGCAAGCGCTCCAGGTCGAGCGTGGCCAGGATGCCCATGCACCGGCGGAAGAGCGACTGCGAGCGCGCGAACTGCATGTTCTCGCTGAGGAGCGCGCTGTGCTCGCGCTTGAGGCGCGCCCGCTCGAGCGTGCGCTCCACCACGGCGGTGAGTTCGGCCCGATCGACGGGCTTGGTGAGGAAGTCGGCGCAGCCGGCCTTCATGGCTTGCACCGCCAGCTTCACGTCCTCCTGCCCGGTGATGGCCACCGCCTCCAGTTCCGGGTCGCGCGAGCGGGCCTCCCGCACGAGCGTGATGCCGTCGACACCCGGCATCACCAGGTCGGCGAGCAGCAGGTCGAAGCGGTCGCCAGCGAGCAGCCGATGAGCCTCCTCGCCGGAGGCGGCCACCCGGACCTGGTGCCCGCGCGCGGTGAGGATCTCCTGGAAGAGGTCCCGGAAGAACCGCTCGTCGTCGACGATGAGGACGCGTCCACCCGCCATCAGAGGTCCGTCTCTCCCTCGAAGACCGGCTCGGCCGGCCCCTTCATCCGCACCGCCAGGTCCGCCCCGACGGTGACGGAGAGGACTCCTCCGGGAAGCCGGACCGCCACAGGGCGGCTCGCGGCGAGCCGCCCCGTGTGGATGGCGGCGACCGCCGCGGCGCAGGCGCCGGTCCCGCACGCCTCCGTCAAGCCCGCGCCGCGCTCCCACACCACCAGGTCCAGGCCCGAGTCGGCGAGGCGCGCGAAGCCAACGTTCACGCCCCCCGGCACCTTGGCCTCGATGGCGGGGCCCAGGGACTCGGCCCGTTCCGCGCCGGCGACGTCGAAGACGACGGCGTGCGGGTTCCCCATGTTGACCCGCAGTGCCGCGACGACCTCCTGGCCGAGGTCGAAGCTCTGCTCGCCTTCGACCCGCGCGGTCCCCATCTCGACGGTGACGGACTCGACGGCACTCCCGCGGCCGCGGTGTACGGCGCACCGCTTGGCCCCCGAGTCGGTCTCGATGAGGAAGTCGCCCTCGAGACCGCGGCGCTCGGCGAGGTGGCGGGCCACGCAGCGGATTCCGTTGCCGCACATGGCCGCCACGGATCCGTCCGAGTTGTAGATGTGCATGTAGGCGACGCCGTCGTCCTCCGGGGGCAGGATGGTCAGGACGCCGTCCGCACCGATGCCCCGCCGGCGGTCGCAGAGTCGCTGCGCGCGGCCCGGACCCATGAGCGGCCCGCCCTCCACCACCACGAAGTCGTTGCCGAGCCCGTGGTACTTCCAGAAGTGCAGCGGCACGGGGCGCATCCTATTCCATTCGCCTTTTCCCGGCGAGGGCGCACCGGGCGGGCCCCCACCGAAGGAGCCGTCACCCGCAGAAACGGGCGATGGCCCCAGCGTGGATGGTGACGGCGCGCTCCAGGTCGGCTACCTCCACGTACTCCCCCGTCCGGTGCGCCACCCGGATGTCCCCCGGGCCGAACACGCAGGCCTCGGCACCCATGTCGATGAGCTCCGGCAGCTCGGCGCCGAACGGGACCGTGCTGGACGGGTTCCCGCTCTCCTCCTCGAGGAAGCGCACCACCTCCGCATCCGCGGGCGTGACGGCCGCCTTGTCGATCCGGATGGGCGTGTGCCCGATGCGGAGCCGTCCCCCGCTGCGGTGCTGGAGGCGCCCGGCCGCCTCGTCGAACAGGAGGAGGGCGCGCTCGGGGTCCTGCCCGGGGAGCGGCCGCCACTCGAGGGTGAAGAAGCACTCGCCGGCAAGGATGTTCCGGGCCTTGCCGCCCCGGATGATGCCGACGTTGAAGGTGGTGTGCGGCGGCGCGAAGGCGGCGTCGGAGTGCTCCTCGGCGAGTTTCCCCTGGATACGCTCGATCTCGGCGAGGAGCCGCCCTGCGGCATGGATCGCCGAAGCCCCCACGTCGGGGAAGGCACTGTGGCCCTCGATGCCCGCCACGGTGACGTCGACGGCGCAGTAGCCCTTGTGCGCCCGGATCGGGACGAGCCGCGTGGGCTCGCCGATGATGGCGACACGAGGCCGGACCTTGCCCTCGTGCATGAGGAGCTTCGCCCCCTGGCACCCCACCTCCTCGTCGGCTGTGAACAGGAGCCAGAGCGGAGCGGATCGCGGGTCCTGTCTCGATGCGGCGGTGAGCATGGATGCGATCGAGCCCTTGGTGTCCGCCGAGCCACGGCCGTAGACCTTCCCGTCACTCAGCCCTCCCGAGAGCGCCTCCTTCCACTCAGGGTCGAACGGGACGCAGTCGGTGTGGCCGACGAGCGCGAGCCCTCCCGGGGCGTCCGGACCCTTGCGGCAGACGAGGTTGCCCTTCTCCACCCCGTCCGCGTCGCGCCAGGTCATGCGGCGCACCTCGAACCCCAGGGCACGCACCTCCCGTTCGAGGAAGTCGAGCACCGGCTGGTTGGACCTGGAGGAGGTCGAGTCGATGGCGACGAGGGCCTGGAGGAGCGGCACGAGGTCCATCCGGAGAGCCTATGCCACCCCGGCGCCGCCCGCACCTGCAGAGCGACTCACCCTCCCCAGAGCTTCCCCATGGTCGCCCGGAACGCCCGGGCCAGTTCGTCGGCCGACGGCCGCCCGGGTGCACTCGTCCCGCCCACCACCACCGGTTCACCGCCCACAAAGACGTCGCGGAAGGCGGTGCGCGCCGCGGAGAACAGCACCACCGACACGAGGTCGTCGGCCGAGGCGCCGGCCACAGACGGGTCGTCCAGGTCGACGACGACGAAGTCCGCCGGCTCTCCCGGAGCGAGGTTCCCTCCGGCGAGGCCGAGCGAGCGCATCCCCCCCCGGGAGGCGAACCCGTAGAGGCGCCTGGCGAGTGCGTCGGTCGCCGGGCCCGCCGGCGAGGCCTCCGCGAGCACAGCCCTCGTCAGGCGGGCCAGGCGGAGGTTGCCCTCGAGCCCGCGGGCCTCCTCGAGGAGGTCGACCTGAACGTTCGAGTCGCTGCCCAGGGAAAGGCTGCACCCGGCCTCGAGCAGCTCGGCTGCCGGGACCACCCCGTCGCCGAGATCGCGCTCGGTGGTCGGACAGGCGCAGACGGTCGCGCGCGCCTTCCCCAGCAGGGTCCGGTCCTCGCCGGTGAGGTGGATGGCGTGCACCGCCGTGGTCGACGGGTGGAGCGCGTCGACGCGATCGAGGAGGCCCACGGGAGTGAGGCCGTGCTCGGCGCGGCATTGCTCCACCTCCGCTGGCTGCTCGGCGAGGTGGATGTGGAGGGGCCAGCCTCGCGCGCGCGCCTCCGCGGCGAGCACGCCGATCCACTCCGCGGGGCAGGCACGGACGCTGTGGGGGGCCACTCCGACGGTGACGCGACCCTGGACGGACGCGAACGCCTCAAGCCGCGAGAGGCTCTCGAGAGTCTCGCCCACCGAATCGTCGACGAAGCGCCGCTGTGCGGGGCCTGGCGCCACCCCGCTGCCGCCGCGTGCGTAGGCCGCTCGGAGCAGCACGATGCGGATCCCGACGTCGCCGGCGGCCCGCGCCACTTGCTTGGCGAGCAGGTCCGGGTCCGCATAGGGGCGCCCCTGTGGATCCCGGTGGAGGTAGTGGAACTCCCCCACCGCCGTCACGCCCGCCCGCGCCATCTCGTGGAAGGCCATCCGCGCGACGGCGTGCACGTCGTCGGGGTCGAGGAGGGCCGCGGCCCGGTACATGGCCTCCCGCCACGCCCAGAAGTCGCTCCGCCCGGGCAGGCGCAGCTCGGTCCGCCCCCGGACGGCGCGCTGGAACGAGTGGCTGTGGGCGGACACGAGGCCCGGCAGGATGGCCTTGCCCTTGAGCCGGACCCACTGGCATCCCACCTCGGGCTCCCCCACTCCGGTCACGGAATTCCCCACGACGGAGAGCGCCGCGCCGGCGCGCACCTCCCCACCCGCGAAGAGCAGGTCGGGAAGGTAGGCGCGGGAGGGCACCGGCATCGACCAAGCGTAACGGTTCTGCCCCTTGCTGTCGAAGCGCTCGGGGGCCGGACCGCGGGCCAGGCGCCGCCCGTCGCCCAGTGCCCGGGCACCCAGGAGTTGAGGGGGATGAGCAACTTGGACGACGCGCGCTGGCTCACGGGGACGTAGCCTTCCACGCTCCCTTCGCGGCGTTGGGCGTGGCGCTGCCGCTCCCGATGGTGACTCCGACCGCCTCCGCACCGGGCGGCCCGAGTACCTCGACCTGGCGAAGAGATGAGCGAAGGGCGCCGCGTGGCTCACCTGCTCCATCGCTCACTCTACCTGGGAGGACAGAGTCTCTGAACCGTAAGGCGGACGTTGTCGCTGACCTGCAACAGCCTCGCGGTCCTCGTGTCCCCGAGCTGACGGCTGACGCCCGCGTCGGCGACGCAGGCACTGCTCCTCGGCACCCTCGCCGCGGAAGCTCTCGTGCTCGTCCCCTGCCCGTGCCTGCTCTGGGTGTTCGAGGCTCGGCTGCACCGACCTTGACTTCGAGCCTCAGGGAATCACGACGGCCGCGGCGTCGAGCTCGAGCTTCACCCCGCGGAGGGCCATCTCAACCACCTCGCGGTGGACGAGCAGCGAGACCATGGCGCGCTCGACCGCATCGCGCGCCGCGCCGCCTTCGCGCGCGGACGCGATGAGCCGCTCCTCCTCAGCCCGGGCGTGCGCCTCGATTCTCTTGACCGCCTGGGACACGCGGCGCGCCAGCTCGTCCCGGGCGGCGCGCTCTGCCGCTCTGCCCGCCTCCTCCATCGCGTGAGCAGGCGGCGGAGCCGCGCGCGCGTCTCGAAGGGAATCGGCGCTCGCCTCGAGCCGGGCCGCCCCGCCTTCGACGACGCGGTATCCCGGCGCCAGGTCCACGAGGACCGACACGGGGGCCTCGTCCAAGTAGCGCGAAGCCTGCCGCGACGGCACCCGGGCCCCCGGTGCGAGATCCGCCGGAGCCGGCCAGCGCAGCCTGAACCGCGCGTAAACGGCTCCGGATCGCGGCGCCGCCCGCGAGTGGATCACGGCGGTCCGGCCCGCGTCGCCGTCGCGGGCGAGCTCCAGCAGTGCCTCGGCGAGCCGGTGTCCCGTGGCGAACCACTCCAGCTCCTCGTGCGCCACCGCCGTCTCGCGCCAGAAGCTCCCGAGGTGGGTGCGCTCCTCCGCCGGCACCTCCATTCCGGGAAGAGCCTCGATCTGCATCCCGGAGCCGAACGTGAAGGCCGTCTCGAACGGGTGCACGTTCTCATCGGTATCGACCTCCATGCCGACGCGCCGGCCTGCCTCGACCACCAGCTCCTCGAGTTCCTCCTCGAGCCAGCGAGAGAGCGTCTGCAGCGCCGCCTCGATCTCCCGGCTCCGGGAAGTGGTGGCGTCGGCTTCCTCGCCCGCCTCGCCGTCGTCCTCGAGCCCCTCCGGCTGCTCCTCACCGAGACGCTCGAAGGCGCCCTTCACGAGCTGCGTCAGCTCCGGAATCGACGCCGAGCGGACGTCGAGCAGCGGATCGTAGCCCTCGTGTTGCGCGCGCCGCCCCTCGGCTACCCGCTCGGCGATCTTCGTGCGGAACGCCTCGCGCGTGCCCTCGGTGCGCCGGCGGCGGAGCGCCTCGAGTTCCTCCGGCAGCGACGCCAGGACCGCGTCGAGGCCGCCCACCGGCTCGTCGAAGATGCCGATCTCCTTCTCGTAGAGGTCGGCAAGGAAGGCTTCCTCCCCGGGCTCGGCGAGCACGTGGATCTCCACCGGCCGGGTCTGGCCGAGGCGGTCGACCCTGCCGATGCGCTGCTCGAGCGTGAGCGGCGAGTCCGGCAGGTCGAGGCAGACGAGGTGGCTCGCGAACTGGAAGTTGCGCCCCTCGCCACCCGACTCTCCCGAGAGCAGGACCATCGGTCCCTCGGGGTCCCGGAAGCGGGCCACGAGGCGGTCGCGGGCCTCGAGCGTCGACGCGTCGTCGTAGAGGAGGGCCTCGAGACGCTCGCGGGAGGCGATCTGGGACTGCAGGGCGCGGAGCGCTTCCAGGTCCCCGCCGAACACGAGGACCTTCTCGTGGGCGCGAGCCAGGCGCCCGCAAAGCGCCGCCGCCGCCTCGAGCTTGCCACCCTCGGTGAGGTCCTGACGCCGCAGCACGCGTCGGGTGAACGCTCCGACCTTCACCCGGCGATTGCGGATGAGCCGCGAAGAAAGGCTGTAGCGAGCGGCGACGTGCTCGAGCAGGCGCGCGCGCGTCACGCGCCGCCTCTTCCCGGAGCGGCCTCCCTTGACCGCCGGCGCGAACACGGGATCGTCCGGAGCGAGCCCGTGGAGTTGCCGGAGGGCTTCATCGACGTTGCCGCCGGCGAGCAGCTGGCGCGCGACGCCGGCGAACGCCTCATGGGCCTCGAGGCGGGACAGGAATCCTTCTAGAGTGGTGCTGGCGACCGGCTCGACGAGGGAGAGCAGCCGGAAGTACTCCCGCGGATCGAGCCGCACGGGCGTGGCGGTGAGCAGGAGCAGTCCGAAGGAGGCTCGTGCCACGGGCGCCACCCTCTCGAAGAGGGCATCCCCGGCGAGGTGATGGGCCTCGTCCACGACCACCAGGTCGAACGGCACCGCGGCGGCCTCGGCGGCGAGGTCGGCGTCCTCGGCGAGCCGCTCTTGGGACACGATCGCGAGGCGGCTCTTCGCGAACGCCTCGCCTGGGCCACCGAGTTCGGCGACGCGCTCCGCGGTGAGCAAGGTGAAGAGCGCGTTGAACTTGTGGAACAGCTCCGCCAGCCACTGAAAGGAAAGGTGCTCCGGAACGATCACCAGCACGCGTTCGGCAAGCCCCAGTTGGCGCATGCCGGAGAAGACCAGGCCTGCCTCGATCGTCTTGCCGAGGCCCACCTCGTCCGCGAGGACGAACCGAGGGATTCGGTCCGCGAGGATGCGACCCGCTGCCCCGACCTGGTGCGGCAGCACGTGGACGCGGGAGGAAAGCAGCGCGCCGAGACTGTCGGCTCGTCGCAGCGCTTCGAGCCGCGCCACCCGAGTCCGAAGGGCGAACGCGCTCGCGGGGCCGGCGTCGCCGGCCGTGAGCCGGTCGAGAAGACCGCCGGCAGGCCGATCGAGCGGCGTGTCGTCGGGGACGGCGACGAGCGCGGAGTCGCGGCCCGAGACGACGGTGACTCCCTCGCGCCCCGCGAAGCGGACGGCGATCCGGCGACTGTCCTCTGCCACCTCCACCACGAGACCGACGCCCCATGCGGGCTGGGCGCGGTGAACGAGTTTCTGGCCCTTCTTCCAAGTCATTGGCTGCGCGTCCTCGTATCCCTTCCCGTTGGCGGCGGCCAACCCTTTAAAGCCCGGACGTCACGGGCGCTTGGCCACCTTCACCGGCATTGACAGACGAACCCACCCAAGCTAGAAACCCCACGCTTGACGCCCGAGGGCGGATAGCTCAGTGGTAGAGCATCGCCCTTACAAGGCGAGGGTCGCAGGTTCGAGACCTGCTCCGCCCAAGTCAGCCCGAATTGGGGTGTTAGTTAAGTCGGTTATAACGCCGGCCTGTCACGCCGGAGGCCACGGGTTCGAGTCCCGTACACCCCGCCATCTTACCTGAGCCCCTGGACCCTTGAGGTCCCAGGGGTTTCTTGTTTCAGCCGGTTCTACCCTCCCCGTCCCGCTGCTCCGTCTCCGCCACCTCTCCACTTCCAGCTGTTGTTGCGAAGGCCGGAAGGCGCAGAAGCGTCCCGTCCTTCAACTCGATCTTCAGCTTCATGACGGCCTCACACTTCACTAGCCACGCTAGCGACTTGTAGAGGTCGAAGGCATCGACCGGCCGCGGGTGCGTGATGTCCCGGAGGACATCCTTCTGGGCGCCACTCTCGAGGCCGAGGGAGATAAAAGTCCGTCGGCTGTCATAGTGGCGACGCCTGCGAAGCCCGAGGCGCTCCAGGTCCTCGCGGAAGTCCTCGAGCGCCTTTCTGACATCCCGGTGTGTGTTGTTGATAGTCGGGATGATCAGGTCCTTCGGCGTGGGACTCCTACCCCTACGCGCTGGCCAGCCATTCAGCTTCCACCGAGCGAGCGCTACGGCAAGCGTGGGGTGGACTGGGATCTTGAACGTCGCTCTTGTCTTCGTCGGCTTGAGCAGCTTCCGCTTCGAGTCCCACGTCAGCGCCGAGGTAAGCCGCCCGAGCGGCTCCACTCCCGGTTCGTAGTCAGACCAAGTGAGGGCCGAGACCTGTCCCGTACGGAGGCTGGTCATGAACTCGAGCGCGTAGGCAACTCGTCGGTGCTCAGCAATCCTCGGGTCGGAGATGAGCTGCTCCACCTCGCCAACGTTGAACACAGCGGTCTCGCGCCACCCAGCGTCCTTGTCCTCGATGCCCGGCAACACCTTCTTCTTCAGCAGCATCGGGTTGCTGACCAGGATCTCCTCGACAACCGCGTCATCGAACGCCTGCTTCGCCAGAAAGAAGACCCCGCGTACCGCTCGTGTTGCCAGCAGGCCACCCCGACGGGACGGGGTCCGCTTCAGCGCCTTTACCAAGGCAAACGCATGCTTCGGCCGCACGTCTATCATCTTGATGTTTCCGATTACCGGCACGACGTGGTCCGTGAGTCGCTGCTCGTCCGCCTCTGCTGCCTGAAGGTTCTCGGCCTTACGCTGTTCCACCCAATGGAGCAGGTACTTCCTCGTCGTCCATAGCTTCTTCTCGTCGTTGGCCTCCTCCTCTTCTTTGTTCGCTTTGCAGCGGCAGCCACCCTCACCATGCTTCAG
>Ga0335071_10003247_pt1 | contig 17228 bp, 13 predicted proteins | sample Lox_Sample_15_FD_206724 | JGI IMG/M metagenome (GOLD analysis project Ga0335071, IMG submission 206724) | Soil microbial communities from Loxahatchee National Wildlife Refuge, Florida, United States - Lox_Sample_1.5 | ecosystem: Environmental > Terrestrial > Soil > Wetlands | place: USA... | reverse complement strand
GTCCTCAGCGATGTTGGTGGCGTGGTCGGCAACGCGCTCCAGATTTCGTGCGACGAGTAAAGCATCCAGCGCCTGGCGCACAAATTCCGGCCGATCATTCATCGTCTTCACAAGTTGGATAAACGCGTCATCGCGCATCCGATCGATGACGTTATCCATCTCGAGCACAGCTTGCGCCAACTCGACTTTCCCCTCGATGAACGACTCCAGAGCCCTTCGTACCATCGCACTAACCGCCGTTCCCATGCGGGCAATATCGACAGGCAGATCAGCTGCCGGAAGTTCGACCATATCCATCACGCGCTCGGCGATATTCACCGCCTGATCCCCAACACGCTCCAGGTCAGCATTGATTTTCGTCACAGCCAGAATGAATCGCAGATCCACCGCCATCGGCGCCTGCATCGCCAGCAGATCGAACGCTGCTTCGTCGATCTCGCGTTCCGCTGTATTGATCAGGCTCTCGCCCTCGAGCACCATCTGACAGCGCGTCAGATCCCGCTCTACATAGGCCTGACGGGCGCGATCCACCGCCTGCTCCGCCAATCCTCCCATGCGAAGCAAACGTTCCCGCAAATCATCCAGACCCAGTTGAAAGCGCGTGCGCATTTGAAAAACCTTTCTCGTCAGAACTATTATCCGAATCTTCCAGTAATGTAATCTTCTGTCTTCTTGTCAGACGGCTTGGTGAAAATTTTTTCGGTCTTGTCGAACTCAATCAGCTTGCCCAGCAGAAAAAATCCCGTAAACTCGGCGACGCGAGCGGCCTGTTGCATGTTGTGCGTCACAATCACGATGGTATACCGCTCCTTCAACTGGAAGATCAACTCTTCAATTTTCCCCGTCGAGATCGGATCCAACGCCGAACACGGTTCGTCCATCAGCAGGACCTCGGGCTCTACCGCCAGAGCTCGCGCAATGCAAAGCCTCTGCTGCTGTCCTCCCGAAAGACTCGCACCGGATTTCTTATGCAGGTGATCCTTAGCCTCTTCCCATAATGCAGATGACTGTAGTGAAGTCTGGACAATCTCATCCAGCTTGTGCCGATCACGGAATCCGTTGAGCTTCAACCCGGAAGCAACATTGTCGTAAATCGACATCGTCGGAAATGGATTCGGCTTCTGAAACACCATGCCCACCCGTCGACGCAGTTGCGTAGGCGACGTCCCGTTGTAGGCATCAATCTCGCCGATCCGTACCCGGCCTTCAACGCGCGCCTCGGGAATCGTTTCATGCATCCGGTTCAGGCACCGGATAAACGTCGACTTGCCACATCCGGACGGGCCAATCAGCGCCGTAGCATGATTCGCCACCACACTCAGATTGATGTCGTACAACGCCTGGCCTTTGCCGTACCAGGCATTCAATTTCTCGACTTGTATTCCAACTCCCATATCAGGCAGTCCCAAACGAGCCGCGGCGCACTACGTAGCGTACAGCCGCAACCGCACCTACAATAAGAATGATCAACACCAGTGCACCGGCCCATGCCAGCCGATGCCACTCGTCATACGGGGAAATCGCATAAACGAAAATCTGAAGTGGCAGTGCTGCCGTTGGCTGGTCAAGCCGAAAATTCCAGAACTGGTTTCCAAACGCCGTGAACAGCAAAGGAGCCGTCTCTCCCGCGACGCGTGCAAATGCCAGCATGATTCCCGTAATTACTCCGGACGTTGCGGTCCGCAAAACAATCGACAACGTCGTCCGCCACTGCGGCACTCCCAACCCATAGGCCGCTTCCCGCAGCGCTTGCGGAACCAGCAGCAGCATCTCTTCCGTGGTGCGGCAGATCGTCGGCACCATCATGATCGCCAGCGCCACACCGCCCGCCAATGCCGAAAAATGTTTCTGGTACAACACGACGATCGCGTAGCCCACGATGCCGATCACAATCGAAGGCACTCCATTGAGCACATCGGCGGTGAATCGAATCATGCTGCCGAACCGGTTCTTCCCAAACTCGGCTAAATAGATTCCCGCTCCAATTCCCAATGGCACGCCGATCACGCTGGCGATAGCGAGAATGAAGATGGATCCGACAACCGCATTCGCCATGCCTCCGCCCGCCTCGCCCACCGGTTTCGGCAACTGGGTCAGGAACGCCCAATTGATCGAGCCGATTCCGCGATACACCAGGTACCCAAAGATCGCGATGAGTGGCGCAAGCACCAAAATCACCGTGAAGATCGCCATCCCGGTCATCAAATGATCGGTCAGCCGCCTTCTCAGGCTGATCTGGAGCACGGTCCCATGCTGTGCCACTTCAGCCATTCGCCCTCACCGGTTGGCCACGAGTTACCGTCCACACGAGCAGTCGCGCTAACGCATTCACGATGATCGTGACCAGAAACAAAGCAAGCCCAATCTCAATCAACGCCGAAAGGTAGGTGTCGCCGGTTGCCTCGCTGAATTCGTTCGCCAGAACACTGGCCATGGTATATCCCGGGGCAAAAAGCGATTTCGCAATCTCAGGACGATTGCCGATCACCATCGTGACCGCCATCGTCTCCCCAAGAGCGCGCCCCAGGCCCAGAATGATCCCACCAACAATCCCGGCGCGCGCATTGCGCAGCACGCCCACCCGGATCATTTCCCAGCGCGTCGCACCAAGCGCCAGCACGCCTTCACGTTGATGCTGCGGCACCACCATCAAGACTTCCCGTGTAATCGATGAAATGATGGGGACAATCATGATCGCCAGAATGATTCCCGCTGCCAGCATTCCGATCCCATAAGGAGGTCCTTCAAAAAGCCCGGTCCAGCCGAGAGTCTTCGCCAGGAAAGGCTGTACGTATCCGCTGAGCAACGGTACGAGCACGAAGATAGCCCATAGACCGTAGATAACGCTCGGAATCGCCGCTAGCAATTCCACAAAGAATGACAGCGGCCCTCGTAACGCCTTCGGGCACATCTCGGTCGTGAATACGGCGACACCTACCGCTAAAGGCACGGCTATGATGAGCGCCAGAATCGAAGAAACGATCGTGCCGTAGATAAATGGGAGCGCCCCGAACTGTTCGTTAACTGGATCCCAATCGCTGCTGGCAAAGAATCGAAAGCCGAAGGCATGCCACGATAGATTCGAACGCGACACTAACTCATAAACGATGAGAACCAGCACTCCCAGGATCGCTAGGCCACACCCCGTGATGGCAGCCTTGAACACACGATCCGGCAATTCGCCGCTCGAAAACCCGAGCAGCGGCGCTGGTCGAACCATTGATGAAGTAAGTTTCGCGGCTTCAACCGGTTGCGGACCAGGCATATTCGGCCGGGGAAATGCAGGATTGGCCATCCATTCCACCGTAGCAAACGGTTGTTACAAACGTGTTAAAAGCCAACAGTTTTTACTGCTGACACTCACTTACTCCTGATGTACGCATATCCCGCACAAATCATCTCATTCATGCACTTTTCCCAAACATCAATGACTGCGGATCGTGACTGCATGTAAACTGTGGAGCTTTATATGCCCACGTTCGCCGCAGTCGATGTCGGATCCAATTCTGTTCGATTGAAAGTCGCTCGTCTGCAAGGCGGACGGCTGCGCGCCCTGCACGAGGACCGCGAAGTTACGCGTCTGGGCGAGGGTGTCTTCAGCTCAGGGTTTCTCACTCCCGATTCCATGGCTGAGACCATCAAGGTCTTGCGCCGATTCCACCGCACCATCCAGCAACTCGTGCCCGATACGGTTCGCGTAGTCGCGACCAGCGCACTGCGTGACGCCCGGAATTCCCAGGCATTTCTGGAGTGGGTTCGCTCTGCCACCGGTTGGCGTCTGGAGATCGTCTCCGGACTTGAAGAAGCTCGTCTGATCCATCTGGGGCTCGTCTCGGACCCGCGCATCGATCGCGCACCAACCCTTATGATCGACCTTGGCGGAGGAAGCTGTGAACTCACCGTCTCTCTGAATGGACACATCCGCGATGCAGTGAGCCTCCCTCTTGGAGCCGTACGTCTCACCAACGAGTTCTTGCGCCACGACCCTTCAAGAAAGGGAGAGCTAAAGCGCCTGCGCGGTTTCGTAACGCGTGAAGTAAACCGGGTTGCCGACCGGATCGCCAAGGCAAAAATAAGAAATGTAATCGCGACATCTGGCACGGCAGCAGCATTGACGGCTGTTGCCAGTCATCTGCATCGCGGTCGTATTCAACAGCGCAATAATGTATCTCGCGCCGAAATGAACCGGATCGCAAAGCGGCTTGCCCGCTTGCCCATCGCTGAGCGACGCAAAATTGAAGGAATCGGACCGCGGCGTGCCGAAATCATCGTCGCGGGCGCCGCTGTCTATCAGGAATTGCTGGAACGCTTGCGACTGAAGGGCTTCCGCTATTCACCGTTGGGACTGCGTGATGGAATTCTCTCGCAGATGGCGGCCGACTATGACCGCACCACGCGCTCCGGAAGGCAAATCGAGTCCGAACGCTGGGAATCCATTCTCAACGCGGTCCAGCACTACCATGTGGACAGAAAGCATGCCAACGACGTTCGCGAGTCCGCCATGACTCTGTTTACCTCGCTTCGCAGTGTCCACCGCCTCCCGCCCGAATATCGCGAGTGGCTATCTGCTGCGGCTATGCTCTACGAAGTCGGAGACTACGTGAACCGCACCGGGCGTCACCGTCATTCCTACTACATCATTTCGAACTCTGAAATTTTAGGGTACACGCCACAGCAGCGCCGGACCGTGGCTGCCATCGCACGCTATCTCGGGAAATCGCGTCCCTCGGTCGAAGAGGCCCCCATGAAAGCGGTCGAGACAGATAGCCGGCAGGATGTGCAGAAAGCAATCATTCTGCTGCGCCTGGCTCGCGCCTTGAACCTCGGACGCAGCCGCGCCGTCGCGAGGGTGCGAATCAGCGTGCGTTCTTCCGAAGTGCGGCTCACACTTGTTCCCCGGCGACGCATGGGAGTCGATCTTGAACTCTGGGCTATTGAAAAGGATTGCGACTATTTCCGGGAAGTTTTCGGGCGGGAACTTTCCACTGCCGTCTCATAAAGAGTTCGCAAGACCTTCGGAGTTACACACCACTGCATCGTACCGGAAGTCCGGCGCATCTCCACCTTCGCCACCGCGCCCTTTTTCAGTTCAATGGACGCCTCGCACCCGGAGTCGCTGACCACCGATCCCAAAAACTGACTCAGATTTGGATTGTGTCCCACTACCATGATCGCGTCCTGGCGAGCGTATTTTTCCAGGATCTTCCTAAAATCTGCGAGTCCTGCTTCCGGACGAAGCCCTGCATCCAACTGCAGCTTCCCTTCAAATCCAAGCTCGTTCCCCACCAGGAAGGCTGTCTGGGTACACCGCTTCAAAGGGCTCGAGATGATCGCGTCGACTTGGACATCAAGAGCGGTTAGCGCCCGCCCAATATATCCACACTGCTCGATTCCTTCTTTATCGAGCGCACGCTTTTCATCTTTCTTGGGGTTTTCGTAGTGTTCGCCCGCACTCGCGTGACGCAGAAAATAAACAATCATGATTTCTTATCGCACCCTCGCCGTACTCGCGCGGCGTCGCTTCGGAGTCTCAGGCGACGGAAATAGCAGAGGCGCTTTTCCTTCCGCAACCGACATTAAGAAGTCCTGCGCATTAAACGCAGCCGGACCGATTGGAGGACGTCGCTTCCTTTTCCCATGGATCGGCTGCCATGCCCGGATATAACTGGCGTCTTTTAGCAGGATCCTGGCCTTGCGATTGTCCGCGAGGTATGCGTCCAGTATCTCATGTCGCACACGGCTTCGAAGCATCTCATCGCGCAGCGGTACCAGGACCTCGACGCGCTCATAAAGATTGCGCGGCATCCAGTCGGCGCTGCCGATGTAAATCTCTTCCTCCCCACCGTTCGCGAAGTAGTAAACGCGGCTGTGTTCCAGGAACCGCCCCACGATGCTCCGAACGCGAATGTTGTCGCTCACACCCCGCACCCCGGGACGCAGTGCGCAGATACCGCGCACGATCAGGTCGATCTCCACTCCTGCCTGTGATGCGCGATAGAGCGCCTGTACAACATTCTTATCGAGCAGCGCGTTCATCTTCGCGATGATCCGTGCCGGTCTTCCCTGCCGCGCATGTTCAGCCTCGCGATCAATGAGTTCAGTGCTTTTCTCGGCTAAATCGAGTGGAGCAACCAGGAGCGGATCGTAACTCGGATTCTCCGCATAGGCAGTCAGAAAACTGAACACGTCGTGAACCGCTCGTGTGATCTCCGGATCCGCCGTAAAAAGACTCAGGTCGGTATAAATCCGCGCAGTGGTGGCGTTGTAATTTCCAGTACCGATGTGGCAGTAACTGCGGGTCACCCCGTCCGGATCTCGTCGCACCAGCAGCGAAAGCTTGCAATGCGTCTTCAGGCCAACTAATCCGTGAAAGACCTGCACTCCGGCATCTTCCAGGTCGCGCGCCCACCGTATGTTGGACGCTTCGTCAAAGCGGGCCTTCAATTCGATGACTGCCGTCACTTCTTTCCGTGAGGCTGCCTCGATGAGCGCCGGAACAATCAGCGAATGCTCGCTCGTTCGATAGAGCGTCTGCTTGATCGACAGAACGTTGTCGTCCTGCGCGGCCGATTCGATGAAAGAGACCACCGCATCGTACGAATCGAACGGATGATGCAGCAGAACATCGTGCGCGCGGAGTTCTTCGAAGAGGTCCTTCGACTTCGAAGTCAATCGCAGTTCTCGCGGCGTGAACGTCTTGTATTTCAACTCCGGCCGGTTCACCTGCTCGTACACATTAAACAGCCGCAGCAAATTCACCGGACCGTTGACGGGAAAAACCTGCCACGGATCGAGCTCAAATACAGTTCGCAAGCGCTCGATGATCTCCGGGTCCGCTTCCGCTTCAATCTCCATCCGCACTGCGTCCCCTTTGCGCCGGTTATGCAGTTCAGTGCGGACCGATTCCAACAGGCTCCGGGCTTCTTCCTCCGCCAGGTACAGATTGCTGTTTCGCGTTACGCGAAACGCTGCCGAAGAAACGATGTCATAGCCGTGGTACATCCGCTCGGCGTGGTGCGCCACCAGGTCAGCCAGGAAAATAAAATCCGCAGTTTCTTTCGAAGGCAGTCGAATCAGGCGCGGGAGCACGCGTGGCACCGAGACAACACCGGTGTACGTCAAAGCGGAACGGCGCCGTCGGCGAAGCAGGAATGCCACGCACAACGCCTTATTAATCACCCGGGGGAACGGATGCGCTGGATCCACCGTCACCGGTGTCAGGAGCGGATCGAGTTCCTTCTCACAGTAAGCATCGACAAAGCGCATTGCCTCGTCGTCGAGTTCATTCAGCCCCAGAACTCGAACTCCGTTCTCGGCGAGCGCTGGCCGCAGATGCGTGTTCCAGCAGTCGTATTGATCCTCGACAAACTCGTGCGTCTGCTTGTTGAGAATATCCCGCTTCGCGGTAAGCGTCAGTCCATCCGGCCCAGACTCGTTGTATCCATCTTCGATCTGCTGCATCATCGCAGCCACTCGCACTTCGAAAAACTCATCGAGGTTGCTTGCGGAGATAGAAAGGAACTTGAGCCTCTCCAGCAGCGGATTTCCTTCGTCAGAAGCCTCTTCCAGCACTCGGCGGTTAAACGCCAGCCAGGAGATGTCGCGGTTCAGAAAATATTGCGGATTTTCGAGAGAAGTGCGGACCATAAGACGCGTTCGAATTCACCACTTTTAGGATGATCTGCCCGAAGAGCCGCTCAACTTACGGGGTCTGTGAAACTCGGGAGACCCAGTATAGAGGATTCTGTAGAGCCTCGTCTTTTAACGCTCGGGAACAGCACCCACAGCATGGAAAACCGGCACTTGCACGATTCATCCCCGTGCAAGTACCGGTTGAGTTATTCAATCTAAGTTGATGTTTCTACAACTTCCTTTACGGCAGGTAGTAACGGAATGAACTAAACACCATGTTCTCGATTCCGTGCGGTTCAATGCCGGAACCAGACCATGCATTACGAGTCACGTAGGAGTACTGAAGTCCCCACCGCAGCCCGCCTTTTGGCCCGTTGTAGATCTTGTGCCAGAAACCCGCCGTCCCCTCGATCAGGACGCGCGTATCTCCGGTGCAACCCGACAGACCTCCAGGAAGAAACCCGCTCCCGTTTGCCGGCCCGGTTTCCGTATAACATCCCGAGTTGCCGAAAAACAGCGATCCGTAACCGACCGTTTTACCGATAACCGGATCAAACGTCGCACTACGCCCGGCATACTCCGCGCCAGCATTCAGATAGATATCAAACTTCGGCACATGCCATTCGAGCGTCGACAGACCCTGCAAGCTCTTGACCATCGCCAGGCTGCCATCCGCGCGAACCGTCGCGTCCGGGAGTCCACCGCTTCCGTAACGGCCTATGCCGCTTCCGCCAAAGCCGTGCAATCCGAAATCGAGTTTCTTGTTGATGAATGACCAGCGCGCATTTGCGCCTCCGCCCCCGCCATTCGTCGACACGTTAAACGCGCCCAGAGCATTCGGCCCCGGTGTGAGTGAACCAAGGCAGAAAGCTGTCGCGGAAACGTCTTCGCAAGGAAATACTCGATCGCGGAATCGGCTATACACGCCGAAAATCTCGTAGTGTCCGAATCCCGGCTCCCATACGAGTTTCCCGACCAGGTCAGGCGACGGATTGAAAGAATAACTCGCCGCAGGAGAGCAAGTCGTGACCGGTGACCCCGAACTGTTCAAGCTGGTGCTGCAATTTGTGACGGCGCCGTTGTACAACCCGCCACCCGCCCCCGCAGATCCCACAAGAAAGTTGGGGGCGTTGCCATGGGTCGTGAGCGTTGCCTGCGGATTCTCTACGGAAAACGCTACCCACGCCTTGTTGTTGAAAGCCTTTGACACGCGAAACCCGAACTGCCGAGCCCAGCTGAAACCGATGTTGTACTGCGCGTCGATCGTCATCGGCAGAGCTTCCGTGCGGTTGTCCACACCGTGCTTGGTTTCCGTGATCAGGCTCCACATTTGGCCGCCGGTAAAAGTCCAGCCATCGTTGAGAGCAGCCTGTCCCCACGCTTGCCGCTGGCGCATGGAGTAGCTGTTGCTCTGGTTGTTGTTGGATGTCACAGCGGCCGATAAAAAATCAGCCTCTACATATCCAGAAAGTTTCGCACTCGCCAGCTTTCCCTCGGCTAAGAGAGAAACACGCGACTGGCGTCCCGATCCGAAGAATTCCGACATAGAGTTCTGGGAAGCTCCCGGCATCGTGATTGAGTTGAACGGCGTATTGATATCCGCTCCAAGTGCTCGCGAACGGCGCACGCTTTCTGCCGCCAGGAAACCGCCCGGAGTAATCGTGATGCCCTTCACGTGAATCGCCGTCGGGGGCTCAGACAGGTTCTTCTGCGTCTCTTGTATCGATACGACCGCGTTCGTCATATTCGACTTCAGGTCCGCCACATCGCCCTTCAGTTCCGTGACGCTTTGCTGCTGCTGCGAGGCAGCCGACTGGGCGGCATCGGCCTTGCCGGCTGCATCCGTCGCAGCGGACTGCGCCTGCTGTACTGCCTGGTCCTTACGATGCAGTTCATCACGCAGCTGCTGGATCTGTTGCTGCTGCTGCGCGAGCGCCGCTTGCTGTGACGCGATCGCGTCCCGCAAGGACTGCACATCGGCGGCCGTGATGGTAGCCGCCGCCATTTTCTTTTTTGCCGGTTTTGACGACGTCGTCGTTTGCGCCAGCAATCCCGTCGTCAACATTAGAATTCCACACCACATCCGCACAGCCTTCATCAGTTCTCTCCTTTTTTCCGATAAGCTGCCCCGCGCTTACCGCTCTTATCAGTGAACCTGCTTGATCGTGTCCTTCACTTTGGCAACCACGTTATCCGGAAGTGGTGCATAGGAAAGCGCGGCGGTCATTTTCTGTCCGTCCGTCACCATCCAGTTCAGGAAATCATTCAGGATTTTTCCCTTGGCCGAATCTTTCGACTGCTCTGGGATCAACAGCCACGTGAAGCTCGAAATCGGATAAGCATCCTTACCCGGAGCATTGGTGATCGAGACGCGGAAATCCGCCGGCATCTTCGGGGCTGAAGCCGCAGCAGCTGTCACGCTGTCCAACGAGGCCTTCACGAAAGTGCCCGACGAATTGCGGATCGTTCCGTACGGAATGTTGTTCTGGATGGCGTAAATCAGTTCGACATACCCGATCGAACCGCTCAATTGACGGATCAGCCCGGCGACGCCCTCATTGCCCTTGCCGCCCATTCCAATCGGCCACTTCACAGAGGTATCGCTGCCAACCTGGCTCTTCCATTCTGGGCTCACCTTCGATAGGTAGTCGGTCCAGATAAAACTGGTGCCGCTGCCGTCCGAGCGATGCACAACAATGATGTTGGCATCGGGAAAGTTCATTCCAGGATTCGCTGACGTAATCGCCTTGTCATTCCACTTCGAAATCTTCCCCAGGAAAATTCCCGCCAATGCATCCGGCGTGAACTTGATCTCCCCGGTCACTCCGGGAATGTTGTAGGCCGGCACGACTGCGCCGAGCACGGTGGGAATATTCAGAATCTTGAACTTTGCATCCTGCAGTTGCTTGTCGGTCATCGGCATGTCGCTCGCGCCGAAGTCCACGGTCCCCGCCGTCACCTGGCGGATGCCGCCACCGCTTCCAATCGGTTGGTAATTAATCTGAATGCCAGAATGAGATTTGCCGTACTCGCTGAACCATTTCGAATACATCGGGTTCGGGAACGTGGCGCCGGCTCCGTTCAGCGTCGTTTGCCCCACGACCGGCATGGCCAGAAGCACGCACACTAACAGCAGCACGAGTTTGCGCATTGGTAGATGATTCCTCCTTTTTCAGTGCTATGGTTCTCGTTCTATCGGCGCTGTGTTAAAGGATGGTTACAGTCGAGTGAATTTCTGATGAACGGATACGGTACGGAAAGGAGTTAACAATGCACAGCACGTCTATGCGAATCGCGAAGCTACTGCGACGCGCGTAGGCGCGATATTTCCCTCGGAAACAATGAATTTCCCGGAAACTCTTGTTGAAGACTGGAAAGAATTTCGATAGCGTGCGCTTTATTTTTCTCGCGCACATAGGCGATCGCCAAAAGCACCCGCGCGAACGGCGCAAGATAGTGCCCGTGTTCCGCGGTCATTTTCAGGTCCGCGATTCCGCCTTCCTTATCGGCGGGCAGGCCTCCCATTCGCAGCAGCCAGCGAACCGGCGCCGCCATGCTTCCAATGATGTACTTGCTGAAGCCCGTGGCCAGTTTTGCGTCGTAGCACTTCGGGCACACCGCCAGCAAATCCTGCGCTGATGCGGACGCTTGCTTCGTGTAATGCAATGATGCGAGATTCCGTTTGTCGATCAGCGCCGCATAATCCGCCTGCAGCCCGGAGGACAGCGTCAGCGCGAACAGAGCATCGGGATCTTTTGCATCTTTCGAAAGTCTGGTATGCGCAAGCGCCTCCGCGCGATCAATCGCACCTTGAAATCGAACTCGCACCGCCGGATCCGGGCTCACTTTTGGCCTGTCAGCAAAAGCTGCATCATTCTCGAAAAATTGTGCTTCCAGCACACCCAGGCGGTTGAATTCGGAGAACAGATACCCTGCTGCCTCGCTTACCGGACCGACTGGGTCTTCGGGGTGCTGCTTCTCCCAGTTTTTAAATTCGTCCTGCGCTCCGGCGAAATCGAGATTGTAGAGTCCCGTGAACCCGCGCTCGAGTGGAGTAATCTCCGCCGCCCTTCGCGTGTCATCCGCATGGCTCGGTCGGCAGACGGAGATACACAACACCGAAACTGCCACCACCAACCATGCCCGGGAATTGATAAGCCTCTTCATCTATTGCAGCCCCCGTTGTTCTATCATCGATAAACTTTTGCCTTGTACTCACGGCAGCATCGAACGGGGTACTGGGTATTTTGATGCCAATTAACCCAAGGCCAAAGACTTTTTTGTAAACGTTGTGTCATTTGTACAAACACTCGCCAGGGGGCAGGAACAAAATTCATGGGCGATTCTAAGACACTTTATGCACCCGGATGGCCAGGCATTCCCCCGCGGTGGACATCCAGCGCCAAGACTGGCGCCGGAACGGCGCTGAACCGGCACAGCAAAGTCTGGTTCACTTCAAGTCACGGCATCCTCAACGAGGTTTACTACCCAAGGGTCGATCAAGCCTGTACCCGCGACATGGGCTTCATCGTCACCAATGGCGTTGATTTTTTCTCGGAAGAAAAACGCCATTGCACCTTCGAAAACCGTCCCGTCGAACCCGGTATCCCCGCCTTTATATTGACGAATACCGATATTTCCGGCCGCTATCGAATACGCAAGGAAGTGCTCTGCGACCCCTATCGCAGCGTCGTGCTTCAGAAAATTCGCTTTGAGCCGCTTCAGGGAGTTCTTGCCGACTACCGCCTCTTTGCCTTGCTCTCACCTCACCTCGCCAACTGCGGATACGGAAATACAGGATGGCTCAGCGATTACAAGGGATTTCCGATGTTCTTCGCCCAGCATGATGGCGCAACGCTCGCGCTCGGATCATCCGCCCCGTGGAGGAAAACATCGGTCGGTTTTGTGGGCACCTCTGATGGCTGGCAAGATATCTCTCAGCACTTCGAAATGGATTGGGAATACACCCGCGCCGAAAACGGCAATATCGCATTCACTGGCGAAGTCGATCTGGCGGCATGCAAAGGCGAGTTTGTCCTCGCACTCGGCTTTGGATCGATCTGGACTGAAGCTGGACAGCAGGCCCGTTCCAGCATCTTCGAGGACTTCGACGAAGTTCAAGCCATATACGTTTCACAATGGCGAAACTGGCAACAGAAACTTCTTCCACTCGACAATCGCCCGCGTCAAAACGATCTCTATCGCACATCCACCGCCGTTCTGCGAACTCACGAATCAAAGGATTTTCTTGGCGGTGTGATCGCGAGCCTTTCTATCCCGTGGGGATTCGACAAGGGTGACGAAGATCTCGGCGGCTATCATCTGGTTTGGCCTCGCGACCTGGTCGAAACCGCCGGCGCGATGCTGGCTGCTGGCGCTGTCGATGATGCTGTCCGCGTCCTCCGCTATCTCGAAGCGACCCAGGAAGCCGATGGCAACTGGGCGCAGAATCTGTGGCTTGACGGTCGTCCCTACTGGAGCGGTATCCAGATGGACGAAACGGCTTTCCCGATCCTCCTGGTGGATCTGCTGCGCCGCGAAGCCCCAGACGCCCTCGGAAAAATCGACCGCTGGTGGCCGCTGGTCCGCAAAGCGGTGAGTTTCATCATTCGAAATGGTCCCGTCACTCAGCAGGACCGATGGGAGGAAGACGCCGGATATTCTCCGTTCACGCTAGCCGCAGAAATCTCTGCGCTGCTCGCCGCAGCCGAAATTGCGGATCTCACGAATCATGCGGACCAGGCACAGGTCATGCGTGACACCGCCGACGCATGGAACGACAACATCGAGCGCTGGACTTACGCAACGGGCGGCGATCTGGCACAACAACTTGGAATCTCGGGATACTACGTCCGCATCGCCCCGCCCAGTACGGACAGTGCTGCCTCCCCAACGCAAGGTTTTGTTCCCATCAAGAACCGTCCGCCAGGACAGGACGGCGACCGCGCCTATCACATCATCAGCCCCGATGCTCTCGCGCTGGTTCGCTTCGGTTTACGGGCGCCCAATGATCCTCGAATTTTGAATACCCTTCGCGCCATCGATGCTCTGCTCTCGGTCGAACTGCCTCAGGGACCATGCTGGTATCGCTACAACGGCGATGGCTACGGCGAACACAAAGATGGCTCGGCCTTTAACGGAACAGGCATTGGTCGAGCCTGGCCATTGCTAGCCGGAGAGCGCGCGCACTATGCGCTAGCCGCCGGTCACCGCGACGAGGCGGAATCTCTTCTCACCGTCATGGAAAACTCAACGGCCGGTGAAGGCCGTTTACTCCCCGAACAAGTCTGGGATTCAGCCGACATCCCCGCGCTGGAATTATTTCGCGGGAAACCGTCCGGCTCAGCATGTCCATTGGTCTGGGCGCATTCCGAATACATCAAACTCCGGCGCTCCATCCGCGACGGAAGGATTTTCGATCAGCCTCCGCAGACTGTGCAGCGTTATGTGAAAGAAAAACACACCCGGCACATCTTCGGCTGGAGATTCAACAACAAGACCCGCAGCATCCCGAAAAATAAAACTCTGCGCATCGTACTGCTCACGCCGGGTCTGGTGCACTGGAGCATCGACAACTGGCAAACCGCGCACGACACCAACGCCAAAGACACCGCGCTTGGAATCTACACGCTTGATCTGCCGACAGCTTCTCTTCCTCCCGGAGGTCAAGCCGTCTTCACATTCTTCTGGCCAAATGAAAATCGTTGGGAAGGAACAGATTTCCGCGTAACGATAGAAGGCTGAAAGATCCCTGCAACTCGCTCCAAATGAACTGACGAAGCTGCGAAGGTGATGGACATGTGCAGCACATTAAAGTATGCTAAGCACATGTCCAAGATGATTCAACTTCGCAACGTGCCAGACACGCTGCACCGCCACTTGAAGGCGAGAGCGGCGATGGCGGGTATGTCCTTATCCGATTACCTGCTGGCAGAAATCAGGGAAATCGCAGAGCGCCCGACGCTCGCGGAAATGCGCGAACGATTGCATCATCGGGAACCCGTTTCGTCCTCAATTGACACCGCTCGGATGGTCCGCGAAGAGAGAGATTCGAGGTGATCGTTCTGGATGCGTCTGCCGCGATCGATTGGTTGTTACAGACAAATGCGGGGATGCAGATCGAAAAGCGTATCTTCTCTCGAAGGGAAAGTGTGCATTGCCCGCACCTTCTCGACCTTGAAGTTGTGCAGGTGTTGCGACGGTTGTCCCGCGAAGGATCTATTTCCGAAAAGCGGGCCGATCAAGCATTGAACGATTTGCTTTCGCTGCGAATCGCTCGCTATCCCCACTTCATCTTCTTGTCTCAAATTTGGCAGCACCGTAATAACTTATCAGCTTATGACGCAGCTTATGTGGTCTTGGCAAAACGATTGGGCGCACCTCTTCTGACTCGTGATACGCGCCTGACAAATGCTGCCGGGCATTTGGCTACGATTGAGTTATTTTGACGGGGTTAAGCTTCCGCAGCCGAATAACACAACTCCACCACAGTGCAGTCGTCGCTCAACGGATTCCCGGCGCAAAATTCGGCCACGGCTGAGAAAATCCCTTCAAAATTGGAACACTTCAGCGCTGCCTGCTCCAGCCGGGCGTCGTCAAAGAATTCTCCTTGCGGATTCTCTGCTTCAGTCACCCCATCCGTTACGAGAATAAATCGGTCACCCGATTTCATCTGGCACATCGCGCTCTCAAAGGTCGCATCCGCCAGGAGTCCCACCGGCACATTTCCGTGCGGCGGCCGAATCACTTCGTCGCCGCACACCAAAAGCGGAGGCACGTGTCCGCAATTGATATATTCCAGTTCCCCGTCACGCCGTAGGCGCGCAATCAATACAGTCGCGTATTTTTGACCTTCCATTTTTTCCGCGAAATACCGATTCACGGCTGTGACCACCTCACTCAACGGCATTCCTGCACTGAGATGGGAATAAATCATGCCTTGCAGCGTTGAAGCCAGCAATGCGGCGGAAACTCCCTTGCCGCTGACGTCAGCTAATACAACGGCAAGCCCCTCTTTGGTGTTAAACGCGTCGAAAAAGTCGCCGCCGATCTCCTTACACGAGACGTTTCTTCCGTTCAAGCGTGCAAATGGAACTTCTGGGATTTTTACGTGCATCAGCCGCTGCTGGATACTCGCGGCGATACTCAACTCCTGCTGGTAGCGCCGGGCTTCCTCTTCGGCTTGCACAAGCCGCGCATTTTCGATCAGTGACGCGGCTTCCGTCGCGATCGCCTTAAGAATGTTTTGGCTTACATCAGTAATATTTCGGGAGGCAAACCTGGCGTCGACATAAAGAACGCCGATAGTCTGCGCGGCCGGCGTCGGAATGGGAGTCTGGGCATCTCGCGCCGCTTGCACCTGCAACTTCCGCAGCGGAATACACACCACCGTTCGCAAGTCATATGCCACGATGCTGTGACGGCCCGCAAGGTCGAGCGATTTGCTCGTATCGGTCAGCAGGAATTCCAGGTTCGACCGCATCGACTCTTCCAGAAGCGAATGGGAAATCGTTTTGTCGTCGAGCAGCGGCTCTTTGTTCCGATTGCGCCCGGCCTTCAGGCTAAGCTTGCCATCTTCATCCTTCAGGAACACGTAAGCCCGTTCCGCTTTGGTGAGTTCAAGAGTCACATCGAGCATTGTGATCAGAATTTCTTCCAGAACTCCCGCCGTGTTCAGCTTACGAGCCGCTTCCAGGAACAAACGCAAAGTCTCGAGTTCGGTGGCCTCACTCTTGATCCCACCGCCAATGACGGAGATTTGACTCAGGAATTCGCGGGCGGTATTCGAAGTCGCATGAGCTGGGTTAAACAGGATATAAGCCGAGTCTCGTGCCCCGAATTCCAGCCGGTCCCCGCGTTCCAGCTTCTGGCGTTCAATCCGCATGCCATTGACGAACGTCCCATGCTTGCTGCCCTGATCGACGAGAAAAAAGTCCGCACCTTCTTGCATGATCTGGGCATGATCGCGCGATACTCGCGGGTCCGCGATGACCAGGTCCTTGTCGACCTTTCGTCCCACGGTGAACGGCGTGCGATTCAGAATGATGTTTTTCTGCTCGCTACCCTGCACGAAAACGAGGGCCGGAAACACTCCGGACGTGGAGCTATGACTCTGTGAACTGATGGTATTGAGGGCCATGAAGGGTCATTCAGCGCACCCGTCCCCGCGGTTGTCCGGGCAAAGCTGAGGCGAAAATCAAACCGCAAACAGACTACTCTGAGCTCACGCCAGCCTGCAAGGTGGCGAACAACGGCCAGTGATCATGATTTCCCGCCACCATGAGGCTCTCTGCCGGATGCGCATTTCAGAGAACCACCGCCTGATCCGCAACCTTCTGCCCTCGCCTTCCCGCCAAGAACATCTCCGCACACACCACAACAGGGATGGTCAGGCTTGGATAAAACGGCAATGCCCATGCTTTTTGAACGGTGACGCCAGGCAGAAACAACAGCGCCACAGCCAGCAGAAACGCTGCGATCCATTGTTCGAAAATGACCGCCGCCGTGACTGCCAGCAAAAGGCGAGATACGAAGCCTTTCTCCCACAGCTCTCGAGCGGAACGCGCTACGAACATCAGAGCCGGCAGCAACAGCAA
>Ga0335071_10003246_pt1 | contig 17229 bp, 33 predicted proteins | sample Lox_Sample_15_FD_206724 | JGI IMG/M metagenome (GOLD analysis project Ga0335071, IMG submission 206724) | Soil microbial communities from Loxahatchee National Wildlife Refuge, Florida, United States - Lox_Sample_1.5 | ecosystem: Environmental > Terrestrial > Soil > Wetlands | place: USA... | reverse complement strand
TTCCCCGCGGCTTTCCTTGGGTCTGTTCTTGGGTACGGGAAAGGCCCCGGCCGGTTTCCCAGTCGGGGCCTTTCCATTGGGAGGGGTTAGTCAGTCGCTTTCCCAGAACCCTCCGGACCCGTCGTCAAGTCCGGAGCCTTCCGCCCAACCTCCATCGTCGTCGTTTCCGTCGTCTCCCGGACCGCGCATCAGTGCTTGACCGGCGACGGGACGGGTGCGGGCGCACAGTTCCGCGCGCCGGGTGGGCACGTGGGAGGCTGCGTGGGGTGCGGGGTGACGAGAACGGGTGGGGGGACGGGGACGTGTCCGCAGTAGCCTGCGGCGGGCGGGCAGACTGGCGGAGCGGTGTTTCCGGCGAAGTGTCCGAGGATGATTCCGCCGAGCATGGGGAGGAATAGGACCCAGGGGTAGAGGAAGCGTCGCATTACCGGTTTCCGTCCTTTCGGTACTCGGGTGGTGCGAGAGGGTGTCGGTTCTGGTCGCTACCGCTGATTCCGTCGAGTTGTCCTCGGGCGTAATCCTGGTCGCTGTCGGGTGGGCAGATTCTGCTTCGGTAGATCGTGTTACAGACGGGGCATTCCTTGAGTTCCTCCACTTTCATTCTCCTCCCATTCCGGTAGGGTCGCTCCACTCACCACTTGTGTGACGCTCTCCGCCACCATGCCCGCGTTCGCTTCGGTGCTGCGCCAGGTATCGGTCACCGCTGGAGAGGATCCCTTCAGCTTGCGTCGAAAGTTCCGACAGGGTTCCGACACTGTTAGCCGAAGTGATGTGTTTCCCTTGCTTGTCGTACACTTCGATGGTAGCGCGGTGCCGGTCGGCGCCTTCCGGATTCCCGATCTTTCCGACCACCGTGATTTCCACGGTCACGTATTCGCCTTCCCCGGAACGTGTTGCGCCACGCGCTCCGAAGTTCCACCCGAGCCAATTGCCCATTACTGCGTCGCCTTTCCCGGGAGGGTTTCCGTCCTTTCATCGGCACACTGACACCTCATGGTATCACAACAGAAAACGACGCGCCAGGACCAATGGCACGCCGTTTTCTATCTGCTATTTCTCAGTCCCGGGTTCCGGACTATTCAGCCCGGACTGTAGCGCATGCTGGTATTGCAGCCACATAAGAACCATGGCAATTCCCGATCCGACAGCGGGAGGCCAACGACGTTTATCAAGCCACACGCCGATGACTGCGAACAACGCTGCCTGAGCCAGCCCGAGCTTAACCCATTTCAGAAGGGTATCCGCGCGCGTTTTCGCGTTGATTTCCGCTGTCTGCGGACTCGAATTCGTTGCCGAAATGACGTCATAAACGAGCGTCGCATACACAGCAACCGTGATCGCTTCGTCTTTCCCAGGAGCGAACGACATATCCACCATCACGGAATCTTTCCGCCGTAGTTGTGCACGCGCCCGTCGTTAAGGTGCGCTTTCAGCAGCGTCTCAACCCGCGTTAGTTTAATCACCGTCCACATGACCCCGGACCCGACCAACGTCAGCAACGTCAGTCCTGCGGTTGCATACCCGTCTGGACTCACGGCAGCGCAGCTTTCAGAGCGCTCAGCACGGCCGACGCAACCGCCGCAGGATCCAAGCCGGGAACCGGCGGGAGCATCTTTACGATCTCGTTAGCGACCAACGTACCGAGTTGGTTCACGTCAATAGCCGTCGACGGACCGCCGGTCACAGTCTCGCCGCAGAACGCGGTGAAATCCGGCCCAGACATGGTGACGTCGACGTTCTTACCGCCGTTCTGCAATGCAGCGGACGCGGCATCCGACAGCCACCTATACCCCAGCCGATCTCCATTGCCCCATACCACGTAATACCGCGTCTGCGACGGACTAATACGCACCCTAACCAACCACATGCCGACTCCTCCTATCACCGTAGCGCTTCCGCCCGGACGTGGATACTGACCCCAATCACTCACGCTGACGATATTCACGTCCGTATCGGCGAGTTTAGAACCGCCGACCACTTGCACCATCATCGCGCGCGCCGAAACCACCCCGGCAGACCACGCCATCGTCTGCCAGAAATACGACGCCACTCCCGCCGTGCCCACTGCGTCCAATACGCTCGCCTGCCCGTATACGCCGACCGGACGGACCGATCCAGCTTTCACGCCCCGGAAGTAATCCAGAATGACCGGTATCGCACCGAAACTTATCTGCGTATCCACGGCGTAATAGACAGGCACAGATGCAGGAACGCCGAGACTATTCAACAGAGCATGCGCAGCCTGAGCGTGCGCCAGCCCTACCGCGTACCCACCGAGCGCTGCCCCGGCGGATGTCTCCCACACGAACGCGACCGGTATTCCAGCCTGCCGATATCCCGCCAACTCCGAAGCGGTGATGATTTTCGGGTTAGGGTTCGCAGGGTCCCAGTACGCCAGATAACGGATGACACCCGCATAACCGGCAGCCTTAATAGCGGCAGGACCGGGACGGGCCGTACTGAAGTCGATAACCTGAGACGTCACGTCCCCTCCCTCATACGGTCCACGCGGACAGGCATTTAAAGGCGAGCGTATATGGCTGCGCCGATCCAAGCGTATTCACGACTTGGATCTGTAGCGGAACCGGCGGAGCCACGAAATCCAACTTGACCGGCGTATTCGTATTATTGACGTTCTCGATACGGGTGGACGTCGACGTGTCCAGAATATTCACGTTCACGCCTGTCTGACCCGGGTAAATCGACAGTTCGACGCTCCCCGGATATAGCACCGGATATCCTATCTGTGTAGTCGTCGCGGGAATCGACCCGGACCACACAGTCAACCCACCGACGGACAACGCAGACCGACCCAACGTTTCGTTAAGCCAAGTCGCGCCGCTTCCCGAAAGGTTCGGCGCCAGCCGTACCAGCATACGGTTAGCGACGTTATACGACGCGGCGACCGTAACCGCCAGCGTCGAATTCACGTTCGTCGTCGCAGGGTCAGCGTAAATATAGACGTACGGTCCACGGCGCGGGATCGTTGCGGCAGCATTCCCGGACGTCAGCGATCCGATGACATCCTCACCGATAACCATCGTTCCGGCCTGGTCGAGATACCACCGGACGTGAATATTCCGGTAGTTTCCCGGCGCTGTCGACCCGAATTCCGTGATGTTAATGATGAGCGACTGGTATCCGGTGACGTCGAAAATCGAGGACGGCGTCGGCGTCGCGCCGGTCGCTACGGCCTGCGAGTTATTCCAGAGCACTACTGGAGCATCGATGATCGGAACGCCAGCGACCTTGATAGCCGACGCTATCTGCCCTGCCAGTCCCTGTGCAAGAATGCTCGACGCGATAGCCGCAGGATTCGAGATCTCCCCGGCATTCGCGGACACGTTCAGTTGAGCTGTCTTACCGGCGTCGCAGATAGCGAAACACGCCATTCCCGCGACCCATCGTTTCGTGGCCAGCGGCGGAAGAATCGCGCCCGTTGACGACTGAAGACCACGCGTCTCCGATAGGTACACATTGTTCGCGGTATCCGCGTTATAGAGGAACAGATCCGCCTGCGTCGGGAATTCAGAGATCGGCGTCGGGCTATTCCCTGTGATTGTATAGTTCGTGGCAGGCATGTCACACCTTCGGAATAGCCGGAACCGTCACACCGAAGTATCCGCCGACGCTCACTGACGTCAGCGTTGCGAGCACGTCTGGAATAGAACCCTTCACCACGTACGCAACTAGACAGGCGATGATACCGAGTGCGCCGATAGCGCCGCTGACAAGCTGATTTCTCATTTTCTCCGTCCAGGTTTCCAACCGGTTTTCCGGAGGGTACCGAACACGAACGCGTTAGTCCGTTTCTTCCCGTACCCTTTACGTTTCGCTTCCTTAAACAGTTTCAACTCAAGTCGCTTAGGCAAGGATTTTCGCCACCTTCGCAACGTCAGCATTCGCCTGCGTCTTCACAATCAAGGCGATGCCCGCCAGGACCATGACCAGACCAAGAACGGCCGCTCCGACCGTAGTTGCCAACGGATTGAGCCAACCGACCAGACCCTTAACCCAGTCCATCACAGACCCTCCCACGGCGTTACCGATAACGCTAGCGACATTCCCGACCGCAGACCGCGCCGCACCTACCGGATTGAAATCTCCGGACGCGTTTCCGCCCTTCGACTTATTCCACGCCTGCACATCCGCCGTTGCCTGCGAGACATGTTTAAGGTAATCGTTATTGGTGAACGTGGTCCACGGAGACCAATCCGTCCACCCCTTCGACAGATACTGCGCAGCGTCGATATTCTTCCCGATATCAGTCATGGTGGACGCGTTCCACCCGTTCTTCTGAAATACCGGTTCGCTGAAGTGTGCGGAGTTGATCTGAAGGAAACCGTAATCCGTCGTGCCGTTCGGGTTGTGGTTAGGAGGTGGATTAGCTCTCCCGCCGGATTCCGCATAGCCGATGGCAAGCGCCCGGATCACGGTTGCGTCCGTAACCCCTAAACCCATCATCTTCGTGATGAACGTATTCACGTCGGCGCTTGCCATCGGCTATCCCTCCCTACTTCGTGTGCACGTTGATACTCGCGCCCGGTCCGCGTGTTGTCCCGTTCATTGCGTACACGGTGAATGTGTACGTCGTGTGCGCTGCCAGCCCGTAAATAGACGCATGAGTATCCGTGAGCGTCTTATCGACGCCGTTCGGATAGTGGATCTCATATCCCGTCGCGCCCGCTACCGGATTCCACGACAGCGTGAAATTGTTCGTTGTCACTGCCGACGTCTGAAGGTTCGTCGGCGCCGACAACGTCCCGGCAGGCGACGTCACATTCAACGCCGGGATATTCACAGGAGTATTCGCGGTGATCGGCTCCGACACGTTCGGGTTAGCCGCGGCAAGTTGATCCTTATACCCTGCCGTACCGAAATACAGATACGACAACTCCAACCACGTCGAGTCACCGTTTCCCGTCACATAATGCAGACACGGCGGGGTGCCTTGCTTCGCAGCCTTCGGAGCCTGAATAGTCGACCCTCCCGACGGAATCGACGGAGGCAACCCGAACTGAGCGATCGCAGCGTCCCGGTATGTGCCGTCCGCGATCGACTGAGCCTGTCCATTCAGGTAATCGTCAATAATCCGGGTCGCGTCCACCGACGACAGCCCGCGCGACGACATGAGCCACTGCACAGCCATGCTGCGCCACGCGTCGTTAGTCGCAGCCTGTCCTGTGCTCGCCAGGACGGCGCCTGTAGTGGATTGAACGGGAACCGGCTGCGCCAGAAACAACGGCTGCGACGTCGTGTCATTCCCGCCGGGCGTAGTAGTATCCGTTGCGCCCGCGGGCGGGGTAGCCGTAGCGGCGCCATTCCGCTTCCGCCACCACTGGACAGCGAAAACCAGCGCGACCACTCCGCCCGCCCACGCGGCGAACGGAACGCCAGCATACTTATCCGTGACGATTTTCTTGACGTCGACAGTCATTACCCGCCCACCATCGATCCAAGCCACTCCCCGTAAAGACTGGCCTGCGCAGCCTCCCGCGCATTCCGGGCAGCGAACGCGGAGGCAACCGCGTTCATCTGAGCATCACCAACCTGCGGAGTCATATAATCCCCTGCAGGTTCATTCGCGCCGAGCACGTTCGCAGCGAAGTAATCCGCCCCGAAATCCGCGCCCTCCCGAATCTGCGGTTCCATCGACTCGGTCCGGGACATTGTCCCGTGACCCTGCTGCCCCGTAAGTTCCTTCGCAGCAGCTTGACCGGACGACGCGACTTGCTCATTCACGAGAAGTGCATAATCCTGGTTGGTCGCGAACTGAGCCTGATACGGCGCGTACTTCTGTGTAGGTGTAAACGCACCGTTCACCTGATGGGGACGGATGGTGCCGTTCGCGTTGTCGACGTACGACGCAGTCTCGTTATAGTCCGGAGCTTCGTCCAACTTTGCAGCCGGAGCATCGGCATTATACGGGTCAAGTGTCGACCGGACCTCCGACTCGTCAGGCTGCACAGACTCCCGACCGACAGCGAAAATCGCGATACTCATATCGGCTCACTTTCCAGTGACCGGAGAAACTGCCGCGCGCTGAAGGTTCGCCACTCCGGACAGGAGCGCGGTAAGAACGCTGGCAGTCTGCGCCCGGTTACTCACGACGACCGCCAGGGCGCCGAGCATAATCATGGCGACGAAGAACCCAATGACCTTATCCACGGTCTATTCCCTCATTTCTTCTGGAATTCGTTCATCATCTGGTACACGGCGGCAGCGAACAACACCCAACCGAGCGCTTTCACCATCGGAGCCAACGGCGTATTTCCCGCGATTGAGGCGACAATCACTAGCGCAATCGTCGCCGCAACCGCGAGAGTACCGTTCTTCGGCCAGCCCTTATCACGTCGCCAACCGCCGATGAACGCCGCTCCACCCGCCAGAAGGTACGGAAGCTCAGTATCCATCATCACTCACTTCGGACCGTGAATGTTCGTCTGTCCTGCGCCCGGTCCAAGCAACCGCCAATACTGCGGCGTTTCCCCATGAATGTCACTGATCTTCGACGTCACGATCCCAACGCTATGATTCAACGCCGAATACATGAGGTCATTCCCGACCACAACACCCATGTGTCCCGGATTCGTCGGCCACACAACGACGTCGCCGATCGCAGCCTGCCCCGACACCCGTCCCGCGAAACCCGACGCGATATTCGGAAACGATTCCGTGGTAAACCGCGGACCGCTGTAATATCCGAGGTTATGCATTGCAGCCCACACGAGTCCGGAACAGTCGTACGCGTTCGGCCCCTGCGCGCCGTACACGTATGTGTTATTGGCGATAGCGGCTAGACGGTGCATTTCCACGGCCAACGTCGACTGTGACGCGTTCTGTATCTGAGAGACAGCGGCAGCGGCGCCCGATGTTACCACCGAAGAAACCGCGCTCGAATCCGGGAGGTTACTCCCACGCCGTGCCGCCACCTCAGTCAGCGCACCCGTATTCGCCGTGAATACGGCGGTTGCCATATCCCGCAGGTCTGTCCGCAGGTAATGCGCGCGACCCACGGCGACCTGACGCAGGATCAACCCGCCACCGAGGACCAGCGTTAACCCTACGGTCTGAAAACCCGCGTTCTTCACGGCTTACCAGAAGCGACGAAGGATGCTGTACAGAACCAGCGCGACGACGATAGCGACCAGAACGGGGCTATTCAGCTTGCGCACGATCCCACCCATGACTCTTTTCCCTTTCAGACGATGTGTCGGCGCAGCGAAAACGCCAGGAAGAACAGAACAGCCCATGCGGCCAGGACGATAATCACGGCGTCCCGGAAAGCGGCATCACCGATCGAACCGTCACCCGACAGAACCGACGTGCTCTTACTGCGCCGACCCGTAGGGTTCGGATTCCCGGGCATACCCAGCAGATTCGCCGCGCCCGGATCATTCTCAGAAGCGAGCGGCATTTACCCTCATCCCCTATTGTAGAAGGCGCCAGCGTCGCGGACCTGCGCAAGCTGGGTTACAATCTCGAGAGTCGTCGCCGATGCGCCCGGGGTCACCTTAAACTGGTACAGCGAACCGACGCGGGTAGCGAGCCACGAATCCCGGTTAACCGGATTGAAGATATCCCACGGAACCGGAACGACACCCCGGTCCAGGCCGGTCGCAACGCCGAGCGTGGACAGCGGAGTGTACGCGGTCGTCAGGTCGGTGCCTTGGTTGCCGGTCCCGCGCCGGATAATCCCGTACCATTCCTCGATCGGGATACCCTCGAAAATCGGGGTGTTGTCGAGGACCACGCCGAAGTTACTCGCGGCGGTAATCGCGGTCCGCACACCGGCCGCGCGCGAGACCAGAAGGTTACCCTTCAGCAGACCTCCACGGTTCGTCACCGAAACGAGGTTCTCGGCGGACGCGGTAACCGTCTGCGTCTCGAAACGCGTCTCGACGTAATCCCCTGCGCCAATTGGCATGTTATTCGCAGGACTACCGCCAATGGTCTTTCCCACCGGAGCGTAGTAATGCTGCGACGCACGGACCGACAGGGTTGCTGCCGACGGAGTCGTCCCCGTGAACGCCACCGAGTAAATCGCGTAATCAATCTTCAGCTGAAGAGACGCATTACTGTCAAGGTTCGGGATACACCCGTAACCCGTACGCGCGTCCTGTTCGAATTCCAGCCGCAGACGGAACGTCGCGTTACCGGACGTGGACGACGCGGCGAACGCGTATTCCGGACCCTGCATAGGGTTAGACGGGACCGTGAACGCGTCCACCGGATTCACGTTCCCGGACGGGAGATACTTATTCACGAGGTACAGATTGTATCCCGTGATCGGCTGGAAAACCGGCTGCCCGGTCGCATCCGTCAAGGTAATGCCTGCGACCAGATTGAACGGGCCGTCACCAGCAACGACAGCGGCAGCGGACGCACACGTGAACGTCGCGGTAAACAGAAGCTCAATCCACCGGACCCACCCGGTCGCGGCAAGCTGGATAGGCTGGAACGAACCGGCAGCGGAGAAATTCGAGACGGACGCCTGCAGTGCGCTATACCGACCCTGAGGACGGGTAGCGACCGTGAACGGAATCGCCCCGACAGCGGCGGCAGCAGCAGTACCGGCGTTCTGAGTACCGGCAGCGGCGGCCTGAGTGGTGGTCATGCTTTTCCTTTCCGAGAGACTAGACCGTTATTCCGTCGTGCTTTCCTGCGGTCCGTCCCTCCGAGGAAAAGCCTAGCTATTTCAGAAACCGAACCTACGCTCATACGCAGGCCACTCCGACACCTTCACCCGATGCCGCACAACCTCCCCGGTACCCAACTTCTGGTCGAAAACTACCATCGGCGTATCCGGGTTGTCCGACTCGTCATAACCGTCAGCCTTGGTATACGACGTCGGTGCCTCCGCAGGAGTCTGCGCGTCGAGCTTCGCCTGAAGGTCCGCGACCTTCTGCATAAGCTCCTCTAGAGTCGTCTGCGCAGGCGCGGCAGTCTGCTCACTCATTCCCTATTTCCTCTCAGAATCCCAGACCGATATACGCGTTACTCCACCGACCAGGCTTACCCACGGCCAGAAGGTGAAGCGTGCCGAACACAGCCACGGTGGCCGCAATACCGGCGATCAGATGCACTGCACTGATGTGCGCGTGCGGTTCCATATTCCCTCCCTCACTTACTGAGGTCCACTACCTCACCAGGCCAATCCGGAGCGACCGGTAACCAGAGAAACTCCCGTCGCTGGAGACCTGCGATCCTGTCCTGCAATTCCCGCGTCGATTCCCTCCCGCCCAACTCCTGAAGGCGTTTCAGATCCGCCGCGAGACGCGTCCGCCCGACCATGGCATGACTCGCACTCCCGTAAATCACGAGCGGGATATGTGACGGACGCTGTGTAGCGACCACGTTCGTTATTCCGGATGACCGGCCGACCGCATGCGACATGGCCAATTCGTCGGCCAGATTGAGGAACGCCGGATTGCATACGTAGAGTCCCTCATCGGTTACGACTGTCCATCGGCCGACTTCGGAGACGCCATCGTAGGCTTCCTTAAAGATTTCCTTCTGGACTTCCTTTGCTTTCGTCGCTGCCATTCCAGACAGATCCGGCCACAACAGTACGGCGTTCTCTCCGGCGCGCGGGCGCTTTTTCCAGGACTGCCAGCGTGAGAATCCCTTGTAATCCTCGACAATCGTACGGTCCGGCTTAATCTTCGTCACGAACACGATGACGTATCCGCCGCGATCAATCCGGATCTGAATGATCGGCCGGATAAGCGACGTCTTCCCCGACCCTGTCGATCCGGACAACAGTAGGTGCTCACCCTGGGCCCAGGACTGAGAAAGACGCTGTAACTGTTCCCGCGTCCTGGGCCCTGGTTTCACGACTGCTCCGCTCGCCTTTCCTTCGCACGCTCGACAATCATCCGGTATTCCGTGACTGCGATCGGCGCGACGTTCATACCCAACATGAGGTACGCGATTGCCAGCATGACCTTTCCGGAATTCGCGCCTCCCCGAAGAATCATCCGACACATTCCCGGATCCATCTTCAGCGCCTCATACGCGGCCGGATCGAACGACTCGTTAGCGTCGCGGATAGCGGCAGCCGTACCTCGCAATCCCAACAGATATGCGCCCGTACCGAGACCTGCGTTCATCCCGGTAAGGACGTTGGCAGCCTGCCTGGCAAGCTTGTCATTCGACTTTTCGCGCGGCTGTGAAAGCGTGGCGCCGCGAGTGCTGTAACACTCTTCCCGACCGCCGTTACGGGGCGAACACTTCGTGGGCTTCCGGCCGCGCCCGTTGTAGGTCAGTGGTGCCTGACACACTTCGCACGTGTATTCAGAATCATTCACCGCGCTAGTATCCGAATCTTCGGTCGCAGGCTGAATATCCAACGGCATCACTCATCACCCCACGGCATACGGTGCGTCCAAGGCTTCCGGACCGGTGGCTCGTCCCGCTCCACTTCCGGAACCGGAAGCGACGCAGCCGGGACGGCAGCCATCGCGTCAACCTTTTCCTCGATACGGTGCAGAATCTCGATAACAGGCTCGAGCGGTTGCGTCACAGACCCTGGCGCGGCAGCTTCCGCCAGTTCCGTCTCGACCTCGCCCGTCGGAGATTCTTCCCCTTCAGCCACGTCGCTTACCTCCCATCATCATTCCCAGCAACCCGCCATTCGCGAGACCTTCAATTGCAGGCTTCACGTCCGTTACGACCGACTCAACCAACTTAAGAATCTCGTCTATCCGCGCGTTCGTCGCCTCAATCGCGGCGAGGACTTCCCGGTTCGACGGTTCTGCCCACGGAACCGGCGCGAACAGATCGGTCGGTGCGTTCTCCGGAACTCCCTCCGGCATCACCAGGACGTCATCATTCACAGTACTAACCCTCCGCCCCGAATCGATGCGCGCGCCGCGCCGACCTGAGAATTCCACCCTGACATAAGCTCCGACAACGCTTCGATTTCCTGCGGCGACCACGCCACCCGGGACATAATCCCTGCGAGCCATTGGTCATGTGTTGCTTTCGCTTGAAGAAACGCACTATGCGTTCCCTGGTCGGCAGCGAAGATAGCGGCTTCCGCAGCCTTGTTCCGCGCTTGGACGCAACGGTTCCGAGCTTCGAGCCAGGAACGCGCGATCTTCTGTAGCTGCTCTAGCGTGTCATCCATTTTCCCGTCCTTTAGTACGTGAACGACCAGCACGTGACGCGTACCGGGTTCGTCGCGGTGAAGCTCCCGATCTGAGGAAGGTAAATCCACAACGGACCTGTGTACTTCCGGATACGCCAGGGCAGGGACGTCGTATACGTGAACGGCCCTGTTTGCCCTGCGTTGAAACATTCGTTTTCCGAGCCTGCGATAACAACGGGCTGTATCTTGCGGGACGTGCCGCCCATCGTGTCCGTAATATCAATAGCGTCGATAATCAGCAGTTCCCGCATGTTGTCGGCCGGGAACGCCTGCCATGGCTGGGAACCGGACGACAGGATAACCATGGTGGAGAGTATCCGCTGCGTCACTCGCGGGAGGTCGTCGCGGCTCACTCCGGGGAACGTGACAGGCTCAATCCGAGGAGTCGTGTCCTCGATATTCACGTTCGGCCATAGTTCGATATTCTGAGGGTCCTGGGAGCCCGGCTTGTTTCCTTCCAACGGCGCGGCAGTCTCTTCCCCTGGCGGAGGGTTTCCCGCGCTGTCTCCACCCGGGATAAGGTCGTATTCCGAACCGTAAATCACATTGTCGAAAAGTGCCAACGTCGACCGCCTAATTTCGTCAACTATCGTCCGGGACGGAGTGCTGGAAGCCGTATCCTCCGTCCCAGTAGACTTTCTGTTGTGACCCCGGTATTAGGGAGTCTCAACCGCGACCCGAGGAATGCGCGGGATTTCTCGACCGTAATACCGGAGTCACAACAGACGGACGCGACAGGCGGACGGAGTACCCGTCGCGTCCTAGAAACAATCCTAGGCCCCGAAGTCGTCGGGTGCCGTCAACTCGAAAGGGTATAATCTGGTGTCGGATTCCACTACGGAAATCAGCACGCGCGACGATGACGCCGCAATCACCGAGCTTTACCAGGCGAAGAATCAGACATGGCTGGAGGATGAGACCCTCGCCAGTATCCGCACGATCGAGGATGCTTTCGATACGCTTCTCGGGGAAAACGTCGAAGTTGAGGACTTCGACGATTACGGGCCTGGCTTCTCGGTCGTGGATAAGTCCGTTCTGGTCGGCGTTCCGATGCTGCTGTTGGAATGGCGTTTCGTGGCTGGCGATTTCGATGGGTTCGTTTCGGTCGCCGCGGTGACGCAAGATGGGCGGAAGGTCATCTTTAACGACGGTTCCACCGGCATTCGGGCGCAGCTTGAGAAGGTCACTCAGTCGCGGAAGGCGAAGGGGAACGCAACGCCGCAGATGGGTCTGAAGGTGATGGGCGGCCTCCGCGTCTCGCAGTACACGTACACGGATGACAAGGGGAAGGAACGACCTGCGGAGACGTATTACCTCGGTAACGCGTGACGTTTTCATACTCCCTTCCGCGTCATGGTGGAGAAGACATGACGCGGGAGGGTTCACGCATAGCTGAGGGAGTCGCCGTATGGCCACGCGTGAGCCTGCGTATAAGCGCGCGGGTTTCGCCACCGAACACGCTTATACGAAAGCGCGGAAGCAAGCACGGGAATGGTCTGATAGACATTCACGCAGCGAAGGATCGAAATACGAAGCGCGAATGAAGCCTGAAGAATTCCGCGCATATTTCGATGCGTATGCGTCGAACGCGACCGGGACGACTGCGCGTTATCGGCGTGGCGGGAAACATCGCGGGCCGTCGCGGTATGTCCGGCATTACCTGGTGAACGTGACGAAGAAATACACTCAGGAGGAATTCGATGGGCGGTATACTCCTCTGGAATAAAGAGGGTGAACCGCCTAGTCGGGACAGGAACGCGTATCAACGGGAGTACCGGAAGACTCCCGAGGGTCGGGAAATGACGCGGAAGTATGACAAGTCGCCGCGTGGGCGGGTCCAGAAGGTCAAGCGGGACGGACGTCGGTATCTGACGCGTCCGTTCGTGGCATGGGACGGAGAGGGTATCAATGACCGGTATTGCCTGCTGGCCAGTAGCGCTGGCGACGATCTGTGTGATCTCGATGGTTTACGTACTGTGGATATCCTGGGGCTGTTGCTTGGGTCCGCTCGACGGAATAAGAGGGCGATTCACGTTGGTTATGGTCTGGGCTATGATTGCAACTTCTGGTTGCGAGATCTCGACCGAGAGACAGTGGAAACCGTCTACCGGAATACGCTCGCTAAAGGCGTAGACATCGGAGACGGATTTCAGGTGTCCTGGCGTCCGGGGAAAAGTTTCCACGTGCGTCGGGGCGAGGATTCCGTCACCGTGTATGACGTGCTCCCGTTCTTTCAGTGTTCGTTCGTGAAAGCGTGCGACGCATACCTGGGAAAGGATTGGGATAGTCGCGAGGAAATCATCGCGGATAAGGCACGGCGCGCAACATTCCAACCGGAAGATCTTCCCAGGATTCGAGAATACAACCAGGCAGAGCTACGGAACCTCGTTTCACTCATGTCGGAGCTACGCTCGCGGCTGGAAAAGGTCGGATTACGGCCGGGACGTTGGGACGGGCCAGGAGCTATCGCGGCAGCGCTTCTCTCACAGAAGGGGATAAAGGGTGCGAAATCCGATCCCAAGCGCACGCCGGTCGGCGCGTCTTACGCGGTACGTACGGCGTATGCTGGCGGGAGATTCGAACTCCTCCGGTTCGGGTCCGTCGACTTACCCGCTTATGAGTATGACATCAATAGTGCTTATCCTTCAGCGTTACGACACGTTCCATGTCTGGCACACGGACACTGGACGCGCCATGATAGCGATCCGGGAGACAGGCCGTTCGCTATTTATCATGTACGGTATCGCGGACCTCAAGATGAAAAACCCGCACCGTTATTCCGTCGTTCTGAGAGAGGTTCAATATCCTATCCCGGAACCGTCGATGGCTGGTACTGGTCGCCTGAGGTATCTGCTCTCCGAGAGTATGTGGGAATTCGCGGACCGCGCGGCGGTCGGGGCGTCCGAGGTAAGTACGTCATTGACTCGTGTTGGGAATGGGTCGCCGATCCGGAGGGTTGTGCGAAAGCCAGTCACTCAACCAAGCCTTTCGAGTGGATCGAAGGATATTACCTGAAAAGACAGGCGCTGAAACGGACGGGAGACGGCGCGCATGTGGGTATCAAGTTGGCCCTTAATTCCCTCTATGGAAAGCTTGCCCAACAGGTGGGATGGCGGATTGACGCTAAGGGAAAGCTTCACATCCCGCCGTATCACGAATTGGCGTGGGCAGGATACGTCACTTCGCATTGTCGTGCGACAGTCCTCCGCGCGGCCATGCTTGATCTTGACGCAGTCATTGCCTTCGAGACGGACGCGTTATTTTCGATCCGACCTTTACCGCTTGACCTTGGACCGGGGCTCGGGCAATGGGAATGCACGGAGTTTTCATCCCTCGCGTACTGCCAATCAGGTACATACTTCGGCAGGCTGGCGGACGGTACGGAAATCGCTCGGACCCGAGGCGTGGACTTGGGAACTGTTACGCGGACGGATTTCGAGAACGCCTTACAGCAGGAAACGGCTGACGATCAGCACGTCTCGGCCCGACTTACGCGCTTCGTCGGGGCAGGCTTGGCTTTACAGACGACCTGGGATAATTGGTGCCGTTGGGTGGTCACACCGAAGCGTGTCAGCGCCGGGCCTGCGGAAGAATCGAAACGCTGCCATTACGGCTGCCGGAACTGTAAGGGAAAGGGCATTGCGCTAGGCGTGTGGCATGAAACCCGATGCGAGACACCGTCTTGGGGGTGGGCTGGGTCGTACCCGTATCCCGTGGTCTGGGAAGACAGGGAAGCCATGCCGGAACTCGAGAAGCTGAGGACGGGACATTATGAGGAGTGGGATGGTGCAGAATGAGCGGCGGCGTAACTTCTGGGAAGGATTTATCTTCGGAGGTCTGGGATGGATTGTTGGATACCTCATCCGATCAGAAGTCCAGCGTCAAGCACATGCCGCGCCATTGTGTAAGTGCTTCTCGGAAGTGTCGGAGTACCACTTCGAGGATTGTCCCGCGCGGCGACGATCGGTTGGGATGGTTCGCGTTAGGGTTCGTCATCGGAGCTTTCGCTAATGGCGTGTGCACGTTCCTGTTTATCGTTTTTGTGTTGGGCGGGTGAATACCGTCGCGGTGCGTTGTCGGGAGGGTCATTGGTACCGGGTGCGTGTGGATCTCGCGCGCGGGTCGGTATGCCCGACATGCGGGAAAGACCCGGAAAAGGTCCATACGCACGAATGGCGTGTTAGATGCCCTGACTGCCGCTACGGACGATGGTGCGGACAGGACCAGGGAGACGCACGGAGAAGGCAACGCATGCACTGCCAGCAGCACCCCACACACGCACCCAGCGTCGCGTACGACCGCGTGACATGGGACGGGAAAGGCACGGTCCTGCGATGGGACGAAGGTCGGTCACGGCCTGCGCCCGAGTTTGGTACCCTGCGGTTACCCCAGTCGGGAGAGGATGAGCCTCCCCCGTTCTAACGAAAGGACGGACACCCATCATGGGTTTCCTCGGCACTATCACGAAGGACGTCATTCCGGTCGTCGCGGTTGCGGCACCCAGCTTCACCGAGACGGAGGAGTACCGGGAGATTCTCGACTTGGTTCGAGAGGCTAAGGCCAATCCGGATGCGTCATATTCATTCGTGCGTCCGGTCAATCCGAACGACGCGACTACGGCGCTTCTGGACGAGAAGGAAAACAAGGAAATCGGTAAGCTGCTGCGTATGGTGCGCGTCGCGGGCGCTGCCGAAGACGTGACCATGCGGAAGGAACTTTCTAAGGTCCTCAGCAAGAACGGCAAGATTGTCGAGGGCATCAAAGTGAAGGTATGGGCAACGAAGCGGATTGTCCGCCCGCGCGGCGGAAAGCCTGCCGAGAAGCCTGCCGAGTAACTAAAAGCCGCAGGCACCCTGCCGGATGAGCGGACGGAAGCCCCGGCAGGGTGCCTGTTCCAACGAAGGACGGAGAAACGCAAGTGACGGAATCCAAGCGAACCTACGGGTCGATGCATGCAGTGCTGATGCATATGACGTCGAACGCGGACCGGTTGATCACCCTGACGGAATTGGAGCAGATACAACCGACCGGTTCTGTTCCTGGCACCCTCTCCACGGTCTGTTCCCAGCTGATACAAGAATACCCTCAGATGGAACGCGTTTCGCGCGGTGTGTTCCGCTGGAATTCAACCGTGTCCGACGAAGTACCTGCGACGGAAAAGCCTGCGCGGACTGATGCTGCTGAGAAAGAGTACGTGCTGCTCCGCATCATTGAACGCGCGACGGACGGACGGACACTGACCTTCGAGGAAGAAACCGGCAAGTTTTACACTCTCGCAACCCTCCAATGGTGAAGGGCGGAAACCCCGTGACCACGATCCTCGACCTGAAACCCGACGTCCGCACGGCAGTTACGGAATGGTACCAGCGTCTTCTGGCTGCGCGGGAGACATACAACGCGGCTGTCCAGCCTGCGCGGGAGGCATACGACGCGGCTGTCCAGCCTGCGGGGAAGGCGTATCGCGCGGCTGTCCAGCCTGCGCGGGAGGCATACGACGCGGCTGTCCAGTCTGCGGGGGAGGCATACGACGCGGCTGTCCAGCCTGCGGGGAAGGCGTATAACGCGGCTGTCCAGTCTGCGGGGAAGGCGTATGACGCGGTTGTCCAGCCTGCGCGGAAGGCGTATAACGCGGCTGTCCAGTCTGCGGGGAAGGCGTATGACGCGGCTGTCCAGCCTGCGCAGGATTCCATCGAACTCTTCTGGCCTGGTTTCAACGATTTCCTTGGTCGGTTCCCTAAGGAATGGAAGTTAATCTTGGATGCGCTTCCGTGCACTCGGGAAACCTTGGATCAACTCGCGGAGGAGATAGGATGGTGCACGGATTGGGCGCTGGCGCGGCGTGAAGTGCTCGCGTCGGGAAACATCATCGAATACGAGGACGGAGAGTAAGTCATGGAATTCGTTTTGATTGCAGTCGTCGGAGACGACGTGCACACAGCAACGTTCACGCACACGGCGCGCGGCTGCCTCAGCATGGCCCGAGTCTGGCGATACTGGACCGACCAGGGAGCCGCTGTGAACGCCTACACGGTGTCTCGGACGGTTCCGGTGGAGGAGGAGTCGGAAGACGTGGCGGA
>Ga0335071_10003245_pt1 | contig 17231 bp, 6 predicted proteins | sample Lox_Sample_15_FD_206724 | JGI IMG/M metagenome (GOLD analysis project Ga0335071, IMG submission 206724) | Soil microbial communities from Loxahatchee National Wildlife Refuge, Florida, United States - Lox_Sample_1.5 | ecosystem: Environmental > Terrestrial > Soil > Wetlands | place: USA: Florida... | reverse complement strand
CGAAGCCCCACAGGGCGCCGAAGAAATAGGTCCACCAGAGCGTGCTCAACGATTGCTGCCGCAGCACGCCGAACAGATCGTTCGTGAGCAGCGACGCCAGAATCACCGGGCAGATAATCCAGGAGAAGAAGCCGCCCACGAGCCAATAGACTTCCCACGCCCATTTCTTGACTCCCTTGTAGGGGACGTAGAAGCTGCCGGAGGCGAGACCGCCCAGCCAGTGGAAGAAGACGCCGAGGAAAGGGTTCATAGCGCTTTATCAGGGTTCGGGTTTAGCTCCGCTGCGCGAGCACCGTGCGCTCGTAGTTCTTGATCTCGGCCAGCCAGGCTTCGCCCACGGGCACGCCCTGGCGGGCGCAGAAGTAGTCCCAAACTGCGCCGGCGGGCAACAGCTTCGCATCCTCCATCAGCGCCAGGCGCGCAGTGTAGTCGCCCGCGGCTTCGAGCTGCCGCAGCTTCGCAATGGGCGCGACGAGGGCCAGCAGCAGCGCCTTGCGCATGTTCCGCGCGCCAATGACCCAGGCGGCGACGCGGTTGATGCTGGCGTCGAAATAATCGAGGCCGATGCGCACCCGGCGCGCATGGCCGCCCCAGACGATCTCTTGCGCAATCGCCTGGAGGTCGTCAGTGAGGGTCACCACGTGATCGCTGTCCCAGCGCACGCCGCGGCTGACGTGCAGGGCGATCTCCGGCAGGTAGCAGAGCACCGAGGAAATCTTGTCCGCGATGCCTTCGGTCGGATGGTAATGGCCGGCATCCAGCGTGAGCAGGATGTGCCGGCTGACGGCGTAGCCCAGGTAGAACTCGTGCGAGCCCGGGGTGTAGCTCTCCGCGCCGATGCCAAAGAGCTTGGGCTCCACCGAGTCCACGTTGTAGGCGCGGTCTATCTTCCGCTTAAAGACCGCGTCGAGCGACTCGGCCAGGCGCTCGCGCGGCCCGCGGCGATCGGCGGGCGTATCCTTCATGCCGTCGGGAATCCACAGGTTCGTGAGGCAGGTATTGCCGAGCGCCTTGCCGATGGCGGCGCCGATCTCGCGCGAGCGGATGCCGTGCTCGATCCAGAATTGGCGGATGGCCTTGTCGGCGCTGGTGAGCGTGATGCCGTTCACCACCTTGGGATGGGCAAAGAAGGTCGGGTTAAAGTCCAAGCCGATCTTAATTGACCGGGCCCAGGCGATCCAGCGCTTGAACTGCTCGGCGCTCAGCTCGTCGCGGTCCACCTTGCGGCCGCTCATCTCGGCGTAGCAGGCGTGGAGGTTGAAGCGGTGCCGGCCCGGCAACACGGAAAGCGCCTTCTCGAAATCGGCGCGCAGCTCGTCCGCGGTGCGGGCTTTGCCGGGGTAATTGCCGGTGACGGCCAGTCCGCCGCCGAGCGCCTCGCCGGCATTCTCGAAGCCGCCGACGTCATCTCCCTGCCAGCAGTGAACCGACACCGGGATGCCGGCAAGCTGGTGAAGGGCTTTGTCCGTGTCCACGCCCAAGGCGGCGTAGCGTTCCTTGGCGAGGCGATAGGCTTGTTCGATTCGTTTAGGGGTGCTGGCGGTCTTAGTCATATTCAAGGTGTTGTCTGAACTTCAGTGCGGCGGGATGCTAGCAGCCCGCGCCCGGCGGCGCAACCTCCGGCTGCAGCACCCGCCGGCAAAGCTCCCGCGCCCGGGCAAACTAGCCTGCGGGTTCGAGCCGCTCGGCTCCTGCCCCGACGATTACTTTTCCCGGTGCAATTCGGACCGCCTCTGTTACAATGTCCGCACCATGCTCCTGACCCAGGAAGAACTCCAGAGCCTGATCGAGGTTAGACAACGCTCGCCCCACCAGTTGCTGGGGATGCACGCGCTGCCCGACGGCGGCGGCGTAGTCGTGCGGGCGTTCCTCCCCAACGCCGCCAAGGTCGAAGCCCAGCCCGTGCACGAGCACGCGATGCCGGCCATCAAATTGACGCGCCTGCACAAGGCCGGCCTGTTCGAGGGCGTGACCACCGAGGCCAAGCGCGTCTATGCCTATGACTTGGTCATCACCGACCAGGAGGGCCGCGTCCGCCGCACGCGCGACGCTTACTCGTTCCTGCCGACCCTGGGCGACGCGGACTTGTTTCTCTTCGGCAAAGGCGACGAGCGCCGCATCTACGACAAGCTGGGGGCCCAGTTGCGCACGATTGACGGGGTGGCCGGCGCCAGCTTCGCCGTCTGGGCGCCCAACGCGCGCCGCATCAGCGTGGTCGGCGATTTCAACGGCTGGGACGGGCGCTGCCACCAGATGCGCCCGCTGGGCTTGTCGGGGGTGTGGGAGATCTTCGTCCCGGGCGTCGGGGTCGGGGCCCACTACAAGTTCGAGGTCTGCAATGCGCAGGGACGAATCGTCCTGAAGACAGATCCGTATGGGTTCTTCTTCGAGACCGCGCCCAAGAACGCCGCCATCGTGTGGAACCCCCGCCAGTTCGCGTGGACGGACGAGGCCTGGCTGGCGCAGCGGCGGCAGCGGGACCCGCTGCGCGCGCCGCTCAGCATCTACGAGCTCCACCTCGGCTCCTGGCAGAAAAAGTCACAGGGCGAATCGCCCGGCTATCGCGAGCTGGCGAAGCCGTTGATCGAATACCTCAAGCGGACGGGCTTCACCCACGTGGAGTTCATGCCGGTGGCCGAGCACGCCTTCTATCCGTCCTGGGGCTACCAGGTGACGGGCTTTTACGCGCCGACCAGCCGCTACGGCACGCCCGCGGACTTCCAGTACCTGGTCAACGCGCTCCACGAGGCGGGCCTGGGGGTGATCATTGATTGGGTGCCGGCCCACTTCCCGCGCGATGACTGGGCGCTCGCCCGTTTCGACGGCACGGCCCTTTACGAGCACGACGACCCGCGCAAAGGGGCGCACCAGGATTGGGGCACGCTGATCTTCAACTACGGGCGGCATGAGGTGGTCAACTTCCTGCTGGCCAACGCGCTGTTCTGGTGCGACCGCTTCCACGTGGACGGGTTGCGGGTGGACGCCGTGGCCTCGATGCTCTACCTCGACTATTCGCGGCGCCCGGGCGAGTGGATTCCCAACCAATACGGCGGGCGCGAGAACCTCGAAGCCATTGATTTCATCCGGCAGTTCAACCACCTCACCCACACCGAGTTCCCGGGCGTGATGACCATCGCGGAGGAGTCCACCGCCTGGCCGCAAGTGACGCGTCCGCCCTACGTGGGCGGGCTCGGTTTCTCCTTCAAGTGGAACATGGGCTGGATGCACGACACGCTGGGCTATTTCAGCCGCGACCCCATTCACCGGCAGTATCACCAGAACGACCTCACGTTCGCGATGCTCTATCATCACCACGAGAACTTCATCCTGCCGCTGTCGCACGACGAGGTGGTGCACGGCAAGCGCTCGCTGCTGGGCCGGATGCCGGGCGATGACTGGCAGCGCTTCGCGAACCTGCGCGCGCTGCTGGGCTACCAATGGCTCTTCCCCGGCAAGAAGCTGCTGTTCATGGGCGGCGAATTCGGCCAGTCCTCCGAATGGAATGCCAATAGCGACCTCGAGTGGCCGCTGCTGCAGGCCGGGCCCTATCATCGCGGCCTGCAACAATTCGTCACCGACCTCAATCGCCTGTACCTGGCGGAACCGGCGCTGTGGAAAGCGGACTACGACCCGGACGGCTTTCACTGGATTGACTGCTCGGACCATTTGAACAGCGTGCTCTCGTTCCTGCGCCAGGATGCGGAGCACTTCAATGAGCTGGTGGTGATGGCGAACCTGACGCCCGTTCCGCGGCTGCAGTACCGGATCGGGCTGCCGCGCCCCGGCCCCTGGCGCGAGCTGCTGAACAGCGATGCGGCGGTCTATGGCGGCAGCAACATGGGCAACGGCGGCGGGGTGACGGCGGCCGACCGCCCCTGGCATAACCAACCCTGCTCCGCCGACTTCATCCTGCCGCCGCTCAGCATCCTGGTCTTCCGGCCCGAGCGGGCCGCGGACAAAGTGCCCGCGGACGCCGAGGTAGCGACGCGCAAACCGTCCGAGACGCCCAGGGCAGCCAAGGAGATTTCGAATACCCCGAACGGGAGCACGGCGGTTCCTGCTCCCCCCAATCCTCCCCCTCAGGGAGGGCGAGCGTCCCCGCGAGTCCAAATATCCTTGAGAAAAGGCGAAAGTTCGGGCTCGCGGGGACGCTCGCCCTCCCTAATGGCCATTTTCCAAACACGCCCTAACCAGCCCAGCTTGGCGCCCCAGACAGCCAAGCCTTCGCGCCAACCTTGCACCGGACCCTCCCGAGGACATCGCCGGAACCTCGCCGGGACCTCGCCGGAACCTCACCGTAGTACCCTCGATCGGATCGAGGGTACTACGGTGAGGTTCCGGCGAGGTTCCCATGACTCTCCCGCGGCCCAATGCTCGGTCGGGCACGCAGGTCGCCACGCCCGACGGGCGTGTCCACATATTGGACAGGCCCCACCCGAGCCACGCCAACACGGCATAATCCCAATCGCTCTGGCGCCCAAAGTTTCGAGCGCGAACATCTCAGTTTTTGAGGGGCTGGCATGCCTTGGGAACCACCTGTGCTTGCAGCCCTCTCATTAACACCCCGCTTCAGCGGGGTGGGGTGACGCCGGTGAGTGACTTGAACCGGTTCACCGGTTTCCCAGGCTGCGGGAACTCGTCCCACATGGTGAAAACCGCTGAAGCGGTTCGGCACCCTGCTTGGCGTAATATCACCCCGCTGAAGCGGGGTGTTAATGAGAGGTGGCATAGGGGCGTGCAAAAACCGGGATGCGCCGCCTTCGCGCCGCGGCACTGCTCCGGACTTGAAGTTCCGGGTTGAGCTAGTAGCTTGGGCGGCATATTAGCAGGCGTTGATTATGGCGGATGTTTACCACGCTTTAGGGCTGCACATGCATCAGCCGCCGGGGAACCTGGTGGCGCTGCACAACTCCGGCGAGAGCTGGGAGGCTCGACAGATTCTCTGGTGCTATGACCGGCCAGTGCGGATGCTCGAAGGCTACGAGGATGTTGCGCGCCTGCACCTGAGCTTCTCGGGCACGCTGCTCAAGCAACTCGAAGACCCGGGCGTGCGCCAAACCTTCGGCGACATCGTCAATGTCGAGGACTTCCTGAACCGGTATCGCCGCTCCAACATCGAGTTCCTCGGCAGCGGGCTTTATCACCCGGTTTACCCGCTGGTCCCGCAGGCGGACTGGGAGGCGCAGACCGAGTGGTGGCTGGGCCTGGGGCGTCATCTGCTGGGGCGGGAGCGCTTCCCCGGGTTCTGGCCGCCGGAGATGGGTTTTTGCATGGAGATGATCCCGCTGCTGGCGCGCCACGGCTACCAATACGTCCTGGTGGATTCCATCTACCTCAAGCCGAAGCGTGAGATGCGCTGGGAAGAACTGCGCTACCGGCCCTACCGGGCGCGCTATGACGGGGCGGAGATCATCGTGGTGCCGCGGGACCGGGAGCTGTCCAACGCCCAGCTCTCGGGCCTGGACCCGGGCTGGTTCCAGCATGAGGTCTGTGAGCGGACCAAGCATTGCGATTTTCCGGCGCTGGTCACGACCTGGACGGACGGCGAGAACGGCGGCTGGTTCCGCACCACGAAGGTCGAGAGCGGCTTCTGGGGCTTCTTTTACCGGGCGATCCTGGATCGTTTCCGCGGGGGCACGCTCGGCTTCACGCCGATTCACATCAGCCAATACCTGGAGAAGTATCCGCCGCAGGAGGAGATCGAGGTTCACCCCGGCGCGTGGAACACGGAGCACCACTGGGGCGGCGACTTCACCCAGTGGACCGGCTCGCTGCTGCAGAAGAAGGGCTGGGACGAAGTGCGCCGGGCCAGCGAGTATTACTGGCAGGTGAAGCGGGCTTTTGACCAGCGCCGCGGCGCGCTGGCCAACCCGGAGGAAGTCCGGCACCTGATCGTCCGCGCCTTCGATCATCTGCTGCAGGCCGAGACCAGTTGCAACTTCTACTGGGGCAGCCGCTGGGTGCACCGCTCCTTCGACGGCCTGGAACAGACCTACTACCTGCTGGATACGGCCATGGACCAACTGCGCAAGGTGTAGCGGCCCGATAAGTTAAATGGGTTAAATAAGTTACATGAGTTACATCGTAGCGGAGATCGGTGGCGAGGGTTACTCATGCAACCCAGGTAACCCATGTAACTCATGTAACCATTTAACTTTGTAAACCGCGCTATGTATATCGTAATGATAGCGTCAGAGTGCGCCCCGGTCGCCAAGGTCGGGGGGCTGGGCGACGTCGTGTTCGGGCTGAGCCGGGAACTGGAGGTGCGCGGCAAGACGGTGGAGATCATCCTGCCCAAGTACGATTGCCTGCGCTATGACCAGATCTACGACCTGCGGCTGTCCTACAAGGACCTTTGGGTGCCGTGGTATGATCAGGCGATCCACTGCAGCGTCTATTTCGGGTTCGTGCACGGCCGCAAGTGTTTCTTCATCGAGCCGCATTCCAACCACAACTACTTCAACCGCCACGCCTTTTACGGGCAGCCCGATGACGACCAGCGCTTCGCCTTCTTCAGCCGGGCGGCGCTGGAGTTCATGCTCAAGAGCGGCAAGCACCCGGACATCATTCACTGCCACGACTGGCAGACCGGCCTGGTGCCGGTGCTGCTGTACGAGATTTATAAGTATGTGGGCATGACCCATCCCCGGGTCTGCTACACCGTCCACAATTTTCAGCATCAGGGCGTCACGAAGGAGCATATCCTGCGCGCCACCGGCCTGAACCGGCACGGCTACTTCTTTCACCAGGACCGCCTCCAGGACAACTTCAACCCGGCGGCCATCAACGTGATGAAAGGGGGGATTGTCTATGCGAACTTCGTCAGCACGGTCTCGCCGCATTACGCCTGGGAAGTCCTGAACACCCCGCAGAACTTCGGGCTGGGCCAAACCCTGCACGTGCACCGCGCCAAGGTCGGCGGCATCCTCAACGGCATTGATTACGACGTCTGGAACCCGGAGATTGACCGGCACATCCCGCGCCAATACAGCCTCAACACGCTCGACGACAAGTACGAGAACAAGCGGGCGCTGCGGCAGCGGTTCTGGCTGCAGGAGGTGTTCAAGCCGATCGTCTGCTACATCGGCCGGCTGGATCACCAGAAAGGCGTGCCGCTGATCACCCACGCGATCCATTACTGCCTCCAGCACGGCTGCCAGTTTGTGCTGCTGGGGACCAGCCCGGACGGCCGCATCGGGCAGCATTTCTGGCACCTCAAACAGCGCTACAACGACAACCCCGACTGCCACCTCGAGCTGAGCTTCAACGAGGAGCTCTCCCATCTGATCTATGCCGGCGCGGAGATGATCATTGTCCCGAGCCTGTTCGAGCCGTGCGGCCTGACCCAGATGATCGCCCTCAAGTACGGCACGGTGCCCATCGTGCGCGCCACCGGCGGCTTGGCCGACACCGTGTTCGACGCCAACCACGCGGAGCGGCCCTATCCGGAGCGCAACGGCTACGTCTTCAACGACTTCAACGCCCCGGGCATCGAGTCCGCCCTCCACCGCGCCATCGGCATGTGGTACTCCTACTCGCAATACTTCCGCGAATTGATGACCAACGGGATGCGCTGCGACTATTCGTGGAACCACCCGGGCGGGGATTACCTCAACGTGTACGAGTACATTCGCGAGAAGTGAAACCGCGCGGCGCTGAGGCGAGCGTAACGGAAGCAGGCCGATGGTGCCGGCTTATTGCCGGACGCGATAGAACTGCTGAGCGTTGGTGGTCGCGAGCGGATAAGGAGCGGTCGCGTCGGGGACGTCGGTGTACGGTCCGCTGGCGTTCGTAGCGCTTTGCAGGGCCCCGTGGTCCCAGCTTAACTGCCATTGCGCGCCGCCAAGGTTCGTGATTGAGAGCGTTTGCGGGGTCGTGTCCACCACAAAGACGGTGCGGTTGGAGGTGGCGCTGTTGCCGTTCCCGTCGTTGGCGGAGTAGGTCAGCGTGTAGCTGCCCGCCGTGTTGGGATCCACGCTGCCGGTGGCCACAACCGCGACGGGGCCGACGCAGGCATCAAGGGCGGTTGCGCCGGGGTCGCTGAAGGCCGAGTGATACGCGATGGTCATCGGGTTGGGGCCGATCAGCGTGAGGACCGGGGGCGTCGTATCCGATACCGTGACGGTGGCCACGGCTGAGGCGCTACCGACGCTGTTGGTGACCACCACGGTGTAATTGCCGGCCTGTGCGCGGGTCACCGCGGGCAGCAGGAGCGTGGCGTTGGTCGCCCCCGCCATGGCGTTGGTCTGGGAATCAAACCATTGATAAGCCGGGGACGGCGTGCCGCCGGCGAGAGCGACGAGGGAGAGGGCGCTGGCGCATTCGGCGTTGGTCAGGGCGGGCGCAACCGTTACCGAAGGGACCGCAGCCACATTGATGCTGCCGTCCACCGTCAGGCGGGTGGTGTCCCAGACCAGGCCGGTCGCCAGCGACGGGAGCGTAACGGTGAAGAAGGCGCCCGCATACTGGCTGGCGTTGAAAAGCTTAAAGCTCTGGCCCAGCACCAGCGTTCCGACCAGGTTGGCCACAGACAACGTGCCGGCACAAGTCAGGGTGCCCGCCACGTTCAGTTGATCGTTGGTCCGCGCCGCCGCATTGATCTTCATGTACGCCACGCAGCGTGACGCGAGGGTGAGATTGCCGCCGAACGTCAGGGTGCCGATGGTGTTGGCCGGGGCGTTGCCCGGCGACAACTGGCCGGCTTGAACGGTGGCGTCGCCGCCGACGGCCCCGGTGCCGGTGAGGATCCCGCTCGCGAACACCAGCGGGCCAGCGAGCGAGGTATTGATGAACAAGGTGCCGCCGGAGTTGGTGGTCGTCCCGGTGTAAGTACTTATGCCGGAGAGGGTCAGGGTGCCGGAGTTGGTCTTCACGAGGTTGAGCACCGAGGCGCTGCCGTTCTGAATCGTGCCCGAGAGGGTGATGTTGCCGGCGCCCTGGAGCGTCAGGGTGCGCGCGCCCGTGGCCGTGCTGCCGGCGGAGATGGTGCCGGCCAGGTCCAGCGTGCCCGCGTCGCTCTGGATCACGTAATAGGATCCGCCGCCGGCGAGGGTAATACCGCCGGCCAGGGTGTTGCTGGCACCCGCCAGCGCCTCGATGGCAGCCACGTTGGTATTGCGCCCGGCCAGGCTGATGTTCTGGAGGACGGTGACGCTGTTGGAGAGCTGCAGCGTGGAGACCGCCATGCCCGTGTTGCGAATGGAGATCGGCGACGCGACGTTGGCAATCGCGGCCGACCGGGTGACGACCAACGCACCGTCATTGGTGAGGCTGCTGCCGGTGTCCACGTTCAGCACGGCGGAGAAGCTGTTGGTGCCGTTCAGGATCAAGGTGCCGTAGCCGGCCTTGGTCAAAGCCGCTGTGCCGGCCAGGCTCGCGTTGAGGACCAGCACATTGCCGGGGTTATTGCGGCCCACCGTCCAGGTTTGGTTCGCGCCCAGGCTGATGGGGGCGTTCAGCGTGACGTTGTGGTCCGCCGCCACCATGTCAATGCCCCCAGCCCCAACGGTGAGGATGTTGGTCCCGCCGATGGCGGGGCTGTTGGTCATGCCCAGGAAAATTAACCCGTCAACAGTGTAGTTGCTGCCCAGGATGCTGTTGGGAGTGGCCATCAAATAAGAAAAGGTCAGATCGCTCGTTGCGAGCGGCGCCATGCCCGCCACCCAGTTGGCCGAGTTGGTGCCCGACCAGAACAGCACATTGGTCGGCGCGTAATAGTGGAAGTAATCCACGATCATCTGGTTGGTGCCGGTGGGGTAGCCGCCGGAAGGAATGAGACCCGCCCAGCAGGTCCCGCTGTCGCACTCGACCTGGCTGGTCAAGAGGATATAAACGTCGCTGCCGAACGGCGGCGTGGGCGGAGAGCCGGCACTTCCGGTCTGCCAGATGGTGGAGCCGTCAATGCCAAAGTTATACGAGTCGTAGGCCCACAGCAGCGAGTAGGTGTGAAAGCCGGTGGCGAGGCCGGTGCCGACGTTGGGGCTGCCGGTGCTTTGCTCCTGCGCACCGTAGCCGTTCCAGTGAATGTTGTCGGAGACGATATTGGCGATATTGGTGCCGTAGATGCCCAGGTAGCGATGTTCGCAACAGTCTATCTCCGCGCCCGAGACGAACGCGTCATCCAGGTACGTCCCCATCGTAGGCGAGCGCAACCAGAAGGCCGACCACATGCCACTGTAGTCCCCCCATTCGATGCTCGCTTCGTAATAGCCGTAGCGGGGCCGGAAGTGATTGTCGGAGGCTACCATCGCGGTGTAAGTGGTGCCGCTGGTAGTTTTGGTCGTAATCACCAGGTGGCCGTTGCTGACGGAGACGGCGACGGCCCCGTCGTTGTACGCCTGCCCCCAAGTGCGGTTATTCACCCAATAATCCCACTTGGTGGTATCCAGCGACGATCCGTTGAACTCGTCACCCCAGACGAGATAATAGCCCGGTGGCGGCGCGGCGGCGGCGGATGGATGCCTTAGCCAGCCGAAAGCGGCAGCAGCGACCAGGATCATCAGCGATCCGCGCCAGCGCGGTGCGGCCGGGCGGACGAGGTGACACGCTCGGGAGCGCGGGTCCGGTTGCTTGAAACCGATGCTTCCAACTACAGCGGGCATGACGGATCTGGCTCGGTATAATTCGACTGGTTCGGTCTTCAGATAATCGTCGGAGTCATGCACGAACTGTGGTGGCCGGCAGACCAGGTATCTCTACCGTAAGTCCGTCGGAAGCGCAAGGTCGCCGACGCAAGTGTCGCCGACGCAAGGCCGGTCGCCTCTGGCGCCTGGGGGAGAATCCCTGCCGGGATTCGAATCGGGCCAGGCACCCAACCACCATGGCGGGGAGCCGCGTTCGCGGGCCCGCCGGGCGGCTCTCGGGCTTCAAGGCTGAGTGATGGTGTAGAACCGGTTCGAGTAACTGGTAGCGGTCGCGTCGTGGATCGTCAGCGGGCTGGTGCTGAGGTTGGCCGAACCGAGATTCTGCCACTGCCCGAGCGGCTTTGCGACGTTGGTGGTCGCCCAGAGCGTATATTGCACCCCCACGTTGCCCGTGAAGGTGAGCTGCATGCTGCCGTCACCCAACGGGGTGATGGAGCTGAACTGCGGCCGCGAGACGACCTTGATCGAGCCATCCACCGTCAGCCCGGTGGTGTCCCACCCCAACGCAGCCGGGAGCGGCGGCAGGCTGATGCTCGCAAAGGAGCTGGGGTTATAGGTCGTGGCGGTAAAGAGATGAAACACGTTGCCGGCGGCAAAGGCGGAGGCGCCAATCTTGGTCACCACCAGCGTGCCGCCATAGGTGACGCTGTTCAGACCCGTGAGCTGGTCCGAAGTGACACTGCCCGGGTTGACTTTAAACCGGTTGGTGCTGCCCGCCTGGAACGTGGCGTCGGCGTTCATGGTCAGGGTTCCGACGGCGGACGCTGACGTGCCGACCGACAGCGTGGAGCCGCTGCCAAAGCTGATGCCCTGGCCCGCTACCGTGCCGACGCCCGCCAGGGTTTGGGCGTTGCCGAAAGCAAAGGTGGTCTGCGAGGAGACATCCAGCTTGCTGTAGGCATTCAGAGTGACGTTCGAGCTGGAGCCCAGTGACGAGCTGGCACCCACCTTGATGGTGCTGCCCTGGCTTAGGACGGTCGGGCCGCTGTAGGTATTGGCCGCCTCCAGATAGAGCGTACCGTTTCCGCCGCCCACAGAGCTGTTGGTTTCAACCGCATAGCCGCCCGTGCCCGTCACCGGTCCCGACAGGTGCAAGTCACTGCGCGTCGCGAAGAAGTTGGTGCCGGCCAACAACACGTCGCCGCCAAACGTATTGGCCGCGCCACCCGAATCAATGAGGGCGTCATTGTTCAAGACCAGGTGCTTGTTCATCGTGCCGCCGACGGCATAGAAGGTGACCAGGGCATTGGATTCCACGGTCAAGGTCTTCGTCGGATCGCCCAGGGTGATGGTGTTCTCGAAGCCAAGCCGGCTGCCCGTCACGTGAACGTTGCCCAGGCCAGTTTCACCGTCACCGTTCAGGAGGATGACGCCATTGCCGACGACGGTCAGGTTGAAGCCGTTGCCGTTAAAAGTATTCGCCCCGTTAGGCTGCTCCCAACGCCCGACCGCGCCGAACGTGGTGTCGCCGGCCAGGGTGATGGACTGCACCACCGTGTTGACGCCCAGGCCCGTGCCGGAGTCGGTCAACGCTCCCATGCCATTGTAACCCGCGCCGGCAGCGACGACGGGCTTGGTTAGGAGATTCACATGGTGGAAGTCCAGCGTGCCGCCATTCGTGGCGAAGAGCGACACCCCGATCGCCCCGAGGGCGCTCGCGGCCGTGTATTGCAGGACGCCGTTGGTCACTATCAGCACGCCATTAAAGGACGAGTTGTTGCCGCTCAAAGAGAGCGTGTTGGTGCCTCCTTGAATGATGGTGCCCAGGCCGAAGCCATTGTCGCTGATCGGGGCGCTGAGCGCGTTGACCACGCCGTTGGACAGGTTAAAGATCAGCGTGCCGGAGTTGGCGGTAATGCCCGTAAAAACCGGCGCGGTGGACAGCGCCAGCGTCAGCGAGTTGGTTCCCTCCAGGTCGAGCGCGCTCGTCAAGAGTCCGTTGCCGGAGAAGGTGAACGCCTTGGTGTTGTTGGACAGCGTGATCCCGCTGGGCTGTTCGGTGCCCACCACCACGACCGAACTGACCGTGGCGGTATCGTCGAAGACGGTCGCGTCGCCGTTGTAAAAGACGTCCGCGGCGCTGCTGCCCGTGTTAAACCAGTTGGCCGTGGTATGATCCCAGGCGTTGGGGCTGGGGGCGGTGCCGCCCCGCCAGAGGAGGTTGGCGGCATTGCCGGTCACGGTGATCTGGAGGTAAGGATACGTGGTCGAGGGGTCCACGATACCGAAGCTGTAGCGCGCGCTGTCACTGGTCACGTGGAAGTGGGCGGCATCCCCGGCGGTCAGCGGCGCCCCGCCATATTGCAGGACCGTATAGGGGTAAGCCAGGCTGAGCGGCCCAAGGGGAACGACCTTGATGGTCGTGACATTCTGCAGCGTAAGACTGCCCAGGGTGGAGACGAGGTCATTTGCGCCGGCGCCGATGCTGTAGGGATCGGTGGACAGCTTGATGAGGTTGGTGGTGGCGTTCAAGGTCAGGTTGTTGTAGCTCAACGTCAGGGTGGCTGGCAGGATGACGCTACCCGGAGCGATGGTGGCGCCGGGGCCGGCGATGACGTTGCCCTGAATCGAACCGCTCCCAGACAAGGTGCCGCCGACCAGGGTGGTGTCACCCGTATAAGCATTGGCGCCTTCAAGATCCACTTTGCCAGGACCGGCTACGGCGAGGCCCCCCGTGCCGGAAAAGACGTTGCTCAAGGTAATGGTCCGGCCGATGCCGGGGGCGAAGGCGACGCTGCCCGAGGTGATGGTGGCCGGCAAATTGGCATTCCAGGTCCAATCGACGTCGCCGCCCGGGGAGAGGCTGTTAGTGGTGTGGAAGGTGCCGCCCGAAAGATTGACCGTGGCGACGCCGCTGGCTAAGCTGCCCGGCCTCTGCATGCCGGTGACGCCGAGCCAAAGGTCGCCGCCGCTGACGTTGAGTGTGGCTGTGGGCGGGGTCGCGCCGGCGGCGAGCGAGTTGGCATTCATTACCCGGATGCCTTCGCAGACCAGCGTGCCGCCGCTGATGTTGGCGGTGCCGGTAAGGGCGGTCTGCTGGATCATGAGCCCCTTGGTGCCAACGCCACTGTTAGTCTGCTGCAACCACAGCGACCCGCTCATCAAGTTGAACGTGCCCGAGCCTTGATTCTGAGATGTGTTTCCGCTGTTTGAGCCACGGCCGGCGTCCCACCAACCCGTGCCATATACGTTGGCGCCGTTGATGGTGATGGTGCCGGTGCCGTTGTAACCCATCTCGACGCCGCATATAAAGCTCGCCGTGCCGCCGTTGAGGTTGATGATTCCGGTGCTGCCCGCGGCGTTGCCGGGCGAGACGCAATCCTGGTAATACGTGGCGGGGCGAATCACTGAAAACGTGCCGCCGCTTAGGGTGAATGTGGCGTTGGCGCCATTGGCTTTGCCCAAGTCAAACCCGTCCGTGCCGCTCTTGTTGATCGTCAAGGTGCCACCCGACATGTTGAACGCGGTCGTGCCGGACACGGTGCCTATGCTGAGCGTATTCAGCGTGTAGCTGTCGCTGCTGGTAAAGTCAATCGTGCCGCTGGGAACGGCGGCAACGCCCAATTGGAACGTGTCTGCCGTTCCCGGCGGCCACGGGGTGGTGGGAGTCCAGTTGGCGGCAGTGCCGAAGTCCGATTCGGAGCCGGTGTTCCAACTGTAGGTTGTGGCTTGCGCGGTGAGGCCGCCCCAGAGGACGTCGGCAAGCGCCGTGGCCAGCAGGGAGCATCGGCCAAAGGCCGACGCGGAGCGGGTGGAGGGGGCATTTGAATGGGATTTCATATCAGTCCGTCACAGGTTCAGGTTGCAGTGGCGACTGGGTTCCTGCAGGAGCCATGCATCGTATGAGGCGAATATAGGCTTGGCTTGGCTTCCAGCAATGGTTCATGTGTACTATATTCATTGCGGGCGCCGAGCGGAGTCGGGCCGCCACATGCCAAAACCACGGACCGGGCACTGCGATCCGGCTCCCCGAAGGAGGTTGGGCGGCGGAAGGAGCGCGCTATTCGCTCTTGACTCGGTAGAACTCCGCCGGGTCCGAGCCGGGGGTGACGGTGAAGCTGCCCGGGGAGGTGGAGTTGGTCTTCAGCCGGGTCCAGTTTCTCAGCGGGGCGGCGACCTTATTGGTCTGGAGGAGGACGAACTGCGAAGCGGCGCCACCCGAGTAGTTGATACTGAGGTTGCCGCCGCCGGCTGAACTAATGCTCATCTGGGTCACCGGGGCCAGGTTTTGGACGTCCAGGTAGAGTTCGCCGCCCGTAATTCGCAGCGAGGCGATGCCGCCGGCCACCATTCCGCTGCCGTTGACGGTGACGGAACCGGCAGGTGTCCCAGTCACCGCCGTGGTATTGCCGGCACCGATCTGAACCAGCTTGTAGCTGCCGCCGCTCAAGCGGGTTGTCGTGGTGACCGTGACGGGGTTGCCGGGTCCAATCACCAGCGAGTCTCCGCCGGCAATGGTCAGAGGAACCGTCGCGCCGTCATAGGCGGTGAAGTTCAGCGGGCTGCTGGCTCCCAGGGCGAGTCCGTCGCCCGCCGCTGTGGCGATGGTCGCGGAAGAGCCGCTGGTGCCGCCGGCGTTGAGGGTTTGGCTGGCCCCGAGGGTCAGGGCCGTGAAGAGCGCCGAAACGTCAAACGTTGCGCCGCCCGCAATGCTGATGACGGGCGAGTTGGCAATTGTCCCGGAGGCGCTCAGAGCGAGTGTGCCGGCGCTGATGGTCGTGTTGCCTGAGTAGGTATTGGCCGCGGTGGTCGTCAGGGTGCCCGAGCCGATCTTGATTATCGCGAGCGTGCTGCCCGAACCGGAGTTCTTAATAATGGTGCCGCTGAGAGTGCCGCTGCCATCGTTATCGCCCACGGTGAGCGTGCTGGCGGTGGAGGCGGCGGTGTTGTCAATTTGTCCATTTACGTCGCCGGACAGGCCGTTAATCGCAGTACTGTACCCATTCATGTCGAGTTTGGCACCCCAGCCCGAAACGTTAACATCGCCCGCATTGATGCCGTGAGGTATCACATTGTTGGCCCCCAGCCTGATGATAACAGCCGCACCGCCGGAGCCGCCCTCGCCGCTGCCGATGTTAAGACCGCCTTGCCAGTCATTGGCAGGGTTGGCGAGAATGAAGCCGGCGCCGCTGCCATCGTTTCTAGAGTATAAGGTTCCGGGGCCGGTTATCCTGGCGCTAAGAGTAACGAACTTGCCGTAAGCCGGCCAAAGGGTGCCGCCGCCGTAGTCCACGTAGATGGTCCGATTCGCGCCGACGCTGCAAGCGGAGTTATTATTCCTGAGCCCGCCGCCGTTAAAGGTCAGGGGGCCGTTCCCGGTGCCTAAATTGGCATCGCTTTCCAGCCACAAATAGCCTTGGTTCAACGTGACGCCTCCGGCGAAATTGCCAGTCGTGCCCTTCATGGTCATGTTGCCCGTGCCAGTCTTGATGACTTGAAGTGTGCCCACGGTATTGTTGAACACGCCATAGGTCGTTACCGCCGGATTGTTATTGCCGACGGTAATCGTGTAAGTGCCGGTTCCCGACGTGTTGTCCACGACCGCAGCGGTCGCCCCCGCGGCGCCAAGACCGAGTCCGTTGACGTTGATATTATGCCCGTTCAAGTCAAGGGTTGCGGTGGCACCACTGCCCGTGACGGTTACGTTGCCGTTGCCCGCGCCGTAAGGGAGCGCGTCGTCAATTCCAATCTTAAGGGTGCTGCCGGGGCTTATCGCCGTGGTGCTGGTATAACTCTGCACGCTGTTGAGAATCAGCGTGCTGGTGCCGGTTCCGGGAGTGTTCTGCACGAGCAGGAAGCCGGAAAAGGTATTGTTGCCCGAAAGCACCCAGGTCCCGGTGCCATCCTTGACAACGCTGATGACGCCGCCACCGGTCCCGTCGGAGATGGTTCCCGAGATCGTGTTCAGCGCCGTGCTGCTGCCTTGGAGAGTCAAAGTCCTGGCAACGACGCTGTTGACGGCGGTGATATTGCCTGAAATAACCAGCGGGCCGGCGCCGTCGGCATAAAACCACATGCCGCCACTGGGCGTGTTTATGTTGTTGAAGCCGCGGTCGGTGGTTTCGCCGGGGCCCACATAATCGAACCCGCAAGCGTTGCCCAGCGTAATATTGCCGCAATCAATAACGGGATCAGTCGTCGGGTAGCCTAAAGAGCTGCTGGCGAGCGGGGGCGTGCCGCCGTTGAAGCTGTTAAAGTTGGTGACCGTCAGGAAAGTAGCGTTGCCCCCGGATGCTCCGATGGTGGTCTTTCCGGTGTAGGTGTTGTTCGTAGCGGGAACAAAGTAGGTCTTAACATTGTTTGCCGAGTAGAACACACCGTTGTTCCCGCTAATCACGCCATTGAGATAGACGTTGGTCGAAACATCGGCGTTGGCTGGAGCGGCCCGAAGATACAGGTCTTGCGTCAAACTCCAGTTGCCCTTGAGGGTCAAGGGGGTATTGGTCTGGAGGGGCATAATGATACCGGCGTTAGCGGTGTTGATCGTGAAGTTGTTGGCGAGAGTAATCGGAGCCCCGCCGTTGAAGTACAGCGCCGAATAAGTCGGGCTGGCGCCTCCGAGAATCGGCGTTATGGCGCCCGTGCCGA
>Ga0335071_10003244_pt1 | contig 17232 bp, 13 predicted proteins | sample Lox_Sample_15_FD_206724 | JGI IMG/M metagenome (GOLD analysis project Ga0335071, IMG submission 206724) | Soil microbial communities from Loxahatchee National Wildlife Refuge, Florida, United States - Lox_Sample_1.5 | ecosystem: Environmental > Terrestrial > Soil > Wetlands | place: USA... | reverse complement strand
ATCCCCTTCGTGGCGCGGCCCTTCCTCGACGCCTCGATCAGGGGGATCGACACGCTGTCGGCCGGCGCGGTCGTCGGCTCCTTCGCCGCGTCCCTCGCGCTCTTCGCCCCGCCGGTCGTGCTGCTCGGCACGGTGACGCCGTTCGCCATCCGGCTGGCGGCGACGGGAGTAGCCGACGCCGGCCGCGTCGCCGGCCGCGTGTTCGCGCTCTCCACGGCCGGCAGCCTCATCGGCACCTTCGTGCCTGCGCTGTTCACGATCCCGCTGATCGGCACGCAGCGGACGCTCATCGGGGCGGCCCTGATCATCGCCCTGGCCGCCCTGCCCCTGCTGGTGGGCAAGCGGCTGGTCGGCGGGCTCGTCGTCGCCGGCGTGCTCGCCGCGCTGCTCGCCCTGCCGCCGGCCGTGGTCAAAGCGCAGCCGGGACTGCTGCACGAGGAGGAGTCGCGGTACCAGTTCATCCAGGTGGTGCAGGACGGGAGCGCCCGGTACCTCTACCTCAACGAGGGCTACGTCATCCACTCCGTCTGGCGGCCTGACACCGTGCTGACCGGCAGCGAATGGGACATGTTCCTCACTGCGCCGCCGCTGCTGGGACGGCCGGCAGAGCGGGCGGCGATCCTCGGCGACGCAGCCGGCACCACGGCACGCGCCTACGGCGTCTACTACCCCGAGGCACGCATCGACGGCGTCGAGCTGGATCCGGCGGTCACCGCCGTCGGCCGCCGCTGGTTCGGCCTGGACGACAACCCGCGCCTCACCGTCCACACCGCCGACGCGCGCCCGTTCCTCGCCGCCTCGGGCGCGCGCTACGATCTCATCCTGATCGACGCCTATCGCCAGCCGTACGTGCCCTTCTACCTGGCCACGCGCGAGTTCTTCCGGCTCTGCCGGCGGCATCTCACGCCCGGGGGCATCGTCTGCCTCAACGTCTCCACGGTGCCCGGCGACCACCGCCTCGCCGCGGGCATCGCCGGGACCCTGCGCACACAGTTCCCTCAGGTCCTCACCTGGCAGGCGTTGCACTTCAACCAGTTCGTCGTGGGTCTCACGACGCCGCTCTCGCGGGCGCAGATCCGCGCCCGCCTGGCCGCGGCGCCGCACGACCTCCTCCCTGACACCGCTCTCTTCGCCCGCGACTACCGGGAGGCCGCCCCGGCAGCGGTCCCCTGGACCGACGACCGCTGCCCCGTGGAGTGGATCACCGACCGCATGATCGCCGACTACGCCATCCGCGGCCGGGCGGTCGCCGAGGACCTGCTGCCGACGGCCCCCAAGACCCCTTGACGACCCCCCGGCGTGCCGGCCGGCGGCCCGGAGTACCCCTGGCCACCGTCTTGAGCGACCCCGGCGGCGGCCTCGGCGAACCCTGGCGAGGACGCCAAGGTCCCGGTCCGCGGCCGTGGTCGCACCCCCCGTTTTCACGGCCTGGTTTCGAGCCTGTGGAGCCACACTCCCGGGTTTAGCGGCCCCCCCTCCCGGAAACGCTAGGCACACAGCAGTCGGGGCCTGCAGGGCTGTGCAACGACGGTCGTGGAGGAGGCGCTTATGGAGGACAAGCCGCAGTTCCGCGTCGACTACGAGGCGACCACCGCGGACGTCGGCGTCGTGATCCTGGAGGGCGAGATCGACATCTACTCTGCGCCCGAGTTCAAGGAGGTGCTGGTCAACGGCATCGAGGGCGGCGCGAAGCGGGTGATCGTCGACCTTTCCGGCGTCACCTTCATCGACTCCACCGCGCTGGGGGTGCTGGTCAGCGGCGCGAAACGCGTGCGGCCGCGTAACGGCAACCTCGACATCGTCTGCACGGACGAGAACATCATCCGCATCTTCGAGATCACGGGCCTCGACCGCATCTTCGGGATCTTCCCAAGCCGGGGTGAGGCGCTGAAGGCGGCGTCCGTCTGAGAGGCGGACGCCGAAGTGCGAGCAGGTGGCGGCGCCCGCTGGCCACGGGGCGGCCGCCGGGGGCAAGGACATGGAGTTCCGCGGCACCAGAGCGCTACGGGGCAACAGACTCCACCACGTGGCCTATGCCATGCTGAAGACGAAGACATATGGAGCGGGGCGGATCTGCATGGTCGACGGGTGCGGGACCCGTCTCTCGGCGTACAACCCATCAAGCGTGTGCGCGCTGCACGGCGGCTCGTGGCAGGAGGAGTATCACCGCACCACGCGCAAGGCTTCACAGCGCGAGGAGATCACGCGCCACTGCGCGTTCGAGCAATGCAGCCGCGAGTTCGTCACGACGAACCCCGCGAAGAAGTACTGCAGCGACGCCTGCCGCATGAAGGCCTTCCAAGCACGTGTGATGGAGGCCAGGCGAACCACCGACGACGTCTGCGCAGTCCGTCGGGCCAGCTGACCCGGAGTTGACCGTCGCCGGCGCCCTCATGGGGCCGCGCCGGAGCGGTCGATGGTACGCAGTCCCGGCTACCCGGCCGCGGGCCTGAACGCCGGCGGGATCACCGGCAGGGGCCCGCCCACCACACTGTCCATGGCGGCGTCCACCGTGTCGAACACCGGCACGACGTTGGGCAAGCCGACGATCGCCAGCACCCTGCGCACCTGGCCCGCCGGCCGCACCAGCAGCAGCTCGCGCCGCTTGGCGCGCTGCGCCTGCGAGAGCCTCACCAGGAACCCGATGAAGCTCGAGTCGACGAAGGTCGTCCGCGCGAGATCGATGACGAGATGGTCCTGGTGGTAGAGCGGGCCCAGCGCTCGGCGCAGGAAGCGGTCTATCTCCGGCACCGTGTCGAGGTCGAACTCGCCCTCCAGCTCGAGCACCGGCGGCCGGTCTGCCCGGACTGCGGAGACGCGCAGGCGCGACTCGCCGGCGCACTCCTCCTGCGGCTGAACGACGCGGCGCATCACGGGCTACCTCCCTGGCGGACGGCGCGGGACCGGCGGGCCGTCTCCCATGGCCCGTGGAGCGCTGATCGCGACCTGACGCCCCGAACGGGACGTGCAGCGACGCTAGGTCCTCGGGGACGGAAAGTAAAGGCGTGGCGCGGGAGCTTCAGGAGGTTCCCGCGTCATGCTCTAGGCAAGGCTGAGCGATGCCGACGCCCGCTCCAGCCCAGGTCGAGGCGGTCTGAGGTGGAGCTTGAGGGTCGCCGCGGCGGCGACTGGGGAGAAGCGGGGCCGACCGCGAGCGGCCGGGTCAGGCCTGATCGGCGCGAGCCTGCGCCCTGAGCTTCTTGTACTGCGGCTCGCGCTCCTTGAGCAGCGTCAGCACCGGGCTGGCGATGAAGATCGAGGAGTACGCGCCGGAGAGGATGCCGACCAGCAGCGCGAAGGCGAAGTCCTTCAGCGTGCTGCCGCCGAAGAGCAGCAGGCAGACGACCGGCAGCAGGGTGATCAGCGAGGTGTTGATCGAGCGCGTCAGCGTCTCCCAGATGGAGAGGTTGACCATGTCGCCGTACGGGATCCGGTTGAACCGTGGTTCGTTCTCGCGGATGCGGTCGTACACGATGACGGTGTCGTAGAGCGAGTAGCCGAGGATGGTGAGCACCGCGGCGATGGTGGCCGTTGTGACCTCCCGACCGGTCAGGGAGTACACGCCGACGACGATGAGCAGGTCGTGGATCTCCGCGGAGATCGCGCCGACGGCGAACTTCCACTGGAAGCGGAAGGTGACGTAGATGAGGATCAGGAGCAGGGCAAGCGCCACGGCCTTGAGTGACGAGCTGATCACCTGCCTGCCGAACGAGGCGCTCACCGTCTCGAGGTTCCAGCTGCCGCTGCGGGCGGCGATCTTGAACTTGGAGTCCAGCGCCTGCTTGAGCGCGACCTGCTGGTCGCTGCTGAGCACCTGCGTCTGGATCTGGAAGCCCGCATTCCCCGAGTTGGCGACGTTGCCGCTCTGCTGGATCTGGGCGTCGGAGTAGCCGGCCTGCGAGACGACCTGCCGCACGTCGGCGAGCGAAGGGCTCTGCTCGAAGACCACGGTGACCCGCGTGCCTTCCTTGAACTCGAGGCCATAGTTGAGCCCCTGGACCGGATTGCCTCCGCCGCGGATGAACAGGCTCGCGAGCCCGGCAAGGATGATGATGCCGGAGATGACGAACCACCACACCTTGTGGCCCATGTAGTCGAACGAGTAGATGCCGCGGAAGAACTTCACGGACTCACCTGCGCTTCTTGCGCTTGCGGTTGGTGGAGGACGGACGCCGGCCGCCCTGGCCGCGCTGCCCGCCCCGGGCGGACGCGGCCGGACCGTCGGCAGTGGCCGGCTCGTCGGTGGGCGCCGCGGCGGCTCCGCCGGCCGGCGCGGCGGCGCGGCGCCGGCGCGAGGCCTGCGCGCGGCTGTCGCCCATGACGGCGGTCTCCAGGTCGACCTGGCCGGCCTTCACGCCCATGAACGAGGGCTTGTTGAAGAAGGCGAAGCCCGCCAGCACGCCGAGCATGGCACGGGTGAACAGCACCGCGGTGAGCATGCTGACCACCACGCCGATGATGAGCGTGAAGGCGAATCCCTTGGGTCCGGCGGTAGCAAACAGGAAGAGCACCAGCGCCGTGAGGATCGTGAGCACGTTGGCGTCGAGGATGGTGCGGAAGCCGCGGGCGTACCCGGAGTTGACGGCGGAGCGCACGGTCTTGCCACGGCGCACCTCCTCCTTGATGCGCTCGAAGATGACCACGTTGGCGTCGGCGGCCACACCGATGGTGAGGATCATGCCGGCGATGCCCGGCAGCGTGAGCGTCACCGGGATCAGGTTGAACAGCCCCCAGAGCAGGATCGCGTAGACGATGAGCGCGAGGTCGGCGACCAGGCCCAGGAACCTGTAGTAGAGGAGCATGTAGAGCAGCACGATGCCGAGGCCGATGAGCCCGGCGAAGAGGCCCTGGTTGAGCGAGTCCTTGCCGAGGGTCGCCGAGACCTCCTGCTGATAGGCGGTCTCCAGCTTGACCGGCAGGGCGCCGGTGTTCAGGACCAGAGCGAGGTCCTTGGAGTCCTGGACCGTCATGTCGCCGCCGCTGATCTCGGCGCCGCCGGCGATGCCGTCCCGCAGCGAGGTGTCCGTGTAGTCGATCATCGGGTCCGACGCGATCTGGTTGTCGAGCACGATGGCGAAGGTCTGCGGCTGACCCTTGAGCAGGCCGGTCTGGTAGAGCTGGCGCGTGATGTCCTGGAACTGCGTGCTGCCCGCGGACGTGAAGTCGATGAGCACGTTGGGCTTGCCGGTCTGGCTGTTGTAGCCGGCGCGCGCGCTCTTGACGGCCGCACCGGTCATGGCCGGCGGGAGCTTGTACACGTACCACGACTCGGGCACGTTGTTGACGGTGTCGGCGGGCCGCTGCACCAGTGCGTACTTGCCGAGCACGGTGCCGGTGGTGCTCAGCTGGTCGATCTGCGCCTGCGTCGCGCCCTGCCGCTTCAGTTGCTTGAGCGCTTCTTCCTTGGTGCTCACGGGGCCGACCGGACGATGGGTGGCGTCGTCGAAGAAGAACTGCAGCTGGGCGGTCTTGCCGATGACGGAGAGCGCCTGCTCGGCGTTCTTGATGCCCGGCAGCGCCACGGAGATCTGGTCGCTGCCCTGCTTCTGGATCTGCGACTCGGTGACCCCGAGGCGGTTGACGCGGCGGTCGAGGATGCCGATGGTCTGGTCGAGCTGGGCGGACGTGGGCGCCTTGCCGTCGGCGGTCTTGGCCTGGAAGACGACCTCGAGACCGCCCTGGAGGTCGAGGCCGAGGCGGGTCTTCTCGCTGGGCGGGACGATCCAGTAGATGGAGGTGCCCACCAGCACGGCCATCATGAGCAGGATGAGCCAGTTGTTGCGGCGCGCGAACGCCGCATACATCGCGACGAGGATGGCCGCGCCCCAGATGACCCATGTGATGGTCTGCGTCACGTGTGCTCGCTGCTTCGTGATTGCCCGACGACGGCGCTAGAGCGTACCGGACCCGCGGGGGAGCCGCAACTTGGCGCCGCGCCTGGAGACGCTGGTTCTGCCGCCGACGTTCAGGAGTCTCAGCGGTCTTTGAGGAAGCTCGGGATGTCGAGGACGTCGTCGTCCACGTCGAACTTCGGCTTGCTCTCCTCGGCGAAGAGCGGTGTGCCTTTGGTCTCGCGCTCCGGCGCGGCCTCCCGCTGCGCGACCGGCTCGTGCCCGCCCACCGGTCGGTCGAAGCCGGTCGCGATGACGGTGACCCGGACCTCATCGCCGAGCGAGGGGTCGATGACGGCGCCGAAGATGATGTTGCAGTCGGCGTCGGCGGCGCTGCTGATGATCTCCGCCGCCTCGTTGATCTCGAAGAGCCCGAGGTCGTTGCCGCCGGTGATGTTGAGCAGGATGCCGCGGGCGCCCTCGACGCTGGCCTCGAGCAGCGGCGAGCTGATGGCGGCGCGCGCCGCCTCGACGGCCCTGTTCTCGCCGCCGGCGACGCCGATGCCCATGAGCGCCGAGCCGGCGTCCTTCATGATCGTCCGCACGTCGGCGAAGTCCAGGTTGATGAGGCCGGGCACCGTGATGAGGTCGGTGATCCCCTGCACGCCCTGGCGCAGCACGTCGTCGGCGACCTTGAACGCTTCGATGACCGAGGTGCGCCGCTCGACCACCTGCAGCAGGCGGTCGTTGGGGATGATGATGAGCGTGTCGACCTTCTCGCGCAGGCTCTGGATGCCGTCCTCGGCCTGGCGGGCGCGACGCTTGCCCTCGAAGGCGAACGGGCGCGTGACGACGCCGACGGTGAGCGCCGCCAGCTCCTTGGCCAGCTCGGCGATGACCGGGGCGGCCCCCGTGCCGGTGCCGCCGCCCTTGCCGGCAGTGACGAAGATCATGTCCGCGCCCTTGAGGGCGTCGCGGAGCTCGTCCTTGCTCTCCATCGCGGCCTGATAGCCGATGGTGGGGTTGGCGCCGGCGCCGAGGCCGCGCGTGATCTTGCTGCCGATGTGGATCTTGACGTCGGCGTCGCACATCTGGAGCGCCTGAGCGTCGGTGTTCACGGCGATGAACTCGACGCCGCGGAGACCAGCGTCGACCATGCGGTTGACGGCGTTGGTGCCGCCGCCGCCCACACCCACGACCTTGATGACGGCGAGGTCGTTCGCAGACGCGTCGATCATCGTGCTGACCCTCCTGTACTGGTCGAGACTCGCCGTCTATCGCCCTGGCGAACCCTCAAGCCCCGCTTGAGTGTTGCTCGAATCATCTGCATGAATCCTGCAGAACCACCCCGTTTGCAGCGGTTCCCTGCCTACTGAAACGGCCGGGCGACCCAAGCGACCCGACCTCCGCCTTACCTTACCCACGGCCTCGGAGGGTGTCAAACAACATGCCTGCATAGCGCGCAAAACCGGCGCCTCGACCTCCGCTTGAGGACGCCCTCGACCGGAGCAGGAAGCGCGGTCCGCGGTCACTCGAGCACCGGCTTGGCCAAGGTCCGGTCGGGGATGGAGACGTCGATCTGCGTGCAGGTCTTGCCCGCCTTCTCGTACTCGGCCAGGACCGTGCGCAGCGCGACCGTCTTGGCGAGCGTCCGCCGCGCGTCGCCCCACGTGGCCACAGGGCCCCCGGCGAACCGGAGGGTGATCTGGCCGCCGTCGTCCTCCACGGCGGCCAGCCGGCGCCGGTAGGAATCGGGCAGCGCCGTGATCACCTGCAGCATCTCGGCGGTGGCGGTGTCCGTGAGCGCGACGCCTTCGCGGGCGCGGCTGGAGACGGCGATGCGCGGCAGCGGCAGGCGCGCGTCGGGCGGGCCGGCGACGAGGCGGGCGGTGAGCCCGCCGGACTCGCCGGCCGACGCGGTGTCCGCGCCGGACGTTGCGGAGGAGGCGGTCGTCCCGGTCGACTCGTCGCCGCCGGTGGCGCTCGCGGTGGCGCCGGCGCTCGGCGTCGCGGTGGCGCCGGGAGTGGCCGCTGCCGGGCTCGGGGTCGCGGTCGCACCGCTGGACGCCGTAGCGGTCGCGGCACCCGGGCTCGGGGAGGCATCGCCGGCGTGGGCGGCCCGGGAGCCGCCTCCGAGCTGGTCGGCGGCCGCGGCGGATGTGCAGATCACGTAGCCGTCCTCGTCCAGCACGAACCAGCGGCTGCCTGCCAGGGCGTAGGCCGCCGGCCGGTGCTCCGTGATGGTCACGGCAAGCGTGTCCGGGAAGTCGCGGTTCACCGACGCCGCCTGCACAAAAGAGAGCGGCTTGAGAGTGCCGCGCACGTCCGCGGCTGTGACCGCGAAGAGGTTGTCGCCGACGTAGCTCGCCCGGAGGAGCTTGAGCGCCTTCTTCGTCGGCACCAGACGCGTGCCGCTCACCCGGACCGTCTTGATGTCGAACGATGACGAGGTGCGGCCCCAGGCGTACACCACTGTGGGGAGCCCGAGGATGGCGAGCGTGAGCAGCACGGTGGGAAGCAGGCGGAATCGCGGGCGGCTCTGCCCACGTGCCCTCGTCATACGCAGGACCTCTGTCGGGGGTTGGCGGCTACCCCTGGTGATTCGGCGCCGGACGCTCTTCCCCTTGCCCGGCGAGCGTCGCCAGGAGCTGCTCGCCGGCGCGGAAGACGTCGCCGGCGCCGAGCGTGAGCACGAGGTCCCCCGGGCGTACGCGCGGCGCCAGCCGCGCCACCACGTCGTGGAGGCGCGGCAGGAACGACACCGGCCCGCCCGGTCGCTCGGCGAGGTAGGCGTCGACGATGAGCTTGCCGCTCACGCCGGGCTCCGGCTCTTCGCGAGCCGGGAAGATCTCCGTGACGATGGCCTCGTCGGCGAGCGTGAGCGCTCGGCCGAACTCGCGCTGCAGGTACCGGGTGCGCGAGTACAGGTGTGGCTGGAAGACGGCGATCACCCGCCGGTGGTCGCCCTTCAGGGCGGCGGTCAGCGTGGCAGTGATCTCCGTGGGATGGTGGGCGTAGTCGTCGACGACCAGCACGCCCCTGTACTCGCCGACGCGCTGGAAGCGGCGGGCGGCGCCGCTGAACGTGAGCAGATGCGGCGCCGCGTCGGCCGGTCCGACCCCGGCGTGCCGCAGCACGGCCAGCGCCGTGAGCGCGTTGAGGACGTTGTGCTCGCCCGGCACACGCAACTCGATCCGGGCGAGCTCCTCGCCGCCTCCGTCGAGGACGGTGAACTCGCTGCCCCGGTCATCGACGCGCTCGACCTCGGCGCGCAGGTCGCCGGCGCCGATGCCGACAGTGACGACCGCCGCCGGCGTCTCGCTCGCCAGCGCCTCTCCCCCGCTCCCTTCCACCAGCACGAGCAGGCCGTCAGACGGGAGCAGGGCGACGAAGCGGCGGAACACGTCCTGCACGTCGTCCAGGCACCCGTAGTTGGCGTGGTGGTCGAGCTCGACGTTGCTCACGACCGCGACCTCGGGCCGCAGGTAGAGCAGGCTGCCGTCGCTCTCGTCGGCCTCCGCCACGAGCCACTCGCCCCGACCGACGCCGGCGTTGGAGCCGATGTCGTTGAGCTCGCCGCCGACGAGGAACGTGGGGTCCATCCCGGCCTGGCGCAGCACGTGGGAGATCATCGAGGAGGTGGTCGTCTTGCCGTGGGTGCCGGCGACGGCGATGCCCCGGCGCAGCTCCATCACGCGGGCGAGCATCTCGGCGCGCCGCAGGATGGGCAGACCGGCGGCGCGCGCCGCGCGGACCTCGGGGTTGGCCGCGTTGATGGCCGATGAGGTGACGACCACGGCGGCGTCGCCGAGGTTGGCGGCGTCGTGGCCCACGATGACGGGCACGCCGGCCTCGATGAGGTGGCGCGTGTAGCGCGAGGCCTTGAGGTCGGAGCCGCGCACGTCGACGCCGAGCTCGTGGAGGACGGCGGCGATGCCGCTCATGCCGGCGCCGCCGATGCCCACGAAGTGGACGGGCTGCGGGAAGTCTCTGGCGGCGTCGTTCATCGTGCCTCTCATCTTCTGTTCGTCATGACATCCTCGACCTGGTCGGCCACGCGCTGCGCCGCGTCCGGCCTGCCCAGACCGGCGCTGGCGACCGCCATCGCGGCGAGGCGCGCGCGGTCGCCGAGCAGCTCGGCGACGAGCCGCGCCAGCAGGTCGCCGCCAAGCTCGGCGTCGTCCACGAGGAGCGCCGCTCCGCCGGCGACCATCTCCCGCGCGTTCTTGCGCTGGTGGTCGGCGGTGGCGTACGGGTACGGCACCAGGATGGCCGGCTTGCCGAGGGCGGCGAGCTCTGCGACGGAGCCGCCCGAGCGCGCCACGACCAGGTCGGCCGCCGCCATGGCGGCGGCCAGGCGGTCAGTGTACGGGACCAACCGGTACCGCTCAAACCGCTCGCCGCGGGCCTTGAGGTCGGCGCGCACCTGCGCCTCGTTCTTCGGCCCGCAGCAGTGCACCAGCTGGAACTCGAGCTCCTTGCCCCCGAAGGCGTCGACGCAGGCGCGGTTGATGCTCTGCGCGCCCTGGCTGCCGCCGAAGGCGAGGACGACGGGCAGGTCCTGGCTGAGGTCGAACGCCTCGCGGCCCTCTTCGGGCGTGGCGGTGAGCTGCGCCGGCGCCAGCGGCCGCCCCGTGACGACGTAGCGGGGCGGCTCCAGCCCCTCGATCGGGAAGCTCAGGCAGAACCTCCTGACGAACGGCCTGAGCAGCTTGTTGGCGACGCCGAGGTGGGCGTCGGCCTCGAGCGCGAGGCCGGGCACGCCGCTCAGCGCGGCGACGGCGACGACCGGCCCGCTGGCGAAGCCGCCGCCGCCGACGGCCACGTCCGGTCGCACCTCCTTGAGGATGCGCCGGACGCGCGGCACGGCGGCGCCCAGCAGCTGGAACGTCGTCGCGTACGCGCGCACGTCCACGCGCCGCTCGAACCCCTTGAGCTCGAGCGCGTAGGTGGTGTACTGCTCGCGCACGCGCTCGACCTGCGACGGCGTGGTGACGACGACCACCCTCGCACCCCGGGACTGCACCTCGGCCGCGACGGCCAGCGCCGGCTGCAGGTGACCTCCGGTCCCTCCGGCCGCCAGCAGCACCGTCGCACCCTCGAGTCCTGACCCCACGGTGATTCCTCCCTCGAGTCCGATCCACACGGTGTCGTCCCCGAACAGCCTCGCTCTACGATTCTGTCACTCGAGACCGGCCCCTGCCTCCGGCGGCAGCCGCGAACCGCTCCGGAGCAGAGCGGCACGACGGCGGACAGCGTAGTCCGGCTGTCGCGCGGGGACGCACCCCCCATAGGGATGCTCGCGTGCCGGCCGGCGGACCGACCGTCACGCAATCGACCAAGGAGCGAAGACCATGCGCACTGACCTGCTCAAAGGAGTCGTCCTGGGCGCACTGACGGCGGCCCTTGTCCTCACTGCAGCCACGGCAATGGCCGGGACGGGAGTCGGCGGCGTGTTCAACCTGGGACAGAAGAACACGGCCAACAAACAGAGCACATTGAGAGCGGCGACCTCCGGCAAGGCACTCCAACTCGTCAACACCGGAGGAGGTCCCGCGCTTGGCCTGAACGTCGGCGCGGGCAAGGCGCCGTTCACGGTGAATTCAGGGGCGACGGTGCAGAACCTCAGCGCAGACACCCTCGACGGGATCGACTCCAATGGGTTTGCTCGTCAAGGAGGACTCGGCGGCATCGCAGTCGTGGCCAGGTGGTACGCACCCCAGCTTCCCGCCGATCCCACCTTCGTGCAGCCCGATCGCTACGGTGGTGAGGGCGGCTGGGCCACCAATGGCGGCTCGCCGGTGATGACGAAGGAGGGCACCGGCTGGTACCGGATGAAGGTCGATCCCGCGCTGTCGGGTCAGGCGTATCTCCTGTTCGCCAACGCCGATGCCTGGGGCTCCACCCCGCTCTACGCGCAAGGATCGGGGCCCTTCAGCGGCCCGGTGTGGGACATCTATGTCCACGACAAGAACGGCAACGCCGCCGACGCCTACTACGTCGAGGTCGTCCTGGTCAGGATGAACTGAGACAAGCCACCGCCTCGCCACGTCAATAGACGGAGCGGGTCACGGGCGCCGGCGATCGGCTCGAACGCCTCGGATTCAGCGCGTTCGAGCAGGACCGGCGGAGGAAGAGCGAGCAAGAGGCCTCGCCGGGTAGCTTCGCGGCGCTCCGGCCTCGCCGATATGACTGCGCCGGTTGGTGCTGACGTTGAGCATGATGCCTAGGCCGGCGAGCACGACGAGCATGCTGGTCCCGCCGAGCGAGACCAGCGGCAGCGGCACGCCGGTGAGCGGCAGGAGGCCGAGGGCGGCTCCGACGTTGATGCATGCCTGGCCGATGATGATCGCGGTGATGCCGGTGGCCAGCAGCTTGCCGAACAGGTCCTTGCAGTTGAGCGCGATGCGGAAGCACATCCATGCCAGCGCGGCGTACAGCGCCAGCAAGACGAGCAGGCCGATGAGGCCGAGCTCCTCGCCGATGATGCCGGTGATCATGTCGGTCCCCTGTTCCGGCAAGAAGCCGAACTTCTGCACGGAGTTTCCGAGTCCCACGCCGAACACGCGCCCCGAGGCGATGGAGATGAGCGACTGGGTGGCCTGGTAGCCCGTACCCTGCTGGTCCTTCCAGGGGTCCAGGAAGGTGACCAGGCGCTGGAGCCGGTAGGGCTCGACGGCGATGAGCGCGAGGAGGGCGAAAGCCCCGGTGAAGGCGAGGCCGAAGAGGTAGCGCAGCGGCGCCCCGGCGGCGATGAGGACGGCGACGACGGCGCCGACCAGCACGATGGTGGTTCCCAGGTCCGGTTCGAGCATGATGAGGCCGGCCGCCGGGAGGATCGTGATGACGCACACCCGCAGGAATCCCGTGAACGTGGTGATCTCCCAGGGGCGGCGCACGACCAGCGTCGCGACGAGGATCACCATGGCCACCTTGGCGAGCTCGCTGGGCTGCACACCCTGCCCGCCGAGGTAGATCCAGCGGCGGGCGCCGTTGATGACGCTGCCGACGCCGGGGACGAGCACCAGCAGCAGGCCGGCGATCGCCAGCCCGGCGATGGGCACGGCAGCCTTGCGGAACCACGCGTAGTCCACGCGCGAGAGGAACCACATGGCGGCGACCCCGAGGCCGACCCACGCGACCTGGCGGCCGAAGAAGTAGAAGCTGCTGCCGTGCTGGAAGTAGGCCTCGGCAGAGGAGGCGCTGTAGGCCATGACGAGGCCGTAGACGACCAGCAGGAAGGTGACGAGCATGAGGCCGCGGCGCTCGGCGACGCCGGGGCCCAGCACGGCCGGCTCCGGTCCGCGCCGGTCGGCGCGGCGAGCCGGCGGCGAGGCGGCGCGCCCGGGCTCCGCTTTGGCCGCGCGGCCGGAGGCGGATGCGCGGCTCGCGCCGGAGGCGCCGCCGGACGACTGGCGTGAGGCTGCCTGCGAGCCGCGCCGCTCGCCGGATCGGCGCTCGGCGGAGCGGCGCTCCTGCGCAGGCGCGCGGCCGGCGCCGCCGCGCCTCTCCGCGGCCCTGCGGTCCGCGCCGGAACGCGCGCGTCGCGGAGCGTCCTCGACCCAGTCGAGGTGGTCCAGATCGACGTGCTCGGCCCCGCGACCGGACGACCTCACGTGGCCTCAGCTCCTGTGGTCAGCTCGCTCACCAGCTTGAGGAACTGTTCGCCGCGCTGCTCATAGTCCCTGTACTGGTCCCAGCTCGCACAGGCGGGGCTGAGCAGGACGACGTCGCCCGGGCCGGCCGCCGCGTGCGCAGCCGCGACGGCGGCCGCCAGGTCTCCGCAGACCACGTACGGGGTGGCGCGCGATCCGACCGCGGCCCTCCGGGCGGCGAACGCCGCCTCGAGCCGCGGCGCCGTCGCGCCGATGAGCAGCACCTCGTCCACCTTGCCCTCGGTGGCGACGGCCAGCTCGTCGTACTCGGCGCCCTTGTCGTAGCCGCCGAGGATGAGGTGCACGCCGCACGCATAGGCGGTGAGCGCCTTGAGCGTGGCGTCCACGTTGGTCGCCTTGGAGTCGTTGACGTAGGTGACGCCGTCGACCACGCCGCCGACCTGCAGACGGTGCGGCACGCCTTGGAACGCGCGCAGCGTCGCGGCGGCGTCGGAGACGAAGACGCCCGTGGAGCAGGCGGCGGCGGCAGCGGCCAGCGAGTTCAGCAGGTTGTGGTCGCCGCGCAACGCCAGCTGGTCGCGGCGACAGAGCCGGCGGAGCTCGCCGTGGATGCGCACCCAGAGCACGTCGTCGCTGCCGACGCCGGCCACCAGCTCTTCCCCGTCGGGCCCCTGCGTGCGGCCCGGCTCCGCAGAGAACCAGCCCCGCCGGGCCATGCCGGTGAGCCGCCCGGCCTCCAGCTCCGCGAGGATCCCGGCATCGTCGGCGCACAGGATCGCCACGTCGTCAGCCGTCTGGTTCTCGAAGACGCGCAGCTTGGCGTCCACGTAGGCGCGATAGGTGCCGTGCCGGTCGAGGTGGTCCTCCGTCAGGTTGAGGAGGACGGCCACGGCCGGCCGGAAGCGCTCGATGTGCTCGAGCTGGAAGCTCGAGAGCTCGGCGACGACGGTCGCGTCGGCGGGGACCTCGCCGGGCATGGCGGCAAGGGCATAGCCGATATTGCCGCCGACCGCCACGGGACGCCTCGCGTCGCGGAAGATCTGGCCCGTGAGCTCCGTCGTCGTGGTCTTGCCGTTGGTGCCGGTGATGCCCACCACGGGGTTGGACAGGAAGCGACAGGCGAACTCGACCTCGCTCCAGAGCGGGACGCCGCGGCGAAGAGCCTCCTGCACCGCGGCGCTGGCGTCCGGGACGCCGGGACTCTTGACCAGCAGCCCGGCGTCCTCAGGCAACACGGCCGCCGGCCCGGTGAGGACCTCGACGCCGGCGGCCTCCAGCACCTGCACCGTGTCGTCCTGCGGCGCCGCGCCCTCGTCGAGCGCGACGACCCGCGCCGCCGGCAGCTCGCGTCGCGCAAGCAGCGCCGCCGGCCTGCCGCTGCGGCGCAGGCCGAGCACGGCGAGGCAGCGGACGTCGGCGAGGTCGGTCATGCCCGCGTCAGAAGGTCGCGTAGTACGCCGCGAACCCGGCGCCGGCGAAGATGGCGGCGATGATCCAGAACCTCACGATGATCCTGGTCTCCGACCACGCCTTGAGCTCGAAGTGGTGGTGCAGCGGCGCCATGAGCAGCACGCGGCGGTGGAAGAGCTTGAACGAGATGACCTGGGCGGCCACGGAGCCGGCCTCCAGCACGAACAGGCCGCCGATGATGAGCAGTGCGAGCTCGGTACGCGTCATCACGGCCATGCCGGCGATGGCGCCGCCGAGCCCCAGCGAGCCCGTGTCGCCCATGAACACGTCGGCTGGGAACGTGTTGTACCAGAGGAACCCGAGCGCGGCCCCACCCACGCACCCGGCGACGACCATGAGGTCGCTGATGCCGGGGTCGCTGGTGTTGCGCCCGATGATGAAGGCGATGCCGGCGAGCGCGACCAGCACGATGGCCGAGGCACCGGCCGCCAGGCCGTCGAGCCCGTCCGTCAGGTTCACGGCGTTGGAGAAGCCTGCGAGCGTGAGGAAGATGAGCGCGTAGAAGCCCCAGGGGCCGAGCTCGAGCTTGAACGAGGAGAACGGCACGTCGATGGCCGTCGTGACGCCGACGAAGTGGAGCGCCACGAACCCGATGAACAGCGACAGCAGCAGCTGCAGCAGGAGCTTGTAGCGCGCGGAGAGGCCGAGCGAGCGCTTGCGCACGATCTTGATCCAGTCGTCGGCGAAGCCGATGGCCGCGTTGCCCATGGCGGCGACGAACACGGTGAGCGACGCCACGGAGAAACGGCTGAACACGAGGTACGCCACGAGCACGGCGAACCAGATGAGCATGCCGCCCATCGTCGGCGTGCCTTCTTTTGTTTTGTGTGCCTCAGGCCCTTCCTCGCGGATGTTCTGGCCGAACTCGTTGACCCGCAGCCAGCGGATGAAGGCCGGGCCGATGACGAGCACGAGGACCATGGCCAGCACGCTGGCTCCCATGGCCCTAAGCACGGGGCGCCTCCCCGGCGGCGAGTGCCTCGGCCACACGCTCCATGCGCATGAGGCGCGAGGCCTTGACGAGCACGGCGCTGCCGGCGGGGACCGCTTCGGGCAGCGCCGCGAGGCACTCGTCGACGGTCGCGAACCAGCGCTCCCCGGGGGCGCCGGTGAGATAGTCGCGCGCGAGGTCGCCGACGGCGACGAGGCGCACGCCGGCGGCGGCGCAGTGCGCGCCGACGGCGCGGTGGTAGGCGCCGGCCCCGGCGCCCAGTTCGTACATGTCGCCCAGCACGGCCACCATCGCACGGTCGTCGGCGACGGCCACGAGGTGGTCCACGGCGGCGTTCATGGCGACTGGGTTGGCGTTGTAGGCGTCGTTGAGCAGCAGGCCCCCGCCGGGGAGGTGGGAGAGGGCGCCGCGGAGGTCGCTGAAGGCGACCCGGCCGGCCCCCTCCGCGGCCTGGTCGAGACGGTAGCCGAGCTCCACGAACGCGGCCACGGCGGCCAGCGCGTCGCGCAGGTAGTGGTCGCCGGTGAAGCTGAAGTCCATCCGCGCGCGGTGGCCGAACGCGTCGACCACCACGTGCGTGCTCTCGCCGCGCCGCTCCTCCGCGACGACGTGCACGTCGGCGTCGTCCGTGCCGAACGTCACCACGCGGCCGCGGTGGTGACGCACGTGCCGGTCGAGCAGGCGCTCGTCTGCCGGCACCACGGCGGTACCGCCGTCGGTGAGCTCCTCGATGAGCTCGGCCTTGGCCGCGGCCACATCCTCGATGGTGCCGACCAGCTCCAGATGCACCGGCGCGATGTTGGTGACCACGCCGATGTCCGGCTCGGCGACGCGCGCGAGCTCGCGGATCTGCCCGGCGCCGCGCATGGCCATCTCGACCACCGCCACCTCGGTGGAGGGCTCGAGCTCGAGCAGCGTGAGTGGCACGCCGATCTCGTTGTTGAGGTTCGCGGTGGTGGCCACGGTATGCGCCACGGGCGCCAGCAGCGCTTTGAGGATGTCCTTGGTGGACGTCTTGCCGGCGCTGCCGGTGATGCCGACCACCTTGACGCCGGCCCTGCGGCGCACGGCGGTCGCCAGGTCCTGCAGCGCCTTGAGGCCGTCGTCGACCACGATGCGGGCCGCGGTGGGTGGCAGGGCCGCCGCGGCCTCGGCGCGCACGGCAACGGCCACCGCGCCGTCCGCCAGGGCTTGTGCGGCGTACTGATCGCCATCGAAGCGCTCACCCCGCAGCCCGACGAAGAGGTCGCCCGGCTGCAGGCGGCGGCTGTCGGTGCAGACGCGCCGCACCTCGACCCGGGGATCGGGGCTCTCCAGGAGGCCGCCGCAGGCGGCCGCGACCTCGGCCAGCGTCAGCGGCAGC
>Ga0335071_10003243_pt1 | contig 17233 bp, 10 predicted proteins | sample Lox_Sample_15_FD_206724 | JGI IMG/M metagenome (GOLD analysis project Ga0335071, IMG submission 206724) | Soil microbial communities from Loxahatchee National Wildlife Refuge, Florida, United States - Lox_Sample_1.5 | ecosystem: Environmental > Terrestrial > Soil > Wetlands | place: USA... | reverse complement strand
CCCTCGGCGCGCTGGGGCGGCTCGAGATGGTTCCGCTCGACGCCTCCGGCGATCGCGCCGCGCTGTGCGCCCTGGCCGAGGCATTGCTCGCCCTCGCGCCGGCGGTCGAGGTGGTCCCGCCCGACGCACTCCTTCTCGACGCGAGCGCTGCCCATCTTTTGGCCGGGCGGGGCGCGGGCCTCGAGGCGGGCGAGCGCGAGCTCGCGGCGCGGGCCCGGTCGCTCGTCGCCGAGATGGGGTACCGGACGCGGGCCGCGGTCGCCACCGGGCGAGCCCCGGCGCGGGCCCTCGCCCGGCACGCCTCCGGATCGATCGAGTGGGTCCCGCCGGCGGGGGCGGGGCAGGCCCTCGCGGCGCTGCCCGTCGACGCGCTGGGGGTCGGGCCGGCGATCGCCGCTCGCCTCGCGGAGCTGGGGGTGTCCGATGCCGGCGGGCTGGCGCGCCTGCCCGAGGGAACGCTGGCGCACCGCTTCGGCCCGGAAGGCGTCCTCGCGGCGCGGCTGGCGCGGGGCGAGGACGAGTCCCCGCTCGCCCCCTTCGTCCCGAGGACGCTGCCGGAGGAGGGGGCGGAGCTGGAGGCCCCGGCGGAGGGCGTCGAGCCGCTCCTGTTCGTGGTGAAGCGGCTCGCCGACCGGGTGGCGGCGCGCCTCTCGGGGCGCGGGCTCGGAGCCACGCGGCTCAAGCTCGTCCTGAAGCTCGATCCCCGCGGCGAGGAGCGGATCGTGGTCCCGCTGTCCCTGCCCACCCCCGCCCCGGGGCGCTGGCTCGTTCCGCTCAAGGAACAGCTCTTCTCGTTGCGGTTGCCGGCCGCGGTGCTGGCGCTGCGGCTGACCGCGGTGGAGGTCGCGCCCGTTGCCGTCGAGCAGCTCGCATTCGGCGACCGGCCCGAGGCGGTCGCGGCACTGGAGACGGTGCTTTCCCGGCTCGCCGCCCGGCTCGGCGACGAGTCAGTGTTTGCGGCGGAGCCCATCGAGCGGTACCGACCGGAGCGCGCGTACCGGGCCGTTCCGTTTCGGTCGAGGCCGCGGCGGCCGCAGGCCAGGGTGGCGGTCCCGGAGGACGCCGCCCACCGCCCCACGCGGCTACTGCCCAAGCCGCAGCCGGTGGTGGCGGAGGGGGAGGGGGGACGGCTCACGGCGATCCGGGTGGCAGGGGAGGACCGGGCCGTGCTGGGGTACGAGGGCCCGGAGCGACTCGCCGGCGAGTGGTGGTCGGAAGGATTCGATCGCGACTACTACCGCGTCCGGCTGGAAGGCCTGGGCGAGTGCTGGATCTACCGCGATGGCGCCGACGGGCGCCTCTACCTGCACGGGTTCTTCGACTGATGGCCTCCCCCATCCCCCAGGACCCCCTCGGGCGGGCTCGTGACGAGGAGGCGGGTGCCCCGTGCTACGCCGAGCTCCGGTGCAAGTCGTGCTTCTCCTTCCTCGAGGGGGCGAGCCACCCGGAGGAGCTGGTGCGGCGCGCGGCCGAGCTGGGCCTTTCGGCGCTCGCGCTCACCGACGTGAACGGCCTCTACGGCATGGTCCGCGCCCACGCCGAGGCGCGTCGGCTGGGGCTCCCTCTGGTGGTGGGTGCGGAGATCGAGGTGAGCGGGCTCGACTTGGGCCGGAGCGTCCGGATCGTCCTGCTCGCCCAGGACCGGGAGGGGTACGCCGGCCTGTGCCGGCTCGTCACCTGGGCCCACTGCGGCCACGATCCGGCCGCGGCGGGGGGGAAGGAGGCGCCGGCCCGCCGCGAGAAGGAGGAGGTCCGCGTGCCGCTCGAGGCGGTGGCCGCGGCCGCGCGCGGGCTCTTCGCCCTCTACCCGGGCGCGGACGGGGAGGTGGCGGCCCGGGCCCGGGAGGTCTTCGGCCGCAGGCTCGCCCTGGCCATCTCGCGCCACCGCGTGGCCGGGGAGGAGGCGCGGGTGCTGGCGGCCCGGGCGGTCGGCCGGCGGCTGGGCATCCGCGTCGCGGTCGTGAACGACGTGCACACCCACCTCCGCGAGCGCCAGATGCTGCAGGACGTCCTCACCTGCGTCCGGCTCGGCACCACGGTGGAGAAGGCGGGGCGGCGCCTCTTCCCCAACGCGGAGCGCACGCTCAAGGGACCGGCGGAGATGGCCCGGCTGTGGAAGGACTTCCCCGAGGGGCTTTGGACCGCAGCGGAGGTCGCCCACGCCTGCCGGTTCCGGATGGACGAGATCCGGGGCGAGCACCCGCTTCCTCCCGTGCTGGTCGAGCCCGGGGCGCTGGCGGGGGGAGCGGCGGTGGCGACCTCGAGCCCCCACCAGGCCAACCGCCCCGGCGTCCCGGTCACCGCCCCCGTGCTCCGGGCGAGCCCCTCGGGGCCCGGGTCAGCGGCGGAGCTCGCCGCCCCGGATCGGGAGACGGGGGGGCGGGACGACCCGGGCCCCCTCGCCGCCCTCACCGGGATGAGGCTTCTGCGGGCGCTGGTCGAGGAGGGGGCGCGCTGGAGGTACGACGGCGATCCCCCCGAGGAGGTGGCCCGACAGCTCTCCCGCGAGCTCGAGCTCGTCGACGATCTCGGGTACGCGAGCTACTTCCTCACCGTCTGGGACGTGGTGCGGTTCGCCCGCTCGCGGGGGATCCTCTGCCAGGGGAGGGGCAGCGCCGCCAACTCCGCCCTCTGCTACGTGCTGGGCATCACCTCCATCGACCCGGTGCGGATGGGGCTCCTCTTCGAGCGGTTCATCTCCGCCGAGCGGGGCGAGCCCCCAGACATCGACGTCGACTTCGAGCACGAACGCCGGGAGGAGGTGATGCAGTACGTCTACCAAAGGTACGGTCGCGACCGGGCCGGCATGGTGTGCGAGGTGATCACCTACCGTGCCAAGTCGGCGCTGCGGGACGCGGGCAAGGCCCTGGGCCTCTCGCTCGGCCAGGTCGACCGGCTGACCAAGCAGGTGGGCACCTACGACGGCCTCGACGAGGTGGGGCCGGACCTCGTCGCCCAGGCCGGCCTCGACGCAGTCGACTCGGAGCGGGTGCGGCTGACGCTGGCCGTCGCCCGCGAGCTCGAGGGCTTCCCCCGGCACCTGTCCATCCACGTCGGCGGGTTCGTCATCACCCGGCGGCCGCTGTGCGAGACGGTCCCCATCGAGCCGGCGGCGATGCCGGACCGGACCATCGTGCAATGGGACAAGGACGATCTGGCCGAGCTGAACCTGCTCAAGGTGGACCTGCTCGCCCTGGGCATGTTGACCGCGCTCTCCCGCGGGCTGTCGTTGCTCGCCCGCCACCGCCCGGCCCCGGCGCTCGAGACCCCGGTGCCGCACCCCGACTCGCTCGCCACCATCCCGGCCGAGGATCGGGCGGTCTACGACATGCTGTGCAGGGCCGATTCGATCGGGGTGTTCCAGGTCGAGTCACGGGCGCAGATGGGGCTCGCCCCGCGCCTCAAGCCGCGGAACTTCTACGACCTCGTCATCTCGGTGGCCATCATCCGCCCCGGGCCCATTCAGGGAGGGATGATCCACCCCTACCTCCGCCGCCGCGACGGAAAGGAAAGGGTGAGCTACCCCTACGCCCCCCTCGAGCCGGTGCTGGCGAAGACCCTGGGCGTCCCGCTCTTCCAGGAGCAGGCCATGCGGCTCGCGGTGGTGGCGGCCGGGTTCACGCCGGGAGAGGCGGACGAACTGCGCCGGGGGATGACCCACCGCCGCTCGCACGAGCGGCTCGCCGCCATGAAGGCGCGGCTCGTGGCGGGGATGGCCGAGCGGAACATTTCCGCCGAGGACGCGGAGCGCATCTTCCGCCACCTCCTCGGCTTCGCGGGCTACGGGTTCCCGGAGTCGCACGCCGCCTCGTTCGCCCTCTTGGTGTACGCCTCGGCCTGGATCAAGCGGTACCACCCTGCGGTCTTCGCCTGCGCCCTCCTCAACAGCCAGCCCATGGGGTTCTACGCACCGCACACCCTGGTCGAGGACGCGAAGCGGCACGGGGTCGTGGTGCGGGCTTGCGACGTGGCCCAAAGCGGCTGGGACTCGAGGCTCGAGGGGGCAGGGCCGGGGGAGCCTCCCCAGCCCGGGGAGGCTCCCGCCCTCCGCCTGGGGCTGAATGCGGTCCGGGGCCTGCCCCGCAGCGTGGGGGAGGCCCTCCTTCGAGTCCGGGCGGCGGGCCCGTTCGTCTCCCTGTCCGACCTGGTGCGGCGCGCACGCCTCTCCCGCGCCTGGCTCCTCCGGCTGGCGGAGGCGGGGGCGCTGGGTTCCCTGGCCGGCGACCGCCGGAGCGCGCTGTGGCGGAGCCTGGGACTCGAGGGGGACGGCGGCGACCTCTTCGCCGGGCTGGCACCGGCCGAGCCCGAGCCGGAGCTAGAGGTCGCGAGCGCGGCCGAGGAGATCTCGGCCGACTTCGCGGCGACCGGCCTCTCGGTCCGGAGCCACCCGATGGCGGTGGTCCGCCCGGGGTTGGGAAGCGACCGGGTGCGGACCGCTCGCGAACTGGGACGCCTCCCGGACCGGGCGCCGGTGGAGGTGGCGGGCATGGTGATCGTCCGCCAGCGGCCGGAGACGGCTCGCGGCATCGTGTTCGTGAGCCTGGAGGACGAGACCGGGATCGCGAACCTCGTGGTGATGCCGGACGTGTACGAGCGGTTCCGCCCGGTGGTGCGCGGCGCTCCCTTCCTCGTCGCCCGGGGCCGGGTGGAGCGAAACGGGCTCGTGGTGAACGTGCGGGTGGACTCGATGGCGCCCCTGGCCCTCGCCCCGCCCGTCAAGGACCGGGCGAGGAACTTCCACTAGAGGGCTCGCCGGGTGGGGGGGCCCCCCCGCCGCTAGGGTTCCCTAGCTGCAGCCCGTCGTCGACCCGCAGTTCACGCACTTGTAGCAGGCGCCGTTGCGGATGGTGATGGACCCGCAGGTCGGGCAGGGCGGAGCGTCCGTCTCGTGCGCGTGAGTGAAGCCGTTCGAGCCGTTGGGCCCGGTCAAGGCCGGAGGGGAGGCGGCGGGGAGCGGCCTCATGACGAGGGTAGCCTCGGAGGAGGAGGGCTTCGCCGGGGCCTGGCCGGGGCTGAGCAGGGCGGGCGCGGGCAGGCCGGTGCCGTCCTCCACGGGCAAGAACTTCAGAGCCAGCCACCGGAAGATGTAGTCGGTGATCGACTTGGCGATGGGGATGTCGGGGTTGCCGGTGAAGCCGGAGGGCTCGAACCTGGTGTGGCTGAACTTCTCGCACAAGACGCGCAGGGGCACGCCGTACTGCAGGGCCATGGAGATGGCGGTGGCGAAGCTGTCCATGAGGCCCGAGACCACCGAGCCCTCCTTGGCCATGGTGATGAACAACTCGCCCGGGGCCCCATCGTCGTACATGCCCACCGTCATGTACCCCTCGTGGCCCCCGATGGAGAACTTGTGGGTGATGGAGCGGCGCTCGTCGGGCAGGCGGCGCCGGGCCAGGCGGGGCTCGGTGCCGGCCTGGGCCTTCTCCGCCTCCTTCTTGCTGGTGTTGAGGGGCTGGCTCCGCTTGCAGCCGTCTCGGTAGATGGCCACCGCCTTGAGCCCGAGCCTCCAGGACTCGAGGTAGGCGTGCTCGATCTCCTCGGGGGTGGCCGAGTTCGGCATGTTCACGGTCTTGGAGATGGCCCCGGAGAGGAAGGGCTGGACCGCCCCCATCATCCGGATGTGGCCCATGTAGGGGATGGACCGTGACCCGTTGCGCGGCCTGAAGGCGCAGTCGAAGACGGGGAGGTTCTCCGAGCGCAGGTCGGGGGCGCCCTCGATGGTCTCCATCTCGTCGATGAACTGCAGGATCCCGGTGATGGCGTCGGCGGAGTAGCCGAGCTTCTGGAGCGCCAGGGGGACGGTGTTGTTCACGATCTTGAGCATGCCGCCGCCCACGAGCTTCTTGTACTTCACGAGCGCGATGTCGGGCTCGATCCCTGTGGTGTCGCAATCCATCATGAAGCCGATGGTGCCGGTGGGGGCGAGGACGGTCACCTGGGCGTTTCGGAAGCCGCTTGCCTGTCCGAGGTGGAGGGCCTCGGCCCAGGCGTCGCGCGCGGCCCCGAGCAGGGCGCCGTCGACCAGGGTCGGGTCGATCCGGTCGACGTGCTGCGCGTGCTTGCGGACCACCCCGAGGAAGGGCTCCCGGTTCCGCTCGTAGCCTTGGAAGGGGGCCACCCGCTCGGCGATCCGGGCGCTCATCGCGTAGGCCTCGCCGGTCATGAGGGCGGTGATGGCGGCGGCGAAGGCCCGCCCCCCGTCCGAGTCGTAGGGGAGGCCGCTCGCCATGAGCAGGGCGCCCAGGTTGGCGTATCCCAGGCCGAGCGGACGGTAGGCCTCGCTGTTGCGGGCGATGGCGTCGGTGGGGTAGCGGGCGCCCGAGACCAGGATCTCCTGGGCGAGGATGGTGAGGTCCACCGCCCGCTTGAACGACTCGGCGTCGAAGCCCCCGTCGATCGACCGGAAGTGCATGAGGTTCAGGGAGGCGAGGTTGCAGGCCGAGTCGTCGAGGAACATGTACTCCGAGCAGGGATTGGAGGCGTTGATCCGGTCGGTGCCGGGGCAGGTGTGCCAGGCGTTGATGGTGGTGTCGAACTGCAGCCCCGGGTCGCCGCACAGGTGAGCGGCCTCGGTGATCTGCTTCATGAGGTCGCGCGCCCGGATGGTGTCGAGCACCCGGCCGTCGGTCCGCGCCTTGAGTTGCCAGTCTCGGTCCTCCACCACCGCGCGCATGAAGGCGTCGGTGACCCGGATGGAGTGGTTGGCGTTCTGGAAGAAGACCGAGTCGTAGGCGCCGCCGTGGACGTTGAAGCCGCCGTCGTAGCCGGCCTCGATGAGCGCCCAGGCCTTCCTCTCCTCGTCGGCCTTGCAGGAGATGAACTCGGTCACGTCCGGATGGTCGACGTCCAGGATGACCATCTTGGCCGCCCGGCGGGTCTTGCCGCCCGACTTGATCACCCCGGCGAAGGCGTCGAACCCCCGCATGAAGGAGACCGGGCCCGAGGCCTCGCCGCCGCCGGAGAGCCGCTCCCGGGAGGAGCGGATGCGGGACAGGTTCGAGCCGGTGCCCGAGCCGTACTTGAAGAGCATGCCCTCGGTGTGAGCGAGCCGGAGGATCGAGTCCATCGAGTCGTCGACCGAGTTGATGAAACAGGCGGAGCACTGCGGGTGCTCCTCCACCCCGACGTTGAACCAGACCGGCGAGTTGAAGCTCATCTTCTGGCGGTAGAGGAGGTGGGCGAGCTCGGCCTCGAAGGTCTGGGCGTCCTCCTCGGTGGCGAAGTAGCCGTCCCGGCGCCCGAAGGCGGAGATGGTCCGCACCACCCGGGAGACGAGCGTTCGGACGGAGCGCTCCCGGGCCGGCGAGCCGAGGGCTCCTCGGAAATACTTGGAGGCGACGACGTTCGTCGCGAGCTGCGACCAGCTCTTCGGGACCTCCACGTCCTTTTGCTCGAAGACGATGGCCCCGCCCTCGCCCGCGATCTGCGCGTGGCGGACCTCCCAGGCCAGCTCCTCCGCGGGATCGACCCCGGGGCTCGTGAAGGTGCGCGGGACGACTAGCCCGCGCTTCGCCGCGGCCTTCCTCGACGCCCGAATGCTCCGCCCGCCTTTCGCCGCGACCTCTCGCTCCATCATGACCCCGCGCTCCTTAGAGAAAACCCGGCATCCAAAGCAAAACGCCGACAAATCCTTCCCCGTCGGACGCGACCCTTCGCCGCGCCCGCCCATGAACGCCCCCAGCCAGCCCGCGCTCAGTGAGCCGGAGGCTATCCTCGGACCCTGACGTTGACGCTCGACGCCGGCACCGGACGTGTGCCGAAGGAGTGGATGCTTGGGATCCAGGCCCCGACGCCGCCCATCCCGCCCGCCCTCCTAGCGCCGTGGCCCCCCGGCGCGGGAACGAACTCTAGCAGTCGAGAGCGTTGTGTCAACACGACACCACAATATATTGTGGGTGACATATATGGCTATACAACCTACGGTAATTACAGGGTCTGGTATGGGCTTGGCTCCGTTTATGTTTGCCCCCTTGGGGGGGCAGGGCTCGCGGCCATTTACCCCGGGTCGACAGGCGCACGAAGGGAGCCGAACTCGAAAGCGCTCGGGAGATGATGGGGCTATCGCAGATCGCCGGCGCGCCGGGCGCCGTGGCCGCCCGGTTCCACACGTGTTAGAAGCCCCGAGCCCGATGGCCGAAACGACGAGCCACATCCGCAACTTCTCCATCATCGCCCACATCGATCACGGCAAGTCCACCCTCGCCGATCGCCTCCTCGAGAAGACCGGGACCGTCTCGGCCCGCGACGCCCAGGCCCAGTTCCTCGACAACATGGAGCTCGAGCGGGAGCGCGGGATCACCATCAAGGCCCAGACCGTCCGGATGCGCTACCGGGCGAGGGACGGACAGGAGTACGAGCTCAATCTCATCGACACCCCCGGCCACGTGGACTTCGCCTACGAGGTGTCGCGCTCGCTCTCGGCCTGCGAGGGAGCCATCCTGGTCGTGGACGCGACCCAGGGAGTGGAGGCGCAGACCCTGGCGAACGTCTACCAGGCCCTGGACCACGATCTGGAGATCGTGCCCGTCATCAACAAGATCGACCTCCCCAGCGCCGACGTGGCCGCCGTCCGCCGGGAGATCGAGGAGGTCATCGGCCTCGACGCAAAGGATGCGGTCCCCGCCTCGGCCAAGGAGGGCACCGGCATCGCGGAGATCCTGGAGGAGATCGTGAAGCGGGTCCCGCCCCCCCGCGGCGACCCCGCCGCCCCCCTGAAGGCCATCGTCTTCGACTCCTGGTACGACGCGTACCGCGGGGTGGTGATGCTGGTCCGGGTCTTCGACGGGGTGCTCCGGCCGAAAGAGAGGATCCTGCTCTGGTCGAACCGCAAGCAGTTCGAGGTCCAGGAGGTCGGCGCCTTCGTCCCCTTCGCCCAGAAGGTCGAGGACCTTTCGGCCGGGGAGGTGGGGATCGTGGTCGCCAACGTGAAGGACGTCCACGACGCCAAGGTGGGCGACACCCTCACCGAGGCCGAGCGGCCCACCGCCGAGCCCTTCCCCGGCTTCAAGGTGGTGAAGCCGATGGTCTTCTCCGGGGTCTTCCCCGTGGAGGCGGCCGACTACGGGGCGCTGCGGGACGCCCTGGAGAAGCTCTCCTTGAACGACTCGGCCTTCACCTACGAGCCGGAGACCTCCCAGGCGCTCGGCTTCGGCTTCCGCTGCGGGTACCTGGGCCTCCTGCACATGGAGATCGTCCAGGAGCGGCTCGAGCGCGAGTACCAGCTCTCCCTCATCACCACCGCCCCCTCGGTGGTGTACCGCGTCACCGACACCGCCGGGAAGGTGGAGGAGATCGACAACCCGGCCCGCCTCCCCCCGGCCCAGCGGATCTCGAAGCTCGAGGAGCCCCACCTCACCTGCCACGTCCACGCCCGTACCGAGGACGTGGGAGCGATCCTGAAGCTCTGCCAGGACCGGCGCGGGATCCAGAAGGACCTCCGCTACGTGGGCACGAAGCGGGTGCAGATCACCTACGACATCCCGCTCTCCGAGGTGGTCTTCGACTTCTTCGACAAGCTGAAGAGCCTCTCCCGGGGTTACGCCTCCCTCGACTACGAGCTCAAGGGCTACGAGGAGGCCGACCTCGTGAAGCTCGACATCCTCATCAACGGCGAGCCGGTGGACGCCCTCTCGGTCATCGTCCACCGGGAGCGGGCCTACCAGCGCGGCCGCGACCTGTGCCAGCGGCTGCGCGAGGTCATCCCCAAGCAGATGTACGAGGTGGCGATCCAGGCGGCCATCGGCGCCAAGGTCATCGCCCGCGAGACCGTCAAGGCCTTCCGCAAGAACGTTTTGGCCAAGTGCTATGGTGGGGACATCACCCGCAAGCGGAAGCTCCTCGAGAAGCAGAAGGAGGGCAAGAAGCGCATGAAGCAGGTGGGGTCGGTGGAGATCCCCCAGGAGGCCTTCCTGGCCGTCCTGAAGGTGGAGGAGTGAGCGTGTCCGCCGAGGCCCGGCTCGACCGCGCCCGGCGGGAGGCCCTCCGCTTCGCCCGCGAGGCCCGGCGCCTGGCGCGCCGGCACCGCAAGAGCCTGGGCGAGGCGCGCGAGAAGCTGGAGGCGGGGGCCGCCGACGTGGAGAGCGCGGTTGCGGAGGGGAAGGCCGATCGGCTCTCGGCCGCGCTCAAGGAGCTGAACCAGCTCTGGGACGCCCACCTCGGCCCGCGGCTTCGGTCCGGCCTTCGGACCGCGCTCGGGGCGGCGGCCGCCGCCGCGGTCCTTTCCCTCTTCCTCCGCACCTTCGTCCTCGACACCTGGAGGGTCCGCTCGGTGTCGATGGAGCCGACCCTCCTCCCCGGCGACGTCCTCCTCCTCGCCAAGTCCGCCTACGGGATCCGCATCCCCTTCACCCACCTGCGCCTGTTCGCCGCAAAGGGGCCGAGGCGCGGAGACGTCGTCGTCTTCGACGACCCGGGGGCGCCCGGGAGCGTCTACGTGAAGCGGGTGGTGGGCGTTCCCGGAGACGTGGTGGAGCTGCGCGAGCAGGTGCTGCACGTGAACGGCGTGCCCCAGCCGCGCACCCTCGTCGGCGAGTACGCGGTGGCGGTGGAGGGGGAGGAGGGCGCCAAGGGTGCCTCCATCTGCCGGCGCTACCGGGAGGCCTTGGCCAAGGGGGCCTTCGCCCCGGAGGGCGAGGGGGATGGGGCCCTCTGGGAGGCGGCCGCGGCGGCGGGGATCGCGAGCTACGACGTGCTCCAGTGCCGGCGGCCTCGCGCCGCGGCGCGGGAGGGGGCGAGCGAGGCGGTCCGCCCCGGCCACGTGCTCGTCTTGGGCGACGACCGCGACCTCTCCACGGACGGCCGAGGCCTTTCGGGGTGGCAGGTCCCCTTCGGGCACATCCGGGGTCGCGCGTGGAGGGTGCTGTGGAGCTGGGGCGAAGGGGGCTGGTCGCCCCACGGCGAAAAGGGACTCCGCCTGGACCGGCTTTTCAAAGACCTCGCCGCGCGCTAGAACCCAAGCTCAGATGGTCGGAGCGATCCCATGGACCTCCCCCGCTCGCATCCCGCGCGGCGGCATCACCTGGGTCTCGGCGCTCCTCATGGCCCTGCTCGTGGGGGGCGGCTACCTGGCCTGGACCTGGGCGCCCGTCTACGTGCTCCATGCCGAGGTGAAACAGGTGGTGCGCAACTACATGAACCAGGCGGTGAAGGAACGGGACGACGCGGTCCTGGTGGAGGCCATGGTCCACAAGCTGCGCCTGCTCGACGAGCAGGTGGTGCTAGACGAGCAGGGCAAGCCCACCACCGTCCCCACCGTGCAGGTCGCTCCCGCCGACGTCAGCTGGGAGCGCGACCCGGGCGCCGACCCCCCGGCCCTGCACGTCGCCTTCTCCTACACCCGCGACGTTCCGTATCCGCTGCTCGGGCGATCGACCCAGAAGACCCTGTCCATCGACCTCACCGGCGACCTCAAGGTGCCGGACTGGGGACCGAGCCGCTAGAGGAAGGGAGCCGATGAAGGCGGTGGACATCGAACGGGCGGTGGCGCGCCTCGCGGCGGAGGTGGCGGACCGCGCTCGCGCCGAGGGGAGCGAGCGCGGACTCGCGATCGTGGGCATCCGCCGGGGCGGGGTGCACCTCGCCGGCCGCCTTCGAAAGCGGCTCGCAAAGCTCCTCGACCACGAGCCGCCCCTGGGAACCGTCGACATCGCCCTCTACCGGGACGACCTCGACGAGAAGGGGGCGGTGCCGGTGGTGGGGCCCACCGACGTGCGCTTCCCCGTCGATGGCAAGACCATCGTCCTCGTCGACGACGTGCTCTATACCGGCCGCACCGTCCGGGCGGCGCTCGACGAGCTCGTGGACTTCGGCCGGCCCCGGCGGGTGTGGCTCCTCGTTCTCGTCGACCGGGGAGGGCGGGAATTGCCCATCGCCCCGGACTTCGTGGGCGAGCGGCTCTCGGTCCTTCCCCAGGAAGACGTCCAGGTCCGCCTCACCGAGGGCGGAGCCGCCGAGGACCAGGTGATCGTCACGAGGAGGACGCCATGATCGGCCGGCACCGGCACTGCCTGGGGCTGGCGGACTACTCCCCGGAGGACATCGTCGAGGTGCTCGACCTGGCGGTCTCGATGAAGGAGGTCCTGAAGCGCCCCATCAAGAAGGTCCCGAGCCTCAGGGGGAAGTCGGTGGTGAACCTCTTCTTCGAGGCCTCGACCCGCACCCGCAGCTCCTTCGAGGTGGCCGCCAAGGTGCTCTCCGCCGACTCCCTCAACTGGACCGCCAGCACCTCCTCGGTGTCGAAGGGAGAGACCCTCATCGACACCGTGAAGAACCTGGAGGCGATGCGCCCCGACGTGCTCGTCATCCGCCACTCGGCCGGCGGCGCCCCGGCCCTCGTCGCCCAGCGCGTCGACTGCTCCGTCATCTCCGCGGGGGACGGGTCCCACGAGCACCCGAGCCAGGGGCTGCTCGACTGCTTCACGCTCCGGGAGAAGCTCGGAAGCCTGGTGGGCCGGACCGTCACCATCGTCGGGGACATCACCCACTCGCGGGTGGCCCGGTCGGACCTCTACGGCCTCGCCCGGCTGGGCGCGCGCACCCGGGTGTGCGGCCCACCCACCATGATCCCCCCCGGCATCGAGGCGCTCGGCCCCACCGTGCACACCGACCTCAAGGAGGCCGTGGCAGGGGTCGATGCGGTGATCATGCTCCGCATCCAGCACGAACGGATCGGCGATCCTCTCATCCCCGGGACGCGCGAGTACTCTCGCCTGTGGGGGCTGAACGCCCGCAAGGCGGAGGAGTGGCTCTCCCCCACCTGCCTCATCATGCACCCCGGCCCGATCAACCGGGGGGTGGAGCTCGAGCCGGAGGTGGCGGACGGCCCGCGCTCGGTGATCCTCGACCAGGTGGAGAACGGGGTGGCGGTCCGGATGGCGCTCTTGTACCTGCTCGCCGGCGGCCCGGAGGCGGCCAACGAGGCGAAGGCCTAGACATGTCTAGCCTGCTCTTCATCGAGGGAGGCCGGGTGATCGACCCCGGCGCGGGGATCGACGGGACCCGGACGGTCGTCATCCGCGACGGCATCGTGGCCGAGGTGGCCGAGCACGTCGAACGCCCCCGGGAGGCGCGCGCCATCGACGCCCGGGGGAAGTGGGTCACCCCCGGCTTCATCGACCTGCACGTCCACCTCCGGGAGCCGGGGCAGGAGTACAAGGAGACCGTGGCCACGGGCGCGGCGGCGGCGGTGGCGGGCGGCTTCACCGCGGTGTGCGCCATGCCCAACACGAGGCCGGTGAACGACAACGCCTCCGTGACCGCGCTCGTAGCCTCCCGGGCGGCGGAGGCGGGGCTCGCCCGGGTGTACCCGGTGGGCTGCATCTCCAAGGGTTCGGCCGGGGAGGAGCTCGCCGAGTACGGCGAGCTCAAGGAGGCCGGGTGCGTGGCCCTGTCCGACGACGGAAAGCCGGTCCCCTCCGCCGCCCTCATGCGGCGCGCGCTCGAGTATGCCCGCGCCTTCGGCCTGCCCCTCACCGTGCACGAGGAGGACCTCTCGCTCGTGGGCAAGGGGGTGATGCACGAGGGGGCGGTCTCCACCCGCCTCGGCCTCACCGGCATCCCGGGAGCGGCGGAGGAGGTGATGGTGCTCCGGGACCTCGCCCTCGCCGAGCTGACCGGCGGCCGACTCCACATCGCCCACCTGTCGACCCGGGGGGCGGTGCGGGCGGTGCGAGAGGCCAAGGGGCGCGGCCTCAAGGTGACCGCCGAGGTCACCCCGCACCACCTGTCCCTCTGCGACGAGGACCTGGCTCTCTCGGGCTACTCCACCGACTTCAAGGTGAACCCGCCCCTCCGAGCCCTTGAGGACGTCCACGCCTGCCGGGAAGCCCTTTCCGACGGGACCATCGACGCCATCGCCACCGACCACGCCCCCCACTCCCTCGTGGAGAAGGAGCTCGAGTTCGACCTCGCCGCCAACGGGATCGTCGGCCTCGAGACCGCGGTGGCGGTCTGCCTCGATCTCGTCCGAGGCGGCGTTCTCACCGAGAGGCGGTTCGTCGAGGCGCTCTCCGCCGGCCCGGCCAAGGTGTTCGGGCTGCCGGGCGGCCGGCTGGTCCGCGGCGCCCCAGCCGACCTCACCCTCCTCGATCCCGCGGCCCCCTGGGTGGTGGAGCCGGAGCGATTCCGCTCCAAGGCCCGAAACACCCCCTGGAAAGGGAGACGGCTCGTCGGGCGTTGCACCCACACCATCGTGGGCGGTCGGGTGGTCCACGGGGAGGGCAGGGCCGATCGATGAGGGAGAAGGCCATCCTCGCGCTGGCGGACGGCACGACCTTCGAGGGCGAATCGTTCGGGGCGACCGGCGAGGCGAGCGGAGAGGTGGTCTTCAACACCTCGATGGCGGGATACCAGGAGATCCTCACCGATCCGTCCTACGTCGGTCAGATCGTCTGCATGACCTACCCGGAGCAGGGGAACACCGGCGTCAACGAGATCGACGACGAGTCGGCCCAGCCGCACGCCACCGCCTTCGTGGTCCGACACCATTCCCCCGAGCCCTCGAGCTTCAGGGCCCAGGGCTCGCTCCACGCCTACCTGCGCCGCCACGGGGTGGTGGGCATCGCCGGCGTGGACACGCGGCGCCTCACCCGCCACATCCGCACTTCGGGCGCGCAGATGGGGGTGGTCTCGACCGAGGGGAGCCCCCGGGCCCTCGTGGATCGGGCGAGGAGCATGCCGGGGATGGAGGGCCAGGACCTCGCCACCCAAATCTCCACCCCGGTGCGGTACGAGTGGCGGGAGAAGGGCGCCGACGCCTTCACGGCGGCCGAACGGGCCGAGGAACACGCGCCCCGCTTCTCGGTGGTCGCCTACGACTGGGGCGTGAAGCGGGCGATGCTGCGGCTCCTCGCGGCGGCCGGCTGCCGGGTGACCGTGGTCCCCTCGAGGACCTCCCCCGAGGAGGCGCTCGCCCTCGAGCCCGATGGCGTGTTCCTCACGAACGGCCCCGGCGATCCGGACGCGGTCCTCGGGGCCCGGGAGACGGTGGCCGCCTTGCTCGGTCGGGTGCCGGTGTTCGGCATCTGCCTCGGCCACCAGATCCTGGCGCTCTCCTTGGGGGGGAGGACCTACAAGCTCAAGTTCGGCCACCGCGGTGCCAACCAGCCCGTCAAGGACCTCGCCACCGGCAAGGTCGACGTCACCACCCAGAACCACGGGTTCGCGGTGGACCCGGCAAGCCTGGCCGGACGCGCAAAGGTCACCCACCAGAACCTGAACGACAACACCGTCGAGGGGATCGAGGTGCTCGACGCTCCCGCGTTCGGGGTGCAGTACCACCCCGAGTCGTCCCCCGGCCCGCACGACGCCCGGTCCCTGTTCGGCCGCTTCGTGGGCATGATGGAGCAGGGGCGGTGACCCTGCAGCACATCCACGAACGGCTTCTCTCGTGGGCCACCGCCGAGGCGCGCAAGGAACGCCTGCTCGAGGCCCGACGGCAGCACTTCGGCGTGTACGGCGAGCCGCACGAGGAGGATCGCACCTACGAGGCCCGGCTCAATGGCATGCTCGACTTCTACCTCTACGACTACCGGCCGGCCGAGGGCCGGACGACCCTCGAGGAGTTTCTCGCCTCCGAGGGGGCGAACCTCGAGGAGGTGGAGTGCCGAGCGTTCCAGGATCTCGCCCAGAACGTCCATGCGCTCTTCGAGGTGCGACGGATCTCCGACGGCAGGGTCCGCCTGCGCGACCTCTTCACCGGGAAAGACCACGAGGTCATCGAGCGCCGCCAGCTCGTCGGCCTCGGGAAGGGCGACGTCCTCGAGGCGCGGCTTTTGCCCAACGAGGGTGGGCTCGTCTTCTCGGGATCGTTCCTCTACCACCCGCGCGAGGCGCGCAGGTCCATCCTCGCGGAGGTGAAGCGCCGCAGGAAGACGGCGGGGAAGGGCGGCCACCCCGACGTACAGGGGCTCCTGGCCCTGCTCTCGCGCATGGCCTTGAAGCTCGAGCGCTACCGGAACGTCCGGCTCGAATCGATCTACGACTTCTCCCCCGAGGCCGGCCGGCTGAACGCCCCGCGCGGATGAAGTCGGCTGGTCCCGGCCTCCTCACACCCCGCGGGGATCCGAAGCCGAGCGAGGCTCGCCTCGCCCGAGCCGGGGCGTTCCCCGCCTTGGACTACCCGGCAACGCCGCTCCATATGCACCTTGAAGGACGAGTGGACCTCGAGATCCTGGAATCCCTTCCTGACGCCCTCGTCATCGTGGACGAGGGGGGGCGCCTCACCTACCTGAACGAGAGCGCCGAGCTCCTGTTCGGCCATCCGCGGGCCGAGCTCGTGGGCCGGCCCGTCGAGGTGCTCTTGCCCGAACGGTTCCGGACCATGCACGAGGTCCACCGGGCGGGATACCAGGGCGCTCCCCGGCGAAGGCCCATGGGCCTCGGCCTCGATCTCTCGGGCCTGCGGAGCGACGGGACCGAGTTCCCCGCCGAGATCAGCCTCGCCCCCATCGTCCTCGACGGGCGCCCCTGCACCATCGCCGCCGTGCGGGACGTCGCGGAGCGCCGCCGGGTCGAGGAGCGGGCCCGGCTCTTCCGCAAGGCCCAGGAGGAGGTGAGGGAGCGCGACGAGTTCCTCTCCATCGCCTCCCACGAGCTGCGCACCCCCATCACCGCGCTCCAGCTGCAACTCCAGCTCCTCGCCCGGGCCTCCCTCCGCGTGGCCGGGCTTCCCGAGCTGCTCGCGGAGAGGCTCGCCTCCCTCCAGCGCCAGACGAGGAGGCTCTCCCTTCTCGTGAACGAGCTCCTGGACGTCTCGCGCATGCGCCTCGGGAAGCTCGACCTGCGCTACGAGCAGGTCGACCTGGCCGACCTCGCCCGCGAGGCCGCGGGCCAGGTCGAGGCAGACGTCTCCCGCACCGGATCTCGGCTCGCCTATGACCTCTCGCCCTCCCCGGGCCGCTTCGATCGCCTGCGGATCGAGCAGGTGGTGGGGAACCTCCTCGTCAACGCCGGAAAGTTTGGCCAGGGAAAGCCGGTGGTGCTGAGGGTCCGGCCCGAGGGGGAGTTCGTGGTGCTCGAGGTCTCCGATCAGGGGATCGGGATCGCCCCCGAGCACCAGGCGCGCGTGTTCGAGCGGTTCCAGAGGGCGGTCCCGGCACAGAACTTCGGCGGGCTCGGGCTCGGCCTCTACGTGGTTCGCCAGATCGTCGAGGCGCACGGGGGCAGCATCAGGGTCGAGAGCGTCAAGGGCGAAGGGGCGACCTTCACGGTCCGGCTTCCCCGGGAGCCGCCCAGG
>Ga0335071_10003241_pt1 | contig 17238 bp, 16 predicted proteins | sample Lox_Sample_15_FD_206724 | JGI IMG/M metagenome (GOLD analysis project Ga0335071, IMG submission 206724) | Soil microbial communities from Loxahatchee National Wildlife Refuge, Florida, United States - Lox_Sample_1.5 | ecosystem: Environmental > Terrestrial > Soil > Wetlands | place: USA... | reverse complement strand
GCTCCAGAAGCTCTCCACGAAGGACCGTGATCTCGTTGCACAGGGGTTCTACGCGAAGACGACGGCCGAGGAGCTGAAGTGCCCCGACCTCGAGCTGAATGTCCTGATGTCGATGGAAAACGTCACTGACCGGGTCCTCGCCGCGGTCACAGGCTCCATGTCGCCCCGCGAGGCGCTCGACGCCAGGCGCGCGGTGACCGCCGCGATCGCCAAGGAAGCGTCGGAGAAGACGGGTCTCAAAGCCGACATCGTGACCTTCTACAACGGCGGAGAATACTGGCTCTATCTCTACAAACGCTACACTGACGTCCGCCTGGTCATGGCCCCCGAAGTGCAGATCGCGTTCTTCGGCGGCGACCCGGACAATTTCACATTTCCCCGGCACGACCTCGACATCACGTTTTTCCGCGCCTACGAGAACGGGACGCCCGCCAACACGGCGCAGTTCCTGAAGTGGAAGACCGCGGGCGCCAGGGACGGCGATCTCGTGTTCGTCTCAGGCCACCCCGGCTCGACCAACCGCCTGCAGACGTACGCGCAGACGGAGTACCAGCGCGATGTCGCCTACCCGGCCCGCCTGAAGTCGCTTGCCCGTTCGCTCGAGCTCCTCAGGAAGTATTCCGCGCGCGGCGCGGAGCAGGCACGCCAGGCCGCCGGCAGCATCTTCGGGATGGAAAACGGGAAGAAGGCGTCGGAGGGGGAGTACCGCGGACTGCTTGACAAGAACCTGATGGCGAAGAAGTTCATGGAGGACAAGGATCTCCGCGACCGTGTCAATGCCAACGCGGGGTGGAATCGTGCGTACGGCTGGGCATGGGATACGATTGCCACGGTCATCGAGCGGCAGAAATCCATGGGCAGGCAGGGGACGTTCCGGACGCTGCGCGGGCGCCTGTTCCAGACGGCGCTCCAGATTGTTCAGGCCGCCGAAGAGCTGAAGAAGCCGAACGGCGAGCGGCAGGCCCCCTACCAGGAAGCCAGTCTCCCGGGGACAAAATTCCGGCTCTTCTCGCCGGCCCCCGTATACCCTGAGCTTGAAGAGCTGCAGGTGGCCGACGGGCTGTCTGAGGCCGTGGAAAACATCGGCGCGGACGATCCGTTCATCCACGCGGCGCTCAACGGCCGCACCCCCGGGGAGGCGGCACATGAGCTCGTGACCGGGACGGGTCTTGCGGCGGTCGACGTCCGCAGGCAGCTTTTCGACGGCGGAGAGGCTGCTGTGGCGGCCTCGAGCGACCCGATGATCGTGCTGGCCCGGAAGCTGCTCCCCTACCTCAGGGAAAGCCGGCAGTGGACAGAGAAGTACGTCACGGGACCCTCGGCCTCCGCCGGCGAAGCAATAGGGAAGGCGCGGTTTGCCGTTTACGGGAAATCGGTAAACCCCGACGCAACGTTCACACTCCGTCTTTCGTACGGGACCGTGAAGGGATACCCGATGAACGGCACGAAGGCTCCGGCCATGACCACGCTCTACGGGCTGTACGACAGGTCGTGCGGCTTCGGGAACAAGGGAGCATGGGAGCTCCCGAAGCGGTTCGTGGACGGCGTGGCCAGGCTGAACCTGTCGACGCCCCTCGACTTTGTCTGCACGTGCGACATCATCGGCGGCAACTCGGGCTCCCCCGTGGTCGACCGTGACGGCGCGTTCGTGGGACTGATATTCGACGGGAACATCGAGAGCCTCCCCGGCCGGTTCATGTACGACGAGGAATCGAACCGGGCGGTCGCAGTGCACCCCGCGGGGATCATCGAGTGCCTCCGCAAGCTCTACAATGCAGGCCCCCTGGCCGATGAGCTGGAAGGTGTCACGCAGGTGCAGTAAGGTCCCATCGAATAGGATTGCCCCAACGATCCCCGCCGGGCAGCCGGCGGGGTCGTTGGTTTTTTGGAGGGGAGCATCGTACATTGATGCAGTATTCCTGAAGGAACGGCCGTATGGAACCGGTGATCCCGCGTCTTCTCCGCCCAGCCCTCGTGTGTGCCTGTGTGATTCTCCTCGCCGCCCCCCGTGCGGGCGGTCAGGCGTTGCACTGGAGCTCGCGGGGGATCGGCGGGGGAGGAGCGCTGTATTCGCCGTCGATCAACCCCTCGAACATCAATGAGTTTTACGTGGGGTGCGACATGAGCGGGCTGTATCACACGACCGACTTCGGGGCATCATATGCGCTGGTCGACTACCGGCAGCTGCAGGGAGGGCATGATTCCCGTGTGCAGTTCACATCCGATCCCGGCATCCTCTACTGTATCACGTACGCGAACGACCAGGCGCTGCCGGCGGGAAGCACGGACGGGGGGAAGACGTGGTTCACGCTCCCGGGCGACCCGGATCCTTCGGAGACCACGTACTCGGTCACGGCCGACTACACCAATCCGTCCAGGGTGATTATCTCCTGGTACGGCTCGATCCTCTCCTCCTCTGACGGGGGGAAGACGTTTGCCACCGTCCATACCGCGACCAACGGCGGCGCCGGCGTCAACGTCGGGGGGGCGTTTTTCGACGGGAACAACGTCTACCTCGGGACGAACGACGGAGTTCTCCGCTCGACGAACGGCGGAGCCTCGTTCAGTGTTCTCACAACCGTGGGGCTTGGTCCGGGCGAGAGGATATTCTCGTTCGGCGGCGGGAGGAAAGGGAGCGTCCTCCGTTTCTGGTGCCTGACGGCGGACTCGAACGACATCTACGTCGGCATCACCGGGGGGGACTACTGGGGATTCATGAAAGGGGTGTATACGCTCGATGGGGGCGGATCCACGTGGGTGCGGCGCATGAACGGCATCGCGGCGGGCACAGACTTCCCCATGTTCATTGCCGTGCCGGCGAACGACACCGCGGTCGCGTATCTCGGCGGGGGGAGCACGGCCGGCGCGCCCGAGGTGTTGAAAACGTCGGACGGCGGGGCGCTCTGGACTCCGGCGTTCCTCTCCTCCGGCAACGTGAACATTTACACGGGATGGAGCGGTGACGGGGGGGACAGGACATGGGGATACGGGGAGCGTGTCTACGGCATCTGCGCCGCACGCGATTCCGCCGCGCGCGTCACATTCACCGATGAAGGGTTTGTCCACACGACCACAGACGGGGGAACGATGTGGCACCAGGCATACCTCAGGCCTGCGGATGAGAACCCGCCGAAGGGCCTCACGCCGAAGGGAAAGGCGTACCGGGGATCCGGCCTCGAGGTGACAAGCTGCTGGCAGGTGCTCTGGACGAGTGCGTCGAACCTCTTCGCCTGTTTCACGGACATCGAGGGAGTCCGCAGTACCGACGCCGGCCTGAGCTGGTCGTTCAACTACTCGCCCCGCAATGCCAACACGATGTACAGGATCGCCCGTGTGGGGACGATGCTGTATGCGGCCACCTCGAACGTGCACGACATGTACCAGAGCACCCGGTTGCAGGATGCCCAGCTCGATTCCACGGACACGCAGGGAAAGATCATCCGCTCGAGCGACGGCGGAGCGACGTGGACAGACATGCACTACTTCGGCCATCCGGTCTTCTGGCTCGCCGCGGATCCGAACGTGCCCGGGCGCATGTACGCGAGCGTGATCCACTCCGCGCTCGGCGGCGTGTTCGTCACGAACGATCTCCAGGACGGTGCGGCGTCCGTCTGGACGCGGCTTCCGGTCCCGCCGCGGACCCAGGGACACCCTGCCTCCCTCGTTGTGCTGAACGACGGGTCGCTTCTCTGCTCGTATTCGGGACGAAGGACGTCACAGGGCTTCACACAGAGCTCCGGCGTCTTCCTCTACACACCGGCATCCGGCACCTGGCAGGATTGTTCCGACCCGGGCATGCTCTACTGGACAAAAGACGTCGTCGTCGATCCCTCCGACACGTCACAGAGGCGGTGGTACGCGGGTGTCTTCAGCGGGTGGGGCGGGGCCCCGAACGGCCTCGGCGGGCTCTACCGCACGACGAACCGGGGCTCATCGTGGACGCGGATCAACACGCTGGACCGGGTCACATCCCTCACGATCAACCCGGCCCGCACCGCCGAAGGCTGGCTGACCACGGAGACCGAAGGACTCTGGCACACGACCACGCTCGACCAGCCGTCGCCGCAGTTCACCGTCGATCCGGCATACCCGTTCCGGCAGCCCGAGCGGGCCTTCTACAATCCCTATGTACCGGCCGAGGTCTGGGTGACCAGCTTCGGCGGGGGGATGATGGCGGGTTCTCCCGTCACCGCGGCAGCCGGATCAGTCGCCGGGATCCCCTCGGGGATTTCGCTCTTCCAGAACTATCCCAACCCCTTCAACCCTGAGACGACGATCCGGTATGCGGTGCCCCGGGCGATGCGCGTCTCGCTGACGGTCTACGATGCGCTCGGCCGCCGCGTGGCTGTGCTGGTGGACGGTCCCGTGCCGCCGGGGGCCCACGAGGTGCGCCTCCGCGCCTCCGCGCTTGCCTCGGGCGTCTACGTCTACACGCTCCGGGGAGAAGGGTCCGTCCAGTCGAAGAAGCTCCTGGTCCTGAGATGATCGCGGCTCTCTCTGCGGCACTCATGGTCCTCTCGGCTCCGGCGGGAAATCCGGCCGAGAGGGGGGAAACCGTCACCCTGTCGGTGGCGCTCCCGGCCGGGGGCATCCGCCCCGGATCGTCCGCCCGCGTTACTCTTCTGGTGACGGTCGCAAAAGGATGGCACATCAACTCCGCATCCCCGCCCGATTCCGAGCTCGTCGCCACGACGGTTGCCGCAACGCCTCCCGCCGGTCTGACCGTGTCGGGGGTCCGGTTTCCGCCGGCGGAACGCAAGACATTCTCATTCTCGAGCGACCCCCTTGAAGTCTACGAGGGGACGGTCACCGTGTCGCTTGAGATCTCGGCATCGGTCGGGACGGCGCCGGGAGAGTATGCGATCCCTCTCGAGATATCGTACCAGGCGTGCGACAACAATGTGTGTCTTCCCCCGGCTTCTGTCCGGACGACAGCGACCGTGCGTGTCATTTCACCCTAGGAGGTGTGCATGAAGCGTCTGTTCCTGCTCATCCTGTTCACGCTCGCGCCTTCGGTTGCGGCTCTGCGCGCCCAATCCGATACGGCGGCGTTCCGCGCCGCGCTCGCGCTGCAGAATCCTTCTGCAAAGATCTCCGCGCTCGTGGATTTCGTCGGAAAGTACCCCGGGAGCGTGTACAGGGGGGGAGCGTACAATGCCCTCTTCTCGCTGTATGTGGAGGGGGGAAATGAGAAAGCGGCGCTGGACGCCGCCGATCGTTCGCTCGCGACGCTCCCTCCGGCGGCGCGTGTCGCACCGTACAACCAGTATGCGTACGTCCTCGCGACGAGCAACATGGGGATCGACACGGCGCTCGCATACGCCGCCCGCGCCGAGGAGATGGCCAGAGGGGAATCCCCCGCCGCGCTGACGCCGATACAGGATACGCGCGCATTCGTGCTCTACCGGAAGGGGGATTTCGCGGGCGCGGAGGCGCTGCAGCGCCAGGCGATCCGCGGCCATGAGGACGATCCCGAATACGTCGGCCATCTCGCGGTCTACCTGGAAGCGAACGGGAAGCGCCGGGAGGCGCTCGCGTCGATCGCGCGCGCGATGTACCTGGGCGGGGGCGAGGAAATGAAGGTCAGGTTCCTCGCGTGGCTCGCGCAGGAGGCAAAGGACGTGCGGCGCAGAGAGGCGTTGAAGACATCCCTCGTGATGAACACCGTGCACGCCTACATCGACACGGCGCGGGGACAGGACGCCTTTGCGGCGCGCAGCGCGGCTGCCGCCTTCATGGCGTCGGTGTCTGTCGATCTCCCTGCGGCAGAGCGCTACGCCAGGGAGGCCGTCACGTCGCTCGGCAAGGATTCATCCGTGGACACCGTCGTGACCTACCGGCAGAACCTGGCGCTCGTGGAGGCGGCACGGGGGAATTCCCGCGAAGCGCTCGCGACGCTCGAGTCGATCGAGGACCTCGCTTCCCCCTGGTCGACCGATTTCTGGCTCGCCCTGGGGGGACTGTACCGGAAGATCGGCCGTCCGGCGGATGCGGTGCGGGCGTACATGAACGGACTCGTGGCGACTGTCCCGCCCGGGCTCCGTGACTCTCTGGCCTCCGTGTACGGTGCGCTTCACGGGTCGACGGAGGGGCTCGATGCGGCATTCGAGCAGTTCAAGCAGTCGTGCGCCTCGTTCGATCCGGGAAAGTATCCGTCCCCCGCCGGCGGCACGGGAAAGACGGTGCTGGCCGAGCTGTTCACGGGAGCGGAATGCGGACCGTGCGTCGCCGCTGACCAGGCATTTGATGCGCTCGCAGAGTATTACCCCCGTTCCGCCCTCGTCATACTCGAATACCATGTGCACATCCCCGGGCCCGACCCGCTCACCACGAACGGGTCGTGGTCACGCTACAGGGGATACGGCGGCCGCGGGACGCCCACCGTTGTGATCGACGGGAGGGACCGGATCGTGGGAGGCGGACCGAAGTTCGTCACGCGGAACAGGTTCAATCTCTATCGCTTCACCGTCGGAAAATACATCGGCGACAGGCCGCGCGTCACGATGAGTCTCGACGTTGCGCGCCGGCACGACAGCCTTTCCGTGGTCGCCCGTGTGGACGATGTCCCAGGCGCGCCGGCGGCGGCAAACCCCCTCTTCCATCTTGCACTCGTCGAGCGCGCCGTGGACTACACGGGAGGAAACGGCATTTCCCGTCAGGCAATGGTGGTACGCTCGCTGATCGACGGAGGGCCCGGCATCCAGCTCAGCGGCGGGGGGGCCGGCAGGACAATCCGCCTCGGGGAAAGCATCGCCGGCGTCGATTCCGCGATCAGTGTGATGCTCGACGATCCGAAAAGCCAGCCGTCCTGGCCGGGGAGAAACAGGAGTTTCAACGGCTGGCGCTCGCGGCCGGGCAGGATCAACAGGTCCAATCTCCTGGTCGTTGCGTGGGTGCAGGACGGGGAAGGGGGCGAAGTGCTCCAGGCCCTCTGCCGCGACGTCCCGGCCGACATGGGAGCGCATTGAGTCTGAGCGGGGGTGTGCAGGCGTGATGGAGGACTGATATGGCCCGACGCGGGAGATTTGCGCACATAGCCGTCCTTGCGCTCGTGCTGGCGGGGGCATGCTCGAAAGACTCCTCCCCGCCCGTGGCGCCGGCGGCGCCTTCCAGGGTGCTTTCCGCCGTACCGCCCTGGGTGGCGGTCGGTGTGGGAGGGATACAGCACGTCAGCGTGAGCGGCGGCGTCCCCCCGTACCTGATTGCCGCCGGGCCCGATTCCATCGCACGCGTGGAGATATCCTCCGCGGACAGCTCGACGGCAGTTGTGAAGATCACCGGGCTCATTGCATCACCGGGCGGGACGCAGGTGACCGTGAAGGATCACACACCCGACAGCGCGAAATCGGTCTCGATTCCCGTGAGCGTCTTCTGAAGACGGGCAGGTGCGTCGCGGGGGCACCTCGCGCGCGCTCTACTTCCCGGCTTTCTGGAAAAACCTGTTCCAGTCCTTGGTCATGTCCGCGATGGTCCACCCCCGCTTGCGCGCGGCGTCCCACGCCTTGTCCAGCCGGCCGAACGATCCCTTCCTGTCGTAGGAAAACTCGTTTCCCCCGTTGGTGTGATGCACCAGCAGCGCGAGGTGCTTTCCCTCCCCGCCCGCGACCCACTCGAGCATTTCCAGGTCCGCGTCCGTATTGCCGAATGCAGCGATGGGGCGGCGCCCGATTGCGCGGAAGATCGCCTGCGGTCTGCCGGGACCGTCTTCCAGGACGTCAACTTCGGGGCGCCTGATCAGGACGGGCGTCCCTTTCCGCAGCGTGTACCTGGTCTTCACGCTGCTTCCGATCACCTGCTCGGGCGGCACGCCGTACGTGTTTTCGACCCATGGCCTGAAGAAAGCTGCATCTCCCCTGACGACGATATAGATCTTGAAACCGCTCGCGCGGAGAAAATCGAGAAGCTCCAGCATGGGGAGAAGCCCGCACTGTGTGTAGGGGCGGGCGAGCCTCGGGTTTCTCGCTTTCTCGAGCCAGTGGACCACGGTCTCCTCGTATTCCTCCGCACTCATTCCCGCCGCGACGCCCCCCTCGAGATCCATGATTCCCCGCGTTCCCGCCGCCGCAAGCCGTTTCAGGTCCTTTGCAATGGCCGAACGGAACGGCTCTTTGGATTTCCACCGGGGATGCTTCGGCGCGAGCGCCTTGACGCGGTCCATGAGAAACGCCAGCTCCACAGGGGCGGGGAGTTCGGGGCAGAGCGTCCCGTCGTGGCTGAACACGGCGATCCGTTCCCCCGGGGGAACGAAGTCCGCCCCACCTGCCGTGGTGACATCCCTGACGAACTGCAGGACTGCGAACTTCGTCGGTCCGGTGTTCCACGAGCGGAGCGTGTCCGCTCCACGGGCGGTTGCGGCTGGCAGTATGAAGGCGCCGACAAGCGCGGCTGCCGCAGTGAGTGCGCGTGCAGCGATTCGGCAGTGCATTGTGTGCTCCTGATTCTACCGGGGAAGGCGGTCGCGGACGAGTCCGTACACAAGAGCTCCGCCGATCGCGCTGAGGAGCGCCACGACGTATGCCCCGTAGCCTCCTCCCGCCAGCGCGTAGAGCGGACCCGGGCAGGCTCCGGTGAGTGCCCAGCCCACGCCGAAGAGAAGTCCCCCGAAGACGGTCCCTTTGCCGAGCGTCTTTTGCTCGATGACGATTGGCGTTCCCGCGGCCGAACGGAGCCCGAGTCTCCTGATGAGCAGCATCGAGAGGGCGCCCACGACGACCGCGGAGCCGATGACGCCGTACATGTGAAAGGAGTCGAATCGGAACATCTCCTGTATGCGGAACCAGGAGATGACCTCGCCGTTGGCGAGGGTGACGCCGAAGAACGCCCCGAGCAGGAAAATGATGATCATCGTCATGGCGCCCTCCTCAGTGCAGTCCGAGTATGAAGGGGAGCAGAACGTATGTCGAGAATATTCCGCCCAGGAAGAAGCAGAGCGTGGCCACGAGCGAGGCGCGCTGGAGCGTCGCGAGTCCGTGTATCGAATGTCCCGATGTGCATCCTTCCGCCCACCGTGTCCCGAACCCGACGAGAAACCCTCCCCCCACGATCAGGAGCAGCCCGCGGATCGTGGCGAGTGAGCCGAGCGAGAAGAGATCCCCCGGGATCAGCGTCGAAAAATCCCTCACGCCGAGACTCGTGAGCACCGAAATCGTGTGCTCCGACACCTGTGTGAGCGGCGACGTGCGGAGCGTTCCTGCGCCGAAACATCCCCCCACCGCGATGCCACCGACAAACACGAGCCGCCAGCGGTGTTCCTTCCAGTTGTACTGGAAATAGCGTGCGCCGGGGCGGAGCGTGGCAGCGCAGATGTCCCTGAACGTGGACGATACCCCGAAATGCCTGTTGAGGAGAAGGTACAGAACGGGAACATACAGTCCGATGAGCGGACCCGTAACGTACCACGGCCAGAACGACGCGAAAATGTCCATATGACTCCTGTCAAAGAGCTGTTTTTCCCCGGGCGGGCTTCCCCGGAGGCCCCCCGCTTCGCACTAATATATCGAAATTATGCGAAAAAACTCAAAAGGAGGGGTTGACACAATCCCCCCCGTTTGCTAGATTCCCGCCCATCGTTCTTTCACAACCAAACACCATCAGAGGAGGAGGACATCCATGTCCCGCCACGATGATTCCATGCAGCGGAGGCACTTCCTTGGCACGCTCCTGGCGACTGCATCTGTCGGAGCGGCCGGTATCGCACTCCCGCTCTCCGGGGCAGAAGCGGCAAAACGCGCAGCGCCCGCACCCGGCGGCTCGGAGTTCGAGAAATGGCTCGGGAGGATCAAGGGGAAACATCGCCAGGTGTTCGACTGCCCGGCGCCGAAGATGGGGCTCCCTTTCGCGTGGGCCCGCGTCTTCCTGATGACGAACGACGCCGTTGGCGCACCGGAAAGCGATGTCACCGCGGTTATGGTCCTCCGGCACGACGGCATCCCCCTCGGGATGGAAAGCAGGTTGTGGGAGAAGTACAAGTTTGGCGAGATGTTCGAAGTCAACGACCAGGAAACGAAAAAGCCGTTGACGATGAACCCGTTCTGGCAGCCGAAGGAAGGGACGCTCCCGCTGCCGGGCATGTCCATCGATGCGCTCCAGAAGAGCGGCGTCCTGATGGGCATCTGCGACATTGCCCTGACGGTGAACAGCCAGATTGCGGGGAAGAAGATGGGGTTGGACCCGGCCGAGGTGAAGAAGGATTGGGTCTCAGGAATCCTCCCCGGCATACAGCTCGTTCCTTCGGGGGTGCTCGCGATCAACCGCGCACAGGAGCACGGCTGTACGTATTGCTACGCGGGCTGAATGAGGGATGGTCCTTCAGCGGGGGCGCCCAGGCGCCCCCGCGTCATAATAGACCGCGTCCGGCGGAATGCGCGTCCGCAGGTAGTCGAATCTCTTGAGCGGGTAGACGGGACGCGGCATCGCGTTGATGAAGCAGGCGATCTGCTGGGCCTCTTCGGCGCTGAGAGACCCGGGGTTCAGATACGGCATGGCGTACCTGATGAATCCCGCGAGCGTGTACACGCGCGCCGCCCCCGCGCCGTCGTTCCAGGAGCGGGGACCCCAGAGGGGTCCCGCCTTCTTGTCGCCGATCGCCACACCCTGGCCGTCCTCCCCGTGGCACGTGCTGCAGTGTTCCTGGAAGAGCGCCTTCCCGCGTGCCGGATCGAGACGCTGAAGGGGAATCAGACTGTCCCCGGGAATTGAGTTCTGTCCCCGCCAGGGGAGCGGTTTCCCGGCATCGATTCCTTCGGAGATCCAGCGGATATATGCCGCGAGCGCAACGACCTCTTCCGCCGCCGTGTCCGGGTAGGTGCTCACGCGGTCGCCCGAGGGAGTGTCTGCGCGTATCGCCGCGGCATTCTCGCTCCGCATGAAGCACCCGACGATCCTGTCTTCAAGCGAGAACATGCGTCCTTCCCGCTTGTTGTACTCGGGGAACACGCCTGCGACGCCCGAGAGCGGAAGCGCCCGCTCGCGCTGTCCCCCGTTCAGATGGCAGTTGCCGCACGCGAGCCGGTTTGCCGCAACCGAGGGGGCCTCGTCCGCGGTATGGACGAAGAGGCGGTAGCCGCGCTTCACCTGTTCGGCGTGCGGGGATGTTCCGAGCGAGGAATCGGTGAGCGGGTTCTTTGGCAGATCCCAGGCGGTGACCATCGTCGTCGACGCCGGTACAAGGAGAGCCTCCGGCGCGCCACCGTCACTCCCGGAACGCTGTGCGTGATCCGCCAGCGGTGCAGCCAGGGCGGCGACGAGCAGGAGCGCAGCCCGTTCCGTTCGACGCATGTACCGGTTCCTTTCCCCCGCGCGATGGAAGTCGGGGACAGATCGTTTCACATGATCGCGCAAACGCCGAAGCCTATGCCAGATAACACGATCCCCGACCGACCGGTTCCGGAAGTCAGTCCCGCGGACTTCCTCGGCAGGATAGAGCGGGGAGAGCCGCTCCGGGTGCTGGATGTCCGTTCCCCGGATGCGGTCGCCGGGGGGCGTATTGAGCTGATCCCGGAGGCGAAGTATCATAACATCCCCGGTTCACGGATACTGGCCTCCGCCGCGCTCGACACTCTGGGTCTCGATCCCGCGATTCCCGTGGTCGTGGTCTGCGGTCGCGGCAACGACAGCAGATATTGCGCGGCGCATCTGAACCGTCTCGGTGCGCGGGCGACATCGCTTGCCGGGGGGATGTCCTCGTGGATGGGGCTTGCGGTCCCCCGCGAAATCCCTCCCCCGCCCGGTCTTGACAGGCTGGTCCAGTTCGACCGGGTCGGCAAAGGCTCCCTCGGCTACATCCTCGTGCGCGGGAAGGAGGCGATTGTCATCGACCCCGGACGCGATGCCCGGCCGTACACAGATCTCCTCCGGCAGTCCGCGGTGAACCCGGTGGCAGTAGCGGACACACACGCTCACGCCGACTACCTCAGCGGCGGCGCATCCCTCTCGCGTGCGCTGGGAGTGCCATACCATCTTCACCCCGCCGACGGTGTCTCCCCCTACGACGGGTCTCCGGGCCGCCTCGACTTCCGCCCGCTCGGTGAGGGGATGCCGCTTCGGCTGGGCGGCTCCGCCGTGAGCGTTCTGCACACTCCGGGGCACTCACCGGGGAGCGTGACGTTCATGATCGGCCGGGATGCAGCGTTCACCGGTGACTTCCTTTTTGTCGCATCGATCGGCCGCCCCGATATCGCCGACCGCGCGGAGGAATGGGCGGGTGACCTCTGGCGGAGCCTGCTGCGTGTGAAGCGGGAGTGGCCCGCATATCTGCGGGTCTTCCCCGCCCACTATGCATCGGTGGGTGAAAAGAAAGAGGGAGGGTCTGTGTACGGCCTGTTTGGCGACATGCTGCGCGAGAATCCCTCTCTCCAATTCGCGGGCGAGCCCGAGTTCAGGACCTGGGTCCGCAGCAACGCCCGGCCTGTCCCCGCTGCATACCGCACTATCAAGGAAATCAATCTCGCCCTGATTGAGGCAGGTCGTGAGGATGCCGACCGGCTCGAGGCGGGGAAGAATGAATGCGCAATCAGCGGCGCTTCTCCCTCTTCTTCTCATTTCTAAAAATCGATGTTCGCGGTTTCCAATTCCTGAAAAAAGATCCCTCCCGGCATCACCGTCTCCTGTAATACCCGCGACTAAATCTGTCAATCAGGCCGGTCGTTACTCATGACCAAAGGGCTCCCATTTGGCATGAAGTTTGGTAGCATCGAAGCCAACCTTCCGGGAGCCCTTCAGATGATGCAACTCTCGATGACCGGCGAATACGCCGTCCGCACAATGATCCACCTCGCAGCAGCATCCCCTGAAGAGCTCGTGCAGATCAATGATATCTCAAAAGAATGGGGGATACCCGAGGGTTTTCTCCGGAAGATCGTGGCGCAGCTTTCCAAGAACGGTCTCATTCGTTCGCAGCGCGGAGCTGGCGGGGGGATCCGTCTCTCCCGGCCGGCGGAATCTCTCACGCTGCTTGATGTGATCGAGGCTGTCGAAGGGAAGCTCTTCCTGAACAAGTGTCTTATCGCGCCCGGCACGTGCCATCTTGATATCACCTGTGCCGTTCACAACGTCTGGGTTGACGCCCAGGACGTCCTGAGAAAAAGACTGACATCGAAATCGCTCGCCGACCTTGCGTCCGGATTCGGCACCGACCGTTCACGCGAGGCCATCCGCTCCCTTTCATGAAACCCGCAATGTCCGACCGCCGATTCCGCGTCGAGATTCCCGACATCGAGTACTGGCAGCGGCAGGTAAAATGCCAGTGGGGCTGCCCGGTACGAACGGATGCCCGGGGATACGTTATTGCCATCGCCGAGGGAAGATACCTCGATGCGTACCGCATCGCCCGGGCGCCCAACCCCTTTGCATCCATCTGCGGGCGCGTGTGCGGTGCCCCCTGTGAGGTCGAATGCCGCAGGGGAAGCATCGACGACCCCGTCACCATCCGGGCGCTGAAGAGGTTCGTGACGGAACAGCACGGCGTGGAATCGGGCGATCCCGCCGCGACCATCGCCTTCTCCACCGCGCGTCGCGATGCGTCGAATCCGCGGGCCGGGACGAGGGTGGCGGTCATCGGGGCGGGGGTTGCCGGGCTGACGGCGGCGCACGATCTCGCCCTGCTCGGGTACCGTGTGACTGTGTTCGAGCGGGATCCGGTGGCGGGCGGAATGCTCGTGACGGGTGTGCCGGTGTATCGTCTCCCGAGGGATCTCGTCCGGATGGAAATCGAGGCGATCCTCTCGCTGGGAGTCGAGCTGCGGCTCAACACGGAAGTCGGGCGTGACATCACGATTCCCCGCATGCGCGCGGAGGGGTTCGAGGCCATCCTGGTCGCCTCCGGGCTCCAGCGCGGACGCGACATAGCGATCGAGGGGACCGATGCCCGGGGGGTCATGCACGGCATCGAGTTTCTGAAAGCCGTCAACACCGGCAAGCCGGTTGAGCTCGGCGAGCGTGTCGTCGTGATCGGCGGCGGAAACGTCGCCTTCGACGTGGCGCGCTCCGCGGTGCGGCGTCCCGGGAGGTCCGGGGCGGAGGATTTCTACGAAGCGACGGACAGCTCGCGCATGGCGCTGCGCGCCGGTGCGAAGGAAGTCCACCTGGTCTGCCTGGAGTCGCGCGACGAGATGCCCGCCGACGAGCTCGAGATCAGGGAAGGGGAGGAGGAAGGAGTCAGCCTCCATACGTCGCGGGGGCCCCTGAAGATCCTCTCCTCCGGCGGGAAGGTGACGGGACTCGCTACCCGCCGCGTGAAGTCGGTCTTCGATGCCGCCGGCCGGTTCAACCCGTCGTTCGAAGAAGAGCCGGGGGAAACGATCCAGGCCGACACGATCCTCCTCTCCATCGGGCAGAGCGCCGACTTCGGGTTCCTGAAAGACATTCCGGACCTGAAAATGGCGCGCGGCCTCATCGAGATCGACTCTCTGACGAAACGCACGAATGTGCCGTACATTTACGCCAGCGGCGACGTGGCGGAAGGGGCGCGCCTGTTCATCAACGCCGTGGCGTCGGGGCAGCGCGCGGCCGTCTCGATCGACGAGGATCTCCGCAAGGGTGTGCTCGGGGAGGAGAGAACGGGGACGTTCACGCTCCCCGCGGAGCACGTCATGACGGAGGGCTACCTGCAGCTCGACCGCGTGAATCCCCCCGTGAGCGAGCCGGAGCATCGCGTCGCGGGAACGGCGATCATTGAAGCGAGCTACGAGGAGGCCGTTGCGCAGGAGCAGGGCGCGCGCTGCCTGAAGTGCCACATCAACACCATCTTCAACGGCGAGCTCTGCATCATGTGCAACGGCTGCGTCGATGTCTGCCCCACCTACTGCCTGGCGCTCGTTCCCCTGACGCAGATTGCCCGGGAGCCGGGACTCGACGAAGCGCTGCGGCAGCGGTACGGCGTGGACATCGCGGCGCTGGAAGCCGGGCAGGGTCCCGCCGCCGTCCGCGCCGCGGGTTCCGCGATGCTCAAGGACGAGGAGCTCTGCATCCGTTGCGGGTTCTGCGCCCGGCGGTGCCCCACGGGGGCGGTAACGATGGAGCATTTTGCCTACCGGCAGCAGTTCGCACTCCACTAATCCGGCGAAGGAGGACACATGATCATCTCCGTCTATTTCCTCATCTTCCTCAGCGTTCTCCTCGGCGTGCTCTTCGCGCTCGGGTTCATCTGGGCGGCGAAGACGAACCAGTTCAAGGACATCGAGGAGCCGAAATACCGCATGCTCCGCGACGAGGACTAGTCATTACCCGACAGGAGATCTGACGTGAAAAAGAAGAACGTCCGCATGCAGCAGCCCCAGATGGACCGGAGGACATTCCTGACGGCGCTCGGGTTCGGCGGGGTGGGGCTCTCCGCCGTCATCGCCGCCGTCGGCAACCTCCTCTATCTGAAGCCTGCAGTGGATTACGGTCCGCCGAGCGTCATACGCGCCGGCAGGCCTGAGGAGTACAAGGAAGGCGTGAAGGAAATGCTCGAGGAACAGCGGGTCGTGGTGGTGCGCGACAAAAAAGGGTTTGCGGCCATCTCCGTCACCTGCACGCACCTCGGGTGCACCGTGCGGACGTCGGACGCGGGATTCGAATGCCCGTGCCACGGGAGCCAGTACGACAACGACGGGTATGTCACGGGGGGACCCGCACCGCGGCCGCTCGACTGGTACCAGGTCAGCGTGGCGCCCAACGGCGAGCTCGAGATCGACAAGTCCGTCAAAGTCGCCCCCGGAACATACTTCAAAGCATAACACCACAATGGAAAATCCGGAATCCTCCCCCCTCAAAGCCTTCGGCCGCAACGTCTACCGCTCGTTCTTCCGCTACGGCAGGCTCCCGCAGGACGCGGAGGGGCAGTCATACGCCGTGTTCAACAACCTCTTCCTCCATATCCACCCTGTGAAGGTGTCGCGCCATTCCCTCCGCTTCAGCTACACGCTGGGGCTCGGCGTGATCGCAACGGCGCTGTTCCTTGTCCTCACGTTTACCGGGATCTGGCTGATGTTCTATTATTTCCCGTCGGCCACGGAAGCCTACGGCAGGATGCTCGACCTCCGTTCGGCGGTCGACTTCGGGTTTGTGCTCCGCAATGTCCACAAGTGGGGGGCGGAGCTGATGGTGCTCGTCGTCATCCTCCACATGGCGCGCGTCTTCTTCACGGGAGCCTACAAGCCGCCGCGCGAGTTCAACTGGCTGATCGGGATCCTGCTCCTCCTCCTCACGCTGGGGCTCTCGTTCACCGGCTACCTGCTTCCCTGGGACCAGCTGGCGTTCTGGGCGATCACCGTCGGCACGTCGATCGCCGGCTATGCCCCCGTCCTGGGACAGCCGATGCGCAGGTTCCTTCTGGGCGGTGATGTGGTGGGGCAGGAAGCGCTCGTCCGCTTTTACGTGCTCCACGTGGTGATACTGCCCGGGTTGCTCTCCATCTTTCTCGCCGTGCATTTCTGGAGAATTCGCAAGGACGGCGGGCTGTCGCATCCGGATGACAACGATCCTCCGGCGAAAGGAGGCGCGCGATGAAGGAGGTTGACACGAGGCACGTGTACCCGGAGGACCCGTCGAAGACGTACGGGCTGATGGAGCTGGTGAAGGGGACGAAGCCGACAGTCGGTCTCCCCCCCGAGGACATGGTGTTCACCTGGCCGCACCTCCTGGTCCGCGAGCTGACGCTGTTCGTGCTCGTGGTTGCGTTCCTGCTCGTGCTGGCGTTCCTGTTCAACGCGCCGCTGGAGGAAATCGCCAACCCGAACCACCCGCCGAACCCGGCGAAGGCGCCCTGGTATTTCCTCGGGCTGCAGGAGCTGGTCAGCTATTCGGCGTTCACGGGGGGCGTGCTGATCCCGACGCTCATCGTCGCGGGACTCGCCCTCGTGCCGTTCATCGACAGGAAGAAGGCGGGGATCGGTGTCTGGTTTGCGAAGGAGCGTGCGCTGGCGAACACGCTCTTCATGACGTTTCTCATCGTCATGCTCATCCTGATCATCATCGGGATGTTCTTCCGCGGACCCAACTGGGGGTTTGTCATCCCGTGGGAATCCTGACACTGCATCGTCAGAGCCATAGGTCCTGTCTTTGCGAGGAGCGCTTCCCAGCGACGAAGCAATCCCGAGGAGCGCTCCAGTCCTGTCATTGCGAGGAACGCTCCAGTCCTGTCATTGCGAGGAGCGTCTCCCAGCGACGAAGCAATCTGCTTGAATAAGCCGGAGCCGTCATGCACATCTCCCTCTCCATGAAAATCGCCCTGGTCGTAGGCGTGGTCCTCCTCCTTGT
>Ga0335071_10003240_pt1 | contig 17242 bp, 16 predicted proteins | sample Lox_Sample_15_FD_206724 | JGI IMG/M metagenome (GOLD analysis project Ga0335071, IMG submission 206724) | Soil microbial communities from Loxahatchee National Wildlife Refuge, Florida, United States - Lox_Sample_1.5 | ecosystem: Environmental > Terrestrial > Soil > Wetlands | place: USA... | reverse complement strand
AGTCGAAAGGGGAGATCTTCGTGTTCGAGGACACGAGCGAGAGCTCGCGCATGGCAGAAGCCTTAAAGCAGAGCGAACTGAAGTACCAGGAGCTCCTGAAGGACACGACGAGCATCGTGATGAAAGTCGATACTTTGGGAAACATCACCTTCTTTAACAAGGCCGCCCAGTCGTTTTTCGGGTGGTCGGCAGCCGAAATTGCCGGGAAAAGCATTATCGGCACCATTGTATCCCCGTCCTCCCATACGGCCCGCGAGGTGGTTGGAATGGTAGGCGACCTCATCCGCCCCGGCAGCGAGGGTGCCCTCCACATCAATGAAAATATCCTCAGGGGAGGCGAACCTGTCTGGATCGCCTGGACCAATAAACCGATCCGCGACGAATCGGGCCGGATATCAGAGATCCTCTGTATAGGAAACGATATTACCGATCACTCCACCCACGACCGCGTGCGGATGAGCATGGCGATGTGGAAGGACAAGGTGATCGCCGGAACCGACGTCGCCGAGGACGTCTTTGAATCAGCATTCAACATCGGCATGGAAATCGCCCGTGAAGGCAGGGAGGGAAAACCGGTCGGTACGGCGTTCATCATCGGCGATGCCGATAACGTCCTCACGAAGTCAAGGCAGCTCATCCTCAACCCGTTCGAGGGCCATGCCCAGGAGAGCAGGATGATCACGAACCCCGAGATCCGCGAGATGATCAAGGAACTGGCCCAGCTCGACGGGGCTTTTGTAGTCCGGGGAAACGGCCTTATCGAGGCCGGTGCCCGCCAGATCACGATCGAGATGAGCAATGTCCAGCTTCCAAAGGGCCTCGGAACCCGGCACTCATCGGTAGCGGGTATCACCCAGGTCACCAATGCAATCGGGATCGTCGTATCCCAGAGCGGCGGTAAGATCTCGATTTTCCGGAACGGAAGGATCGTGCAGGAGATCTCATAGGATTCAGGATTCCATGGCCCGGACCAGCTTCAGTCAACAACTGATTCCGGAGAGCCCTGGTCCAGGCTTCCGGACCGTCTGCACCAGGGTGAGAATGGGATCGCGTAGCATGGAGCGTCCCAAAATACTGCACCTGTTAAATCCAATAATTACCCGTTTTTTGCATAAAGAATAACATATCTTGGGAATTTTTTGATTTGGCGAATTTTAAAATGAGGCCTTGTTTTTTATACTAGATGCACTAACTAGTACATGCAGTATATAAAACCTGCACGAGTTAATCAAATGAATGAGAGAAGAAGTTACGGTAGCCCAAGGAATTATGGCCCCCGTGAGATGACAAAGACAGTCTGTTCAGATTGTGGTAAGGAATGTGAAGTGCCCTTCAAACCGACAGAAGGGAGACCAGTTTATTGCCAGGAATGCCTTCCTAAACACAGGAAACCCCGGTACTAACTTTTTTTTTCGAGTATTATCCCTGCACCGTCTGAATAATCCGGCTATTTTACGTTCACAGCCGTCATCAGGCGATTATCAAGCGACTCCTGGAGTCCTCGACCGCTGCTGTACCCGGTGAATCTGTCAGGTTAGACAGCGAATAGTCAGATACCGTCGTTGTCTTTGGGAACCCGACAACAGCAGGAGACTGGAGGGATCAGGAGGCAATATCCGAAAAGACCGGTGGAAAAAGAACCAGGCCTCTATTAAATTCCCCATCCTTCCTGAAGTGTTCATGTAACCAGGAGGGGGTTCACCCTTCCCTGTCTAACCCCCTTGGGATAGTTCGGGACAGGTCCGCTTCCTGGGAAGCGGGAATTCATCGGTCACTTTACAATTCCAATCGCAACCCGGGTCGCCACAGCGGCGGGGCAGAGCCCCTGGAACGTTCGATCATCTCAATTTTCATGTTAAGGCCGTCAGGAACGGAGAACATGAGGGAATGAAACGGCAGCGTGAAAACCGGATGTCAATACGGAAAAAAAGGGGAAAAAATTTCTCTGGCTGGTTATTACTTCAGGGGTGTCGCATTCGGGAGCGGGACAAATCCCTGGGCTGCCACGATCTTCTGTCCGTCAGTACTCAGGATGTAGTTGATGTAATCCCTGGTAAGTCCTGTAGGCTGCCCGTTCGTGATCATGTAGAGATACCGGGACAGGGGGTACGATTTGTCGAGGACCGTTGCTACGGACGGGGTGATGAGGGTGCCGTTAACGTTGATCTTCAGCTGCTTGATTGTCGGGTCATTGAACCCGAGGCCTGTATAACCGATTGCTCCCGGTGTCTGGCCGACCGATTGTTCGATAGCACCGTTCGAATTCTTCTCAAACATCGTGCTGACATAATTCTTACCCTTCATTACGGTGTCGGTAAAGAACGTCCGGCTTCCCGACGCACTGTCTCTTCCAATCACTACGATCGCCATGTCCTTGCCGCCGACGTCCTTCCAGTTCGTGATCGTCCCGTTATAGATGTTCTGGAGCTGGGCAAGCGATAGCGAATTCACGGGGTTATTGTTTGCATTGACAATAATCGTCAGCCCGTCGAGTGAGACCGGTGTAATGACGAATCCCGGATATTTTGCCATTTCAGCGGGGGTAACTTCACGCGACGACATGCCGATATCCACGGTCTTCTCTCCGATTGCCTGTACTCCGACACCCGATCCCCCTCCGGAGACCTGGATATTGGCGTTCGGGTTCAATTTAAGAAAAGCGTCGGCAGCTGCCTGCGCTATCGGCAACACGGTGGTCGAGCCCGTGACCTTGATCGTTCCTGATGACGGTGCCGTACCTGGTGCAGTAGTTGCTGCCGGAGTGACAGATGGTACTACCGGAGTACTGGCGACGGTGGTCGGCACGTTCGTAGTCTGGGACGGTGTACCGGTGCCTGAAGTGCATCCGGCGATGAGGATCATACCGATAAGCAGGCCGGCAAGAGCAAGGCCTGCTATTCCAAGTTTCTTGTTCAGTTTTACCATGGTGGTCTGTTTAAAAAATGGGATCGAACTCTATATGCTATTTCCTGATAGATTATATATATCGATCTATACATTATAGAGTCTACGATTATATTGATCATTATCATATTTTTCAGACATTATAAAGTGATCCGGAAATGAAAATAGGTCGCTCTGATATTGGGCGAACCATGAAAAAAGATGAAGAAATTGCGATTCGCACGATATTGGCAAAGTCAACTTTTTTTAGTCGGGATAGGTCCTGTTACCTGTTCCCGAACTGCAAAACGAGCCATGCCCTGATATCGTCTCTTAATCTCCGGAAGTTCCTGAGGATTGTCTCTTCGTCGGCCCCCATCTCGGTTACCGCCGGGAAATTTTCATGGATATGGATGCCGTTTCCGGGAAGGTACCGGGTGAAGGTAGGGCAACTTGAATCGCAGAGGGTAACGATATAATCAAAACTCTTTCCTTTAAATTCGGTAACCGATTTGGAACGGTGTCCCGTTGTATCGATCCCGGATTCCTGTAAGACCTTCAGTGCATAGGGACTGATTCCTCCGGATGCGACCCCTGCACTGTGTACTTCGTACCTGTCCCCGTACAGGTCTCTCATGAGCCCTTCTGCTATCTGAGAGCGTACCGAATTATAACTGCAGAGGAAAATGATAGATTTCCTGGTGTTTGGGTCCATTGCCGGAAAACCAATAAAATACCCGTCGATGCTTCTATTTGATCTCGATGCGTTCCCCGGTCTGCATGTAGTACACTTTCTCGGCTATCTTACATGCATGGTCTGCACAGCGTTCGAGGTACCTGACGATCATGACATAATAGATGCAACGGCTGATGGTGCCGGGGTCTTCCATCATATAGGTCAGGCACTCCCGGAAGATCGAGGCCCGGAGCGAATCGACCACGTCGTCGCGTTTCGACATGCCTTCGATGAGCCCGATATCCTCCTGCTCGTACGAGAGGATCGCATCGTCTATCATCGAGATGACGAGTTCGCTCATGTGGGGGATGCTGATGAAATTCCCGATAACAGGCTGTTCAAATATCTCCCGTACGGTGTTGGCGATGTCCTTCCCATAACGGCCGATCCTCATCGAATCGTTCACTACCTGGAGTGCGCACGCCAGGCTCCTCATGTCCTTTGCCACGGGCTGGTAAATCGCTATCATCTGGAAAATATGCTCCTCCATTGTCGCGTGCCGGTCGTTCAGCTCAGATTTTCTCGCCTTCACTTCTGCTGCAAGAGTCTCGTCATCGGTTACGAGGGCTTTCATCGAATCGGAAAGCATATCCCTGGCAAGATGTGCCATTTCAATGACATCGCTTTTCATCAGTCCAATCTCATCATGAAATTTGTCAGACATGGTTGCACCTTATCCGAATCTTCCCGTAATGTAGTTCTCAGTGACCTGCTCCCGCGGATGCTCGAAGATCTGCCGGGTATCACCGTATTCCACCAGTTCCCCGAGATACATAAGACCGGTAAAATCGCTCACCCTCGACGCCTGCTGCATGTTATGGGTGACGATGACGACCGTATAATCCCGTTTCAACTCGTCGATCAGGCACTCGATCTTGGCCGTGGCGATGGGGTCGAGCGCCGAACAGGGTTCGTCCATCAGGATCACCTCGGGTCCGACGGCGAGGGTCCTTGCGATGCAAAGCCTCTGCTGCTGGCCACCCGACAGGCCCATGGCGGATTCGTGGAGACGGTCCCTGACTTCATCCCACAAAGCCGCACTTTTCAGGCTTTTTTCGACGATCGCATCGAGTTTTTTCGTATCTTTCATGCCATGGACTTTCGGGCCGTAGGCGATGTTTTCGTAAATCGATTTCGGGAACGGGTTCGGCCTCTGGAAGACCATGCCGATCTCTTTCCTTACGGCCACGGGGTCGACCCCGGGAGCGTAAATATTCTTTCCGTGGAAATTGACCGCGCCGTCGATCCGGCATGATTCGACGAGATCGTTCATGCGGTTGAAACAGCGGAGAAGGGTCGATTTTCCGCACCCGGAGGGTCCGATCAGTGCCGTTACCCTCTTATCAGCTATGCTCATCGTGACGTCGCGGAGTGCGATCGTCCCGCCGTACCAGAGGTTTAAGTTCTCCACTGCGATGATATGTCCGTTTCCTGTCATGATCACCATCTTATTTTACTGTGATAATGCCGTCTTATTGCAATCGCGACGAGATACAAGCCAATAACCAGAATGAGCAGGACAAGCGCCGTCCCGAACTGGTTTGCCTTTGCGCCCGGTACGTTCGTCGCGAGGATGTACAGGTGATAGGGCAGGGCCATGACCGGGTCCATCTCCGATGTCGGCAGGGACCTCGTCGAAAACACTACTGCGGTAAAGAGGATCGGGGCCGTCTCTCCGGCGGCCCTGCCGATCGAAAGGATCGTCCCCGTGACGATCCCGGGAATCGCCGGGGGGAGCACCACATTCCTGACCGTCTGCCAGCGGGTGGCGCCGAGGGCAAGACTACCTTCCCTGACAGATTTCGGGACATTGATCAGAGCCTCTTCGGTAGTCCTGATAATCGTCGGGAGAATCATCAGGGCCAGGGTGACCTGTCCGGCAATCAGCGAGACACCCAGTTTCAGGTACAACACGAGAAATACAAAACCAAACAGTCCGAAAACAATGGAGGGTGTACCGTTTAAAAGGTCCACCCCTGTTCTGATCGCCTTCGTGATCCGTCCTTCCGATGTATATTCATGCAGGTATATCGATGCGCCGATGCCGATCGGCAATGCGATCAGTATCGCACCGCCGACCAGGTACAGGGTACCGGCTATTGCCGGAAGGATCCCCCCGGACCTGCCGAGATTTGTCGGCGACTGGGTGATGAAGTCCCAGCTGATGGCCGGAATCCCGTTCACGATGATATCTGCAAGGATCGCCCCGAGTGCAAACAGGACCACGATGACGGCCGCCGTAAGAAGGGCAAATGCGCCTTTCTGGATGTATGCCTGCGGCAGCTTTTCGCGGGCATAGCAGAGGACCACTCCGGCTGTTATGCAGACCAGGGTGACAAGGACCCCGGCTGCAACCAGCAGGAATATGATGAGCACACATAGCAGGGTGATCAGTACCGATTTTTTTAACAACCGGGAGGTTTCGTATGAAATCCATCGCTTCCCCCCGCCCACCCCGGTCTGTGTCGCCCTGATATGCCCGAGAATTTTGTAGGCAGACTGGTTGATCGCGAGAGTGATGAGAAGCAATACCACGGCAATCCCGAAAAGCGCGCTGTACTGTAGACTTCCTACCGAGGCCTCCCCCATCTCGATGCCGATCGTCCCGGTCAGGGTCCGGACCGGGGATAAGACATTCCACAAGGGTGAAGGAATGATCGCGGCATTTCCTGTCACCATCAGCACTGCCATCGTTTCGCCGATTGCCCTCCCCATACCGAGGATTATCGCTGCAGTAATGCCCGAAAGTGCGGACGGGACTATCACTCTTGCGATCGTCTGCCATTTCGTCGCACCTGCGGCAAGGGAAGCCTCCCGGAAATCCCTTGGAACAGAGCTGATGGCATCTTCAGAGATGCTGACGATAGTCGGGAGGGCCATCACCCCGAGCAGGACAGACCCTGCAAGCCAGGATTCTCCTGACGGGACATCGAAACTGACCCTGATAAATTCGACGAGGACGACAAGGCCGAAAAACCCGAAGACGACCGAAGGGATGCCTGCAAGCAGTTCGATTGCCGGTTTTACGATGGCTTTCACTTTTTCGTGGGCAAGTTCACTGATATATATCGCACTCGCGATGCCGAGCGGGACGGCGATCACCATGGCGAGAAACGTTACGAGGATTGAATCGACGATCAGGGCAAATATGCCGTAGGTAGGCGGGAAACCGGTCGGGTTCCATTCCTGCCCGGTAAGGAAGGGGATTATTCCTAAGGTCTGGAAGGCGGGATATGAACTATAGAGAAGGAACACCAGGATAAAAAATATAACGACGACACCAAAGGCTGCACACGCAAACCACAGGGAGGTCATGAACCTTTCCCTGACACGCGAGGTGAATCCTGTCATCGGCAATGCGTGAGCTTCCGTGGCTGAATCCTGCATGGGGTAGTTCCCTGCCGCTCCGACGCGAAGGCTCCGGCCATTTATCACCGACCGGGTCCTCGGTATTCGTCAGGGCATCATAGATCCATGCCGGCTGGAATCTATTACTTCTTTCTGCGATAGAATATAGATGTGTATATATAATCTATAGTAAAATAGAGAATAATGACTTTATCGCAATTGCGGTGATCACATGGACATCCGAAAAGTGCAGGTAACCGGGGGCTCGTCGTATATCATCACGCTCCCGAAGGATTGGGCTGAGAAACTTCATATAAAGAAAAATGACCCCCTTGGACTCGTATCGCAGGCAGACGGCACCCTGCTCGTCACGAAAAACATCAGCGACACGCAGGTCCAGACGACGAAGGAATTCGACGTATCCACCATCACCGACCCTGCCTACCTGTTCCGGCTCCTCATCGGGGCCTATATAGCCGGTTTCACCACGATCAGGATCGAGGCGAAACACCGGTTCAACCCGTTCGTCCGCGGTGTAGTCCGGGATTTTACGCAGATGACGATCGGTCCCGAAGTCGTTGAAGAGACCGATTCGACCGTGACCCTGAAGGACCTCTTAAACCCTATGGAGATGCCCTTCGACAACACGATGAAGAGGATGTTCGTGATCGTCAAAAATATGCACATCGATGCGATCACGGCTATAGAGACGAAAAACCAGAAACTTGCCGAAGATGTCATTGCACGGGACAACGATGTCGATCGCCTGCACTGGCTCATTGCGAGGCAGATGAACGTTATCCTGAAGAATGTAAACTTATCAAGGAAGATGGACCTTTCGACATCGCTCATCGTGAACACGTACCTCATCAGCAGGATCATCGAACGCATTGGAGACCATGCGGTCCGCATGGCTGAAAACGCAAGAAAAATTACCGACGTAGAGATTGACGACCAGATGCTCAGGGCGATCAGGAAGGCCAGCACCCTGTCCCTGAACATATTCGACCGTAGTATCGTCTCCTTCTTCCAGTCCGACATCCCGGGCTCCCATAAAAATATCGAAGCGATTGGGGAGCTGGAGAACCACTGCGAGCAGATCAATGCACTCTCCATGAAGGAAAATACGGCAAATGCCATTGCGCTGCACTACATTGCGGAAAGTATCCGGAGGTGCGGGGAATATTCAGGCGACATCTCCGAGACGGTCATCAACTACCTCGTCGAAGAACAGCCATTATAATTTTTTTAGTCGTTTCTCCGGGTAACCGGGATTTGCTTATATGAAATCCGGTTTTCCCGGCAGATATGCAGATATCCGGCCATTCATCGGTATGGATCCCTGCATTTATTGAAAATCGCCGGTTATTTTACCATGCCGGTACGCGGGTGGCAGTAACCGTACTCACCGGGACTGTCATGATTTTATGAAATGCCAGGGCGCATGGCCGCAGGCCGGCACATGATCATCTTTTAATCTCCGGAATTCCTGATAGTGATTATCTGGTGCATCCAATGACCGAACAGGACGTTGTGGAGCTCGACGATCTGACCTGGGAAAAGACGATCGAACGGGGTGAAAAGCCCGCAGTCGTTATGTTTTACTCTCCAACATGCGCGTACTGTCGGAGCATGGAGCCGTATTTTTTGGAATATGCAAAGGAATTCAGTGAAACGGTCGTGTTCGCCCGGTTGAATATCATGGCGAGCCAGTGGATCGCTGAAAAATACAGCGTTCGCGGAACACCGACGTTTAAATTCTTCTGCAGCGGAAAACCGGTGTCCGAACTGGTGGGTGCGGTATATCCGGCCATTCTTAAGAAAATGGTTGAAGATGTCCTTCAGCACGGCGAGGCATGTGCAAAGAACCGGACCGAGATCGATTATGAAATTACGGGGTACGGCTGAAGGGCGTTTTTCGATCAGGGTTATTCGTGGATCATCGTCAGCATCATCTTGAACCGGGAGATCGCCTTCAGGGCATGCGGCTTCCCGGCAGGCATGATGATCATTGCACCTTTACCGAGGTGAAACGGCTCACCCGAGATCGTTATACCGACCTCGCCTTCCAGGACCTGTACCATTGCATCGAACGGAGCCGTATGCTCGGAAAGTCCTTCGCCTTTATCGAAAGCAAAGAGCGTTACCGTCCCGGATTTCCGGACGACAATGGTCCTGCTTACGACTGCTCCGTCCTGGTACGAGACAAGCATCGCCGGGTCGAGGACCTGCCCGACGATTGAGGGTGATGAATTATCGGCCATGATCTGATTTTGGTCATGATTACTGATATATTACCTGTCCTCACGGGAATCAGGACAATCTCTCTATAGAACAGGCCAGGCTTTGCATTATCATCTTCGGGACCTTGCTCAGTGCGGCCGATCGGATCCTTCCCCACCCAGGGAGGATGCTGGTTATAACAGCCAGGATCGTTGTCACGGGAGTCGATCGCTCCGCGCTTTATTGTTCCGGATTTTTGAGAATTCCCAGCCGTTAAGGGATCGGAACAAGCCTTTATATTATCTGCCGCCCGATGTTGTTATAACAATAACAACAGTGGTACGGCATGAAAACACATTATATTATTATAATGGCCATTGTCATCGCTTTTTTGATGGGCCCGGTAATGGCAGATGTAAAATACATGTCGGGTTCACCCGATCTCGGTGCGTCACTTTCAGGAATCAATGAATTTACACCGGACAGGGAAGTGACCATGACGGTCGTGGTCCAGAACAAAGGTATCAATGATATTAAAATGGTCCAGCCGATGCTTGCGAGTCCCGGGGACCTCCCGAACACGGCAAAACTTGTTACCGTAAGCCTTTACGGTGGGGACAGCCCGTTTACCGTAAAATCGGACCCCCAGATGGTGGGGGATATCCTCGGCGGCAGCACGGTCCCGGTGCCTTTTACGGTGAGGATCAATGAAGATGCAGCCCCGGGGGTCTACGGCCTCCCCCTCCTGCTCAATTATACGTATCTCTACACTGCCGAACAGGTCGGGACCGACTCGATAACGTACCATTACAAAGTGATGAACGAAACCTTTGTTCTCCCGGTAAAAGTCAAGCCTGTCGTCTCCCTCGAGGTTCTCAATGCAACACCCGAACAGATGAATGCAGGGGCGAACGGTTATATCGATCTCGTCCTTCGCAACAAGGGGTACGAGAACGGCAGGAAGGCCGTGATCAGGATAGCGAAAGACAGCGCAAGCCCCGTATCTCCGGTTGACAGCAGCGTTTATTTAGGGGATTTCCCGGCAAACGATACGGTCAATGTCCGGTACAAGGTAGCGGTTTCCCAGGACGCCGGGAACAAGTCATATCCCGTCAGCATTGTTTCAGACTATGAGAACGATGACGGCGATACCGTCACGTCGGACCCGGTCACTGTCGGCATACCCGTGGGAGACAAAGTCGATTTCACGATCACTTCCCCGCCCCCAGTCGTACACCCGGGAAGCAACGTGCCGATCACGGTGGTTTATAAAAACACAGGTGGTGCACCGGTATACAGCGCCCAGGCACGCATCAGCATGGTCGATCCCTTCACCAGCAACGACGACATCGCCTATCTCGGCGACTTGCGACCCGGTGAAGAGGCGACGGCTCATTTCCAGGTCGCTGTCGACAAGATGGCCACCCTGAAGGAGTACGGGCTCGATTCTGAGATCAGGTACCGTGATGCCCTCGACGATCTCCATGTATCTGATATCATCAAAGTCCAGGTCAATGTGACGGGCCGGACGGGAATCGATGCCCTGTTGTCCAACACCATCCTCATGAGCGTCATCGTTGCGGTTATTATCGGGGCAGTCTATTATGTCTTTTTCTACCGTAAGCGAAAGGAAAAAGCCGAAGAATAATCGATGATTTCGGCAGGAAGGGACTTATTTTTTTTCAATTTTTGTGAATTTGAAAGGTTTCTGAAAATTGCCGACGCTCCCGCCGCTTCGGCGACCCCGGTTGGGATAAAGACCGGATCGGGAACGATTGAACTGATCTTATGTTGTTTGAACCCTGTCCGGTGAATATCGTACTTGGGGAGGGAAAGGGCGAGGTGAAACCCCCTCCTGTCTAGCGACGAATTCTCTTCTATTACGCCCTGACCGACAAGGTATCGGTGGCATGAAGATATCATCAGATGCAACAGGAATGGTGTAATGAGCAAAACCAAAATCCCATGAGGTGGAGAGGATTGAAAATAAGCAGGCCCGCTAACTCTCCTTTATTTCTGCGGTTGGCGATGCTCTCCCTCGACCCAGCGGCTTCCGTCTTTCCGGTATTCTTTTTTCCATATAGGGGTCGTTTGTTTCAGGCGGTCAATGATATACTCACACCCCTGGAACGCCTCCTTACGGTGTCCGGCCGATACAACGATGAGGACAATGACGTCGCCGATATCCATCCTTCCGATCCGGTGAACGATATCCGCCGAGAGGAGCGGGAACTTCTTCATCGCTTCATCCTTTATCTCTTCGAGGTCCTTTTCTGCAGCCTGCTGGTACGTTTCCAGTTCTATCGATTCGATATGGTCGTCGCGGACCGTCCCGATGAACGTGACGATTGCTCCCGCCCCCGGTGTCCCGGCACTTTTGATAAGATTGCACGGTTCGATCGGCTCATGCTGTATCCTGATCATAAATCTCGGTCCTACCTTCTCTCCTGATTATTATCATTATTTACCGACATCAGTTCAATGTTTTGGGATTTTCGGTTTCACAGGCAGAGCATTGGCAATCTTCCTTCCCATCATCGTGGGTATGCGAATGTTTGTCTTCCCAGGGTGCAAGGCCTTTTTTCACCCGGTAATCATTGATCGCCTTGTGAATTCCCTCCTCGGCAAGCACCGAACAGTGCATCTTGATGGGGGGCAGACCTTCGAGTGCCTCGGCGACCGCCTTATTGGTCACTTCCCATGCTTCGTCCAGGCTTTTTCCCTTGATGAGTTCGGTCGCCATGCTGCTCGATGCAATCGCGGCCCCGCATCCGAATGTCTTGAATTTTGCATCGACGATCGTGTCGTTCTCGATCTTTAAAAAAATCTTCATGATATCCCCGCAAACAGGGTTCCCGACTTCCCCTACGCCATCGGGGTTTTCGATCTCTCCCACGTTCCGCGGGTTCATGAAATGGTCCATTACCGTCTTGCTATACATTGCAATTGCCTCCCTGTCCCGGGTTTTTACCGAGCGGCGACATCTGCCTAAGCCGGCCAACAACCTCCGGCAGGACCGAAAGGACATAATCCACATCGGAACTGGTGTTATCATGGTCGAGGGTGAGCCGAAGCGATCCATGGGCTGTCTCGGCCGGAAGACCGGTGGCGAGCAGCACATGGGACGGCTCTAGCGAACCCGAGGTACAGGCGCTTCCCGTCGATGCACAGATGCCGAAACTATCGAGCAGCAGGATCATCGATTCCCCTTCGATAAATTCGAAACTGATGTTCAGGTTTCCGGGAAGCCTGATCTCCGGGTGCCCGTTGAGGCGGGCGAATGATATGGAATCCATTATCCCGGCATAGAGCCTCTCCCTCATTCCGGTCACTTCACGTGCCTTTTCCGGCAGATCGGTGGTGGCAATTTCAATTGCTTTTCCCATACCCACGACGCCCGCAAGGTTTTCTGTCCCTGCCCTCTTATTCTTTTCCTGCCCTCCTCCGTGTAGGAGATTGTCGATCTTGACCCCTTTTCTGATGTACAGGGCGCCCGTTCCCTTCGGGCCGTTAAATTTATGGGCAGACAGCGAGAGGAGGTCGACGTCTCCGGTCCTGATGCTGATCGGCAGGTGGCCTGCTGCCTGGACCGCATCGGTGTGGAACAGCGCTCCATGGTCATGGGCGATATTCGCGAGTTCCCTGACCGGCTCGATCGTCCCGATCTCGTTGTTCGCATACATCACCGAGACGAGGATCGTCTGATCGGTTACTGCCCGCTCCAGGTCTGCAGGGTCGACGACGCCGTACCGGTCTACCGGGAGGTACGTCACCCGGAACCCCTGCTTTTCCAGGTACTGGCAGGTATGGAGGACGGCATGGTGTTCGATCGCAGAGGTGATGATATGGTCGCCCCGCTTTTTGTTTGCGGATGCAACCCCCTTTATCGCCCAGTTATCGGATTCAGTCCCTCCCGATGTGAAAAAGACCTCCCCGGGAGGTGCATCGAGGGCCATGCCGACCCTGTTGCGTGCTTCGTCCACGGCTTCCTTAGCTTCCTGTGCAATGGAATAAATCGACGAAGGATTGCCAAAACGGTCATGGAGATAGGGAACCATTGCCGTAACCACATCCGGGTGGACCATCGTCGTCGCCGCGTGGTCCATATAAACGATCCTCTGCTCTGCCATAGTACTCCTTCTGATGTTACAGGACTGACCATTTAATTGTCCGATCGTCTGGAGCAGGTCATTAACGCTGCAGGAGCCACCTGCAGCTTCCGGGTCCCGGACAATCGTCAGGTGCAGTCATGTTTTCACAATTGTGAATGTGTTATGGAAGGTAATCAGTAAACCGATTTAAACGTTATGATAAAGGAAATCATTTTTTCCCGGGCCCTTTTTGAATGCCGTATTGTCAGGGGCCATCGGAACCCTTACCTGGTGAGGAGGAATTTATTAACCTGGTGCCATTAAATTCTATAGAGCTTCATAGCCGGCTGACATCCGGCTCGATATGCTTTGGGTAACGGGGATTTTGATATGGGATTTTTTCCAGGTTGCAGCTGCACGGTGGTCTCCTGATGGAACCTGCTGATGCCAGGGAGGATTTTCCCATTTTAAAGGACATTATATACCTGGATAGTGCCTCAACAAGCCTCTGTCCGGTCCAGGTCGTGAGAGCGGTCGACGAATATGAACTGCAATACCGGGCAAACGTAGGCCGGGGAGTCCACCGCCTTGCCGTCGTTGCGACGCAGAAATACCAGGACGCCCATGACAAGGTGGCCGGGATGATAGGCGGCAGGCAGGGCACGACCGTATTTACGCGCAATACAACCGAGGCGATCAACATGGTTGCCCTGGGCATGGATTTTTCCCCCGGTGACCGGATCGTGACAACACTCCTCGAACATCATTCGAATCTCCTGCCCTGGTTCCGCTTAAAAAACCAGGGACGTATCGGACTCGATACGATCCCCCCCGAAAAAGACGGGACCCTCGAGATCTCCCGGTTTTTTGATGCAATTGACGAAAATACACGGCTGGTTGCGGTAAGCCAGGCCTCCAATGTCCTTGGTACCGTAGTCCCCGTCAAAAAAATCGCAGGACTATGCAAAAAGTACGGCGCCAGGCTGCTCGTTGACGGTGCCCAGTCGGTACCCCATATGCCGGTAAATGTTGCCGATATCGGGTGCGATTATTTCTGCTTTTCAGGGCATAAGATGCTTGGACCCTCGGGGACCGGGGTGCTGTGGATGAAGGAGCCCGATCTCAGTCCCATGCTTGTCGGGGGGGGCATGGTCGCGGAAATTAAGGCCGACCATTACCGGGAACAACCTGGTTTTTTGGGATACGAAGCAGGCACTCCTGCGATTGGAGCCGGTATAGGCCTTGGCAGGGCAGTCGACTACCTGCAATCCATCGGTATGGCCCGTGTTCAGGCTCATGAAAATTCCCTGACCGGGCGGATGATCCGCGGCCTGTCCGGAATCGGAGGGGTCGATGTGTACGGCCCCATGGCCACCGATCAAAGGATCGGGGTGGTTTCATTCACTATTGCCGGGATGCACCCGCATGACGTTGCTCACATCCTTGACGAGGCATCGGGGATCATGGTCAGATCAGGAGAGCACTGTTGCAGTCCCCTCATGCGCCACCTTGGGGCAACAGAAGGGACTGTCAGGGCCAGTCTTCACCTGTATAATAACGGAGAGGACGTGGAACACCTCCTTACGACTGTCGAGGAAATATCGAGGATGACCTGAAATGTACAAGACAGTACCCTGTATAAAGGAGGACTCGGGCTCATTTACACCGGGGACTCACGAAGTGATCGAAGAAGTCCCTCTCGCCATTACGATAAACGGCCGGCATGCCCTTACGGCCATGGTCAGCCCCCACATGATGAGAGAATTCGTCACCGGGATCCTGTATACGGAAAGGATCATCCATGGTGTGGACGAGATCGAGTCGGTCCATGTCGAACCCGGGAAAGTCAGTGTCCTGACAACGAACCCGTTCAAGATACTCGTCTCCAAGAAGACCGTGTTGTCAGGGTGCGGCGGGTCGTCCTCTTATCTCGACGTTGCAAAACTTCCCCGGGTCGCTTCCGACCTGGTCATCGACGTGGCCACGATTATTTCGGCCACGAAGGAGACGCTTCAGTCAGACCTCCATGTGAAAACGGGAGGTATCCATATCATCGGCCTGTTCAACGACGACGGTGCAGTTATCATCACCGAGGACATCGGCAGGCACAATGCTCTCGACAAAGTGATCGGGCACGGGCTCATGAAGGGAGTGGATCTCTCCCGGACATTTGTCGTAAGTTCAGGGAGGATTTCGTCGGAAATGGTGAGAAAATGCCTGATTGCGGGGATCCCGATAATCATTTCCCGGGGCGCAACGACAACGCTGGCCGTCACGACGGCTGATCAGGCAAACCTGACGGTTATCGGCTTTGTACGGGGGCAGAAAATGAACATTTATACCCACCCCGGCCGGGTGAGGGGAGCATTGGTTCCCTGACCGGTGAATGTCCGAATTGGCTGAACGACCCTTACATTTCAGGTTGTGAACCGTTTTTTATTGTCCTTGTTTTCCCCGGAAATTTCCACGAGCAGCCTGCAGGCCTGACATGTCGTCCCGCTGCAGGGTTCTCCACATATCGGGCAATGGGATCTCTCTTTTCCTAAAGCATCATGGTCGAGAATTCCGAATAGACGTTCCCTCCCATGGATCAGCCGGAGTGACGACCCCGGGTACGCATATTCGAGCGACGACTGCATCGACCGCACCTCGGACCGGAGCGACGAACCGGCATACGGGCATTCGGGGAGACAAATCTGACATCCGTTGAGCAGACTGTACAGAGTCACCTCCTTCTCGGAGACCTCGAGGAAGGGTTTGATCCTCCTCGTAAACCCTGCGCCCTTCCTTTCACCCGGCCGGCGGACGAGTCTTGCGAGGTCGCCCCTCAGGTAATTCATGAGCACCGACTGGGCTTCGTCGTCGAGGTTATGCCCGGTGGCGATGGAATCGGCCCGCTCCTCCCGTGCAACATCGGCAAGGGCTTTTTTTCTGAGGATCCCGCATACGGTGCAGGGATGGTATTTTCCGCGTTTCAGTATGGCGTCGAGAGATCTCCCGTACAGCGATTCGAATGAAACGATGCGGTGCGGTATTCCGAGTCTCCCGGTCAGGGCAATCGCCGATGCAATCGTCTCGTCCCGGTACCCTGCAATCCCTTCGTCCACGGTGACCGCAAAAAGACTGGCACCGCGGTACCCGGGGACGATCTTCGAGAGCAGAATGAGGAGGGCCGAGCTGTCTTTCCCGCCCGAGAGGCCGACAGCAATCCGATCGCCGCCGCCTATCATGTCGTACCGATCGATTGTCGATCGGGCACGGGCTTCGATACCGGAGACCAGGTGGGCTCCGCATAGATGACCTCCCTTGTTCCTGTCGTAGTATACCGCCGGCTGCCGGCAGGCATCGCACACCGGCAGGCAAACCTCCTCTCCCTCCATCCTTGGCGTCCTCTAGCCCCCATGGGCGACGCGGAAGATCTTTACCTCGTCACTGCCGCAAATAACGACATCTTCGGGGACCAGCCTGCCGTTTTTTGTCACGATTACCTCGAGGGGATTGATGCCGAGCGAGAGGAGCAGCGAACTTACCGGTGCAGGGCCCCCTTCGGGCACGATGATTGTTCCATCCGGAAGACAAACGCTCATGGCAGTTCCATTCTTTAAATCTCGGTACCAGATCTTGGACCCGGTCCGGCATCATCGTATCGTTCGGAACAGGTGTCTCCCGGTCATCGTAAAGTGCAATAACTCTTATCCCCGGGCGGGAACAAAATGAATAAAAGGACCCGGGTTCAGGGCGATTACCGGTTTCACGAACAGGACCGGAGAGGGCTCGATGGACGAAGACCAGTTGAAAGAGAAGATTCAGGCATTGAAATCGGAACATAATGCAATGATCCTCGCGCATAATTACCAGAAAGGTCCCGTGCAGGAGATCGCAGACATCGTCGGAGATTCGCTCGAGCTCTCGCGGGCTGCGGCAGCAGCGTCGGTGGACGCAGAGATCATCGTCTTCTGCG
>Ga0335071_10003239_pt1 | contig 17246 bp, 12 predicted proteins | sample Lox_Sample_15_FD_206724 | JGI IMG/M metagenome (GOLD analysis project Ga0335071, IMG submission 206724) | Soil microbial communities from Loxahatchee National Wildlife Refuge, Florida, United States - Lox_Sample_1.5 | ecosystem: Environmental > Terrestrial > Soil > Wetlands | place: USA... | reverse complement strand
CGCCAACACCGACATTCTGTTTGACGGCGTCAAGCTCAAGACCGAAAATGGCATGCTGATTCAGTCGACGATCAGCAAGGACCCCAGTGCCAAGAAGGCCTATAAGCCGACGGTGACCGTCCTGGGCGTTCATGCAAGATTCAAGGACATGGACGTCGAGGGAGACGTTCTGCACGACGACCACGAAGCGCGGCCCATGACGATCTACCTGGAAGAGGCTACGCTGAAAGGCGCCGTGAAGGGCGCGCGCCTTTCCATCAACCGGCTCAGCAAGTGGTTTGCGACAGCCGACTCAACGGTGACTCTCGCGGGCGATGTTGAAGTGGCGCAGATCGATGCTCCCGCGGGTGTGACCATTACCGCAACGGCCGCCGGCAACGCCGGCAAGTACAAGCTGGCAAGCTGCGGGACGCTGATTGTGAAGACCGGTTGAGGGGGTTTGCTTCGCGTCTGCGCCGCCGAAATGTGGCGCAGACGCTGTCACGATGCTAGCGCCTGGTAAACGAGCTGTCGCATGAGATAGCGGTAATGCAGGCGCTGGCCGGGAGCCTGCGACATGAAAATCGCGATCAGCTTTTCAGCGGGATCGATCCAGAAGTAGGTGCCGAGCGCCCCGGCCCAGTAATAATCTCCGACCGAGCCGGGAAGGGGATTCATGCCCGCGTGTGTGCGCACGGCGAAACCGAGGCCGAAACTCTGGCCCATCTCGCGGGTGGGAGCTTCGGCCTCAAAGAGGACCGGAGTGACTGGGTCGTAAGCGATCTCCGCAGGCAGATGATCCGCGGTCATCAGGCGAACGGTGTCTGCCCCGAGCAAGGGCCCGGCTGGAGACGCCCCCTGCGCCAGGAGCATCCGGCAGAACTTCAAATAGTCGGAGGCGGTAGAGTAGAGGCCAACTCCGCCTGACTGCCAGGGCCACTCGATGGTGTGATCGGTCATGGGGAAGCGCTGGCTGGTTTGCTGGTTTACTTGCGGCTGAGCCATGCGGGCAGCAAGTTCGCGAGAGGCGAGGAAGCCGGTTTCCGTCATGCCGAGCGGGTCAAAGATTTCCGTGCGGAAAAAGTCTGAAAGCGTTTTGCCGGAGACGACCTCGACGATCCGGCCGAGCACATCGGTGGCCATGCTGTAATCCCACACGCGGCCTGGCTGGTGCGCGAGCGGGATGGCAGCTAGCCGGTCAACCATTTCGGCATTGGTGATGCGGAGGTCGAAGACACCCGCCTGGTTGTACGCCGTCTTCACGTGAGAGGCGCCGAAGAGGCCGTAGGTGAGGCCGGCGGTGTGCCGGAGCAGATCTTGGATGGTCATGGGGCGGGCCTGCTGCTCGGTGCGCAGGGTAGGTTCGCCCGGGCTTTCGATCGCTACCGGCGTGCTCACGAACTGGGGAAGGATAGCGCCGACGGCTTCGGGAAGAAGGAGACGCCCGCGCTCGGCCAGCATCATAACGGCCACCGACGTGATGGGCTTGGTCATGGAGGCAATGCGGAACAGATCGTTCGGCTCCATGCTTACGTTGGCCTCGCGATCGCGGTAACCGAAAGCCTTCCAGTGGGCAAGCACGCCGTTTCGTTCAATCAGGACGACCGCTCCGGGGATTTTGCATGCCTCGACGTCTGCTGTGAGTACGTCATCGAGGCGCGCAAGGCGGCAAGGATCGAACCCTGCCGCCTGCGGGTTTTCTTCGCCAGATGCAAACATTGAAAGAGCCTTTCCAGCGCACCCGCGCGCTTGTGACTTACCGGGAAGGGTACGATCTCGGAATCCTCCCCGGCAAGCGGTCTTCATCTTTTTCAGGCACCCATCCGCCGCAGCGCCAGGCGAGCTGCGTGAAAGCCACACATGCCATGCACGCCTCCGCCTGGGGGCGTAGATGCTGAGCAAAGATAGAGCTTTCGCGTGCCGGTTGAGTAGCTGCGCAGTGTGGGGCGCAGAATGAACTGCTTGAGGTTCATGGCGCCACCCTCGATGTCTCCGCCGATGAGGTTTGCGTCCCTGGCTTCGAGCACAGAAGGCGAGGAAGCGTGCCGCGCCAGCACACAATCGCGAAATCCCGGCGCGAATCGTTCGATCTGGTCTTCGATGCGTTCAGTCATGTCCACCGCCGAGCCGTTCGGAACGTGGCAGTAGGCCCAAAGCACGTGCCTGCCTTGCGGCGCGCGCGTGGGATCGAAGAGCGTGGGCTGCGCGACGAGCACGAAGGGCCGCTGCGCCACTCGCCCATGAGCAACCGCATCTTCCGACGCGGCGATTTCTTCGAGTGTTCCGCCGAGATGGACGGTGATGGCGCGGCGGCATTCGGCGGCACGCCAGGGAACTGGCTCCGACAGTGCAAAATCGACCTTGAACGCGCCCGGCCCATGCTGAAAACGGGAGAATGCCCGGGCGTAGCGGGGCGGGAGCCGATCGCCTGCGATCGAGAGCAATTGACGCGGCGCCGTGTCGAAGAGAATCGCCGCGCTGTCTGGCTCCAACTCACGAAAGGCGGCCGCATCGATGCGCCGCGAAGCGTGCACAATGCCGCCCAGAGCGTTCAGGCAGCCGATCAGCGCCCGGGGAAGGGCTTGCGCTCCACCGCGAGGAATTGGCCAGCCGACGGCATGGACCGTCACCGCGAGCATGAGACCAACCGTGGCGCTTAGCGGCTGGTCGAGGCTGAGGAACGAGTGAGCCGCCAGGCCCGCAAAGACAGCGCACGTGCGCGGGCTGGAGAAATGGCTTTGCGCGAAATGCCGCGCGGGTTGCGGCACTGACAGTCCGAATCTCGCCATGCGCAGCGGATGGTGAGGGATGCGCAGCACCGGCCCCAAACTGTCTTCAGCGAACTCCTTCCAGTGGCTTACGGCTGGCTTGAGAGATCGCTCCCATGCCTTGCCGTCTGCGCCGAGCGCCTGGACGGTTCCGGCAAGATCGCGCTCCAGAACCACCGCGGTGCCGTCGTCAAGCGGGTGCGCCAGAGGCGCGTCGGCGTGAATCCACTCGAGGCCGTAATCGCTGAGCGGCAGGGAAGTGAAGAACGGCGAGCCGGCGGCAAGCGGGTGCACGGCGGAGCCGAAATCGTGCAGGAAGCCGGGAAGAGTGAGTGGCAGCGTTCGTGCCGCGCCCCCCGGTTCGGCCTCGGCCTCAAAGACTTCCACATGCAACCCCGCCTGCGCGAGCACAATGGCCGCGGCCAGCCCGTTGGGGCCCGATCCGATGACGCATGCCTTAGTCATGACGCTCTCTCCCCGGTCCCCAAATGCGAGGGACCGGGGGCACCCATGCTGTTCTTTTTTGGGCGCGTGTCAGAATCGGCCGGGGACTGCTCATTTTCTGCCGATCACTCTGATCCGCGCGGTAAAAGCCCGGCCCAGCGGCTCGCTGAACTGGCCGTATTGCGGCGAATCCACGACGTTGTTCACAACGATCGGGTTGGCACGATCGGTTCCGTTTTCCATTACGCCGCGCAGCCCGATCCAGGTGCCTCGGAAGTGAAAGCGCCACTCCAGGCCGGGGCTGATGCTCAGGAAATCGGGGAAGCGCCGCGAGCCCGCCATGCCTTCTACCTGATCGTTGTCGTCGACCGATGTGTAAGGGAATCCGCTGCGCCATTCGACGGTGTAGACGAAGTCCCAGTTCTTTTTGAGCTTTGGAAGTTCCAGCGGGAGCCAGCCCCAACTGATGAGGCGGTTGGGCGTGTCCCAGGGGAGTGGACCGCTCTGCTGGGCTCCGAGCGGCGAGGGCGCAAGCCGGTAGTTGAGCGCTGCGTTGGTGTGCGCACTGGAGCGTGTGTAAGAGACAAAGACCGTGTACCCATTGGCGAAAAGCCGCCTCGCGTCCACCTCAAAGGAGTGGTAACGGTCGAACCGCGCGCTGGCAAGCTCGTAGGTTCCGGATAGCGCCGCAGGCTGGCTCCGGTTCCGGTAGGTGAGTACGCGCGAGGTGCGCTTTTCCACCAGGTTCGCTCCCGCCAGAATCGAGCCGGGCAGCTTCTGCTCCACTCCCGCGCTCCAGTTCACGGCCCGCGCCTGGCGCAGGTTGCTTGCGTTATAAACAAAAGCCGTGCTCTGGGCGGGACCGGCGGGCGTCACGCCGTCGGGCTGGTAATAGGTGTCGAAGCGCGCACCCTCGAAGGCGCGCATCAGGTAGTCAAGCTGTGTGTGTTCGTAGTAGACGCCGATGCCGGTGGAGATCTTTGTGGATTGGTGCGCCCCGGGTGGGGAGTAAACGGCGGCCAGACGAGGCGAAACCAGTGCGCTGCGTATGATCTCATCCCAATCCAGGCGCACTCCCGGCTCAACAAGCACGCCCGGGCACATCTGCCACTTGTCTTGAATGTAAGCGCCCGCCTCGGCATTATGCAGCAGAAACGGGGCCGTCGCCAGAAAGGTGCTTTGCCGCGTGAGCGTGCCATTTTCGCGCAGATAGCGTACTGGTGCGCGAATCAGGTCTTCGTTCGCGCTGACATGATCGAGATCGATGCCGGCCTTGACGCTGTGCGTGCCCATCCATTTCCAGTCCGGAAGATAAGCCGCGGCATAGCCCTCGGGGCGCGACGAGCGCACCGTGCGGCTCTGGAAATAACTACCCTCAGCCACTTCGGGCATGATCGTATAGGGCAACGAGCCGTGCGGCACGCTGCCGTTGCGGTAGCGCATCTGGCCCGCGCCGATCTCGATCAGTGTCCCGTTCTTCATCGTCCATTGATCGCGAAGATACGGCAGCCAGGCAATGATGTCGTGTTTGCTGGTGCTCGACTGGGGCGCAAGAGTCGAGAGGCCTTCGTAGGGCGAGTGATAGTCGTTGAAGAGGAGGCCAGCGGTGACGATTTGGCGTGGCGAGAAGTTTACTTGCGTCTTCAGCAGGTTGCTGCCGCGCTCGAGCAGATTGGTGTCGGCATTTGCGGGCAGGCTGGCAACGTAGATGTTATTGATCTCCGTCTCCACGCCATCGTACCACCAGGCGCGGTTGCGCCGGATGGGACCGGAGAAGGTCAAGCGCGGCACCATCTGGTCGAAGCGCAAGCCATTGGCTTCGCGAAAGGAGGGAAAGAAATTTGTGGCGTTGAAGCGGAATTTGTTGTCGCCCATGCCGGTGTAGAAGGCGACCACGCCCCCGGTGGAGCGGCCGAACTCGGCGGGCAGGCGCGTAGTCTTGGTTTCCACGGTGCGCACTGCATCGGTGCTCACCCGCATGTCGAGCGTGCCGGTAACTGGCGAGCGCACATCGAAGCCGTCAATCAGGTCCAGCGTCTCCCAGGTCTCCGATCCGTTGATGTGAATGTGGCCCGTTGCATCCTGGACCACGCCGGGGTTGAAGGGCAACAGGTTGCGGATATCACGCGAGGTCTCATAGGGGATATTCACGATCTCCGGCGTATTCATCGTGATCTCGCCGGTGATTTGCGAGATATCGATGCCCGGAACGGAAGCGGCGACGCTGACTTCTTCCCTTATGATCTGTTCGTGTGTCATCACGATTCTTTGGCTGGCGTCGGCGGGATCGAGCCCGGAGAGAGCCGTCTGATAAAAGCCGGCCTTTGCCGCTCGGAGCGTGTAGGGCGTTTGCGGGAGGGGAGAAAACGAGCATTGGCCAGCGTAGCCGGTGTATTGCACCCGGGAGGGCTGGCCGGGTTCTTCGAGAGTCACTTCGGCGGCGGGGATGGGGACGCCGTTTTCGTCGGCGACCGATACCGAAACCGGTGCGCGAACCGCTTGCGTCTGTCCCCCCGCCACAACGGCACCAATACCGAGCAGAAGGCCCGCCACGGCCCGCCTGGCGTTTTCAAAATGCCGCATGAGCTCGATCGAAACCCTCATCTCACATTCCTTTCCGCCAGTATATGGCGAACTTCGTCCTCGATCTGGAACTGGTACCGATGCGGGTTCACATTCTATCGGCTATAATGCGGAGGTCACAGAGTTTCAGCGTTCATTGGGATCGATTCTGCAAGGGCAGCGATTGATCGCTGTTGATGCATGGATTGTGATTGGGTACGAGAATAGGAAGATTTTATGCTTTCTGTTTCCGTTGTGATTCCTGTCTATCGTGCCGAGCAGACACTGCTGGATCTCTACCACCAGCTCTCTGCTGCGATGTCGGAGATAACTTCGGCTTTCGAGATTATCTTTGTGGAGGATGGGGGCGGCGATGGGTCCTGGTTGATCATCTCCGGCCTCGCACGTACGGACCACCGGGTGCGCGGCATCCGCATGAGCCGGAATTACGGGCAGCACAACGCGCTTCTCTGCGGCATACGGGCGGCACAGCACAGCATCATCCTCACGATGGACGACGATCTACAGCATCCTGTGAGCGAGATTGCGCCGCTGCTGGCTGCGCTGAAGCCCGAGTATGATGTTGTTTACGGCGCGCCGCAAGATGAACAGCACGGATTCCTGCGCGATCTCGCTTCTCGCGTCACAAAGTTAGCGCTCGCCAGCTCAATGGGCGCAGAAACCGCCCGCAACGTGAGCGCTTTCCGGGTTTTCCGTACGCGCCTCCGTGACGGCTTCGAACAATATCGCAGCCCCTCTGTTTCAATTGACGTGCTTCTGACCTGGACAACTACCCGGTTCACTGCCATCAAGGTCCGCCATGCACCCCGTGCCAAAGGCGTTTCGGGGTACACCCCGGGAAAACTCATCCGGCACGCATTCAACTTGATGACTGGATTCAGTACGTTACCGCTCCAGATTGCCAGTTTAGTTGGCTTTTTCTTTGTCTTGTTTGGCCTCTTAATCCTGGCGTATGCTTTGGCCAACTATATGATTCGCGGCGGCTCGGTGCCAGGTTTCACATTCCTGGCTTCAGTCATTTCAATATTCTCAGGAGCACAGCTTTTCGCTCTTGGTATCTTCGGTGAATACATCGCGCGCATGCATTTTCGCACAATGGATCGCCCACCCTATTTGATGCAAGAGATCGTCGCTTCTCCCGTGCCGGACGCAATCGCCTCGGAACCTGCTCAGGATTCCATTCAGGAGAGTGGCATTGTTTGATTATGTCGAAGAGCGAATCGACGCCCCAGCGCTCAAAATGACGTATCATCTAGCGCCCTGGGACGGTCTGGTTTGCGATGGAAATTCTGCCGTCATCTCCTCATTCCATGTACGAATGAAGAAGGAAGCGGAGGCAGCATTCGAAGATTTCCGGAATTGGTGTTTTCGCAACCGAACCAGACTCGTAAGCTGCCGGCTGCCTCAGAACCAACTTGCGGAATGCGGGTTCCTGGAAACGAAAGGCTTCCGATTCATCGAGGTGAATTATCGCCCCGTCTTGGCCGGGCTTGGCGGTTTCACTGTAGATCCGGAGATGACCATCTGTTCTGCCCTCCCTGAAGACGCAGAAGAAATTTCCGGCTTCGCGCAAGCGTTTACCACCGGGCGGTTCCATGTTGATCCGCTCGCAGGTCCGGAAATCGGCAACCGTCGCTACGGGCTGTGGGTGGCAAACGCCTTCCAAAATCCAGATCAGAGCGTGCTGAAGTTTCTTCTGGGCGGCCGTATTGTCGCCTTCTTCGTGGTGGAGCGGCCGACTCCCCTAAGCCGGTACTGGTCCTTGGCAGGGCTCGCCCCTGGACTGGCAGGTAAAGGCCTCGGGCTACGCGTGTGGAAGGCATTGCTCGGCCTCCATAACAGCGAGGGCGTCCAAGAAGTCGTCACCAGCATCTCATCCCAAAATACCGCCATACATAACCTTTACGCGAAGCTCGGATTTCGTTTTACCGCGCCCACAATCACACTCCATTGGTGTCCATTCGGTTCTCTGAGGTCGCCTGAGCCATGATTACGGATACATTCTTTTCTATCGTCATTGTGTGGCGATCGATTGGCAAGTGCCGGACGATGTCCACGATCCCTTCCACAAAGCTATAGACCCTACGAAGGTCAGCCGAATGAAGATCCAGATACCATTCAACAAACCATGCATCGTCGGATCCGAGCTTATTTACATCGGCCAAGCCGTTGCAGGAGGTCATGCCAGCGGAGACGGCCCGTTCACTAAGCGCGCGCAGAAACTGATGGAGGAGCGATTCGACGCGCGGCGCGTACTGCTGACCACTTCCTGTACCGCGGCGTTGGAGTTGGCTGCGCTGCTATGCGATCTCGGTCCAGGCGACGAGGTGATTCTCCCATCCTTTACTTTCGTCTCCGCCGCCAACGCAATTGTGCTGCGCGGCGCCGCGCCGGTGTTTGTGGATATTCGGCCGGACACGCTGAATATCGACGAACGGCTGATCGAAGCCGCAATCACGTCGCGGACGCGAGCTATCTTCCCGGTCCATTACGCCGGCGTGGGCTGTGAGATGGACGAGATCATGGCAATTGCCCGGCGTCATAACCTGGTGGTCGTCGAGGATGCGGCGCAGGGTGTCTCTGCCCAATACAAGCACCAATGGCTTGGCACCATCGGCCAATTGGGATGCTACAGCTTTCATGAAACCAAGAACTTCTCGTGCGGAGAAGGCGGAGCGTTGATCGTCACAGACGCCGCACTGGAAAAACGCGCTGAAATCCTGCGTGAGAAAGGCACCAACCGCAGCCAGTTCAATCGGGGACAGGTGGACAAATACACCTGGGTGGATATCGGCTCCTCCTACGTGCTGTCTGATATGCTGGCCGCCTTCCTGCTCGGCCAGCTTGAAAACATGGAGAAGATCAACGCTCGCCGCGGGGAGATCTACCACCGGTATACCAGCATGCTCGCTCCTCTGGTCGAAAGAGGCCTCATACGCACGCCCTTCACGCCTGAGCACTGTACCCCGAATTACCATTTGTTCTACGTGCTGGTTGCAGACCTCGCGGAGCGAACAGCACTGATCGAGCATCTGCGGAAGACCGGCATTCTTGCAGTCTTTCACTATGTGCCGCTTCATTCCTCGCCCTTCGCCAAATCTCTCGGCCTGCCGCAGCCGGACCTGCCGGTAACCGACGATATCAGCAACCGGCTGCTTCGGCTACCGATGTATTACGATTTGAGCGATCGGGATGTAACTGAAGTAGCCGAGGCTGTGCTCGATTTCTACAAGACATGGAGGGTGCCATAGCCCCGCGGTTCGATCTCGCATGTGTGGCGCCTGCTCTGGAGCAGCGCGAACCGGGACTTTGGTTTGCCAGGCAGAGGCAGGAGCCCACAAGTCGATGATTCGATACTTGACTCGCGTTTTGACCATTCCCATCGCTTACCAGTCGTGGTGGAATGTGATCGGCGGGCATGCTCTCGCCAAAGTTTTGGTGAACGAGTATGTTCGGCCAAGGCTCGGTGCCCGAATTCTTGAGATAGGCTGCGGACCTGGAACTATCGTGAGTTACCTGCCCCACTGCGAGTATTTGGGATTCGATCTAAGTCCCAAGTACGTCGAGATGGCGAGGAGGCGTTTCCCGAGAGCAGATTTTGTCTGCGAACGAGTGAGTCGATTCTCGCTCGCCAAAGTGCAAGATTTTGATGTGGTGCTGGCGCTCGGGATCGTGCATCACCTCGAGGACGCGGAAGCCCGGCAATTATTTCAAATTGCGCATGACGCTTTAAAGCCAGGTGGCAAGCTAGTTACCATCGATGGCGTTTGGACCGGCAGCCAGTCCCACGCCGCGCGGTGGCTATTGGCGAGAGACCGGGGAGAATACATAAGGAACGAGAGCGAGTACGTGGGAATCGCGTCTCATGTATTCAGCAACATAAGACCAAGCGTCCGCCACGACCTCTTGCGTATTCCGTACACACACCTGATTCTGGAATGTATCCGATGATGGATTCGACACCCCACTTGTTCCTCGGAATCGCACGGCCAGTTAAAGGGAATTTCGGCTTCTTAGTGGGCGAGCGACCCATAATGCGGTCGGGGTGGGATGCCCCTGAGGTAAATCACGAAAATGGAACCTCCGGTAAATACTGAAGTCGCGACAGATCGCAGCGCACGAAAGGCGGTTTCTGCAGTCGCAGCGCTGGCCTGCGCGTGGCCTGGGTTGCTGCTCGCCACCGTGTGCCTCGTGCCGTTCCTGAACAAGCCTTTTCTTAACGACGATCCGTGGTTTCTCTCAATGGCACAGCAGATTGCCAGGCACCCGGCGCATCCGATGGATTTCGCGATCTGCTGGAACAACATGGGACTATTCGGCGAAATCAGAAAAGCCTCCTTCTACGCGTCTGGAAATCCTTTGTTGGGACAAGTTGGCCTAGGTTATGTGCTTTTGCCCACGGTTCTGAGCGGTGCCCACGAGTGGATGGCGCATCTGACGCAGTTGGCGCTGGCATGGATCGCAATTCTGGCCATCGCTTCGCTCGCGCTTCGGCTCGGATGGAATCGACCCTACGCGATCGGCGCCGCTCTGCTTCTGGTGGCCGTCCCTCCTTTTCTCCCCATGGCAAGCACGGCCAATCCGGACATCCTTGCGACGGCTCTTGCTCTGGTAGCTATAGAGCGTCTCGCAGCATGGAAAGCCGAGCAGAAATGGAGCCAGGGGATAGCCGCTGCGATCGCTCTGGGGCTCGCGGGCTTCGCGCGCTCCCATCTTGCGCTGCTCTTGCCTCTCGGAGCGTTCTTTTTGCTCGACAGCATTCATCCACGAGAGGTTCCGGTCCAGATGCGGCGGAGACTCTGGCTCTGGATTCCGGTTCTCGCAGGCGCTTGTCTAATCGCGCTCATCGTTTTCACCCTCCGCGAGCACAATCCGGGCACGAATCCTCTGCCCCGTGACGCAAACGGGAGCAATTTGGGGCGCAACATCTTCGCCTATCTGTTATATCTGGCATTTCCTCTGCCCCTCGCGACCTTTTGGGTGGTTAACCGCCTGAGAACTCGGCGACGGATCACTATCGTCCTCACTGCGGTTATGGCCCTCCTCCCCTGGATTCTCCGATTGCCGACAGCACTCGCCCTCGCTTATTCCCTTGCGATCTTCGGATCGGCCGCGCTTTTCGGCCTGTTGCTCGATACATTGGATAAATACGATCACACCGCTCTGTTTTTAATCCTTTGGCTTTTGATTCCTCTTTCTGTTGTTTCTTATGTACATCTTCCGATCAAGTACCTGCTTCCGTGCATCCCCGCGGTTATTTTCCTGTGTTTCCGGTTGATGGAGGGCACGCCGTTCCCGGTCGCTCGAGTCGCGGCCCTGGCGACGATCGTTGCCGGCACGGGCTACTCCATCCTGATCCTTCATTCGGACGCGGAATTTGCAGCGTTTGGTCGAGACGCCATGTACCGATTGATTGCGCCGCACGTCGCGGCAGGCGAACAAGTCTGGTTCCCTGCCCAGTACTGTTCCTACTGGTATGCGCCACTGGCTGGGGCAAAACTTACCTATCCGGGCGGCCCTCAGCCAAAGCCTGGAGATCTTTTGGCCGTTGACGTTTTGGAAGGAGGGTCTCTGTCGCTGGCGCGTTTCCCGCATCGAACGCTAGTGGAAACCGTCCAACACAAGTATCGATTTGGAAGGACGATGGGAGCCGGAATAGGTCTCTATTCCAACATCCTTGGATACTGGTTATGGGGATTCGGCGACAGCCCCCTCGACCGATTTGAGCTATGGAGAATTGACTAGGAGATGGCCGTCAGGCTCCTTCCGCCATATCCTTAGACCGGTTGCCCGTTTCCGGCCTTCAATTCCCTGCGGCGCTAACCAAATCCGCTCCCGGATACGGCGAAATCTGCGCCGGCATCCGGTCCGGTTCCACCAGCCACGCCTTTCGGTCATGGTAGTACCGCATCAACTCCCGGTTATTGGCCGGGTCCATCTCCCTGGCCCATAGGACTTTTGAAGTGTCGATATCGGCAAAGTTGTGGACCCACTCATTCAGGGGTTCGTGCCGTGAGTCGTAGCGAACCAGCACAAGTTGTGGTCCGGGCATGGCTTCCAGCTTCGCCTCGATCTGTGCCCGCTCGGTGCCGAAGTGTTCCGGACCATACCATGCGAAGAGCCAGTTACTTGGCGGCCACTCCTGGGGCGCCATGCGGAGAGGCTCCGCAAATAGCCGCATACCCGCCAGAAGAACACACAGAGTCATTGCGAGCCGCACCATGGCTAGCCCCACAGGCTTGCCTTCCGGCTTCCAGAGACGCAAGTGACGCATAGCTTGCAATCCAATTGCGTAAAAAGCCGGCGTGAACGGAGCCACGTAGTGCGGTAAGAGAAAAATTTCGACGATCGATCCAGCCGCCAAAATCAGCGTAAACACGACCAGGAGCCGGACGCGGCGATCCAGAAAGATCCGTCGAACCATGATCAGCGGAATCAGCAGCGCGAAACCGGTGTAGAAATAGAGGGTGAATCCCGCCTTCCCAAGCGTGTAAGGAACAAACCCCCGGGGTGAATGGAGCAACCGGTAGAACCCCATCTCGTCTTTTTCATAGAAGCTTTGCATTACCGGGTGCCGGTAGGCCGGCTCTGGGCGCGGATTTTCCCAGACAAAATACGGCGCTTGCGCATATTGGGATCGGTTTACGGCATAAGGAAGTGTAAGCGGGTTTCCGAATGCGCGGTAGTCGTAGTATCCCAGCCACCCGCAAGCTATCAGGATCAGCACCGATGCAGCTGCGACGAGTTGTGCAGCCTTTCTCGCGCCAGGACGATCCTTTCCTTTCCACATCCAGCGCGCCACGACGAATCCAACGGGCAGGCACAGCAAAAGCCCCTCGTATGGCCGAGTAAGAACAAGAATCGCTGCACCTGTACCCAGGAGAAATGCATAGCGGACCCGGGCCGTCCTCATCAATCGCGGCAGCCCTCCCAGAATCAGCGCTCCGCCTAGCGCACCGAGCGACCCCGTGGCATGGTATGTGTTTGTCCAATAGCTGAAAACGCCCAGGCGCAGTACCGCAAGCGCACCTCCGAGCAACGCCCAGTTCGCCGGCAACCACGCCTGCAACATCCAGCACAGCGCGGCGCACATGAGTGCGCTCGCCAGTAACTGCCCGAGCCAGGGATTTCCTAAGACCACCTTCCCGGCAGCAAGCAGCAGGCCCTGACTCGGAAAATACATTGATTGGTAAGTAGGCCGCATCGAGACATGAATCGTTTCGAGGTGCGTCCACATTGTGGGCGTCGGGTTTGCCAGCCGCCCATGGGCAAACGTATCCGTCGCAAGCAGTGTGCTGAAATCGTCAGAATCGAAGGGAATTGGAATCGGATAGAGCGGGAGCATAGCCGTGCGAAACAGAACCACACTGAGCCCCACGCTGGCAATTGCCAAAGCTTTGCGATGCGCCAGCCGGGCCCAGATCCTCTCAACGCCCTCGAACCATCGACTGCCCAATCGCGGCCAGCCGAACGACAGCATGCACACGATGAGAGTTGCGCCGAACTCGATCGCGGTGATCGAGATAATGGGGGGCGTCGCAGATACGCTCATACCAAACGATCACCTCGGTTGAATTCGGATGGTGCACCACTCAATCACTTTGAGCCCTGCGCCGGGTATGCCCAGATCCGCGCCGGCATCGCATCCGGCTCCACGAGCCACACCTTGCGATTTCCGTAGTAACGGATCAACTCTTGATTGTTGAGAGAACCCATATCCCTTGCCCACACCACCTTTGCGTTATCGATATCAGCGCCGTTGTACACCCATTCATCAAAAATATCGTGATTGCCCCAGTAGCGCACGATTGCCAGTTGTCCGCCCGGTAGCTGGTTCAGTTGAGATTCAATCGCTGCCCGCTCGGTGCCAAAATGCTGCGGGCCGTACCAAACAAGGTTCCAATTGCCGGAAGGGAATTCCGAAGGACAAAGATGAAGAGGCGCGGCTATCACTCGAACGCCTCCCATCACCAAGCAGAGAGCGGCTATGAACCGCACCAATGCGAGACCCACAGGACTTCTTCCGAGCTTCCATACCCTGAGATGGCGCATCATTTGCAATCCTGCCCCATATAGGGCCACGGTGAAAGGGGCCAGATAGTATGGAACGAGATAAACTTCGACCGCCATTCCGCACGCCAGAACCACCACGCAAATAATCAGGAAGCGGATGCGCCGGTCCAGAAGAACTCTCCGGATCATGAACAGCGGCAGCAGAAGGCAAGCTCCCGTGTAGAAGGGCACGATGAATGCGACTTTCGCTGCCGTCCAGGGCAGCAATCCCTTCAGAGAATGTATCTGGTCGTAAAACGCAAGATCGTTTTCGTAGTAACTATGCATCGCAGCATGTCGGTAGGTAAGCGGCCGCTTATGCTGCCAAATGTAATATGGTGCCATCGCATATGTCTGCCGATTGATCGTATAGGGAAGCGTGAGCGGGTTTCCAAAGGCCTTGTAGTCGTAATATCCTAGCCACGCTACCGCGCCCAAGATCACGATCAATGGAAGAACTGCATAAGGCGCGAGAATTTTCAGAGGCGGTCTGTTCTTTCCCTTCGTGACCCAGCGGCCCAGAGCAATAGCGACGGGCAGGCACAAAAGAACGCCCTCATAGGGGCGTGTGAAAACAAGAATTGCGATACCAACACCCATAGACAAGCCGTACCGAAACCGTCCTGTCTTCATGAATCGTGGCAGGCTCCCAAGCACTAGCGCACCGCCAAATGCGGATAGCAATGCCGCGCCATGGTAGGTGTTGATCCAGATGCTGAACAGACCGAGCCTCAATACGGCAATCATCCCGCCCAGAAGCGCCCACCTGCGTGGCAACCAGCCTTGCAACGCCCAGGTCAAGGCAGCGCACATCAATCCATCCATTGCCAGCAGCGCGAGCCACGGCTGCCCGAAGAAGCTTTGCCCAGCGGCCAGAAGCAGCCCTTGTCCCGGGAAGTACATCGACTGGTATGTCGGCTGCATCGTGATGTGAATGCTCTCAAAGTGCGTCCACATCGCGGGAACCGGATTCGTTAAGCGGCCGTGCGCAAAAGTGTCGCTCGCCAGGAGAAAACTAAAGTCGTCTGGAACAAACGGTAGCGGGATAGGGAACAGCGGCAGCAGCGCCAGGCGCAACACAATCACGCTTAAACCCACAAAAACGGATATTCCCCTGCAGCGCGATAGCCACGTTAAGCCTCGCTCCACGCGTGCAAAAAAAATGGCGCCGAGTTGCGGCCGGATCAACGCCGCCAGCACTGCAAGCGCGGTCAAACCAAATTCGGTTTCCCAGAGAAATTGACTCGGCTTTACGTCGGCAGGCAATAACATGGCTCAACAAAATCCCTCAATTGCAGGAAACGCTACCTGGACCTGCTTGCGGTGTTTTCAATTTCCAATCCAAATTCTCTTCTTTCCCGCGCAGTGCGCAGGAAATAGGCCCACAGATAGAAGATTCCCGTTGCCAGAAGGATAACCGGAGCAGGGTGAAAAGCAAAGGCCGCCAACAGTTTCCCTCCCAGGCTTCCCATCCCGTCTCTTATGGTCTGCGTCATTCCGAGCAACAGTGCCGTGGTGACATCTCCGGCGCATGCCACCGCCAGCGTAGTCATCGCGCCGGCTATCCACTTCAGGCGCCCGCCTTCCTTCCATAAGAGAGCACAGGCCGGAACCGCGAGCAGAATCAACCTGGCGTCGTAGGTGCGGTGATAGACGGGAAGCATGGAAAGCGCGGCAACGGCCGCCAGACCAATCCACGCACTCTGCTTTGTGAAACGCGACCTGGTCACCCGAAAAGCGCCGGCCAAGAGCAGCAATCCGCAGATCAGATAGCTGGCGGGATTGTAAAAGCGGGGATTGTCGCGAATAAGACTTAACGGCGATTGCAGGCTGATCACATAATCGGCGGAAATGAAGGTGAGCGAATCCGGACCGGGATCGTTCACGCTGCCGTGCGCAGAAAGCATGTGCAGGTTTGCGCGAAACTCCTGCGGCCACTGCGGAGCGACGTGTGAAATCCAAAGCACGGACGCCAGCATCAGCACAGCGGCGATTCCAAGCGTCTGGATGGCACGCTTGCGATGGATGCCTCCCGCAAGAAGGAAAAAGAGCCAAACCAGACCCGCATCATGCGGTTTCAGGACGAGGCTGATGGCCAGGCAGATTACGCCGGCGCGCGCGAACTTCTCTTCAAGGAACGACCAAGCTGCGAAGAGGCAAAGACTTATGGCAATTCCAGAGAGATTTCCTAGCGCCACAATCAACGGGGAATTCGAAAGCAGGAGAGCAATGAGGAGAGTGGCAGGCTTCAGGGCGTCTTCTTTAGCAACCTTCCAGATCAGGAAGGTCGCCAGGGAAAAGCATCCCGCGGTCAGCATCATCCAGACGAGCGATGCAAGCTTCCACGGAAGAATCGCAAGCGGCGCGATCAGAAACAGGGATGTGGGAAGGTTGACACAGACCAGCGATCCACGGCGAAATAGCAACGCCTCGGCCTGATCCGAGGGGAATTTGCCCCCTTCTGATTGGTACACCTGCTGAAATACAGCGGGATTGTACGGATCGCTGTGCCGCAACAGGCTGCGCGCTCCGTAAAAGATTGCCTTGAACGCCGACATTCCGTATGGGGAAGTCCAGGCGAGATACGAACCCCAGGAGACAAAAATTGCTCCACCAATGAAGAGGCAAAACAAAGCCTTGCGTTGCGCCGCGATCATCTTCCTCTATCCCCGGCGCACCTTGCTGCTGTAGTTAATTGAGCCCAACCCTGCCGCCGCCATTGCCACGTCCCGTATGTTAGCAGGTTCGGAGAACTCCCGTTTGGCCTTCTTGAGCCAGAAACCACCCATACCCGGCCAAGTGAAGGCCGAAGCCGAAGCAATCGCCGTAAGCCCGCATTCCAGGGGGAGTTGCGACAGCTGTGGTTTGATGGACCGGTGGCGCCGTCGGCATTTGAGCGCACCTCTCGCCTGGCGGACATCGAGTCGGGCGAGGGGCCTCTTGGTATTACTAGGTCGAGGTTACGGCGTTGTTGAAGGACGCGGCGGCCGCATTGCCTATGCTTTGCAGACACCACAATCACTGAAATAGCGATGGGAGCGGCAAGCATTGGATCGCAACGGAAAAAACCTCTAGCAACCGCCTTTTCCACCCCAATGAACATGAGATGCTGGCGTGTTTCCGTTTCCCTCGATCAGCGATTTTACGTGAGCGAGGTGTTGACGTTGGTGAATACGTTGGCGATGGTCCCGCCGAGGTTGCCGAGGATCGCGATGGCAGCAAGGGCAAGGAGGCTAACGAGGAGCGCATACTCCACGAGGTCCTGACCTTCCTCGCGGGAGATAAGTCTACTCGCGCACTCTTGAATCTTCAGAATAAGAACCGACACTGTTTGCTCCTTTTCAGGCAATTTGGTAAGTGGCTTCTCCCTCTAGCACGAGCCTTCAGAGAACCCTTATCAACGGTCTCTTTCCCGACGGG
>Ga0335071_10003238_pt1 | contig 17251 bp, 28 predicted proteins | sample Lox_Sample_15_FD_206724 | JGI IMG/M metagenome (GOLD analysis project Ga0335071, IMG submission 206724) | Soil microbial communities from Loxahatchee National Wildlife Refuge, Florida, United States - Lox_Sample_1.5 | ecosystem: Environmental > Terrestrial > Soil > Wetlands | place: USA... | reverse complement strand
TACCTGCCGTCGCCCCTCGACCTGAACGAGGGGACGATCACGGGGCACCACGTAAACCTCACGGACCACGTGACCCGCCGGGTGGACGACAAGGAGAAGTTTGCCGCGCTGGCGTTCAAGATCATGTCCGACCCGTTTGTGGGCCGCCTGACGTACTTCCGTGTGTACGCCGGCACGCTCCGCTCGGGCTCCTACGTGTACAATTCCGTCTCCGACAAGAAGGAGCGGATCAGCCGCATCCTGCGCATGCACGCCAATTCGCGGGAGGACGTCGAGGAGGCGTTCGCCGGCGATATCGTGGCCGCCGTGGGACTGAAGAACACGCGCACGGGCGATACGCTCTGCGACGAGTCCGACCCGATCATTCTGGAGAAGATGACGTTTCCCGATCCCGTCATCCACGTGGCGATCGAGCCGAAGACGAAGGCCGACCAGGAGAAGATGGGGGAGGCGCTCCAGAAGCTCACCGAGGAGGACCCCACGCTCCGCGTTGCGACCAACGAGGAGACCGGGCAGACCATCATCAGCGGGATGGGGGAGCTCCATCTGGAGATCATCATCGACCGCATGAAGCGGGAGTTCCGGGTGGAGGCCAACATCGGCAAGCCGCAGGTGGCCTACAAGGAGACAGTCCGCAAGAAGGTGCACGCCGAGGGGAAGTTTGTCCGCCAGTCCGGCGGCCGCGGCCAGTACGGACACGTCTGGATCGAGATCGAGCCCAACGCCAAGGGCGCCGGGTTCGTCTTCGAGAACGCGATCGTGGGCGGCGTGGTGCCGAAGGAATACGTCAAGCCGGTCGAGCAGGGGATCGTCGAGGCGATGAAGAACGGCGTGCTCGCGGGCTACCCCGTGGAGGACGTGAAGGTGAAGCTGTACGACGGCTCGTTCCACGAAGTGGACTCGTCGGAAATGGCCTTCAAAATCGCCGGCTCGATCGCCTTCAAGGAAGCCGCGCGCAAGGCCAGTCCCGTCATCCTGGAGCCGATCATGGCTGTCGAGGTCGTGACGCCCGAGGAGTACATGGGCGACGTGATCGGCGATCTCAACTCGCGCCGCGGGAAGATCGAGGGCATGAACCCGCGGAAGGACGCGCAGGTCATCAAGGCGTCCGTTCCCCTGTCGGAGATGTTCGGCTACTCGACGACGCTCCGCTCGATGACGCAGGGGCGCGCGATCTATTCGATGGAGCTCTCGCACTACGATGAAACGCCCAGGAGCGTGTCGGACCAGATCATCGAGAAGCTCAAGGGCAAGGAAGCAGTGACCGCATAAGACTCGGGGCCGTCAACCACATCCCCTTCTATTCCAGAGGAGAGAACATAAATGGCAAAAGAGAAATTTACCAGGGACAAACCTCATGTGAACGTCGGCACGATCGGCCACGTCGACCACGGCAAGACGACGCTGACGGCGGCCATCACCATGGTGCTGGCGAAAAAGGGTCTGTCGGCGGTCCGCACGTTTGACAGCATCGACAACGCCCCCGAGGAGCGCGAGCGCGGTATCACGATCGCCACGGCCCACGTGGAATACTCGACCGAGAAGCGGCACTACGCGCACGTGGACTGCCCCGGCCACGCCGACTATGTGAAGAACATGATCACGGGCGCGGCGCAGATGGACGGCGCGATCCTGGTCGTTGCCGCCACCGACGGCCCGATGCCCCAGACGCGCGAGCACGTTCTGCTCGCACGCCAGGTCGGCGTCCCCCGCATCGTGGTGTTCATGAACAAGGTGGACGCGGTGGACGATCCCGAGCTGCTGGATCTGGTGGAGCTGGAGCTGCGCGACCTGCTGAAGAAGTACGAGTTCCCCGGCGACGAGATCCCGATCATCCGCGGGAGCGCCCTGAAGGCCATGGAGCAGGCAATCAAGCCCGACTCGAAGGTCGACGATCCCGCGTTCAAGTGCATCATGGACCTGATGAACGCGGTGGACAGCTACATCCCCGTGCCGCAGCGTGACATCGACAAGCCGTTCCTGATGCCGGTGGAGGACGTGTTCTCCATCACCGGCCGCGGCACGGTCGGCACCGGCCGTGTCGAGCGCGGCAGGGCGAAGGTCGGCGACGAGGTCGAGATCATCGGTCTCGGCGCGCACATGAAGACGGTCGTCACAGGCGCCGAGATGTTCCGCAAGGAGCTCGACGAGGTCCAGGCGGGCGACAATGCGGGACTCCTCCTGCGCGGCGTGGAAAAGACGCAGCTCGAGCGCGGACAGGTCATCGCCAAGCCGGGATCGATCACGCCCCACAAGAAGTTCCTGGCCCAGGTGTACGTGCTGAAGAAAGAGGAGGGGGGCCGCCACACGCCCTTCTTCTCGGGCTACCGTCCGCAGTTCTACTTCCGGACGACCGACGTGACGGGGGTCGCCACGCTGGCGGCGGGCACCGAGATGGTCATGCCCGGCGACAACGTGGACGGGATGAACGTGGAGCTGATCAGCACGATCGCCATGGAGGAAGGCCTCCGGTTCGCTATCCGCGAGGGGGGCCGCACCGTGGCGTCGGGCGTTGTGACGAAGATTCTCGAATGATACGCTAAATCCCGGGGGGTGCGCAATGTGCGCGCCCCCCGTTGTGTCCAGTAGCGATTACATGGAGTACTGACGAACGTGGCCGGGCAGAAAATACGCATCAAGCTGAAGTCGTACGATCACAACCTGATCGACAAGTCTGCGGAGAAAATCATCAAGACTGTCAAGTCAACAGGCGCTGTGGTCTCAGGCCCGATTCCGTTACCCACGAAGCGTACGGTCTATACTGTGCTTCGTTCTCCTCACGTGGACAAGAAGTCGAGGGAGCAGTTCGAGACGCGCGCCCACAAGCGGCTGATCGACATCCTCAACTCGACCAACAAGACCGTCGATTCCCTGATGAAGCTCGATCTCCCCGCGGGCGTCGACGTCGAGATCAAAGTGTAACCCGCGATCTTTCTGCTGGGCTTGGGGGTACGCGCAACCGCTCCGGATCAGAACGGCCGGGGGGGCGGCGCGACGGGAACGGTGCCTGCGGCTGAGCCGCCGGGCGGCGGTTGTATATTCTTATTACGGAAGAAGGTATGAACGGACTCCTGGGGAAGAAAATCGGCATGACCAGCATGTTCGACGATGCCGGTCAGGTGATTCCATGCACCGTGATCGAGGCCGGGCCGTGCTACGTCACGCAGATCAAGACCAGGGAGCGCGACGGGTACCAGGCCGTGCAGCTCGGGTTCGACCCGATGCGCGAGCGGCTCGTGTCGTCTCCCGCCAAGGGGCATTTCGCGAAGGCCGGCGTGAAGCCGTCAAAGCTCGTCCGCGAGTTCCGCCTCGACGGCAACGCGGAGCTGCAGCCGGGACAGGAGATCACCGTGGCAACGGTGTTCGCCAAGGGCGACGTCGTGTCGGTGATCGGCACGTCCAAGGGGCGCGGGTTCCAGGGCGTGGTCAAACGCCACCACTTTGGCGGCGGCTTCCGCACGCACGGGCAGAGTGACCGCGAGCGCGCGCCGGGCTCGATCGGCTCCTCCTCCCACCCCTCCCGGGTGTTCAAGGGGATGCGCATGGCGGGCCGCATGGGCGGCGAGCAGGTGACGGTCCACAATCTGAAGGTGGTCGGCATCATCCCCGACTCCAACCTCCTGCTGGTCAAGGGGTCGGTGCCCGGGGCCATCAACGGCTACCTGGAAATCCGCAAACGGAACGCTCACTAACGACAGCGAAAGAGCGCGGCGATGGAACTGGATGTCTATAAGAAGGACGGCACGAAAAGCGGCGAGAAAGTGAAGCTCTCCGCCGACATTTTCGGCATCGAGCCGAACGAGGATGCGATCTTCCGGGCGGTGCGGGCGTATCTGGACAACCAGCGCCAGGGCACCGCGCGCGTGAAGACGCGTGCGGAGGTGCGGGGCGGAGGCAAGAAGCCCTTCAAGCAGAAGCACACCGGCCAGGCGCGGCAGGGATCCTCCCGCTCTCCGGTCATGGTGGGGGGCGGCTCCATCTTCGGGCCCAAGCCGCGGGATTACACGACGACGCTGCCTGCGGCGCTGCGACGCCTGGCGCGGAAGTCCGCCCTCTCGTTCAAGGCGCGCGAGGGACAGATCAGGATCGTGGAGGACTTCACCTTTTCCGCCCCGAAGACGAAGGACATGGTGTCCGTGCTGGCGGCCCTCGAGCTGGCGTCCGCGAAGACGCTCCTCCTCATGCCGAAAGCCGACGCGAACGTGGTGAAGTCCGGGAGAAACATCCCCCGGTTCGACGTCCAGCTGGCCGACAAGGCATCGACGTACGACTTCGTGAACAACCAGGTCCTCCTGATCCAGAAGAGCGCCGTCGAGGTCCTGCAGAATACATTCAAGAACTGACGCGCATGACTGGCATACTGAAACGACCGATCGTCACCGAGAAAATGACCGCGCTCCAGGAGAAGGGACAGTACGCCTTCGAGGTGGACCTCTCCGCGAACAAGATCGAGATCGCGCGCGCGGTCGAGAAGAAATTCAATGTCACCGTGCTGGACGTGCGCACGAGCCGTCACCCCGGGAAGGCCAAGTCCCAGATGACCCGCAAGGGGCGCTTCGCCGGCCGCACCCCCAGGTGGAAGAAAGCGATCGTGCGGCTGAAGGACGGCGACAAGATCCAGTTCTTCCAGAACGTCTGACACAGGAAGGCACCGTATGGCGATCCGCAAATACAAGCCGGTGACGCCGGGGACGCGATGGATGTCCGTTGCGGCCTTCGACGAGATCACGAAGACCCGCCCGGAGAAGGGCCTGATCGAGGCCCTGCACAAGTCGGGCGGGAGGAACAATACCGGCCGCGTGACGTCGCGCCACCGCGGGGGCGGGCACAAGCGTTTCTACCGGGTGATCGATTTCAAGCGGAACAAGTTCGGGATGGACGCGAAGGTCACGGCGGTCGAGTATGACCCGAACCGCTCCGCGCGCATCGCGCTCCTGCAGTACGCCGACGGCGAGCGGCGGTACATCATCGCTCCGGACGGCGTGAAGACGGGCGACGTGCTCCGCTCCGGCCCGGATGCGGAAATCAAGACGGGCAACGCCCTCCCCCTGGCCGGGATTCCCGCGGGGACGTTCGTGCACAACGTCGAGATGCGTCCCGGCAAGGGCGCGCAGCTCGCGCGGAGCGCGGGGATGAGCGTCCAGCTCATGGCCAAGGAAGGAAAGTTTGCACAGCTCCGCCTCCCCTCCGGCGAGGTCCGCAATGTGCCGTCGGAGTGCCTGGCCACGATCGGCAGCGTCGGCAATGCCGACCACGAGAATGTGAGCATCGGCAAGGCCGGCCGCTCGCGCTGGCTCGGGATACGTCCGCAGTCGCGCGGCGTCGTGATGAACCCGGTGGACCATCCCCACGGCGGCGGCGAGGGGAAATCTCCCCAGGGCAACCCCCACCCGGTGTCTCCCTGGGGCTGGCACACCAAGGGGAAGAAAACCCGCTGGAGAAAGAAGCCGTCCAGCAAGTACATCGTCAAACGGAGAAAGTAAGCCCCTATGGCACGTTCGCTGAAAAAAGGACCGTTCGTCAGCCAGCGACTGCTCGAACAGGTGGAATCGCTGAACAAGTCGAACCAGAAGAAGGTCATCCGGACCTGGTCCCGGGCATCCACGATCACCCCGGATTTCGTCGGGCACACGTTCGCGGTGCACAACGGGAACAAGTTCATCCCCGTCTATATCCACGAGGGGATGGTGGGGCACAAGCTCGGCGAGTTCGCGCCGACCCGGACGTTCCGCGTCCACCCCGGGATCAAGAAAGAAGAAACCACGACCCCCGCGTCATAGGATCAGGCGAGGACTCCATGGAAGCTCAGGCAGTCAACAGGTACATCGGCACGTCGCCCCGCAAGATGCGGCTGGTGATCGATCTGATCCGCGGGAAGACCGTTCCCGAGGCGCTGCATATTCTCCATTTCTCGCCGAAGCATGCGTCGCGCGTGGCGGAGAAGGTCCTGCGCTCGGCGGTCGCGAACCTGCAGAACAAGGACGAGGCGGGACGCCTTGAGCCCGAGGAGATCGTGGTCAGGCGCGCCTCGGTGGACGGGGGGATGACGATGAAGCGGATCAGCCCGGCCCCCATGGGCCGCGCCTACCGCATCCGGAAGCGCTCGAACCATGTCACGATTGTCGTTGCGGCCCGCGAAGCGGCGGTGAAGTCGAAGCCGTCGCCGAAGGCGACGGCGAAGATGGCGCCAAAGCCGCAGCGGTCGCCAAAGGCGACCGCGAAGGTGGCGCCGCAGGCGCCAGCGTCAAAGAAGGCAACCACGTAAGACGTTCACACGGAGGATTTTTGGGACAGAAAGTCAATCCGATCGGTCTGCGCCTCGGCATCATCCGTTCATGGGATTCGAACTGGTATGACGAGAAGTCGTTCGCGGGGAAGCTCGCCGAAGACACCACGATCCGCAACTACGTCCGCAACCGCCTGAAGAAGGCGGGGATCTCCCGCATCCTGATCGAGCGGACGCCGAAGCGGGCGGTCATCACGATCAACACGTCCCGTCCCGGCATCGTGATCGGCAGGAGCGGCAAGGAGATCTCGCAGCTCGAGGAGGAGCTCAAGAAGATTACCAGCAAGGAAGTGAAGATCCTGATCAACGAGATCAAGCGTCCCGAGCTCGACGCGTACCTGGTGGCGGAGAACATCGCACAGCAGCTGGAGGGGCGCATCGCCTTCCGGCGCGCGATGAAGAACGGCATCACCGCGGCGATGCGCATGGGCGCCGAGGGGGTTCGCGTCATGACCTCCGGGCGGCTCGGCGGCGCCGAAATGTCGCGCCGCGAACAGTACAAGGAAGGGCGCATCCCGCTGCATACGCTGCGCGCCGACATCGACTATGCGACGGCGACGGCACGGACCGTCTACGGCGCCATCGGGGTGAAAGTCTGGATCTGCAAGGGGGAAGTGCTCGACGCCCAGCAGAGCCTGACAACGACGCAGCCGCGGCGCGGCTGACACGCAAGCGACAACCAGGGAGTAGCGTTCCATGTTGATGCCGAAACGAGTCAAGTACAGGAAAGCGCAGCGGGGCAGGATGCGGGGAAAGGCCACGCGGGGGGCGCGTGTCGATTTCGGGGATTTCGGGTTGAAGGCGCTCGAGCCCGGGTGGATCACGCAGCGCCAGATCGAGGCAGCCCGCGTGACGCTCACGCGGCTCATGAAGCGCGAGGGGCGGATCTGGATCAGGATCTTCCCCGACAAGCCCGTGACCAAGAAGCCCGCCGAGACCCGCATGGGAAAGGGAAAGGGCGCGCCCGAGTACTGGGTGGCGGTGGTGAAGCCCGGGCGGGTGATGTTCGAGGTGGGCGGCACGAGCCGCGCGACCGCGGTCGAGGCCCTGAGGCTGGCTTCCCACAAGCTCCCGATCCGGACGCGGATCAGCGTCCGGCCCGACTACGAAGGGCAGTGAGAGGAAAGGACGCACGATGAAAGCATCAGAACTGAAGGAGCTCTCGCTCGACGAGCTCAGGAAGCGCCTGGCGGACGAGGAGGAGAATCTGGGGAACCTCCGGTTCCAGCTCGCCACGAGCCAGCTGGAGAGCCCCATCCGGGTCAGGACCGTCCGGCGTGACATTGCCCGGCTGAAGACACTCATCAACGAAAAGCAGCGGGCGGCGGCAGCCGCCGCGGCGACAACCAAAGGGACACCATCATGAGCGACGACGTCCGCCCCACCGCGGCGGCCAAACGCACGACCCGCCGGAAAGTCCGCGTCGGCAAGGTCGTGAGCAACAAGATGAACAAGAGCATCGTCGTCGTCATCGAGCGGCGGGTGCCGCACCCGATTTACAAGAAGTATTTCCGCAGGACGACGAAGCTCATGGCGCACGACGAGGAGCGGGCGGCGGGCGTGGGCGATACCGTGAAGATCATGGAGACCCGGCCCCTGAGCAAGCTGAAGCGCTGGCGCCTCGTGGCGGTCCTGGAAAAGGCAAAGTGAAATCCGTACGGGGAGTGCACCGATGATTCAAGAAGAAACGAACCTGGTCGTCGCCGACAATTCCGGCGCGAAGAAAGTGCGCTGCATCCGCGTGCTGGGCGGCTCCGACCGCCGGTATGCGGGACTCGGCGACGTGGTCGTGGTGTCGGTCAAGACAGCCATCCCCGGGGCCACCGTCAAGAAGGGGGAGGTCGCCCGCGCGGTCATCGTGCGCACGAAGAAGGAGACGCGCCGCAAGGACGGGTCGTTCATCCGCTTCGACGAAAACGCGGCGGTGCTGATCAACGAACAGGGCGAGCCCCGGGGCAGCCGCATCTTCGGACCCGTCGCGCGCGAGCTGCGCGAGAAGCAGTACATGAAGATCGTGTCGCTGGCGCCCGAAGTGCTGTAACGACCATCCAGGAGCACGCATGAAGATCAGGAAAAACGACAACGTGATGGTGATCGCCGGCAACTCGCGGGGCAAGAGCGGCAAGGTGCTGAAAGTGTACCCGGCCACGCAGCGGGTGATCATCGAGGGGGTGAACATCATGAAGCGCCACTCGAGGCCCAGCCAGAAGAACCCGCAGGGGGGGATCATCCAGCGGGAGGCTCCGGTCCACGTGTCGAACGTGATGCTGATCGATCCGAAGACCAGCGAGGTCACCCGCATCGGGAGCAAGATCGTGACCGATCCCGCGACCGGGAAGACGAGGCGATTGCGGGTGTCGAAGGCCACCGGCGAGACCATGTAACAACGTTCACTTGAGAACTTACGATTGAGTATGAGCGACGAAAAGGAAAAGAAGCCGAAGCCTGAGGGACACCCGAAGGGGGAGCCGAAGGCGTCCCCGAAAGAGGGTGGCCAGAAGGGCGGCGGGAAGCAGAAGGGCGCGCCGCAGGCGCCCGCGGCCGAGAAGGGCGCGAAGCAGCCGAAAGAGCGGAAGCCGAAGGAGCACGTGATCGCCCGTCTCGCGACGGCGTACGCGCGCGACGTGATCCCCGGCCTCATGAAGCGCTTCAAGTACAAGAGCCCGATGCAGGTGCCGCGGCTCGAGAAGATCGCCATCAACATCGGCGTGGGCGAGGCGACGCAGGACGCGAAGCTCGTCGAGGCGGCGGCCCGCGACCTGGAGGCGATCGTGGGACAGAAGGTCGTGATCACGCGCGCCAAGAAGTCGATCTCCAACTTCAAGCTGCGCGAGAAGATGCCGATCGGCTGCCGGGTGACGCTGCGCCGGACGCACATGTACGAGTTCCTGGACCGCTTCATCAGCATCTCGGTTCCCCGCATCAGGGATTTCCGCGGATTGTCGGACAAGTCGTTCGACGGCCGCGGCAACTACACGATCGGCATCAAGGAACACACGGTGTTCCCGGAAATCGACGTCGACAAGATCACGCGCGTGTTCGGCATGGACATCACGTTCGTCACGACGGCGAAGACCGACCAGGAGGCTTACGAGCTGCTCAAGGCCTTCGGGATGCCCTTCGTGAAGCGTCAGGAAGTTCTTGAAACGTCAACCACATAGTGGATGAGGAGCACCGAACGGCCATGGCAAAAACCAGCTCGAAAGCCCGCCAGGCGAGACGCGAACGACTCGTGGCGAAGTACGCCGCGCTCCGCAAGGAGCTGAAGGCGAAGGGGGACCTGGAGGGTCTGCGCAAGCTGCCGCGGAACAGCGCGCCCACGCGCCTGCACAGCCGGTGCTCCGTGACCGGGCGGCCGCGCGGCTACATGCGCAAGTTCGGCATTTCGCGCATCGCGTTCCGCGAGCTCGCCCTCGAGGGGAAGATTCCCGGCGTCACCAAGGCGAGCTGGTAAGGCCGCCGACGACACCTTTGACCCAGTCAGTTGCAGGAGAAGCAGCACCATGACAATGACCGATCCCGTCGCGGACTACCTGACCCGGCTGCGCAATGCTATCCAGGCAAAGCACAAGCGGGTGGACATTCCGGCGTCGACGCTCAAACGGGAGCTGACGAAGCTCCTCGTTGCGCAGAAGTTCATCACCTCCTACACGGAGGTGAAGGAGTCGGCCCAGGGGGTCCTCCGGATCCAGCTGAAGTATAACGACGGCAAGCCGGTGATCGCCGGGCTCCGGAGGGTGAGCCGCCCGGGACTCCGCCACTACGTGGACGCCGACGGGATTCCCCGCGTGCTCGGCGGGCTCGGGGTGGCGGTCATCTCGACGTCGAAGGGACTCATGACGGACAAGCAGGCGCGGGTCGCGCGCATGGGCGGCGAAGTGCTCTGCGAAGTCTGGTAACCAAGGAGATCAGAACGTGTCACGAGTTGGCAGAAAACCGATTCCCATCGCCGCGGGCGTGAAGGTGGCGCAGAGCGGACAGACGATCACGGTGGCGGGACCCAGGGGACAGCTGGCGGCGGATGTCCATCCGGATATCAGCGTGGAGATCAAGGACAACACGATCCGCCTGGCGCGGCCGACGGATCAGAAGCACCACCGGGCACTGCACGGCCTCTGGCGCGCGCTCCTGGCCAACATGGTCCGCGGGGTGACCGAAGGGTACTCCCGCAAGCTCGAGCTCGTCGGCGTCGGGTACCGTGCCGAGCTCAAGGGGAAGAGGCTCCAGCTGCTGCTGGGGTACTCCCACCCGATCCTGTTCGCGCCGCCGGAAGGGATCAAGATCGAAACGCCGACGCAGAACAACATCACCATCAGCGGCATCGACCGGGCGCTGGTGGGTCAGGTGGCCGCGAAGATCCGGTCCTTCCGTCCGCCGGAACCGTACAAGGGGAAGGGCGTGAAGTACGAGGGCGAGTTCATCCGCAGGAAGGCGGGCAAGGCGGCAGCGGCCAGCGGGGCAAAGGCATAACGTCATCGACCGGAAACTGACCCAATGATTACGAAGAAGAAAACCGAACACCGCCGGCGCCTGAAGGCGCACATCCGGCTGAGGATCACGGGCACCCCCGAGCGTCCCCGGCTGACGATTTTCCGCAGCCTCCGGAACGTGTACGCGCAGATCATCGACGACACGACGGGCAGGACGATCGTTTCGGTGTCGAACCTTTCGAAAGAAGACCGGGAGCAGTTCAAGGACCTCAAGGGACAGGCGGCGAAGGCGAAGCTGGTCGGGAAGCTCGCGGCCCGGAAGGCCATCGAGCATAAGATCACGCAGGTCGTCTTCGACAGGAACGGGTACCTGTTCCACGGCGTGGTCAAGGCGATGGCGGACGGCGCGCGCGAGGGCGGCCTGAAATTCTGACGCGTTTGAGACCCGTCAGGAGCCTGCCGGCCCTGTCATTGCCGAGCGGCGCTGACAGCGCCGCGAGGTGGCGCCGCAGGCGCCACGAGCGGACATTGTCGGGTCGTCTAACGGCAGGACAGCGGCCTTTGGAGCCGTGAATAGAGGTTCGAGTCCTCTCCCGACAGCAGGACGAGAGCAACGGCAGCAACGACGAACAAGAGGATGACACGTGGCACGTATCAAAGCGAGTGAACTGGAGCTGAAAGACCGGCTCGTCCACATCAACCGTGTTGCGAAGGTGGTGAAGGGAGGGCGCCGGTTCAGCTTCAATGCCATTGTCGTCGTCGGCGACGGCAGGGGTCATGTGGGGATCGGCCTCGGCAAGGCCAACGAAGTGGCGGACGCGATCTCCAAGGGGGTCGACGACGCGAAGAAGAACGTCGTGCGGGTGCCGATCGTGAACGGCACCATTCCCCACCCGGTGATCGGGAAGTTCGGGGCGGGGCGCGTGCTCCTGAAGCCGGCGTCCCCCGGAACGGGGCTGATCGCCGGCGGCGGCGTGCGTGCGGTCCTGGAGTCGGCGGGCGTGAAGGACGTGCTCACCAAGTCGATGGGCTCGTCCAACCCGCACAACGCGGTCAAGGCCACGATGGCGGCCCTCCTGAGCCTGGTGGACGCCCGGAGCGTGGCGTCGCGCCGCGGGATTGAGCTCTCCGAGCTGTTCGGGGTGCCGGCCGCCCCGGCATCGAATTGACGGGGGGAGACACGATGGCAAAGAAACTGAAGATCACGCAGACCAGGAGCATCATCGACCAGATCGAGCCGCAGAAGCGGACCATCCGCGCCCTGGGCCTCGGCAGGCCGAACTACTCGGTGGTCAAGACCGACACGCCGCAGATCCGCGGGATGATCCGCAAAGTCATCCACCTGGTCCGCGTCGAGGAAGTGTGACAGGGGCCTGCCCCTGTCTGTGACAGGGAAAGGCCCTGTCATTGCGAGCGCTTTTTGCGAAGCAATCCAGACCAAGAATACCCAGGCACATCATGGCCAAAGACATACTCAGCACTTTGAAGCCCCCCGCGGGCTCCCGCAAGAACAGGAAGCGGATCGGACGCGGACAGGGGTCCGGGCACGGCGGGACGGCGACGCGCGGGCATAAGGGGGCGGGCTCCCGTTCCGGCACGCGACACCGGGCGTGGTTCGAGGGGGGACAGATGCCGCTTGCCCGCCGCGTCCCGAAGCGGGGATTCCACAGTCCGTTCCGGGTGACGTACCAGATCGTGAACGTCCAGACGCTCCAGAAGCTCGCGGCGGACGGGAGGGTTGCGGGGGGAGTCGTGACGCCGGAGCTGCTGGTAAAGCTCGGTGTGGTGAAAGGGTCCTCGGCGCCGGTGAAGGTGCTCGGGACCGGCGAGCTCTCGGCGAAGCTGGAGATCGCCGCGCACGCGTTCAGCAAGTCCGCCGTTCAGAAGATCGAATCTGCCGGCGGCAAGGCTCAAACGATAAGCTCTCCTCCGAAGACGAATGGCTAATCTTGCCGAAAGCATACGCAATGTCCTGAAGATCCAGGAGCTTCGCACGCGGCTGCTGTTTACCGCGGCGCTGCTGATCGTGGTCAGGCTCGGTGCCCACGTCACCCTCCCGGGCGTCGACGCGCCGCTCCTGGCGCGCGCGGAAGCCAGCCAGGCGTCCAACACGCTGTTCGGGCTGTACGACCTGTTCGTCGGCGGCGCGTTCAAGAACGCCGCCATCTTCGCGCTCGGGATCATGCCGTACATCAGCTCGTCCATCATCCTGCAGCTGCTGGGCGCCGTCGTGCCGTACTTCCAGAAGCTGTCCAAGGAAGGGGAGGAAGGCAGGAAGAAGCTCAACCAGCTCACGCGGTACGGCACCGTGGTGGTGGCGGCCCTCCAGGCATGGGGGGTGAGCGTGCGCCTGACGAGCCTGACGCTGGAGGGACAGCCGATCGTGCCGTTCGAGATCCAGGGCATTGCCTTCACCCTCAGCACGGTCCTCTTCCTGACGACGGGGACGATGTTCATGATGTGGCTCGGGGAGCAGATCACGGAGCGGGGCATCGGCAACGGGATTTCGCTCATCATATTCATCGGGATTATCGCCCGGTTCCCCCACTCGATCGTGGACCAGTTCCGCGTCGGGTCGAACCTGATCATCGACATCGTGATCGTGGGCGTGATGGTCGCGATCATCGGCGGGGTGGTCCTGGTCACCCAGGGCACGCGCCGCATCCCGGTCCAGTACGCCAAGCGGGTCGTGGGACGGAAGGTGTACGGCGGCGTCACCCAGTACATCCCGCTGCGCGTCAACACGGCGGGCGTCATGCCCATCATCTTCGCGCAATCGATCATGTTCATCCCGAGCACGATCCTGACGTTCTTCCCGGAGAGCGAGTTCATGCAGACGCTCTCGGGGTATTTTCAGTACACGTCGTTCACGTACTCGTTCCTGTACGCGGTGATGATCGTGTTCTTCACCTACTTCTATACGGCGATTGCGTTCAACCCGAAGGACGTGTCGGAGAACATGCAGAAGCAGGGCGGGTTCATCCCGGGGATCCGCCCGGGCAAGCACACGTCGGATTTCATCGACAACATCCTGACCAGGATCACGCTTCCCGGATCGATCTTCCTGGCGATCATCGCGATCCTGCCCGCGTTCGTGACCCGGTTCGGCGTGGCGCAGACGTTCGCGCAGTTTTTCGGGGGCACCAGCCTGCTGATTATGGTCGGCGTGGCGCTCGACACGCTGCAGCAGGTGGAGTCGCACCTTCTCATGCGGCACTACGACGGGTTCATGAAGTCGGGCAAGATGAAGGGACGTCTGCGGTAGCGGCGACGGCCATGGGAGGCGTGCCCCTCAAATCCCCGCGCGAGATCGCCCTGATGAAGGAGAGCTGCCGGATCGTCGCGGAGGTGCTGGCCCTGGTGGGAGGGCGTATTGCGGCGGGGGTCCGCACGCGGGACCTTGATGCGCTGGCGGAAGAGTACATACGCTCCCGCGGCGGCGAGCCGGCGTTCAAGGGGTACGGGCACGACAGGCGCAACCTGTTTCCCGGCACGCTCTGCGTCTCGATCGACGACCAGGTCGTGCACGGCATCCCCGACGGGGAGCAGATCAGAGAAGGGCAGGTCGTCTCGATCGACGTGGGCGTGAAGAAGAACGGTTTTTTCGGCGACGGGGCGAAGACGTTCCCCGTCGGCAGGGTGTCGGAGGAGAAGCTCCGCCTGCTGCGCGTGACGGAGGAGTCGCTGATGCTGGGGATCGCCCAGGCGCGGGCGGGAAACCACCTGCACGACGTGTCGGCGGCGGTCCAGCAGCACGTGGAGGCGGCGGGGTTTGCCGTGGTGCGCGACCTGGTGGGACACGGCATCGGCCGCCACCTGCACGAGGACCCGGCGATCCCGAACTACGGCGAGCCGGGCACGGGGGTGGTGTTGAAGGAAGGAATGGCTCTGGCGATCGAGCCGATGGTGAACGCCGGCACGCACCGGGTCAGGGTGGAGGAGGACGGGTGGACGGTCCGCACCGCGGACGGGAAGCCCTCGGCGCATTTTGAACACACAATCGTCGTCACAACGGGAGAAGCGGAAATCCTCACCCGGTAGCTCCGGGTCAGTCGCCTATGGCAAAACAGGGCCCCATCAAAGTCGACGGCGTCATCACCGAGACGCTCCCCAATGCAATGTTCAAGGTGAGCCTCGAAAACGGTCACAACGTGCTGGCGCACATATCGGGGAAGATGAGGATGAATTTCATCAAGATACTGGTGGGCGACAAGGTGACCGTCGAGCTCTCCCCCTATGATCTGACCAAGGGTCGGATCACATACAGGTACAAATAGGACGCGTGGCATATGAAAGTCCGGTCGTCGGTCAAGAGAATCTGCAACAACTGCAAGATCATCAGGCGGAAGGGCGTGGTTCGCGTGATCTGCAAGAATCCGAAACACAAACAGCGTCAGGGTTAAGGAGGAGGATACCGCGTGGCTCGTATCGCCGGCATTGACCTGCCGAAAAAGAAACGCTCCGAAATCGGCCTCACGTACATCTACGGCATCGGCCGCACCTCGTCGCGCGCGATCCTGGCGAAGGCCGGCGTTGATGTCAACAAGAAAATCGGCGACCTGAACGACGACGAGGTCGCGAAGATCCGCGGGATCATCACGTCGGACTACAGGGTGGAGGGTGCCCTCCGCAGCGAGACGCAGCTGAACATCAAGCGCCTCATGGACATCGGTTGCTACCGCGGCATCCGCCACCGGAAGGGGCTCCCGGTGCGGGGACAGCGGACCCGGACCAATTCCCGCACGCGCAAGGGGCGCCGGAAGACCGTCGCCGGCAAGAAGAAAGTCGCGGCAAAGACGTAAGAGATTGCTTCGCAGAAAGCGCTCGCAATGACGTGTCATTGCGAGGAGCGCTCTCTGCGACGAAGCAATCCAACACAAGCACAGGGAGGATCGAGTGGCCAAAACCGCTCCGGCAGCCGGTGGGGCTGCAGAACAGGTCAAGAAAAAGAAGAAGATCCAGGTCGACGTCAGCGGCAAGGCGTTCGTCAAGGCGACGTTCAACAATGTCATCGTGACGATCACCGACGTTTACGGCAACACCATCAGCTGGTCGTCCGCCGGGAAGAACGGGTTCAAGGGGTCGCGCAAAAACACCCCCTTCGCGGCGCAGGTCTCGGCCGAGGCAGCCGCCAAGGCCGCCTACGACCTGGGGCTCCGGAAGGTGGAAGTGTTCGTGAAAGGACCCGGTTCGGGGCGCGAGGCGGCGATCCGGGCGCTGCAGGTGACGGGGCTCGAGATCTCGAGCATCCGCGATGTGACGCCGATCCCGCACAACGGCTGCCGGCCGCCGAAGCGGCGCAGGGTGTAGGGGCACGGGCAAACGAAGACTGAACTGAGCAGGAAGACCACCTATGGCACGATACACCGATCCGAGCTGCAGGCTCTGCAGGCGTGAGAAGCAGAAGCTGTTCTTGAAGGGGACAAAGTGCTTCACCGAGAAGTGTCCGGTGGAGCGGCGCGCGTTCCCGCCGGGACAGCACGGGCAGAGCCGCCGGACCAAGATCTCCGAATACGGCGTCCAGCTCCGCGAGAAGCAGAAGATCCGCCGCATGTACGGGCTGCAGGAGACGCAGTTCCGGAACACCTTCGAGCGCGCCCTGAAGCAGACCGGGCGCACGGGGGAAACGCTCGTCAAGCTGCTGGAACGGCGCCTGGACAACGTGGTGTACCGCCTCGGCCTCGCCCCCTCCCGAAAGGCCGCGCGGCAGCTCGTCAATCACGGGCATTTCATGGTAAACAGCCGCGCCGTGGACGTGCCGTCGTACCTGCTGAAGGCGGGCGACTCGATCCAGGTGCGCGAGAAGAGCAAGAAACTGGAGATCCTGCACGCGTCCATGAAGAGGATGAAGGATACGGCCATGCTTCCCTGGCTCAGCCTCGACAAGGCGGCCATGGTGGGAACGTTCCTGAACGTGCCGGAGCGGGCGGATATCCCGCTGAACGCCGACGAGCAGCTGATCGTCGAACTCTATTCAAAGTAGAATGGAAGGTGGGAACGCCATGACAACAGGAACCATCCAGATGCCCGAGAAGATCCAGCTCGACGAGTCGACGTACTCGCCGACGTTCGGACGGTTCATCGTCCAGCCGCTGGAGAAGGGCTTCGGGGTCACCATCGGGAACGCCATGCGGCGCGTGCTGCTGTCGTCGCTCCCGGGGTTTGCCATCACCGCGTTCAAGGTCGACGGCGTCCAGCACGAGTTCTCCACCATCCCCGGCGTCGTCGAAGACGTCCCGGACATGGTGCTGAACCTGAAGCAGGTGCGGATGAAGCTGGTCAACAAGAAAATCAACCGCATCGTCGTGCCGCTGAAGGGACCCGCGGATTTCACGGCGGGAGAGATCCAGAAGGCCGCACCGGACGTGGAAATCCTGAACCCGGCCCTCCACATCGCGACGCTCAACGCGGAGGCGAACTTCGAGCTGGATCTCCGCATCGGCCGCGGCATCGGCTACGTGGTGGCGGAGGAGAACAAGGCGCCGGACCAGACGCTGGGCGTCATCCCGATCGACTCCGTGTTCACGCCGATCGT
>Ga0335071_10003237_pt1 | contig 17251 bp, 16 predicted proteins | sample Lox_Sample_15_FD_206724 | JGI IMG/M metagenome (GOLD analysis project Ga0335071, IMG submission 206724) | Soil microbial communities from Loxahatchee National Wildlife Refuge, Florida, United States - Lox_Sample_1.5 | ecosystem: Environmental > Terrestrial > Soil > Wetlands | place: USA... | reverse complement strand
TCCGATCTCCATGTCAGCGCCGACGGAGCGAGCCTTCTGGCACTCTCCGACCACAGCTTCTGGTTCACGGCGAAACTGCGTTATGACCGCGGCGAGCTCGCGGCCGTCAGCGACGGGCAACTCGGGCCCTTGATCGACCGGACCGGCGCGCGCCTCACGGGCCGGCGCTCCGATTCCGAGGGCATGGCCGTGCGTCCGGACGGCGCGATCTACATTTCATTCGAACGCGAGCATCGCATCTGGCTCTATCCGCCGGCCGCCCCGCCGTTCTCGGCTCCACCGCGCCCGGTGCCCACGCCGGCGCGTCTGGTCACCGCACCGGAGAACGGCGGCATCGAGGCGCTTGCGTGGCTGTCGGGCGGGAGCTTGCTGGCGCTGGTCGAAGCGCTGTACGACGGCCCTGAGAATGTCGGCTGGGTCGGTGATGACGCCGGCGCCACGTGGCAGGAACTGCACTATCGGACGGCCGGGCGCGACTACGCGCCGACCGCCCTGGCCGAACTGCCGCCCGACGTTCCAGGGGCGGGGGACGTGCTGGTGCTGGAACGGAAATTCACGATCTTCTCCGGCCGGGCGGCGCGGATCACGCGGCTCGCGCGCGAGACCATCCGCCCGGGTGCGCATTTGCAAGGCGAGGAAATCGCCCATCTGCAGTCACCGCTGACGCTCGACAATTTCGAGGGCATCTCGGCCGTTCGTGCGCCGGATGGAACGGTGCGCCTCTATATCATCTCGGACGACAACTACACGTTCCTCCAGCGCACGCTCTTGTTCATGTTCGAGATGAAATAAAAAAGCCCGCCGGTCGGGCGGGCTTTTTCGAGCGTTTGCTGCGATCAGGCCGCGGCGGCGCGCTTCTCGATCGTCTTCTGGATGCGGCGCTTGATCCGCCGGGTATCGATGTCGAGCCTGGCGTCGGGGGTCCGCAGCAGCCAGGCATCGAGGCCGCCCGCGTGCTCGATCGTCTTGATGCCCCGCGCCGACAGCCGCAGCCGGACTCCGCGGCCGAGCGCGTCCGAGGTGAGCGAGGTCACCTGGAGATTGGGCATGAAGCGGCGCTTGGTCTTGTTGTTGGCGTGGCTCACGTTGTGGCCGACCAGGACACCTTTGCCGGTCACGATGCAGCGGCGGGACATGGCAGTCGATCCTTGAAAGAGCAATCCGTTGAAACGGCGGGATTTTGGGCGCGGCGTCGACCGCGGAAGGCGGGGTTTTACGGGCTTAACTTTTCCCCGTCAAGTGTGCGTGCGCCGGGCCGCGGAGCGGGAATCCGCTGGCGCCGGAGGTCGGGAGGGGTTAAATTCCATAAAGGTTACCGGACGTTAACCATAACCTCCGGCGAAACCTCAACGGGTAGAAGGACTCGGACCCATGTCATCCATCAGCGTGACCCCGACCGTGTCGCCGCCGACGCATACCGTCCACCCGACGGGCGGCGTGGCGCAGCACTTAAACTACAACCAGACCCCGCATACCGGCGCGGCAGTGCACACCGGCACGACCCACTCGAATGCGTCCTCGCTCGGCTCGCTGCCGCAGAGCCAGCATATCGGCCAGAACGTCAACACGACGGCCTGACGAGGGGCGCTTGGCGAGCGCGGGCCAGGTCACCGCTGCGGCTGCCGCCGTTGCGGCGGCCTCAGCTTATATCGGCCTGTTCAGGCTCCTGCCGGCCGACCGGCCGAGGGTCTACCAGTCGGTCGTCCCGGCGGTGCCCCTTCCGCCGAAGGCACCCGGCCCTGATTTCCAGCTGCCGCCGAATTTCGGCGGCGGCACGTTGATCGACACTTTGGCGTGACCCCGGGGCCTAGCTCCGGGGGCTGACCCCGGCGGCCTGAGAGCCCTCAGTCGCGAGCGCGCACCCGGTCCAGGATCGCGCGTGCCGCGGCGGTCGGCGTCAGCGCGCCGTCCGCGACCTTCTGCTCGAGTTCCGCAAGCTCGCGCGCCACGGCGGGTTGCGCCCGCAGCTCGGCAAGCAAGCCCTCCTCGATCTCGCGCCACATCCAGGCGCGGGCCTGGCGGGTGCGCTTGTCGGCCAGGCGCTGCGGCCCGAGGGCTGTACGAAATCGCTCGATCTCCTGCCACACGCGGTCGAGCCCGCGTCCTTCGAGCGCCGATACCTCGAGCACGGGCGGGGTCCAGCCCGCGGTCGACGGGCGAAGCATGTGCACCGCGGCCCGGTATTCGGCCGCGGCTCGCGAGGCCGCCGGCTTGAGGTCGCCGTCGGCCTTGTTGACCAGCAGCAGGTCCGCGAGCTCGACGATGCCTTTCTTAAGCCCCTGCAGCTCGTCGCCGCCACCCGGTGCCAGAAGCAGCACGAACATGTCGACGAGATCGGCGACCGCGGTCTCCGACTGGCCGACCCCGACCGTCTCGACGATCACGACATCGAAGCCGGCCGCCTCGCAGGCCAGGCCCGCCTCGCGGGTGCGCCGGGCCACGCCGCCGAGCGTGCCACCCGCGGGCGAGGGCCGGATGAAGGCGTCCTCGTGGCGCGCCAGCTCCTGCATCCGGGTCTTGTCGCCCAGGATCGAGCCGCCCGAGAGCGGGGACGACGGATCGACCGCCAGCACCGCCGGCCTGCGACCCTGGCCGATGAGATAGAGACCGAATGCCTCGATGAAGGTCGACTTGCCGACGCCAGGTGCTCCGGAGATGCCGATGCGGATCGCAGAACCCGAGGCCGGCAGCAGCCGCGCGAGCAGGGTTTCGGCGCCGGTGCGGTCGTCGGCCCGTGTCGATTCGATCAAGGTGATGGCGCGCGCGAGCGCCCGCCGGTCGCGCGCCATCACGGCGTCAGCGAGCTGACTGAGATCGTCCGAGGATTTCGAGGATTCTGCCAAGGCAGCGTCATTGCGAGGAGCGCAGCGACGAAGCAATCCAGACCAGCCCCTGGATTGCTTCGCTTCGCTCGCAATGACGAGAACGTATCACGCCAGTCCGTGGCGGCCCATGTCGAGATATTTGTCGCGCCGGCGGGCGCGCAGCACCCCGCCGTCCTGCCCGGACAGCTCGCGCAGATTGCGCGCGACAGCCTCGCCGACCGCCTGGATGGTCCGCGCGCGGTCGCGATGGGCGCCGCCCAGCGGCTCCGGCACGATGCCGTCGATGACGCCGAGCTTGAGCAGGTCCTGCGCGGTCAGGCGCAGCGCTTCCGCGGCGTCCTTCGCCTGCTCGGCGCTGCGCCACAGGATCGAGGCGCATCCCTCCGGAGAGATCACGGAATAGACCGCGTGCTCCAGCATCAGGACGCGGTTGGCGGCCCCGATCGCCACGGCACCGCCCGAGCCGCCTTCGCCGATGACGACGGCGACGAACGGCGTGCGGATGGCCATGCATGTCTCGAGGCAGCGCGCGATCGCCTCGGCCTGGCCGCGGGCCTCGGCGTCGATGCCGGGATAGGCGCCGGGGGTGTCGATGAAGGCGACCACCGGCAGCTTGAAGCGGTCGGCGAGCTTCATCAGGCGCTGCGCCTTGCGGTAGCCCTCGGGCCGCGCCATGCCGAAATTCCGCTTCACCCGCTCTTCGGTGTCGCTGCCCTTTTCGTTGCCGAGCACGATGCAGGAATAGCCGGCCAGGCGCCCGATTCCCCCGATCATCGCCGCATCCTCGCCGAACAGGCGATCGCCGGCGAGCGGCGTGAACTCCTCAACCAGCGCGTTCACATAGTCGAGGCAGTGCGGCCGTTCCGGGTGGCGCGCCACCTGGACCTTCTGCCAGGACGACAGCCGGCTGTAGGCGGACCGCAGCTGCTTGTCGACCTTCGACTGGAGCTTGCCGACCTCCTCGGCGATGTTGAGGCCGGCATCGCTGGTGAGGCGGCGCAGCTCTTCGATCTTGCCTTCGAGCTCGGCGATCGGCTTCTCGAAGTCCAGATAGTAAGGCATCAAATCTCCGGTCAAGGTGCCGCGCCTCTCGCTCTATTCGTGGGCCAGGATCCAGTCATAGGCCGGCAAGGTCAGGAACTCGGGGAAGTGCTTGGCCTCGATCATATCGCGGAACAGCTTTGCCGCCTCCTTGTAGCGGCCTTTGCCGAACCGCGCAGCCCCCACCATCTTCTTGGTCTTGTCCAGCTCCTCGCCGATGATCTTGCGGCAGAGCGGCAGGTCGATCGCCTGCCCGTCGCCCGAGAGCTTCGCCTTGTGGCGGATCTGCTGCCAGACCTGAGCGCGGCTGATCTCGGCGGTGGCCGCGTCCTCCATGAGGTTGTAGAGCGGCACGCAGCCCAGGCCGCGCAGCCAGGCTTCGATATAGCCGATGCCGACATTGATGTTCTGGCGCAGTCCGGCCTCGGTGATCGTGCCGGTTGGCACCTGCAGCAGGTCGGCCGCGGTCACGTGCACGTCCTGGCGCTTGCGCGCGATCTGGTTCGCTTCGGGCATCAGGCGGTCGAACACGTCCTTGGCGATCGGCACGAGGCCCGGATGGGCGACCCAGGTGCCGTCATGGCCGTCGCCCGCCTCGCGTTCCTTGTCGGCCCGCACCTTGCCGAGGGCCGCCTCGTTCGCCACCGGGTCGTCCTTGATCGGGATCTGGGCTGCCATGCCGCCCATCGCATGCACGTTGCGGCGATGGCAGGTCTTGATCAGGTGCAGGCTGTAGGAGCGCAGGAAGTGCGAGGTCATCGTCACTTGGCCGCGGTCGGGCAACACGCAGTTCGGGTCCTCGGCGAACTTCTTGATGAAGCTGTAGATGTAGTCCCAGCGGCCGCAGTTGAGGCCGGCCGAGTGCTCGCGCAGCTCGTAGAGGATCTCGTCCATCTCGAAGGCGGCGAGGATGGTCTCGATGAGCACGGTCGCCTTGATCGAGCCGCGCGGAACGCCGAGCTTCGACTGGGCCTCGACGAAGATGTCGTTCCATAGCCGCGCCTCGAGATGGCTCTCCATCTTCGGCAGATAGAAATAGGGGCCGCTGCCGCGGGCGAGCAGCTCCTTGGCGTTGTGGAAGAAGTAGAGGCCGAAGTCGAAGATCGAGCCCGACATCGGCTTGCCGTCGACGAGTACGTGGGCCTCGGGCAGATGCCAGCCGCGCGGCCGGGCGATGATCACAGCGGTCTTGTCGTTGAGCTTGTAGTGCTTGCCGGAAGAGGGGTCCTCGAAGGTGATCGTGCGGCGGATCGCGTCGCGCAGATTCATCTGGCCTTCGATCAAATTTTCCCAGGTCGGGGTGTTGGCGTCCTCGAAATCGGGCATGTACACGGACGCGCCGCAGTTGAGCGCGTTGATGACCATCTTGCGGTCCGTGGGGCCGGTGATCTCGACGCGGCGGTCGAGCAGGTCCTTGGGCAGCGGCGCCACCGTCCAGTCGCCGTCGCGGACCTTCGCCGTCTCCGGCAGGAAGTCGGGCTTCTCCCCGCGGTCGAGCCGCTTCTGGCGTTCGGCCCGGTTGCCCAGCAGCTCGTGGCGACGGGCGCCGAATTTGCGCTCCAGCCCGACCACGAACTCGATCGCCTCGCGGGTCAGAATCTCGCCGAAGCCTTGCTTCATCGCCGCCTTGATCTTCACACCCGCCGGCAGATCGAGACCTTGGGCGACCGCAGGGGCTTTGGGCTTGGCGACCCGGCGCGGCGTGCGCCGGACGGCCTCGGACAAGCGCTTGCCAGTCTTGCTCTTTTTGGCGCGTTTCGCCGACCTTGCCGGCGCGCGGCGCGCGGCCTTGCGCGCGCCCTTGCGAGTGGATTTCTTGCGGGCGGCCATCTTTCGCATCCTTTTTTGCGGAACTGTCCGCGGAGGTAGGGAGGTTTAGACCGGAGCGCAAGTCCGGCGCAAGTTGGCCGGTCGTCTAGCCCTTGCGCAATTTCGCCGTCCCCCCTGCCTTGGCGAGCGGATGGTTCTCCTGCACGAGGCGCTGCAGGCGGTCGCCGGCCACGTGCGTGTAGATCTGGGTGGTCGCGATATCCGCGTGGCCCAGCATCTGCTGGACGCTGCGCAGGTCTGCCCCGTGGTCGACCAGGTGGCTCGCGAATGCGTGCCGCAGGACGTGCGGCGACAGCCGCCGCGGGTTGAGGCCGGCGCGCGGCGCCAGGGCCTTGAGCAGCTGGGCGATGCGCGAGGGCGTGATATGACCGCTGGCGCCGCGCGACGGAAACATGAAGCGCGAGCTCCGGCCTTCGGGCAGCGCGTGCTGCCGCATCGTCCGCCACGCCTCGAGGGCGGCGCGCGCCGGAGCACTCAGAGGGACCAGCCGCTCCTTCTCTCCCTTGCCGCGCACGGTGAGCACGCGGCCGTCGCGCGCCAACGCCGAAAGCGGCAGGGACGCCAGCTCGGAGACGCGCAGTCCCGCTGCGTAAAGGACCTCGAGCAGGGCCACCAGGCGCACGCGCTCGAGTTCCGGAAGTTCGCCGGCGGCCTCGATCAGCCGCCGCACCTCGTCCTCCGACAGGATCTTGGGCAGCGGCCGGCCCAGGCGCGGCCCGTCGATCGAGGCAAGCGGATCGTCCTCGCGCACGCCTTCGACGACGAGGAACCGGTGGAACTGCCGGAGCGAGGAGAGATGGCGCGCCGTGCTGCGGGCGCTCATTCCGCGCTGCGCCAGGTGCTTGAGATAGGCGCGAACGTCCTCGCTGGCCGCCTGGGCGAGGGTGCCGCCCCGCTTGCCCAGGAATTCGGCGAAGGCTTCCAGGTCGCGCCGATAGGCGCGCAAGGTGTGCGGCGAGGCGTTGCGCTCGGCCGCGAGCATCTCGAGGAAAAGATCGAGATGGGCGGCCGCGGCGCCCCCGCGCGCCACTTAAAGCCCTCCGAGGATCGCCGCCTCGAGCGCCAAGGCGCGGGCATCGGTGTCGAGACTCGCCGCCCGCAGCGCGTCGAGGACGAGCGACGTCGTCTGGGGGGCCGCGCCCGAGGGACCCGAGGGGCCGAGAACGGCAAGGCTGAACAAGGCCGTTTCGCCGATTCGCCCGGCGTCGAACGCGGCGCCGAGGCCCAGCCACAGGCCCATATCGGGCATCTGCACGGCGTCGCGCCTGGGCTTGGCGGAGAGCAGCGGTCCCAGCAAAACCGGATCGGGCTGATCGCCCGTCGACGTCAAAAGGGTCACCAGGAGTGCCGTGCGCGCCGGGAGGCTGCCCGCATCGAGGCTCTGCTGGGCCTTCTGCCACGCGGCGAAGCGCGCCGGGAGCGGCGACACGTTCGCCTTGCGCTCGTTGGGATCGGCGAGCCAGACCAGCGGCGACAGCAGGGCTTCTGCGGTCGCGGCAAGCTCGTTGCCGGACGCAGCCTCGGTCCGTACCTCCGCGTACCAGCGCTGCGCCTCCTCGGCCTTGCCGGTGAACAGCAGTGCCCGCGTCGCATCCGGGGCGACGAACATGAGATCCGGGCCCGGCTGCAGCTCCAGCAGGAGCGGCAGATCGACACGGACCGTGGTCGGATAGACGCCGCGCTCGCGCGCAAGCCGCCAGGTCTTCTGCAGGAGCTCCGCGCGCTGCGTTCCAACCGGCATCTCCTTGGCCGCGCGATAGAGCAGGGCACGGCCGCGCGGGCCGCGGTCGCTCTGCGCGGTCTCGAGAGCGGCCTTGACCTGGTCTGCGGTGACATTGAGCGAATCGTAGATCTGCGCGAGCCCCGGGGTGGGCAACGATCCGTAAGCTTCCGCCCGCTCGGCCGCTGCCAGGCGCAGCTCGGCCGGCGCATTGGGACTGGTCGCGATCATCCGCAGGATGAGCGGGTCATTGGTCGTGGCGAGTGCCGCGGGGAGGGGGAGATTGGCGGCCCGCATCATCGCAAGATGCAGGGGCGTGGGTTCGGGCAGCTTGTCGACCTTGGCGCGCGCATCACCGGACAGCTTGGCGAACAGACGGTCGAAGGCGTCGTCCTCGGGCGCCTTCTGCTCCTGCAGGATGGTCAGGCCGAGCTGCGCGCGGTCCTGCTCGTTCGCGAGTAATTGGCAGAAGATAAGGGCCTTCTGCCAATAGGGACCGCCGAAGCGCCCGATCTGGGTGCGCACCGCCGTGCAGGCGGCGTTGTTGTCGTAGGCGGCGAATGCCGCATCGAGCTGGAGACGCGCCAGCGATTCGTCCCAGTCGCGCGAGGGCACCAGCTGCGCCAGAGCGGCGGCGTCCTCGATGTCGCCCATGTCGAACAGCTTGGCGGCGCGCACGCCGACGAAACTGCGGCCCGCAACCGTGCCTTGGCCCGCTGGCGGTGCCGCTGCGACGATCAGGAGGCGACGAGCCAAATCGCGCGCCGGACGCGATACCGTGTCCGCCGGCACGTCGGCAATCACCTGTTCGATCAAGGCGCGCGCTGAATCCTTCCAGGGCGCGGCCGGCAGGCCGAGCTTCGCGGGATCGGCAAGCCCGACGGTTTCCGTGTCGACCGGCGGCGGTTTCGTCACCTCGATCGCCGATTTCGCACCCTCGCTCGGCCCAAGGGGTGCCGCAGGCAGGGAGGTGGCGGGCGGCGGAATTTCCGGCGCCGTCACCGACGGGGGCGTCTGCGGGCTGGGGGCGGCGGGCGCCGGCGTCAGGCGCACCGGCGGGCCGACTTGAGCGACACGAGCGCCCCCCGACTCGGCATATGCCGGGGCGACGGCCAGGGCCAGCAAAAGCCCGGCGGCCAAGCCCGAGCGGCGCGCCCCGCGCGCGGCTGCGCTCATCCGGCGGACCGCGCCTCAGCGCGTAAAGCGATCATTTGGAATCACTTTTTCGATTCGGGCGCTCGGCGCGGGGATGTCCCGCACGGCCAGCATGACGAGGAAGCCGCCGATTGCGAGGATCAGCAGGCCAGCGACGATGAGAAGCGCACGCGAAAGAGCGGTCATATTGATTTTATTTGGTGATTGGCAGGACTGGCAGGGGCCCCGGTGCGCCTGAACAGGCAGAACGCTCATCCGCGGGCACGGTTTATTCCAAGTGACGGATTCTGTTACACTTCGAGTATGGCAACTCCGCGGCAGTCTATAGAGTCGCTGGGCGACGATCAATTCGCTCCCGCAGTGCGAAAGCGCGCAACCGATGCGCGTTCGCGGTTCGTGCTCGCCGCCAGCTTCGCGTGAGCCATGACCGTTCCGTTTCCGCCGCCATCGCCGCTTGGGGCGAATGAGGTCGGCCCGGCCGGCACGCCCGTGCCGTGGCAGCCGGACCGGCCGATCGTGCTCGTGGGCCTGATGGGGGCCGGCAAGAGCTCGATCGGACGCCGTCTGGCGCAGCGCCTGGACCTGCCGTTCGTCGATGCCGACAAGGAGATCGAACTCGCCGCGGGCTGCACCATCGAGGAGATCTTCGAGCGGTTCGGGGAGGCGGCGTTCCGCGACGGCGAGCGCCGCGTGATCTTGCGCCTGCTCGATCAGCCGCCCCACGTGCTGGCGACGGGTGGCGGGGCGTTCATGGACCCGGTGGTCCGCGCGCGCGTGCGCGAGGTTGGAATCTCGCTCTGGCTCCACGCCGACATCGAGCTGCTCCTGAAGCGGGTCAGCCGCCGCACCAATCGCCCGTTGCTCAAGGCCGGCGACCCGCGCGCCGTGCTGGAGCGCCTGATCGGCCAGCGGTATCCGGTTTATGCCGAAGCCGACATCCGGATCGACAGCGCCGATGCACCGCCCGAGCTGACGGTGCAGAAGGCGGTCGACGAGCTGCAGCGCTATGCGGCCGCGCGCGTCAGGAGCATGGCACCATGACCGGGGCTTCCCCTTCGACGGCCTGCGAGATCGTGCGGGTCGATCTGGGCGAGCGCGCCTACGACGTGGTCGTGGGCCCGCAGCTGCTCGAGCGCGCCGGCCAGCTCGTTCGTCCGCTGCTGCGCCGGCCCCGTATCTTCGTGATCACGGATCAGACCGTGGCCGCTCTGCACGCGCCGCGGCTGAAGCGCGGGCTCGATGCCGCAGGCATCGCCTCGCCCACCATCGTGCTGCCGCCCGGAGAGGGTACCAAGGACCTCGCGCATCTGGGCAGGCTGCTCGACAGCATCCTCGACCACCGGCCCGAGCGCGGCGACATGCTCCTCGCCCTGGGCGGCGGGGTGATCGGCGACATCGTCGGCCTCGCGGCCAGTCTTGCGCTGCGCGGCATCGATTTCGTCCAGGTACCGACGACGCTTCTGGCCCAGGTCGACAGCTCGGTCGGCGGCAAGACGGGCATCAATACGCGCCACGGCAAGAATCTCGTGGGCGCCTTCTACCAGCCGCGGCTGGTGCTGGCGGACCTCGACACCCTGGCCACCCTGCCGCCGCGCGAGCTGCTCGCGGGCTACGCCGAGACGGTCAAATACGGCCTCATCGACGATGCGGACTTCTTCGCCTGGTGCGAAGCAAATGGGGCCGCCCTGGTCGGCGGCGACGTCGGCCGCCGCCTCCACGCCATCACCTATGCGGTGCGTTCGAAGGCGCGGACCGTGGCCGAGGACGAGCGGGAAAGCGGCAAGCGCGCGCTCCTGAACCTCGGGCACACGTTCGGCCACGCGATCGAGGCGGCGCTGGGCTATTCCGAGGCGTTGCTGCACGGCGAGGCGGTCGCGATCGGCATGGTGCTCGCCTTCGACCTCTCGGCCCGGCTCGGGCTTTGCCCGCCCGAGGATGCCGCGCGCGTGCGCCGCCACATAGCCGCGGTCGGCCTGCCGACGGCGCCCCCGGCGGCGCTGGCCTGCTCGGCCGCCGATCTCATCGGCCTGATGCAGCAGGACAAGAAGGTGCGCGACGGGAAGGTCACGTTCGTGTTGGCGCGCGGCATCGGCAAGGCCTTCGTCGAAACCGGCGGCGTCGCGACCGACATCGTCCAAGGTCTCTTGGACGGCGCGCTCGCGGCCTAAGCGGCGTTCGCATGGATTTCGACCTCCATCTGCCGGCCTGGGTCGCAGCGATCCTGATCCTGATCCTGCTGGTGGTGTCCGCCTTTTTTGCCATCGCCGAGACGGCACTCGTCAGCTCGTCGCGCCCGCGCCTGCATGCGCTCGCCCGCAAGGGCAACCCGCGCGCCGTGCGCGTGAACCGGATGCGCGAGCGGCAGGACCACGTGCTGTCCGCCATCCTTCTCGGCAACAATCTGGTGAACGTGTTCGCCTCGGCGATCGCCACCGGCCTGTTCATCGATCTGTTCGGCCCGACCGGGGTCGCCTATGCGGCAGTGGCCATGACCGTGCTGGTCGTCGTCTTTGCCGAGGTGCTGCCGAAGACATACGCGCTCAACCGCGCCGACCGCGTGGTGCTGTCGATCGTGCCGGCGCTGGAGAGCGCGGTGCGCATCCTGGGGCCGCTCAACCACGCCAACCGCTGGCTGGTGCGCGGCATCCTGCGGCTGGTGGGCGCGCAGCGCCCGCAGCGCAGCGCCGAGGCCGCGGTCGAGGAGCTGCGGGGCGCCATCGAGCTGCATTCCGCCCCCGATCCCGACGTGCGGCGCGAGCGTGCGATGCTGCGCTCGATCCTCGATCTCGCCGACGTCCAGGTCGGCGAGATCATGGTCCACCGGCGGGACATCTTCGCGATCGACGCCGACCGGCCGGCGACCGAGATCCTCGAGCAGGCGCTGCTCAGCCAGCACACCCGCGTGCCGCTGTGGCGCGGCCAGCCCGACAACATCGTCGGCGTGCTCCACGCGAAGGAGATGCTGCGGGCGCTGCGCGCGCATGGCGGCAACGCGGCGTCGATCAACGTGCTCGAGGTCGCGAGCCGCCCCTGGTTCATCCCGGAATCGACGAGCCTTCTCGACCAGCTCGAGGCGTTCCGCCGGCGCCGCGAGCATTTCGCGCTCGTGGTCGACGAGTACGGCGCCCTGCTCGGGATCGTGACGCTCGAGGACATCCTCGAGGAGATCGTCGGCGACATCGCCGAGCGTCATGAGTTCAAGATGCCCGGCGTGCGGCCGCAGCCCGACGGCACACTCGTGGTCGACGGCCACGTCACGATCCGCGATCTCAACCGCCAGTTCGACTGGCGCCTGCCCGACGAGGTGGCGGCGACGGTCGCGGGCCTTGTCCTGCATGAAGCCCGGCGCATCCCAGACGTGGGCCAGGTGTTCAATTTCTACGGCTTCCGGTTCGAGGTGCTGCGCCGCAAGCGCAACCAGATCGCGGCCTTGCGCATCACCCCGCCAGCAGCACAGCCGGCGACCGTGCCGGTGGCGACAGAAGCGTAAGCGCATTCTGGCACCGCACCCTTTTCGGCAAATCAGCCGTGGATGGGCTATACTATCGGCCAGCGCGTATAGTGCCTCCTGCGCGGAGGCCACTCCGCCGGCGAGTTCTACGCCGGCCGCCAAGGAGGTTACGCCATGTCACGCAAGATCGTTCCTGACGTGATCGGTAAGCAGAACCTCGTGATCGTGAGCGCCGACATGACGGTCCGCGAGGCCGCGAAGTTGATGCACACCCAGAATATCGGCGCCGTCATGGTCGGTGAGGCACAGTCACTCACGGGGATCTTCACCGAACGCGACCTGGCCTTCAAAGTCGTCGCGGCGGGCCGCGATCCCGACAAGGTCAAACTGGCCGAGGTCATGACGTGGAATCCCGACACGCTGCGCCCGGAGGATTCACCGCACGACGCGCTCCAGCGGATGAGCCAGGGGCGCTATCGGCACCTGCCGGTGGTGGACCACGGCCGCGTCGTCGGCATGGTGTCGGTCCGCGACATCTACGGCGCCATGCTGCACCACCTCGAAGACGAGCTGCACGACCGCGAGGCCTTCATCCAGGGCAGCGCCGGGTACGGGCTGAACTGACGCAGTAGGCGGCTCTCGGTCTGTCGCGCTACAGTCGGGGGATCGAACCCCGAGCGATGGACCACTGCCTATGCCGCTTTCACCGCCCGCCGACCGCGAGCCGCTTCACCGCCGTCTGATCGAGTGCCGCGGCTATCGCCGCAAGGACGGGCTGTGGGACGTCGAAGGCCACCTCGTCGACACCAAGACCTACAGCTTCAAAAATCAGGACCGCGGCGAGATCCACGCCGGCGAGCCGCTGCATGAGATGTGGATCCGCCTGACATTCGACGACGACCTGGTCGTGCACGACGTCGAGGCGGTGACAGACCACGGGCCGTATCGTGTGTGCCCGGACGCTACCCAACGTTTCGGCGAGCTCAAGGGCCTGCGCATCGCCCACGGCTGGACCAAGGCGGTGAAGGAGCGTCTGGGCGGTGCCAAGGGCTGCACGCATCTGGTGGAGATGCTGGGTCCCGTGGCGACCGTGGCGTACCAGACGCTTGTGGCGCTGCGCATGAAGCGGCTCGACGCGATGCCGTCCGACCGCAAGCCGCCGGTCATCGACAGCTGCTATGCCTATCGCAGCGACGGCGACGTGGTGCAGCGGCGCTGGCCGCAGTTCTTCACGGGAAATACCTGAGGTCAGCCGGGCGCGTGACGCGCCCCGGCACCGGCTACTCGGCGGCCATGCCCGCGCTGTCGGAGGCCGGCACGGCTTCGTGTCGGCCGGCAAGCTCGCGATAGTAGTCCACCATCGCCACGCGCACGGCCGAGCTCAGATTGGCATGGCGCGAGCGCTTGGCGATGCGCGTGCAGATTTCCCCGACATCGGCGTGCTCGCGCTCGGCGACGTCGCGCAGCGCATCCCAGAACTGGATCTCGAGCCGCATGCTGGTGCGGCGGCCGCCGATGCGCACACTGCGAGGGACGTTGCTCACCATGCCCAATTACAATCATGGCGACGGTGCCTTGTCAACGAACACACGCTTAAATTGCAGCTAAAAATTTACGATATTTCATGGTGTTATTTGCGGCGTCCGCGATCAGGGTTTGGGCGGTGCCGCGTCTTCGTCGGGCGTCAGCGTGCGCAGCGCCAGCGCATGGACGCGCTGGCGGAGCTCGTCGGCCAGCGCGGCATAGACGAGGCGCTGGCGTTCGACCCGCGATTTTCCGGCGAACGCGCGCGCGACGATCTCGACGCTGAAATGCGTCTCGCCCTCGGCACGCGCACCGGCATGCCCCGCGTGCAGGTGCGAATCATCGCGGATGTCGAGCCGCGTCGGCGTAAACGCGTCGGCGAGCTTCTTTCGTATCGTGTCGGCGACGGTCATGGCCGATCACAATGCCGCGAGCCGGCCCTGATACCAGGCCCGGCGCTGCTCGGTCTGCATGATTTCCTGGTCAAGCCAGTCGCCGAACGCGTTGCCCGGCCCTGCGTTCTGGGCGCGAAGATCGGCCAGCCGCGCCAGTTCGGCCGAGGTGAGCTCGATCAGCATCTCGAACTGCGTCTTTTGCTCGTCCTGAGCGAGGAGATGGAGGAAGCGCAGCTTGAGCGCCACCACCATGCGCGACAGGTCGGTCATGGGGGCCCGCACGCGGCTGGTCAGCAGTTCCTTGAGTGCAGTCCGTCCGGCGTCGGTGATCTGGACGGTCGTATCGGCGCTCAGGCTCTGGCTCGGGCCGGCGCGGCGGCCAATCGGCTCGATCAAGCCTTCGTGGCGGAGGAGCTCGATCGAGGTGCCGAGCACGTCGAGGCTCGGCCCCAGCATGCGGCTGGTGAAGCGGCGCACGTCGACGGCCAGCTCGCCGTACAGACGCGGGCCCTCGGCCAGCAGCGCAAGGGCCGCCAGCCGCACCGCCTCGGCCGGGATCAGCGAATGATCGTGGAATTTCGGCATGTGTTGGCCGCCTCGCGTGGCGCCGCAGCAATTTTGGACGTCATCTGCCGAGAGGCAGCAGTCAGGCAGCCTGGGAGATCTGCAACCGCGCCCAGACGTCCTTGAGCGCCGCGACCAGGCGGTCCATGGCCGCATCGTCGTGGAGCGGCGTCGGGGTGATGCGCAGGCGTTCCTCGCCGCGCGGCACCGTCGGATAATTGATCGGCTGGACGTAGATCTGGTGGCGCTGCAGCAGTTCGTCGGACGCCTGCTTGCACAGGGCTGCGTTGCCTACGAACACCGGGACGATGTGGCTGAGCGAGGGCATGACCGGCAATCCTGCGGTGGCCAGGAGCTGCTTCAGTCGTGCCGCGCGCTCCTGGTGGCGCGTGCGTTCGGCCGTGCTCGATTTGAGATGTTTGATGCTGGCAAGGGCTCCGGCCGCGATCACCGGCGCCAGGGCTGTCGTGAAGATGAAGCCCGGGGCGAAGCTGCGCACCGCGTCGACCAGGGTGGCGGAGCCCGTGATGTAGCCGCCGACGCAGCCGAAGGCTTTGGCGAGCGTGCCTTCGATCACGTCGACCTTGTGCGCGACGCGGTCGCGCTCGGAGATGCCCCCGCCGCGCGCACCGTACATGCCGACCGCGTGCACCTCATCGAGGTAGGTCAGCGCTCCATACCGCTCCGCAAGATCGCAGAATTCGCCGATCGGCGAGATGTCGCCGTCCATCGAATAGACGGATTCGAACGCGATGATCTTGGGCCGGCCCGGCTCGACCGAGCGCAGACAACGCTCGAGATCGGCAGGATCGTTGTGCTTGAAGATCTTCTTCTCGGCACCGCTGTGGCGGATGCCTTCGATCATCGAGGCGTGGTTCAGCGCGTCGGAGAAGAAGATGCAGTTCGGCATCAGGCGGGCGAGCGTGCTGAGGGTCGCCTCGTTCGACGCATAGCCGGACACGAAGAGGAGCCCCGCCTCTTTGCCGTGCAGGTCGGCGAGCTCCTGCTCGAGGAGCACGTGATAGTGGTTGGTGCCGGCGATGTTGCGCGTCCCGCCCGCACCGGCGCCGCATTCATCGAGCGCGCGCTTCATCGCCGTGAGCACCACGGGATGCTGGCCCATGCCGAGGTAATCGTTGCTGCACCACACCGTGACTTCGCCGGCCTGGCCGTTGACGTCGCGATAGGTGGCTTGCGGGAAGCGGCCGGCCTGGCGGGCCAGGTCCGCGAACACGCGGTAGCGGCCTTCGGCCTTGAGCCCGGCCAGGGCGTCGGAGAAGAAGCGGTCGTAATTCATCGGCGGCCTTGTGCGACGGCTTTTACAACAACCGGAACGCGCTGGAATTGATCCCGATCAACAGTCTAGCCGCCGTGAGGCCATCCGGAAAGCGGACTTTCATCCTGCAACCTCAGAGACTTGCCTCTGGTGGGACGTCAGCTTTTGGCAAGACCTTTGGCGGTGACCATGGCCGTCGTGTCCTCCAGCGCCTGGCCGAAGCGGCGGTACATGTCCTCGATCTGCGCCTCGGTGATGATCAGAGGCGGACAGAGCGCCACCCGGTCGCCGAACAATGGCCGCACGATCAGGCCGCGCTCCTGGGCGGCTCGGGCGAAGAAGGGTGCCACGGCGGCCGCGGGGTCGAAAAAGGCCTTGGCCGATTTGTAGGCGACGAGCTGGATGGCGCCGATCAGGCCGACGCCCTGCGCCTCGCCGACGAGCGGATGGCCCGCAAACCGCCGCAACCCCGCCTGGAACGCCGGCGCCACCTTGCGGATATGCGAGAGGATGTCGCGCTCTTCGTAGATCTTGAGCGTCTCGATGGCGACCGCCGCCGCCACCGGGTGCGCCGAATAGGTGTAGCCGTGGCCGAACGTGCCGATCTTGGCGCTGTTCTCGACCATCGCCTGCCAGATGCGCTCGCTGATCATGAGGCCCGAGATCGGCAGATAGGCGGACGACAGCGCCTTGGCGACGGTGATCATGTCGGGCTCGAGCCTGAAGGTCTCGGTCCCGAACATGTTGCCGGTCCGGCCGAACCCGCAGATCACCTCATCCACGATGAACAGGATGTCGTGCTTCTTGAGGATCGGCTGGATCTTCTCGAAGTACCCGGCCGGCGGCATCAGCACGCCGCCCGCCCCCATCACCGGCTCGGCGATGAAGGCGGCGATCGTCTCCGGCCCTTCCCGGAGGATCAGCTTCTCCAGATTGTCGGCGAGCCGCGCCGCAAACGCAGCCTCGCTCTCGCCGGGCTGCGCCTGGGTGTAGTGATGCGGGCAGTCGGCGTGCAGGATTCCTGCGATCGGCAGGTCGAAATCGCGGTGATTGCCGGGAAGGCCGGTGAGGCTTGCGGTTGCGATCGTCACACCGTGATAGGCGCGCACGCGCGACAAGATCTTCTTCTTTTGCGGCCGGCCGATGGCGTTGTTGTAGTACCACACGAGCTTGATCGCGGTGTCGTTCGCTTCGGAGCCCGAATTGGCGAAGAACACTTTCGACATCGGCACCGGTGCCATGGCGAGCAGCCGCTCGGCGAGCTCGATGCCCGGTTCGTGCGATTTGTGCGCGAAGATGTGATAGGTCGGCAGGGCCTGCATCTGGCGCATCGCTGCCTCGGCGAGGCGCTTTTCATTGAAGCCCAGGGATGTGCACCACAATCCGGCGAGGCCCTCGATGTATTCCTTGCCGGACTCGTCGTAGATGTAGACGCCGTCGCCGCGCGTGACGACGAGCGGCCCCTGGATC
>Ga0335071_10003236_pt1 | contig 17251 bp, 20 predicted proteins | sample Lox_Sample_15_FD_206724 | JGI IMG/M metagenome (GOLD analysis project Ga0335071, IMG submission 206724) | Soil microbial communities from Loxahatchee National Wildlife Refuge, Florida, United States - Lox_Sample_1.5 | ecosystem: Environmental > Terrestrial > Soil > Wetlands | place: USA... | reverse complement strand
GACCTGCTCGGCGAGGGATCCGGCCGCCGCCATGCCGGCGACCGGTGAAGGTGGGCCCCTTACACCGTTGGTGGCCCCACAGGACACGGCTGTGGAACCCGGTGCCCGCCAGGGCCCGCGGGATGAGTGGCGGGATCAGAAGCGGCGGCGTTCCCTACGGATGGCCACGCGCGCATAAGCTGCGCGGCTCAGCGGCAGAAGCCAGAAGAAGGGCACGAAGAGCGTGCCCATGACTACCCAGAACTCCGGTCTCGCGTACCACGGTGCCCGCGTCATCTGCGATCTCCCTCGCTCGTTCTCGGTCATGTGCGTGTTCCTGCCTTGACAAGGAGCAAGGCCGGTGCCACGGGGGCCATGCGACACAACCGTAGAAATTCGCGAGGGTACAGCGCGTGTTCGCACAGTGACACTCTGCTCTGTGACGAACAAGGGAAGCGGCGACGACGGAATGCGGAGGCGCTACGACTGCGTGACGGTGACGACCAGTCCCGTGGCCGCGAGAATGTTCCCGACGCGCACGCACTCGGCTTCAGGGCCGACCTTCACCACGGCCTTCCCCGTGTTGTGCACTTCCCAGGCGATCTCCCATGCGCGGTCCTCCGAGCACGCGATCGCCTTGATGAGCTGCTTCACCACGTCCTCGAAGGTGTGGCAATCGCAGTTGTGGAGGATGGTGATCCACGGCGGCGCCAGGGCGACGTCGACCTCCTCCGCCTCCTCGACGTCCGGCGCGGTGCCCGGCCCGAAGCGGAGAGGGGGCTTTGTCACTTCCCGATCACGCCTTCGGCCCGGAGCCGCGCAATGGTCTGGCTGCCGTAGCCCAGGATGCCGCTCAGGATGGCCTCGGTGTGCTCCCCCAGCGAGGGCGCGGGGGCGGGCTGGCGGATCTCACCCTCCGTCCGGATGGGCCCGGCCACTTCCTTGATGCGCCCGAAGTGGGGATGCTCCACCTCGATGATCATTTGGCGGGCCCGGACCTGCTCGTCCTCCAGAGCCTGGGCCACGCTGTTCACGGGCGCGCACGGGACGTGGCCGCGCAGCGCGGCCAGCCACTCGGCCGTGGTCTTGTCCGCGAACCGGGCCTTGAGGATCTCCACGAGCTCGGCCTTGTGGGCGAGCCGCTCCGCGAAACCGGTGAAGCGGGCATCCTGCTTGAGCTCGGGGAGCCCCATCCGCTCGACCAGCGACTGCCAGAACTTCTCCTTGTTGCAGAAGATGACGATGAAGCCGTCGCGGGTGGGGAAGTTCTGGGCCGGCACGAGGGTCTGGTGCCCGGAGTCCGCGACGCGATCCGGCTGCCAGTCCCGGTTGAGCGTCCAGATGGCGAAGTAGGAGAGCATGCTGACGGCCGTGTCCAGGAGCGAGATCTCGACGTCCCGGCCCACGCCCGTGCGCTGCGCGTCGAAGAGCCCGACCATGAGACCGACCATGCCCGCATAGCCGCCCGCGAAGTCGATGACGCTGACCCCGCACTTGCCAGGCGGGCCCTCGGGCTCGCCGGTGATCCCCATGTAGCCCGCGTAGCCCTGGATCAGGTAGTCGAAGCCCGGCTCGCTGGCGCGCGGCCCGTTCGAGCCGAACCCGCTCAGCGAGCAGCAGACGATGCGCGGGTTGACGTGCTTGAGCGCCTCGTACGTGAGGCCCAGTTTCGCGGGCAGATCGCCGCGCGCATTGTTGAACACGGCGTCGGACACCTTCACCAGGTCGTGCAGGACGGCGCGGCCGCTCTCGTGCTGGAGGTTCAACGTGAGCGACTTCTTGCCGCGGTTGAAGGACTGGAAGTAGAGCGAGTCCTGCTCCGCGAGATACGGGGGTACGTAGCGGGCGCTGTCGCCGCCCACGCCCGGGTCCTCGATCTTGATGATCTCGGCGCCCAGGTCGGCCAGCACCTGGGTGCCGAAGGGACCGGCCCCGAACTGGGACACGGCCAGGACGCGCACGCCGTCGAGGGGAGGTCGCGACATGTCAGTAGGGCAGCCGCCCTTCGCCGAGCGTGGCGTGGTTCTTCCGGGGGACGAGCACCTTGCGGGTGTAGGAGCAGACCTGCTCGCCGCGCTGGTTGGCCGCGGTCGTCTCGACCGTGACGATGCCGCGGTCGCCCTGCTTCGACTCGCGGAGCTCGAGCACGCGGCTCGCCGCATACAGCGTGTCGCCGATGAAAGTGGGCTTCTCGTGCTTGAGGGCGTTCACCTCCAGGTTCGCGATGGCGCGCCCCGAGATGTCCGCCACGGTCATGCCGATCACGACGCTGTACACGAGCGGGCCCAGGACCACGCGCTGCTTGTGCTGGGTGTACGTCAGGGCGTAGTGGGCGTCCGAGTGCAGCGGGTGCTGGTTCATGGTGAGGAGCGCGAACCAGGTGCAGTCGGCCTCGGTGATGGTGCGGCCGGGCCAGTGGCGGAACACCTGGCCGACCCCGAACTCTTCGAAGTAGCGTCCGTAGCTCATGGCGTTCCGCCGTGCGTGTGGCTGTGCGCGACCACGTGGCGGGCGACGGCGCCTCGCAGCGCTTCGTGCCCCGTCCCGGCGGCCATCAGCATGGCCGCGTCGCGATAGTAGCGCTCCACCGGGAACTCCGCGGTGTAGCCGTAGCCGCCGTGGATCCGCATCGCCTCGAGCGTCGCCATGGCAGCCGTCTCGGCGGCCTGCAGGTACGCCATGAGCGCCCGCCCGGCGGGCGCGGCTCCGGCGCCTCCTTCCGCAGCCGCGCGCTCCGTGAGGAGTCTGGCCACCGCGACGCTGGTCGCCATGTCGGCGAGCTTGAGCTGGATCGCCTGGTGCTGGCAGATGGGCACGCCGAAGGCCGAGCGCTGCTGCGAGTACCGCAGGGCGTCCTCGAACGCGGCCTGGGCCAGCCCGATTGCGGCGGCGGCCTCGCGCACTCTCCATGCGCTCTCCACGGCGGCGAACGCGGCCTGGGGCGGAGCGTGGAGACCGCCGAGCGCGCGCTCCCCGGGCACGATGCAGCCTCTGAGCTCCACCTGCCAGAGATCGGCGCCGCGTCGCCCAAGCGTGCGGAACGGGCCCGCCAGGACGAGGCCGGGTTGTCCGGCCTCCAGGAGGAAGCCATGCATCTCCTCGTCAATGGGAGCGAAGAGGACGAGGAGATCCGCGTGCCCGGGCAGCGCGAGGAGCCCGCTGCCCGTGATCATGAAGCCGCGGCCGTGCCGGGCGGTGTTTAGATCGGGCGGCGAGGGCACGCCGACGCGCATCAGCATGCCGCCCCTCACCGTGCCGGCCGCCAGCGCGGGGAGCAGCCGCTTCTGCTGGTCGGCCGAGCCCAGGCGCCGGATCGCCTCGGCGGCATGCAGGTGGCTCGACAGCACGGCGGCCACGGTGGCCGACCCGCGGCCGATCTCCTCGGCGATCAAGGCGTAGGCCGCCGCGTCGAGGCCGAGACCACCGGCCTCCGCAGGGATCGTGGCGCCCCAGAGCCCGAGCTCGCCGAGCCGATCGAGCGAGGCGGACGGGAAGCGGTCGGCGCGATCGTCCTCGCCGGCGGCCGGCGCGATCTCGCGCTCGACGAGCTGGCGGACGGCCAGCGCCATGAGGCGCCGCTCCTCCGGCTCACCGTCGAGCGACCTGAGCGCGCCCAGCCGCTCGCCGTGACGCTGGAGCAGGCTCTTCGCGATGATCGTGCGCTGGATCTCGTTGGTGCCCTCGCCGATGACCATGAGCGGCGTGTCGCGATAGAGGCGCTCGGCGACGCCGGCCACGGCCGCTCCCTGTCCGCCCAGGAGGCGCAGGGTGTCGGCGGCGGCTTCCTGGGCGCTCTCCGACGCATAGAGCTTGGCCATGCCCGCTTCGAGATCGCACCGCTCGCCGCGGTCCTTCATGGCGGCGGCCCAGTAGGTGAGGAGCCGTGCGCCCTCCACGCGCCGCGCGATCGAGGCCAGGGCCGGCGGCGCCTCGGGCAGGCCGTGCGCGGCCCGCGTGGCCTCGTCGAGCGCCGCCTGGGCGACGCCGACGGCGCGCGCCGCGATGTTGATCCGCCCCGTCTCGAGTCCCGAGAGCACGTGCTTGAAGCCGCGCCCCTCGATGCCGCCGACGAGGTTGGCCGCGGGGCAGGGGAACTGGTCGAACACGAGCTCCGCCGTGTCCACGCCCTTGTAGCCGAGCTTGGCGATGGACTTCACCACCTGCAGCCCCGCCGCGCCCTTCTCGACGATGAAGCAGGACATGCCGGCATGCCGCGGGGAGGCGGCCGGGTTCGTGAGAGCGAGCAGCGCGAACGTGTTGCCCTCGCGGCCGTTCGTGACGAACATCTTCGAGCCGGAGATCAGGTAGCGATCCCCGTCGCGCCGGGCCACCGTGCGGATGGCCTGCACGTCCGAGCCGGCATGCGGCTCGGTGAGGCAGAGCCCGCCGCGCGCCTCGCCGCTCGCGAAGCGCGGGAGCAGGCGCCGCCGCTGCTCCTCGGTGCCGTTGCCAAGCACGATGAGCGCAGCCATGGTGTGGCTGTTGATCACGCCGGCCAGCGACATGAACCCGCGGCAGATCTCCTCGATGACGCGCGCATAGGAGCGGACGTCGAGACCCAGCCCGCCGTAGTCCGCGGGCACGAGCGCGCCGAAGAGGCCGAGCTCGCGCATGCGCGCCACGAGCTCGTGCGGGTAGGCATCCGCGTGCTCGATGGCGGAGGCGACGGGCAGGACTTCCTTCTCCACGAACTGGCGCACCGCCGCGATGACGGCGTGGTGGTCGGCAGGCCCCGTCGCCACGGAGACTATCCCTGACCCGCGAGGGCGGCCGCGGCGAGCAGGAGCGTGTTGGCCCCGTGCTCGATGTCGTCCATGCCCGTGAACTCTTCCTCGCAGTGGCTGCGCCCGCCCCGCGACGGCACGAAGACCATCCCCGTGGGGCAGATGGCCGCCATGTACTGGGCGTCGTGCCCGGCTCCCGAGAGGATGCGCCGGTGGCCGCAGCGAAGGCTCCGGGCGGCGTCCTCGATGGTGTCGACCACCTCCAGGTCGAACCGCGTGCGCGGCACGCGCCAGTAGTGGTCGAGCTCGTAGCTGACGCCCTCGGCCCGAGCGGCGTCCTTCACCACGCGGTCCACCAGGCCGAGCGCGCGCGTGACGTGATGCTCGTCGGGCGCGCGGAGATCGATGGACAGCGAGACCCGGCCCGGGATGGCATTGGGGATGTTGGGCATCACGTCGAGCCGTCCCACGGTGGAGACGAGGTCCCCGCCGATCTTGCGCGGGATCTCGCGCACGCCGCGAATCACCTCCGCGGCGGCGACCAGCGCGTCGTGGCGGATGCGCATGGGCGTGGGCCCCGCGTGATCCTGCACGCCTGTGAGCGTGAGCCGCGACCACGCGATGGCCACGATCCCCTCGACGACGCCCACGGGAATGCTCTCTTCCTCGAGGATGGGCCCCTGCTCGATGTGGAGCTCGAGGTAGGCCCGCAGAGGGCGAGGTACGCAGGGCTCGGGGCCCAGATAGCCGATGCGCTCGAGCTCGTCGCCCAGCCGCAGGCCGTCGCGATCGCGAGCGTTGTACGCGTCCTCGAGCGGAATCTTGCCGGCCATCACGCCGGATCCGATCATCGCCGGCTGGAAGCGCGCGCCCTCCTCGTTGGTGAAGACGACCATGCCGACGGGGTGCCGGGTCGCGACCTTGCCGTCGTTGAGCGTCCGGATGGTCTCGAGCGCGCACAGGACGCCCAGCTGGCCGTCGTAGCGGCCGCCGGTCGGCACGGAGTCGGCGTGCGAGCCCATCAGGACGGGAGGCAGGCCATCGGCGCCGGCGCGTATCCCGAAGATGTTCCCCATCTGATCTACCGACACGGCGAGCCCGGCCTCGCGCATCCAGGTCACGAGGAGATCGCGCCCGCGGCGGTCGTCGTCGGTGAGCGCCACGCGATTGAGCCCGCCCTTGGGAGTCGCCCCCACGCGTCCCAGCGCCTCCATGCTGGCTTCCAGCCGCTTGCGATCGATGCGCATGCTTCCTCCGGGCGGGGCCCGCCTGGTGTCGTGCGAATCGCGCAGACCCGGGAATCGAGCGAGCGCGAGGGCCTCATTGTCCGGCAGCCGCGGGTCCGGAGCAAGGCCTTCGGTGCGGCGGCCGATGGTAGACTGAGGCGCCATGAGCGACTCGCACGTGCACCATCAGCTCTCGCCGCAGAGCATTCGCTTCTGCCCGCTCTGCGGCGGGGCGCTCGAGCGGCGCGCCGTGCCGCCCGAGGGCAAGCTGGAGATGGTCTGCGCCGGATGCTCCTTCATCTTCTACCTGAACCACAAGGTCGTGGCCGCCACCATTCCCGAGCACGACGGCCGCATTCTCCTCACGCGGCGGACCATCCAGCCGGCGCGCGGGAAGTGGACGTTTCCGGGCGGCTTCGTGGACTGGGGCGAGCCCGTGGAGCAGGGCGCGGTGCGCGAGACGTGGGAGGAGACCGGCCTCGAGGTCGACCTGGGCGGCGTGCTGGGCGTGTACTCGTACGCGGGCACGCCCATCGTCATCGTCGTGTACCGGGCCCGCGTGATCGGCGGCGAGATCAGGACGTGCTCCGAGAACGACCGGGTCGAGTGGGTGGAGCCGACCGACATTCCGTGGGACGAGCTGGCCTTTCCCTCCACCCAGGCGGCCCTGCGCGACCTGCTCGGCCGCCGCTAGATCCGTCTACGACCGCGGCGCGAGCGCCGCGGTGGCCTTGCCCGTGATGACCTTCTCGCCGTTCTGATTCTCCGCCCAGAGCTCGAGATCCACGAGGCAGGGCTCGCGGCCGGACGCGGGCGGGTGCTTGGCCACGACCTTGCCCTTGCAGGTGACCACGTCGCCCAGGCGCACGAGCGCCGCGAAGCGGACGCCCAGCCTGCGGACGGTGCCGACCCCGAACCAGTCCGTCACCGACTGCGCGAGGAAGCCCATCGAGAGCATGCCGTGGGCGAAGACGTCGCCCATGCCCGCCGCCTTCGCAAACGCCGCATCCTGATGGATGGGATTGAAGTCACCCGACGCCCCCGCGTAGCGCGTGAGCTGGATCTGCTGGATGGGGGGCTTCACGAGCGGGGGCATCTCGCTGCCGACCTGCACGTCGTCCGCGTAGACCTTCGCGTACTGCACGGCTAGAGCCTCACCACCGTCGTCCCCCGCATGCGGGTGACGATCTCGTTGTCGGCGTCGGTGACGATGGTCTCCCGGACGACGAAGGCCATGGGGCCCGACTTCCCGGCCTTCTCGTAGATGTCGCTGACACGGGGACGGCAAAGGTAGGTGTGGCCGGGCCGGATGGGCTTGAAGTGCTCGAACTCCTGCTCGCCGTGGAGGATGCGCCCGATGTCCACCCCGAGGTCCCGGAGCAGCACGCCGGTGTCCGCGCCCTCGTCCCGGAAGGTGATCGGGAAGGTCGGCGGCGCGATGATGTCGCCCCACGGGCCGGCCGCGGCCACCGCGTCGTCCAGATAGAAGGGCGAGAGATCGCCGATGGCGCGCGCGAACTCCTTGATCTTGCCCCGTTCCACGTGGACGCGATAGGGCGGGTACTCCTTGCCTTTGACGGACGTGTTGATCTGGATGGGCATCAGGATGGGCCTTTCGCTTTCGCCATCGTGCGGGCGAGGAACTTCTCGAGGCTGGGCACCACGTAGCGCTCGTGGCGGCCTTCGGCGATCTTCTCCACCTCGTCGAAGACGTCGACCTGGAAGAGGCACCGCTTCCCGTCGGTCTCGAGGAGCGTCGCCCGGGCGCGCACCATCATGCCGAGGGGCGTGGCGGCCAGATGCTTCATCTCGACCATGGTGCCGACGCTCACGGCGCCCGGGGCCAGGTGGGGCTTCATGGCCTGGTTGCACGTGAGCTCCATGAGATTGATCACGAACGGCGTGGCGAACACGCGGACCCCGTGGTTGCCGAGCGCGTCGGCGGTCAACTCGGGGGTGACGGTCTGCTCGATCTCGGCGGTGAGCCCTGGCGCGAGCGGCATGGCAGCACATCTTCTACCCTGAAGCCGCGCCGGCGTCAATCAGGGGCGAGCGATCGCGCGGCGCCCGCGCGCGCCGCGGTTATACTCGTGCGCATGCCGGTGCTCCTGGCGGCAGCGGCCTTCCTGCTCGTCGGGCTCGACGCTTCCGTGAACATCGCCTTTCCCGCCATGTCGGCCGCCTTCGGCGTCGGGCCCACCACGATTCGCTGGGTCATCATCTGCTACGTCGGCACCTACGCGCTCACGGCCTTCGCCGCGGGCCTGCTCGCCGACAGGCTGGGACCGGGCCGGGTGGTGCGCGCAGGCTTCGTGCTCTCGCTCCTCTGCTTTGCGGGCTACGCCCTGGCGCCGTCCTTCGCCGCGCTGCTGGCCCTCCGGGTCTGGCAGGGGGCCAGCGGAGGCCTGCTCTATGGCGCTGCGCCCGCCCTCGTGACGCTCTCCCTCCCGGCCTCGCGCCACGGCTGGGGCCTGGGCTGGGCGAGCGCGGGACTCGGGCTCGGGCTCAGCGTGAGCCCGCTCATCGGCGGCGCGCTCGTGGGCGTGTTCGGCTGGCAGGCCGCCTTCGTCTTTCGCGTGCCTGTCGCGGCGCTGTTCGTCGTGCTCGCCGCCTGGACGGTCGCGCCGCACGCGGGCGGCCATGGCCTGGCGCGGATGGTCGCGCCCACGGACATCCTTCGCTGGCGCGTGCTCCACCCGGGCCTGCTGGCCTTCCTTGCGAACTTCGCGCAGTTCTCCGTGTGGCTCCTGGCGCCGTACTACCTCGTGACCCAGCGCGGCCTGACCGCCACCACGGGCGGGCTCCTCTTCACACTGACGCCCCTCGCCACCGCCGTGGCCGCGCCCATCGCCGGCCGCATCACCGACCGATGGGGCGCGCGCGGGCCCATCGTGGCCGGGCTCGTCGCGGAGTCCGTGGGGCTTCTCCTCGTCGGCCGGTGCGGCGCGGCCACGCCCTTTCCGCTCGTGGGCGCCGCGCTGGCCCTGGTCGGCCTGGGGCTGGGCATGTTCCAGGTGCCCAACCTCGCGCAGGCCATGGCCGCCTTTCCGGCGGGCCAGCAGGGCGCGGCCGGCGGCTTTGCGTTCCTCTCGCGCACGATCGGCGTCGTGGCGGGCGTGCAGAGCGCCGCGTGGCTCTTCGGCGCGCGCGCGCCCGTGCTGGGCTTTCTGCCCGCGTTCCGGTTCGCCTTCGACGCGGCCGCCGCCGTGTGCGCGCTGGCCGCGCTCCTGTCGCTCGCGCCGTCGGCGAAGGACGATGCGGAGCCCCGGCGGTCACGACGCCAGGCATGAGCCGGTACCGGTGGGTCATCCTCGGCGTTTCCCTCCTCGGCTTCATGCAGGCTCATATCCACCGCGTGGGCTTCGCGCCGCTCATTCCGATCTTCATGCAGGATCTGGGCATCAGCTACGCGGCCGCCGCCGCCATCATGACCGCGTATTTCTGGACGTACACGGTGGTGCAGCTTCCCGTGGGCGTGCTCACCGACCGGCTGGGTCCCCGCCGCATGATGCTCGTGTTCCTCGCGGTGCTGGGAGCGGGCGTGCTCGCGTTTCCACTGAGCGGCAGCTACGCGCAGAGCCTCGTCACCCGCGGGATCATCGGGCTGGGCGCGGCCGGCATCTGGCTCCCCGGGCTCCGGCTCATCCACGAGTGGTTTCCGTCCCAGGAGCGCGGGCGGGCAACCGGGCTCCTGTCGGCCGGGGGCGGCGTGGGAGGCACGCTGGCGCTCATGCTGCTGCCGGTGCTCGCCGGGCGCTTCGGGTGGCGGTGGGGCTATGCCGCCACCCTGGTGCCGCTGCTGGCCGCTCTCGTCCTCATCTATGCCTTCGTGCGCCCGGGCCCTCTGGCCGAGGCGCGCTCCGGCGCGGCGTCGCGGAGCGCGACGGCTGCGCTCAGGCACGTGGCCGGCACGCGGGCCCTCTGGGCCATCAACGTGGCCGTGTTCTTCTCCTATGGCGCGTTCATCGCGCTGGTCACGTTCCTGCCGTCGTTCCTCCAGAGGCAGGAGGGGCTCTCGCCAGGGCGCGCCGGGTTCGTCACTGGCCTCGTCGCCGCGGGCACGGTGATCTCCTGGCCGCTCGCGGGCTTCGTGTCGGACCGGCTGGGCCGGCGGAAGCTGATCTACCTGTCGAGCCAGATCCTCTGCGTGGCCGCCTGCGTCGCCTTCGCGCTGCTCGTGCCCGGGCGGGGAGCCGGTGCCGCGGCGGCGGCGGCGCTCTTCACGGGCTTCGTGCTCGGAGGGATGGTCACGCCCTTCGTGATGGTGGTCGAGCTCTTCCCCGCGGATCTGATCGGCACGGCTTCGGGCGTCGTCAACACGTTCTGCTTCATCGGGAGCTTGCTCATTCCCGTGCTCGTGGGCAAGATACTCGACGTGAGCGGCAGCTTCCCGGCGGCGTTCATGGCGTGCGCGGCCTTCGAGGCCCTCGCGCTCGCCAGCGCCGCCTTCACCCGTGAGACGGGCGTGGCCACCGGCCGGCCCGTGATGGTGGCCTGACATGCACATCGTCGATCCTGCCAGCTCGAGCGCGGCCGCCGTGAAGGCGCTCGCTCCCCGGCCGCGCTCGCTCGAGGGCGTGACCATCGCGCTGCTCGACAACTCGAAGCCGAACGCCGCGGTGCTGCTCGAGCGCGTGGGCGCGCTGCTGGCCGCGCGCGGCGGCGTGCGCGCCGTGCGCGGCTGGGGCAAGCCGGGATCGTCCATCGGCGCCTCCCCGGCCGTGCTCGAGGAGATCGCCGGCGCTGCCCGGGTCGCGCTCACCGCGTCCGCCGACTGAGGCTCCTGCACGTCGTGGAGTGTCCACGACGCCGCGGAGCTGGAAGCGCGGGGCGTGGCCTGCGTGGTGCTCGGGACGGATGAGTTCATACCGCTGGCGCGGGCCCAGCTCCGCGCCAAGGGCCTGCCGGGGCTGCCCGTGGTGACCGTGCCCCATCCGATCGGCGGCATTCCGCCGGCCGCCGTGGCGGCCAAGGCCGAGGCCATCGTGGACCGGGTGCTGCGTGCCCTCACCTCCGAGCCCGACACGGGCGCGCTCGCCACGGATGGCAGCGGGCAGATGATCGATGCGCCGGGCGATCTCGACGACTTCCAGTCGTGGCTCATGGAGCGTGGGTGGGGCGACGGGCTTCCGGCCATCCCGCCCACACGCGAGCGCGTCGCTCGAATGCTCTCGGGCAGCCGGCGGCGGCCCGACGAGGTGGCGGCCGTGCTCGTGCCCCGCCTCGGCCGCGCCACGCTGGAAGCGATCGCCGTCAATGCGGTGATGGCGGGGGCATCGTCCGAGCATCTGCCCGTGATCCTGGCTGCCGTCGAGGCCGTGGCCGATCCGGCCTTCAACCTGCAGGCCATCCAGACGACGACGCATCCGTGCTCCCCGCTCGTCATCGTCAACGGGCCCATCGCGCGGCGCCTCGGCATCCACGCCGGCGGCAACGTGCTGGGCCAGGGGACGCGCGCCAATGCCGTCATCGGGCGGGCGGTCCGGCTGATCCTCCAGAACGTGGGCGGCGCCCGACCGGGCCAGGAAGATCGCGCCACGCACGGGCACCCGGGGAAGTTCTCGTACTGCATGGCCGAGAACGAGGCCGCCTCGCCGTGGGCGTCCTTGTCGGCCGAGCGGGGCTTTGCCGCCTCGGACAGCACGGTGACCGTCTGCGGGTCCGAGGCGCCCCACAACATCAACGACCACGCGTCGACGACGCCGGACGCCATCGTCACCACGGTGGCGAGCGTGATGGCCACGGTCGGGTCGAACAACATCTATCTGGGAGGCGAGCCGCTGGTGGTCCTCGGACCCGAGCACGCGGCCACCGCGGCCTCGTCGGGATGGGGCAAGGACGAGCTCCGCCGGCAGCTGTGGGAGCGGTCGGCCGTGCCCCTGGCGCGCTTCGCGCCCGAGAACATCGCCCGCTTCGCCACGATCTACCCCGAGGAGTTCCAGGATCGTCCGGCCGGCTCCGTGGCACACCTCGCGCGCGACTGGCGGGATATCATGGTCGTGGTGTCCGGCGGCGCCGGGAAGCACTCGGCGCTGATTCCGACCTTCGGTGCCACGCGCTCCGTCACCCGGCGGATCGCCGACGAGAGAGGAGACGACCGATGAGAGCCATCGCGACTGTCGCGGCCCTCGTGCTGCTGCTGGGGGCCCTGCCGGCGGGGCCAGCGCTCGCCGCCGGGAGCGGGCGCGAAGCGCCGGTGCCGCCCCAGCCCGCGGCGGTGCCCAGCGCCGAGCAGGAATACAACCGCGGCCTCACCGCCAAGAACGCGAAGAACTGGCAGGCCGCCGCCGCGTCGTTCCAGAAGGCCGTCAGCATCAAGCCCGCCTTCCCCGAAGCGTGGAACGAGCTGGGCTACGCGCTCCGCAATCAGGGCCGGTACCCGGAATCCCTGCAGGCGTACGACGAGGCGCTCAAGCTCCGCCCCAACTTTCCCGAGGCGCTCGAGTACCTGGGCGAAGCCTACGTGAAGCTTGGCCGCATGGACGATGCGCGCAAGATCCTCGACCGCCTCAAGCCGCTCGACGCCGGGCGCGCCGCCGAGCTTTCCGAGGCCATCGAAAAAGGCAAGTAGACTCGGAGGGGGGCTCTCGCCCCCCTTCCGAACCTCCCCCCGACAGCGGGATTGCGCAGGCGGAGCCTGCGCTGGAAAACTGCCTCCTGGACCCTTTGCTCTACGTGTGGGCTCGGTCGAGGAGACGGACCTCGTGCGCCGCCGTCGGGTTGCCGATGCCGCGGGCGCGGAACGCCTCCACGAACGACTGGTAGAGCTCGGGCTCGGCCGGGACCACGTCGGCCACCTTCACCCATGCCCAGACGGCGATCTTGATCCCGTTGTCGTCGACGGCGGCGATTCCCGCGCTCGGCGCCGGGTCCTTGAGGACCCTCGTGCTCTGCGCCGCCACCTGCTGCGCGGCCTGGAGCGCCGCGTTCAGGTCCGTCGTGTGCGGGACCCGGATGGTCAGGGTGAGCTGGCGCATGGTGCCGAAGTTGTGCAGGATCTCGCCCACGATCTTCCGGTTGGGCACGATGACGCGCGAGAAATCGGCCTGGATGAGCGTGGTCGTGGAGAGATCGATCACGGAGACGTCGCCGCGCACGCCCACGATCTCGATGTACTCGCCCACGCGGAACGGCTTCGTGAAGATGATGGTGAGACCGGCCACCAGGTTGCTGAAGACGCCCTGCAGCGCGAGGCCGGCGCCGAGGCCGGCCACGCCAATGCCGGCGACCAGCGGCGCCACGGAGAAGCCGAACTTGTCGAGGGCGGTGAGGAAGGCGAGCACGAAGACGACGATCTTGATCGCCCGGACGAGGAGGATGCGCATCGGCGGCTCCATGTGGGTCTTCTGGAACCGCGCATCCGCGACGTTGCCGAGCCAGCGCGCCACCAGCAGGCCGGCGACGAGGATCGCCAGGGCGGCCAGCAGTTGCATGCCGTAACGGGTGAGGACTTCCACGATCAGCTCCTGGGTGTTCGCGCTCAGGTTCATGGGCGTCTCCTTGTCGGGTCGGCAGTCCGGTGGGGAAGACTACGTCTCGGTGTAGAGGCGGGTGAAGTATTCGTCGACCATACGGTCGGACGAGAAGCGCTCGACGGCCATGCGGATGGAGGCTCGCATCATGCGCGCCCAGCGGGCCGGGTCTCCCCAGGCGGGCAGCACCTCCTGCTCGAGCGTCGTGTAGAGCGCCTCGAGATCGCGGGCATCCTGGTCCGCCCCGACGTTCTCGTCGCCAATGGCCCAGCCCGTCACGCCGTGCTCGCAGCCTTCCGGCCACCAGCCGTCGAGGATGGAGAGGTTCAGTGTGCCGTTCATGGCGGCCTTCATGCCCGACGTCCCGCTCGCCTCCATGGGCCGGCGCGGGGTGTTGAGCCAGACGTCGCACCCGCGGGTGAGCAGGCGGCCCAGCTCCATGTCGTAGTTCTCGAGGAACACGATGGAGTCCGGCCACTGGCGAATGGTCTCGATGAGGAGCGCGACCACCGCCTTGCCCGCCTGGTCCGCCGGATGCGCCTTGCCGGAGAAGATCAGCTGCACGCGCCGGTCCTTCAGGAGCGGCGCGAGGCGGTCCGGGTCGCGCAGGAGGAGATCGGGCCGCTTGTAGGTGGCGGCACGGCGCGCGAAGCCGATGGTGAGCGCTCCCGGATCGAGCCGCACGCCCGTGCGCGTGGCAACCTCGGCGAGGAGCTCATCCTTCATCTGCCGGCGCACGCGCCAGAGCGCATCGTCATCGGCCGCGGCGGCCACGCGCGGATCCTGCCAGGTGGGCCGGTGGACGCCGTTGGTGATGGCGATGATCGGCGCCGCCTCCTCCACGCCGGCCCACATGGCGCGCGCCGTCTCTCCGTGGAGCTGCGCGACGGCGTTGGCGCGGTGGGCCAGCCGCAGGCCGGCCACCGTCATGTTGAACGGATCGCCGCCGATCTCGGAGAGCTCGGCGCTCACGAGCTCGCAGCCCGCGCCCAGGCGGCGGAGGTCTTCGATGGCATGGATCTCGTTGCCCGCGGGCACGGGGGTATGCGTCGTGAAGACGATGCGCTTCCGGAGCTCCTGCCAGGCCGTGTGGAAGTCGGCGCCCGCCTCGATCCGGTCCGCGATCAGCTCGATGCCCGCGAAGACGGCGTGGCCCTCGTTGAAATGGTAGAGGTCCACGGGAAGGTGGAGGGCTCTCAGCGCGCGGATCCCGCCGATGCCCAGGAGCATCTCCTGGGCGATGCGGCAGTCGGGCGCCGGATCGTACAGGCGGCGGGTGATCCAGCGGTCCCGCTCGTCCACCGCTTCCAGGAGATAGAGCGGCGCGATGGCATAGCGCCCGACCTGCCACACGCAGCATTCGACTTCGCGCGCCGCCACGCGGACGCGGACCCGCACGCCGGTGTCGCGCAGGGGTCCCGCCGGGAAATCGCGCCAGGTGTCGTACGGGTGGCCGTCGGAGCCGATGCGCTGCACGGTGTAGCCCTGCGCCCAGCGGAGGCCGATGCCCACCACCGGGCGATTGAGGTCTCCGGCGGACTTCATGAAGTCGCCGGCGAGGATGCCGAGGCCGCCCGCATAGGTGTGAAACTCCTCGTGGAGCCCGTACTCCATCGAGAAGTAGGCGACGAGGGGCGGCACGGCGAAAGCATACGTTATAAGGAGGCCCCTGGGCGAGCCCTCCTCGGCGTGCGGCATGGCCGTGAGGACGGCTCCGTGCCCGGCTTGCATTTGATCCGCGATCGTTCATAGAATCCCGCCATGCCTACCCAACTGACCTCCAAGCGCTACGCGGTCGACGACCTCGCCCACGCCATCGAGTTCTGCTACCAGCAAGGCTGGACCGACGGGTTGCCCGTGGTGCCGCCCACCGAGGGGGCCGTGCGGGCCATGCTGGATGCGGCGGGGCTCGAGCCGGGCCAGGAGATCTGCTTCATCACCAATCGCCAGGTGGCGGTGCAGGCCGAGAAGGTCGCCGTCAATGCCGTCATGGCGGGGTGCCAGCCCGAGCACATGCCCGTCGTCGTGGCCGCCGTCGAGGCCCTCGCCGACCCGGCGTGGGGCTATCACGGGCCCGCCACGTCCACGGGCGGGGCGGCCGTGCTGATGATCGTCAACGGCCCCATCGGCGAGCGCCTCAACTTCAATTCCGGGGACAATCTCTTCGGGCCGGGGTGGCGCGCCAATGCCACCACGGGCCGCGCGGTCCGGCTAATCATGCGGAACGTCATCGGCACCCTGCCGGGCCTGCTGGATCGCGGGACGGTGGCGCATCCGGGCAAGTACAGCTACGTGATCGCCGAGAACGAGCGGGAGAGCCCGTGGATCCCGCTCCACGTCCAGCGGGGGTTCAAGGCCGAGCAGAGCACGGTCACCGTGATGTCCGCGGAGGGGCCGCACCAGTTCTACAACCAGCTCTCCTCCACGGCCGCGGGTGTGCTCACCTCGCTGTGCGACGACATGAAGCACCACGGCAGCACCAACGGCCAGCCCCAGTACGTCGTGGTGCTCGCGGGCGAGCACATGCGTACCATCGCCAGCGACGGCTGGTCGAAGGCGGACATCCAGAAGTTCGTCTACGAGAACACGCAGAACTCCGTGGCCCATCTCAAGCGCGTGCAGCGCCTGCCCGGCGCGATCACGCCGGCAGACGAGACCACCATGCGGCCCGTGGCGCCGAGCCCCGAGGACGTGCTGGTGGTGGCGGCAGGGGGTCGAGCCGGCGCCTTCTCGTGCTACATCCCGGGCTGGGCCGGCGGCAAGAAGTCGAGTCAGAGCATCACGAAGCTCATCCAGGAAAGGAGGGCATGATGGCAGGCTTCGAAGTCCTCGACCCCACGGTCGAGCCGCGGAAGCAGCCGGTGACCTACGTGGCGAGACCCGCCTCCCTCGAAGGGAAGCGGATCGGCCTCGTGGAGAACACCAAGTTCAACTCGGACAAGCTCCTCATCAAGATCGGCGAGATCCTCAAGCAGGAATATGGCGCCGCCGGATACACCCTCTGGCGGAAGCACAACTCGAGCGTGCCCGCGCACGACGAGATCATCGACGAGGCCCGCCGCGGCGTCGACTGCGTCGTGGCCGGCGTCGGAGACTGAGGGTCCTGCTCGTCGGGCAGTGTGCTCGACGGAATCCTGTTCGAGAAGCACGGCATTCCCGCGGCGTCCATCGTCACCGACGTCTTCCAGAACACGGGCCACGCCATGGCCCAGAGCTGGGGGCTGCCGAACTACAAGTTCCTGGCCATGCCGCATCCGATCGGAAATCTCACCGAAGCGCAGCTCGACCAGCGGGCGCGCGAGATGGTGCCCGAGATCGTCAAGCTGCTGCTGCAGGGCCAGGAGTAGCCTCGCCGCCCGCCCTGGACGCATAAGGATCGATCAGGAGCGGCGGGGGCGCCGAGCGCGCTCCCGCCGCTGACGTCTATGCCGTCGACTGCGCCTTCGAGCTATCGGCCGCCCTGGTGGTATCGGGGCAAGCATCTGCAGACCTTGTGGGGGCCGCTGCTTCGCCGCGGCCGCCGGCCCGCCCTGCGCCGGGAACGGGTCGAGACGCCAGACGGCGACTTCGTCGACCTCGACTGGCTGCCCGGCCGGGAGCGCGGTGCGCCCCTCGTCCTGATCCTCCACGGGCTCGAGGGATCGGCGCGATCTCACTACGCTTTGGGCCTTCTCAGAGAGCTCGAGAAGCTCGGATGGCGCGGCCTCGTCCTCCACTTCCGCTCCTGTGGCGGCGAGGTCAACCGCTCCCGGCGCTTCTACCACTCCGGGGACACCTCCGACCTCGAGTTCGTGCTCTCCCGCCTCACGACGCGGGAGCCCCAGCTGCGCGTGGGCCTGGTCGGCGTCTC
>Ga0335071_10003235_pt1 | contig 17251 bp, 16 predicted proteins | sample Lox_Sample_15_FD_206724 | JGI IMG/M metagenome (GOLD analysis project Ga0335071, IMG submission 206724) | Soil microbial communities from Loxahatchee National Wildlife Refuge, Florida, United States - Lox_Sample_1.5 | ecosystem: Environmental > Terrestrial > Soil > Wetlands | place: USA... | reverse complement strand
CATCCTTCAAAGGCTTCGGCCGACAAATTTTCGGCGCACTATTCAAAGTTTGTGCGCTTCGCGCTTCGAGACGCGGCCAAAGCCGGCAAGATCAGCAGTAAGATCCTCTCCGAAATGCAGTTGAAGGGACCCGCTCCACGGGATTCCCTCGATCCTGGAACCCGAAGCATGCTTGCCAAAGAAGCGGCTCGCGCCAAAATTAAAGCCAAACGAAAAAAGTGACGGCAGCGTAGCCCAACGGCGCGGCCCCCTGCTGTCGTACCGGACGATTCCGCATCTGCCGGGCTCTCCGCCCGTCGTGGCATCCTCCGATGGGCGGTGTTCGACCGGCTGAAAAGCACCACCGCAACCAGCGCGGCGCCGCACCCGGAACGCTGAAACCACGCCACTTCTAAATCGGCCCGCGCCGTGCATCCAAGCGCGGCATGAAGCAGGGCGCTGACATAACGGCGAAAACGGCGACGCTCGGAGAGCGTTCAACGTTGAGAGCTGGCCACAGCGCCCTGCGCGTCGCGGCCAGGAAATCCGGAAACGCCGCCCGGCCCGCCTGGAACCACCGGCGGGCGCAGAAGCACACAGATTGTCAGAGGAAAAGCATTACACGCCAAGTGAATTGGCGGCGATGTGGCATCTTTCCCCAGCGACAATCCGCAAGCTCATCAGGAACGAACCCGGCGTTCTGAAGTTGCAGGGCTTGGGAACGGCGTACGGCAAGAGAAGCTATACCACCTTTTCAGTACCTGAATCAGTGGCCTTTCGTGTTCACGAGCGCCTCACTCAGGAGCCGCTCCAGACGCAGCTTCCGCGACGCAACCCACGGAGCGTAGTATTTCTCCGTGACAGCAACGGACGCGTGTCCTAGAAGTTTCGAGACATCTTCCAACGGTACGCCCTTGGTTAGCAGCCTGACGGCGAACGTATCTCGGAGCCGATGCGGCCGACAATCATCGACGCCGCAAGCCTTGCCGACCGCCTGCAGCCGTTCATAGACGGCCTGCGCGAGGTAATCGGTTTCCTCAGCATCCGCCACATCCCGATATGCGAAAGGGAGGTCGTCAGACAACCATTCGCAGTCGTCGATTTTCTTTTTCAGCTTCGCCGTCAGATACACGTCAAGCAGCTTTGGCGCCTCGTTCTTTTTCGCCTTGCGCGGATAAAACGAATAGACCCAGAGAAACTTCGATTTCACGCAACGCGCCGGGTCGAACTTCACCGCGTCGCTTACGCGCAGTCCCGTCTCCAGCATCAGCTCGATCAGCAGCCGGAATGTGGCCGCCGATTTCGCATAGCCGGTTGTGCCGCCGTTGATTTTACCGGCGGCGTCCAAAATAGCCGTGACCTCTTTTTCCGAGTAGGGCTGTTTCTGCTCATAGACCGCCTTGTGGCGGCGCATTTTGTCGACGAGCGATTCCGTGATCCATCCGCGCCGGTAGGATTCACGGAGGAAGTGTGCGAGCTTCGCGATGCTGGTGCCCTTCGAGGTTCCAGCCAGGCCGGCGAGAGCGTAGGTCTTGAAGTCCTCCAATGTGTCGATGCTCAGCTCGCGGATGAAGAACTTGTTCTTGCCGTGGGCGAAGTCCTTCAGCCGGCCGAGCAGGAGCTTATATTGCGCCAGCGTTCTCGGCTTCACATCGTCACGCGCGTCGAGGTAGCGCGCGATGCAGTCGTCGAGCTTCGGTCCATGAACCGTCTGATCCTTGGCTTCCGCATTGAGCGAACGCAGCTTCGCTTCCGCAGCCGCCCAATCCCGAACCCCGAGCGCCTGACGCGGATATCTCTCGCTATCCGTCGTGCCCGTCAGCCAAATCGGGCAATCGCAGTCCGTAAAATATCTCTTCTGGGAGGTCGAGAGCTTCAGCCTATGAACACGGCAATCGACCGAGTGACGGCGGAAGATCGAGAGCGGCACAGGCCCATCTTACACCCGATTTTGTACCACGCCTTGTACAACGGGCTTTTGGCTTCCTGTAAGTTGCTGATTCCTTTAAGTTTGGCTCCCCGGCATGGATTCGAACCACGATTCACGGCTCCAAAGGCCGCTGTCCTACCATTAGACGACCGGGGAAAACGCTTCTCGGAATGAAGGCTTGTTTCAGTGTAGCGTTGCCGCCGGAGGTGCCGCAACGATCTGGTATCATCGCCGAGGAAGCTAATCTTGGCCGGTGCCGGGCGCGGGCTTCAAACCCGTCGTGCGGTGTGAAAGCGTCGCAGGTGTGTTCGACTCGCACTAGCTTCCGCCAATTCGTCATTACCGCTCAACAACTTGGAATGTTATTCTGAATTTTATCCGGCGGTTGTGCCAAACGGGCTCCGTCGAACGCCGTCTAGAGTCTAAGGCCACATGGAGACACGCGACGATACCACCGCGGGCAATTACTTCGTTTCCAACTATCCTCCGTATTCATTCTGGACGGCGCAACATACCGCGGAAGCCTATGCCGCACTAGACCGGCCCGCGGAAGTGCACACGCCGTTGGGGATTTACGTCCACATTCCCTTTTGCCGCAAGCGCTGCCATTTCTGCTATTTCAAGGTCTATACCGACAAGGATTCCGACGAGATCAATACCTACCTGGAAACGGTGGCGCAGGAAATGGCGCTGTATGCGCGCCGCCCGTTCATCAACGGGCGAACCCCGCGGTTCGTCTATTTCGGCGGTGGCACACCATCTTATATATCGTCGCGGCAATTGGAGCGCCTGGTCGACTCGATGAAATCGGCGTTGCGCTGGGGCCAACCGGACGAGGTGACGTTCGAGTGCGAGCCGGGGACCATCACCGAAGGTAAGCTGAAAGTCATCAAGGACATAGGGGTTACGCGGCTCAGCTTGGGAATCGAGAATTTCGACGATCATGTTTTGCAGATCAACGGCCGCGCGCACGGGTCAAAGCAGATCGGCGAGGCTTACGAGCTGGCGCGCAGCGTTGGGTTTCCTCAGATCAACATCGACTTGATCTCCGGGATGGTGGGCGAAACGACGGCCAATTGGGAAGAGTGCGTAAAACGGACAATTGCGCTTAACCCGGACAGCGTCACAATCTACCAGATGGAGATCCCCTACAACACCACGATTTTTCACAACATGAAGGCGGAGGGACAGACGGTAGCGCCGGTAGCGACCTGGAGCATGAAGCGGCAGTGGGTGGACTACGCGTTTGCGGAATTCGAAAAAGCCGGCTACGCGGTGGCCAGCGCTTATACCGTGGTGAAGAATCCGGCGAAGACGCATTTCGTCTACCGTGATCTGTTGTGGATGGGCGCGGACATGGTGGGGCTGGGAGTGGCGTCATTCTCGCACGTCGGCGGCACGCATTTCCAGAATCTGCACGAGTTTGAGCCGTATATCAACCAGGTTCGGGCGGGCAAGTTGCCGATCTACCGAGCGCTGACGCCGACCAGCGAAGAGCGCATGATTCGCGAGCTCATTTTGCAAATGAAGCTTGGCCGGGTGCAGACGCCGTATTTTGAGAGCAAATTCGGAGTCAACATTCAGGAACGCTTCGCGGCTCCGATCCGCACTTTGCAAGAAAACGGCTGGCTGAAACTGGACGGCCAAACCTTGAGGCTGAGCCGCCACGGGTTGCTGCAAGTGGACAAGTTATTGCACGACTTCTTTCTTCCGCAACATCGCACCGCGCGCTACGCGTGACACACACTCATGGCTGCCTATAGCACTTACGACGCAATTGTCATTGGGGGCGGACCGGCCGGTTCGACGGCTGCCGCGGTATTGGCGCAGAAAGGCCGCAAGGTCATCGTTCTCGAAAGGGAGAAGTTTCCGCGCTATCACATTGGCGAGTCACTGATTCCGTACACTTACTATCCTCTCAAGCGGATCGGGATGCTCGAGCAGATGAAGCAGTCGCACTTCACTAAGAAGTACAGTGTGCAATTCGTCAGTATCAGCGGGAAGCAATCACAGCCTTTTTACTTCTTTCAACAGCTACATAGCGAAGCCTCGGATACCTGGCAGGTGCTACGGAGCGAATTCGATCAGATGATGCTCACGAACGCGCGGGCCAAGGGTGCGGAGGTGATGGAAGAAACGCTGGTCAAGGAAACAATCGAGCAGAATGGAGTAGTCAGCGGAGTCACGGCGGTGGGCAGGAACGGAGTTAGCCACGAGTTTCGCGCTCCGATCACGATTGATGCCACCGGGCGCGATGCCCTTACACTGGGGCGGCGCGGGTGGAAGACCCGGGACCCGCGTCTGAATAAGATCGCCGTCTGGACTTATTACAAGGGAGCGATGCGCGACCCTGGAGTGGATGAAGGCGCGACGACGGTGGCTTACGTACCGGATAAAGGATGGTTCTGGTACATCCCGCTGCCGGGTGACCTGCTTAGTGTGGGGATTGTCGCAGAGAAGGATTACCTGTACCGGGACACGCACGACCTGAAAACAATTTTTCATCGCGAAGTGGCGGTAAATAAATGGATCGAGCAGCACCTGGCCGTGGGCCAGCAAGTGGGGGAGTATCGAGTTACGGGAGAGTACTCGTACCGGTCGCGGCACTGCGCGGGTGATGGGCTGCTGCTGATCGGCGATGCCTTCGCATTCCTCGATCCGGTCTTTTCTTCGGGTGTCTTTCTGGCGCTGCGCAGCGGCGAAATGGGCGCAGACGCCGCCGACGCGGCGATCTCGGCGGGTGATTGCTCGGCGTCGCGATTTCGCGATTACGGCGAGCAGCTCTGCAAGGGGATCGAGTCCATGCGGCGCCTGGTGTATACGTTCTACGACCATGAGTTTCGCTTTCGCACGTTTCTGACACGCTACCCTGACTTGAAGGGCGAGATGACGGAGTGTCTCATGGGAAACCTGTGGCTGGATTTCGATCCGCTGTTTCAGGCCGTGGCCGAGTTTGCGAGCGTACCGGCGCCGCTTACGCATGGTCAGCCCGTGGAAAAGGTTGGGGAAGAGCCAGCCCCCACAAACGCCAGCATGACCGCTGATTAGTCGCATGCGGCCTTCGCACGATGCGCCTTCGCTCCGCCGGCTGGCGGTCGAAACCGAACAACTCAGCAAGCTGAACACGCTCGTAGCCGCGCTACGCACGGGCAACCGGTTTTACTCGGGGAAACTGCGCACGGCACGGCTGGAAGCGCGCGTACCTAGCCTGAAGGAGTTTTCGGAGCGGATGCCTTTCACGCGTAAGGAGGAGATTGTTGACGACCAGCAGAACCATCCTCCCTACGGCACCAACCTGACATTCAGCCTGGAGTGTTACCGGCGATTCTGCCAGACCAGCGGCACGACGGGGCGGCCAATGTACTGGCTGGACACGGTGGAGAGCTGGAATTGGATGCTGGACAACTGGCTGCGCGTGTACGGGTCGGCTGGCATCACCCCGCGAGACCACATTTTTTTCGCTTTCTCGTTCGGCCCGTTTCTCGGCTTCTGGACGGCCTTTGAATGCGCGGCCCGGCTGGGCTGCCTTTGCATTCCAGGCGGCGGCATGAGCAGCGTCTCGCGATTGCGCACGATGATCGATAATTGCGCGACGGTGCTTTGCTGCACCCCGACGTATGCGATTCGCCTGGCCGAGGTCGCGGAAGAAGAGAAGATCAGCTTGGCCAACGCGAAGGTCAAGACGCTGATTCTGAGTGGTGAGCCGGGGGCGAGCATTCCGGGCACGCGGGCGCGCATTGAAAGCTTGTGGCACGGTGCTCGGGTGGTGGATCACCACGGGATGACGGAGACCGGGCCGGTCAGCTACGGTTGCCCGAAGAAACCGGACGTGCTGCACGTGATTGAGTCGTCTTACATCGCGGAGGTGGTCGATCCGGAAAAGGGAAAGGCGGTTGAGCCGGGAGAGAGCGGCGAACTGGTGCTGACCAACCTGGGCCGAATCGGCTCACCGCTGTTACGATATCGGACTGGGGATATCGTGCGGGCGGCGACGGGGTCGCCTTGCGAGTGCGGCACGTACGACATGGCGCTGGAGGGCGGGATACTTGGACGGACGGACGACATGTTGGTGGTGCGTGGCGTGAATGTATATCCGAGTGCGATTGAGGAACTGGTTCGAAGCTGCGGTGCAGTGGCGGAGTACCGCGTAGAAATCCACACGAACCGCGCGTTGCCGGAAATCAAGATTCAATTGGAGCCGGCGCCGGGTTGTGCGAGCGAAGTGGGATTGGTCGAGCGGCTCGAAACAGCCATGCGCACGGCGTTCAACCTGCGCGTCGCGGTAACGTTGGTACCGAGCGGCAATCTGCCGCGGTTCGAGATGAAGGCGAAGAGGTGGGTGCGGGTATAGGGGGATGCGAGCGCGGGGCCGTAGACTCTGACAGAATTATTGCGTGAGACCGCTTGTATTGACGCTGGCGATGATGAGTACGGCAGCCGGTGCCGATCTCAATGCAATTCTAAGCACACAACAGAAGTTGGTCGCCGCGCGGGATAGCAGCAAGCTCCCGCGCGATGAGGTGCCGCTGGAGGATGTTGCGGTCGCCAAACGCCAACTGTTGGAGTGGGCTGAGGCACGGCTACAAAGTTTTGACAGGAACGTTGAGCTTCGCAATCTCGCCAAAAAACTCACAAGTGAATTGAACGGCGTCATTAAGCCGGGTCCTGATGACGATTTGGACCGCCTGGGAGATCTTGCGGTGTCTTTTTCGCGACCCGATGGAGAACCGGACTGGCTCCAGATGGACACTGATGTCGGAATCCCATACGGTGCCGATCGGTCCGTCTACCTTTATGAATGGCGTGCAAACCGGTGGTACCGACGGTTTTCGTCGGAGGCGAATGACTACAGGAGGTCCCAGTACGGTCCGGAGGGCTTCGTGGAGTTGCGGGTTTCTCCCCCCGATTCCCACGGTGCGCGCCTTATTTTGACAACCGGATCGCCGCCTTTCTGCATGTCAGTCTGGCACACGCTCTATATAAGGCTCTTCCGCCTAGACACCGTGCAGAGCTTACTATTGGAAGAAACGCCGCTAGCGAACCTCGGACAAGAGCCAGCGTACTCGGCACGTCTTGAACCAGGCGGGGCACTTGTCGAGTTTTTTGGATTCAGCATTGATTCTGGAATAATGGTCCGCAAACATATACTGCATTACAAGCTCGACCGCGGGACGGTCGAGCGAATTCCGCCGGTCGCGCTTTCGGTTCGAGACTTCGTTGACGAATGGCTGACACGTCCCTGGACTGAAGTAGCGAAATGGAGCGACTCAGATCTCGAAACGTGGCACAAGAAGCTGCACAAGGACATCGTATCGGGTGAATTTGATACAGTAAGGCGCTGCGCAAAACCGGGTGAGTCGCAAGTATAAATTCATTTTGGGGACAATACTACTTACTTCTCCTTACTAGAGCGGACCGGTTACCGTTTTACAATGCTGCACGTCAGCGACACGCCACGGCCAGATTGTCTAGAACTCGACGAAGATCCGGGCCGCGGTGCCGCTACGCTATTGCCCAGGAACTAGTTGTCTACGCTCGCAATTTTGGGCGCTTGCGAAGCAACCTGAAGGCGCGATCGCGTCGGTTATTGTTTTGTGTCGAGCGGCGTTTTCGATTTGTCGTAGAACTCGTTTTGGAGGCGCGGGCTGACTTGATCGGCTTTGACGGCGCGGATGACGTTGGCTAGATCGTCAGTCCAGGCTTTCATATCGAATTCGCCCAGGGCGGTGTTGGCGGCGGTAGCGTCGCCGGCATAATGCTCCGGAAACTTCGCATACCACCAGATGCCCGTATAAACGCCGCGGGGCAGGTCTTCGCGGTTTTGATCGGCGCCGTTTTCGCTCGAGGCGCGGTCGAGGTGCACCAGATCGGGACGCGAGACCATGGTGTGGGAGGTTTCGCTTTCGCCGGCGTGCGAGTCGGTCTTCGATTTCAGTGCCGGACGGCCCGGCGGCGAGCCCGCGTGCTGGTAGACATACACCACGTAATCATGCCGCGCAGCCATTTGTGATTGCGCGAAGAACGGCAGCAGGCTGTTGTTGCCGCCATGGCCGTTGACGATCACGATCTTCTTGCAGCCGTTGCACGCCATTTCGTCGGTAGTCTCTTGCAGCAGTTCGAGCTGTAGTTTGGCACTATACGCGATCGTTCCGGGCTCGTGTTTGGCTTCGAAAATCTGTCCGAAATAATATTCGGGAAAAACGACGGCATACTCTTGGGCGGCGCCATGCAGCGAAACGTAGCGCACGTTGATCAGATCGGTGCCGAGCGGCAATTGCGGACCGTGCTTTTCCAGGATGCCGAAGGGGAGCAGGCACGTGTTTTGCGATTGTTGGATGGCTTTCACGAAGTCGGCGGCCGTTAGTTCTTCCCATCTGACGGAGAGCGGTTGGGCGAATGAGACGACGGACGCCGCGAAGAAACATATGAATATGCGCGCGCAGTTCATGCGTGCGATTATACGGATTTCGGAGGCACCATGGCAGCCAGCACCACGATCGCGAGCATCTTTCCTGGCGTGAATCTTCTGGCGCAGACACCGCAGACGCTGCGAGAACTGCTTGCTACGGCGACCGCGGGCGATCTGGAGTGGCAACCCCGGCCGGAGCGCTGGTCCATCACGATGGTGCTGGCACACCTGGCGGATGTGGAAGAGAAAGGCTTCGTCAGCCGGTTTCGCGCGATCGCGGCGGAAGACAATCCACACTTGCCGGCCTACGATCAATTGGCGTTGTTTCGAGGCGCTGCCAGGTTTGACGGGCGGGCGGAACTCGAAAAATTCGCGCGGCTTCGCACGAAAACGCTGGCGTTGTTGAACGAATTGCCGCCATCGGTGATCAGGCGAACCGGCCGTCACGAAGAGCTGGGGGGCACGATCACCTTTGGTGAGTTACTGCATGAATTTGTTTTCCACGATCTCGGCCACATCCGGCAGATCATGGAACTATATCGCGCTCACGCCTTCTACCCGAACATGGGCGTATTCCAAAGTTATTACCAAATCAATCCCTGATCGCCAAAATTCGGCGGTAAATGTCAAGTTCACTTGCGAACGGAGTGCATTTTTCGTAATCTTACGCGTGACTAGCGTCGAAGAACGCTGTAAACGGGAATCGGGGAAGATCTACAGGGGGTGAAATGGAATACTGTACAAATTGCGGAGCCCAGGTAACGGGGCCTTTCTGCGGAAGCTGCGGCGCGCCGGCCAAATCGAGCGCGGCACAAGCGGGAGCGGTGCCGAGTCCTCCGCCGCCGGGCGGGGCCATTCCGCCGGCTCAGCCGGCTCCGGTGGTTGCGCCGGCGACGCCTGCGAAGACAAGCCCGCTGGTGTGGGTTCTGGCAGGCTGCGGCGGATTGATTGTGATCGCGGCGCTGGTTTTTGGCGTGATCGCTTACAAGGCCCGCCAGTTTGTGAACTCGGCCCATGGCAATCCAGCTTATGCGACGGCACGCCTGCTGGCGGCTGCCAATCCGGACATCGAGGTTCTGTCGACCGACGAAGACAACGGCACGATGACCGTGCGCAACAAAAAGACGGGAGAAACCCTCACCATCAATCTTAAAGATGCCGCCAAGGGCAAGTTTGTCTTCGAGCAGAACGGCAAGAAGGCGGAAATCAACGCGCAGAGTAATGGCGATAAAGGATCGTTCGAAATCAAATCGAGCGAAGGGACAGTGAAATTCGGGAGTGACGGCAAAAGCCCGGATTGGCTGCCAGCGTATCCCGGAGTGACGCCGAAGGGCGTCTTTTCTTCACAGACGCCAAAGGGTTTCGCCGGCAATTACACCTTCACCACGAACGACCCAATCGATCAGGTGGCCAAGTACTATGAGGATGCGCTGAAGAAAGCCGGCCTCGCGGTAACTACACACTCGGTGCAACAAAACGGCGCGACGGGGATGAGTATCATTTCGGGCGACGACACGGCGACCAAACGGAAGGCGGTGGTTACAGCCACGCCCTCGCAAGGCGCGACGGGCGTGAGTGTGACGTTTTCAGTGGAGAACTAGGGCGACGGCGCCAGTTCACTCGATTTGTATTTCAGGCTGCGATCGAGGACCATTTCGAACGCGGTTCCTTTCGGCAGAATGAGGTCGGGGCCGCGAGAAACCAGCACCGACGCTAAACCTGCGGCAGCGCCGGCTGCCGCACCGACTCCGGCTCCTAAACCGGGGTGACCGGCGGCGGCGCCGCCAACGGAGCCCACGCCGGCTCCGGCAGCGGTAGTCTCGGCAGTACGGCGAGCATCGCCGCCTTTATCGCCTTCACCGCGGATCTTACCTTCTTCGCGATCGAAGTCACCGGTATCGGAGCCGCCCAGACGCGCGCGAAAATCGCGCGTGACACCGTTGGGAAGAGTGAGCGAATCGAAGCGAAGATAGATCTCGCCTTTGCCTTTTACCCTGCCGGGGCGTTTTACCTCTGTCACAGTTCCTGCAACGTAACTGCCTTTCGGGATGATGATGTGCCCGCCGATAACGATGGGGAACGAAGTCTGGAGGTAGACGCGGTCTCCTTCCGAACTGAGTTTGGTGTTCAAACTGTTGATTAAAGCGAGGGGGATTTTGGTGCCGGCGGGCACGCTGAGCTCCTCAGGCGCGGCGTGGTCCTTGGGCGCGGCCGATTCCGGCTGAGACGCAGCGGATGGCTTAGCATCGCGATTGCGATAGACCAGAACGGATTCCGTCTCACCGGACTGTCGCACAATCTGGCGGTGGATGGTCAAGATGTTGTGATCGCGCGACAGGCTCCAGCGGTCGTTCACGTTGTAACCCTGGGGGCTCACGATGGTGTTGGTGATCAAGGCGGCGCCTTCCCATTTGGTCATGCTGCTCATCCGGGAGGCGCCTAGCTGGAACCTGGCGGGGTCGCCGTCTGTCCGGTAGATCCAGGTGGCGGAAGAGCCTCCGTTCGGAGTGCCCTCGGCGCAACGGATGACTTCGTCTTGCTGCGTGATGGTTAGAAGCGCGGCGGGAGGATCGGGCAAAGCGCGCACGTCGCTCTGCTTTTCATCGAGGATCCAAACGCCGGAGAAATTTCGATCCGGGTCCGTCGCGGCGGCCAGCGGCGACACGAGAACCAGGACGAGAGCGGCAGACGCCCGGGGAATAAAATAAGATGACATTTCGCACCATTTCGCGCGCTTGTGCTCAATTATACGCGGAAAGCGCGCAGCGAGGCATGGCGCCGCCTGTTAACTAATCAGCGTACACTTTCTACGGAGCAGATCCAGCGCCAACTGCGTGGCGAAGACACGGATGCGGGCGCGATCGCCGAGGAATACGCGATGCGTGACGTGACAACCGCCGGCGTCCGCCAAGCCGATGTATACGGTGCCTAACGGAACGTTCTCGCTGGGCTCGGGGCCGGCCTCGCCGGTGATGGAAAGAGCAAAGGTTGAGCCGGTGCGTCGGCGCGCACCCAAGGCCATGGCTTCTGCCGTCTCTTGACTCACCGCACCATGGTTCTGAAGAATCTCTTCGCTGACTCCCAGCAGCTCGGTTTTCATTTTGTTGGAGTAGGTGAGGAAGCCGCCGACAAAATATTGCGAGCTGCCTGGAACGGACGTGATGCGCTGCGCGAGAAGGCCGCCAGTGACGCTTTCGGCCACCGAGAGCGAGGCGTGGCGCTTCTTCAAAACTTCGCCAACCACGGCTTCGAGCGAATCTCCATTGCGGGAATAGATGCGGTCGCCGAGTAGAAGCTCGATGGGCGCGGCTACCTCGGTGAGCAGCGCCATAACGTCGGATTCGTTCGGGCCGTGGGCGCGGAGATGTACCTGGAGGTCGCCATCGCCGGCCAGGATCGTCGTCACGGGGTTTTCGTATTTCTTGTACACCGGCGAGATGGTTTGATCGAGGTCCGATTCCGGCATGCCGGTGACACGGAATAGTAATGTGCGGATCACCTGCTTGGGGACCACACGCTCCAGGCGCGGCAAGCACTGCCGCGTGAACATGGCTTTCAGCTCGTGGGGAGGTCCGGGAAGCAGAACGATGCTGGTTTGTGAGTCATCGATCCACTGGCCTGGCGCGGTACCGCGGTCGTTGGGCAGAATATCTGCACCTTCAATGACGAATGCCTGACGGCGGTTCACTTCCGCCATTTTGCGATGTGCCTGGCGGAAGCGCTGCTCGATCTGATCTGCGATTTCCGCATGGAAAACCAGCTTGCGGTCGATGGCGAGCGACACGGCATCGCGCGTGACATCGTCCTCGGTGGGACCGAGGCCGCCGGAAAGGATCACGATCTCGGCACGCGACATGGCGCGGCGCACGACATCGGCCACGTGATCGCGATGGTCCCCTACCACGTACTTGGTCGTAACTTCTACGCCCAAGTCGTTCAACTGCTGCGTCAGAAAAAGCGAGTTGGTGTCGAGCCGCTGCGGCGTGAGAAGTTCGGAGCCGACGGCGATGATCTCGGCGTTCATCCCCTAGGCGAGCAATCTCCCCTGAATCCCGGCATCCACTCGGTAAAGCGCATTCGTGGTGGCTACGATGAGCGATCGCGAAGGCGTGAAAGCCGTGCCCACGATACCGGGTCCGGAAAGGAAAAGCTCGGGTTGGCGATCTTTATTGAAACGGACGACGCCTTTGCGCCCGCCGAGCGAAGCGGCGATGTACAGCCGGTCTTCGGTGTCGAACGCGATGCCTTGCGGGCGGCCCAGACCGCGATAGAAGACTTCGACCTCGCCTTTGTGCGAAATCCGATACACGGAATCGAAGCTCGAGGTGGTGGGACCGGAAACGTACAAATACTGGTTTGGACCGAAGGCGAGATGATACGCCGCGATGGAAGGTTCAAGCGTGGCGAAGACGAAAATTTGCCGGTTGGGCGCGATCTTGAAAATGGTGCCGCTGCGATCGCCGACGTAGAGATTGTTCTCCTGATCGAACGCCAGGCCGGTCGCGATTCCCATGCCCTCGACAAAGACCGACATGCTGCCGTTGGGCGTGACCTGGTACACCACGCCATCGAAACGGCTGGAGACATAGAGCAGACCCTGCGAATCAAACGCCATGGCGGTGGCGTTCATCAAGTCGTTGATGAAGGGCTTGACGTTGTAGTTCAGGTCGATTTTGTAAACGGCAACGGCAACTTTTTGGCCTCGTGACCCGCTGAACGTGGTGTAGACATTGCCAAAGGTATCCACCGCCGGGTTGGCAACGGGATGCAGACCCTCGGCGATTTGGATACCGATGTCGCAAGTCCACGCCTGGCTGGCTTGGTCGCCGTTCTGTACGATGAGTTCGCCCTCGGAAACACCTTCCGGAACGCGCACAATCATGAAGGAATCCGAGCCGATGATCACCGGAGCGGCGACTTCCCCGATGGTAACCCGGGGCCGGTCGGCCTTGGCGAAACCACGCCCCTGGATCTGAAACTCGCCCCCCGCGATAGCAGCAACCGGCGACACCCCCGCGATTTGCGGCCGGCCGTTGCTCTCTTTCCGAATACCCATCGTTAATAAAGATTGAAACATCCCGCAGCAAATAAGACAAGTGCTGCATAAACCCCCGCCATCAGGTCATCGGCCACGATGCCCGTGCCGCCGGGAAGAGCTTCCAATTGCCGGACGGGCATAGGTTTCCAGATGTCGAACAGGCGAAAAAGCAGAAAGGCGGCGATCCAGGACTTGAGGTTGAGCGAGCGGGCGCCAGCGAGAGCCAGCCACTGGCCGAGAACCTCGTCGACCACGACGAATTGCGGGTCCTTCTGCTGGGTTTCGCGAGCGGTGACGCCGGCAGCCCATATGCCAGGACCTGCGAGCGCCACAACCGGCAACAGGAACCATAAGGACGGCCAGTTGGCGTAGTGAACCAGCAGCCAAGCAATGACTAAGGCCGCCAGCGACCCGGCGGTTCCCGGCCCAATCGGAGAGTAGCCGCAGCCGAACCACGTTGCGATCAGGCGCGCGACGTTACTTTTCATCTTCGTCAGGCACTTCTGGAACCCGTTCCGAGGGGGTGAGAGGAGTGGAGATCACGTATTTTCCCGAGGCCCAGTTTCCAAGGTCGATGAGGCGGCAGCGTTCGCTACAAAACGGGTACTGGGGATTTTCCCGGTTGATCTCTTTTCGGCAAATCGGGCACGTCATAAAGCCGGATTTGGGATTTGGGGCTTGGTGTTTGGCTGGATCTGCAATAGCGGGAACGGCACGCTAGCGGGAGCCGTTTCCGCTCCCCCGGGTAGCAACGTCCCGATGACGTCGTAGTCGTGGGCTTCGGTGATGCGCAGTTTGCGGATCTGGCCTGGCCTGGGCTCGGCGCCTTCGAAGTCATTGATCAAGGTGACGCCATCAATCTCGGGGGCCTGCGTGGGCATGCGCGATTCCCACAACAGATCGGTTTCCCGGGAGAGGCCTTCGACGAGGACGCTCACCTCGGCACCGATGAGCCGGCGATTGCGCGCGCGGGCGATCTTGCGCTGTAACGCCATCAGACGGCGCTTGCGGTTGTGGATGGTGCGGCCGTCTACCTTGCCGTCCAACTGGTAGCTAGCGCTCGAGTCCTCATCGGAGTACGAAAAGACGCCGAGGCGGTCGAAACGCGCAGCGTCCACGAACTGGCAGAGCTGTTCAAAATCACCCGTGGTTTCGCCGGGAAAACCCACGATCATGCTGGTGCGGATGGCGACGCCGGGAATGGTGCGCCGGATACGCTCGATCAATTTGAGAAAGATGTCGCCGGATGCGCCGCGCTTCATGCGCTTCAAGATACGCGCGCTCGCATGCTGGAGGGGCATGTCGATGTATTTGACTAGCGCTGCATGCTCCGCGATTGTGTCCAGAAGCTTCTGCGTGACCTTATTGGGATAAGCGTAGAGAAAACGGATCCACTTTTCAGCAGGTGTTTCGATTTGCGCGAGCCGCGCCAGGAGCGCAGCGAGACCGTCTTTAAGTCCGAGATCTTCGCCGTAACAAGTGGTGTCCTGGCCTATGAGATTGATCTCACGGACGCCCTGTTGAAACAGCCGCGTGGCTTCGGCGATGACCGATTCGAAACGGCGGCTACGGAACTTGCCGCGATATTGCGGGATAACGCAGAAGGTGCAGGGATGGTCGCAACCTTCCGCGATTTTCATGTACGCATAGTGCTTCGGCGTGGCCAGTACGCGCGGGGTGAGATCGTGATAAAGATACGGCGCGAAGGGGTTTGCACTCGCTTCAAGACCTTCACACAACGGAACGATCTGCTCGATCTCATTCGTCCCGATTACGGCATCGACTTCCGGCATTTCCTTCTGAATCTGGTCGCGGTAGCGCTCGACCAGGCATCCGGCGACGATCAACTTCCTGGCGCGGCCGATTTTCTTGTACTCAGCCATCTCGAGAATGGTGTCGACCGATTCTTTTTTAGCGGGATCAATGAAGCTGCAGGTGTTGACGACGAGGACGTCGGCCTGATCGGGATGCGGCGTCAGCTCATGCCCATGTTCGGCGAGCTGGCCCATCATGACTTCGCTATCCACAAGGTTCTTGGGACAGCCCAAACTTACAAAGCCTACTTTCAAAAGCGGATTTCCTCGGAGGGTGACGTTCTTATTCAGGATATCATGGCAGCGGAATCGAGTTCCGTCACGGAGCGGTTTCGGAAACCGGGTGGGACCCGCTTACCAGCTATGGTCGATCGTGTTCCGTTGGTAGGACTGCGTAAAGTAGAGATTCACGGCCCGCTGGAGATCGGCCTTGGTCATTTGCGGCGGCCGCTTCTCGTATTCACTGATCGAAATGATGATGTTGCAGAGATCCAGCGGGTAGCAGGCACGCAACTCGCTGCGGCCATCGGAGAGCACCAGGCCGCGCACGTAGTCCACAATTTCCGGATCGTAAGGCAGTTTCTTTATGATGGCCACCCGGCGCCAGATTTCGTTGAACGTCCCAACGTCCACGGGCTCGACGAAGACTTTATTCTGAATGCGGCGCAGGAACGTCGCGTCGGCCAAGTCGTCGGGATTCAGGTTGGTGGAAAAGACGACCATCATCTCGAACGGAATCTGGAACTTGATGCCGTAGGACAGCGTGAGGTAGTCGACGCGCCGGTCGAGAGGCACAATCCAGCGGTTGAGAAGCTCGCGCGGAGAGAGCACCTGCCGGCCGAAGTCGTCGATGAGGAAGATGCCGTTATTGGCTTTCATCTGCATGGGCGCGGCAAACACGCCGCCGGCCTCGTCATAATGCAGCTCGAGCATGCTGGCCACCAACTCGCCGCCGACCATGATGAATGGGCGCTTGCAGGGGACCCATCGCGGGTCGAGTTCCGCGTCTTCCTTATCGAGCGGCTGGTGCACCACCGGGTCGTAAAGCACGATGATTTTGCCATCGACTTCGACCGCGTGGGGAATCAGAATCGAATCGCGGTAAATGCGCAGCAGGCGCTCGGCCAAGCTGGTTTTACCGTTTCCGGAAGGGCCATAGAGAAACAGCGATTTCTGTGACACACACGCGGGCCCAAGCTGGTCGAGCATGTGATCGGAGAGGACGAGATCGCTCAAGGCGTCGCGAAGGATATTGCGATCGATATCGACGCTGGCGGCCTGGGCTTTGGTGGCCAGGTGATAGTCACGAATCGATACCGGCGCCGGTCCCACGTAACGGCAGACGCGGAAACGTTCCGAGGCGAGATCGCGGCCGGCGTTGGTCAGAATAAACGCATAATCCTCACCGACGGCGCCCTTGACCTCAACAAGATGCTGCTGGCGCAACTCGCGAAAAAGAAGGTCCAGAATCGGGATGGAGACCTTGATCGTTTTGCTTGTGACTTCGAGGCTGGTCATGCCGTCGAGGTGCAGGTGGCGCAGAATGAGATCGACGACGACCGACTTGGGTATCCGCAGGTCGGCGAGCCGGTTGGGAACCGAGGGCCAGAACGAAGGCCGTTTCGTAGCCGGGGCAGACCTTTCGGTTACGCCATTGTGAGTGAGCTGTTGGATCACCGCGGAAACTCCGAAATCAGATTAACATAATTCACGAAAAACATCGGCTAATTTCGAGGTAAATATCAATCATTTAGAAGATAACTAGCGATAACTGCACAAGCGCATACGGAGTGATTGCGTGTGGGAAACGCCGATCGTCTTACCTAAGTTAATATGGACGGAGATGAGTCCTAACCAGCCGAATCAGCCTCCTAAGCTTCCCATTCCAGGAGTTCAGAATTTAATCGCCGTGGGGTCCGGAAAGGGGGGTGTAGGCAAGACCACCGTGGCGGTAAACCTTGCAGTGGCTCTCGCGGCGCTGGGACACCGAACCGGGCTGATGGATGCGGATGTCTATGGGCCCAATGTGCCTCTGATGATGGGAATCAACAAAACGCCGATGGCATATGGCGAGCGCATTC
>Ga0335071_10003234_pt1 | contig 17252 bp, 14 predicted proteins | sample Lox_Sample_15_FD_206724 | JGI IMG/M metagenome (GOLD analysis project Ga0335071, IMG submission 206724) | Soil microbial communities from Loxahatchee National Wildlife Refuge, Florida, United States - Lox_Sample_1.5 | ecosystem: Environmental > Terrestrial > Soil > Wetlands | place: USA... | reverse complement strand
ATGCGCAACAGATGGAGAAAATTATCGAAAATGATAATGAGGCATACGTAGCGACCATTACCGATAAAGATACCGCCGCCAAAATGTTACAATCTCAAAAAGTTGCCGGGATAATCACCATTCCGGAAAATTTTGACACAGCCATCTTAAATCAGCAAGCCACAGTCAATTTAACTCTTAATAACATCGATATCGATTTTGGGGATGATATCCGCCGGATTGTTGATAGGTCGGTTGCAGAATTTGATGCGCCACAATTAAGCCTTGCTGGCGAGAAAGGCGAACTAACAGGTATCAACGATACGGCAAATCCTTACCACGTTGTTATACAGGAACATGACCTAAGAGAAACAAATGTTGGCTTCCTCAATTATCAAGTGCTTCCTGTTCTGATACTCTTGGTATTGAGCATCGGTCTTATTGGCACAGCATTACTCTGCGCACAAGATGGAGAAAGTGGAATGGTTAAACATCTCCTGTTAGCTCCGGTACCCGCGTGGATGGTAATTGGTGGCAGATTACTAGGCGGGTTGATCATCTCCCTTGCCGTTCTTTTACCAGTACTTGTTATTTGCACACTTGCCCATGTTGTATCTCCGCCAGCCAACCATTGGCCGGCTCTTATTGTTCTTATTACGGCAACTGCATTATGTGCGTCAGGATTGGGAGCAGTTTTGGGATCGTTATTACACGGGTCAAGAGTTGTGGCTATGGCTGCATCTGTACTTGCAACTTATCTCTTTTTTCTGGGTGGTGGATTTACGACAATAGCGTTTTTACCAAACTGGTTACAGGTTGTAAGCAGTTTTGTTCCAACCCGCTACGCGATAGATGGAATGCGACAAATACTTTTTTACCCGGATCTGATCGGTGTTCAACATGATCTAACTGTTTTAATTGGAGCAGCATTAGGATCGGTAATCCTTGGTTCATTTGCTCTTCGCCGGTCGTGGCGAATGTGATAGGTCTTAATTTCTCAAGTTCTCAAAATTAGATAGTCTCCCTAATTAGTGTTTTTAGCTTTAGTTGGTCACGGCACTGTCAATAATAGCTCTTTAACCGTCCAGATATGCTCGGTCAAACCAGCTGCCATGGCGGGAGTTCTGGGGATCCACTTGGCTTGGGCCTTTCGGTGATTTCGTAAGCGCAGGCTTTTATGTGGACGGACCAAGTTGTAGTAAGCGTCTTCCCGGGATAATGCAGCTCGGTGCATAGTTATTAGAGTTTAGACTAAATTTTCCATAACAGGAGGGCGGCCTGTTCGCACAAGCCGCCCAGTGGCAAAATTGAGGAATGTCTGACAAACATAACTCAACTGCCACTGAGCACTTTACCAACCTAATCCAATTTCGTCAAGCGGCGTACCAGCATCTTGGGACTGCAAAAGATGCGTTGTTCGAATTGAGCGATGCTGTGATCGGTACTAGTGCAGCGAACTCGTTTGTAGAACTATCCTGTTCCCGATACTTTCGTCGATGCTGGCCAAGTGTGTATGAAGCCTTGCAGGATGGAAGGCCAGACCGGATGGCGCTGATGCGCCTGTACTGTCGGAACATGAAAGTAGAGGGTCGCCCGATCCTGGTAGGCGATCATACTGCCTGGCCACGTCCTTCAGCTTACACGCTGCGGGATCGAACGGTGCAGCATCAACCGACGCCGGTGCCGGGTAATCGTCCGATCACTCTAGGACATGGCTATAGTACGCTGGCCTGGCCGCCAGAGAAAAAAGGGAGCTGGGCCTTGCCCTTGTTACACGAGCGCATTGCAAGTCAGCAAACGCCTTTTGAAGTGGGCAGCGCTCATCTGCGGGGTGTACAAAACCAGCTTCCGGTGCGGGCAATCTCTCTGTGGGATGCCGAATACGGGTGTGCGCCTTTCTTATTGGCAACCGCAGACATTCCGAGCGACAAGGTGATCCGTTTACGACCCAATCTGTGTCTGGCGGGTCCACCCGGGCCTTACAAAGGACGCGGTAGACATCCACTGCATGGAGCCAAGTTCAAGTTCAAAGACCCGGCTACCTGGCGAGAACCCGACGACCGTTTTGAGAAGGGTGATCCGGATCTGGGAAAAATTCAGGTCATGCTCTGGAAAGAATTGCATTTACGCAAAGCGGCCACTTGTCCCATGCGGGTTGCTCGCTTGGAGCGACTGGAAAGCAAAGGCACACGACGTATGCCCAAGGTCATCTGGGTAGCTTGGATCGGTGAAGCACCGCCCGAGCCTCGCACCTGGTGGCAGTACTACATGCGCCGCTATACAGTGGATCATTGGTACCGGTTTGCCAAACAGCGCCTGTTTTGGACTTTGCCAATGTTCAGTACACCCGAACAAGGCGAACGCTGGAGTGACCTGATGCCACTAATCACTTGGGAACTGTGGTTCGCTCGGCCTCTGGGTGTGGACAAACCGCTCCCCTGGCAGAAAAAGCAGAAGGAATTGACGCCAGGCCGGGTTTGCCAGGGCATGAACGACATTTTCGCTCAGATTGGTACACCCGCCGAATTGCCTAAACCCCGCGGAAAATCACCGGGTTGGCAAACAGGTCGAGAAAGAAAACGCCGGGAACGCTTTGAAGTAGTGAAAAAACACCCTCCCTCGCCTTCCCAGGCCGCTACTGCCGCTTGAAATTGGATTTTTAAGGTTCGGATTACCACTCGGCTTTGCCGAGAGATTGCTGCGTAGTCTAAACTCTAATAGTTAGGGCTTTCGAGAAAGCCAGGGCCTGGCGGGTCAAGCGGGCTTTGAACAAGCGAGCGGTCAAGTGACTTCGTTCAATGGAAGCGGTGCTCTTGCCAAGCATTTCAAGTAGTTCATCCAGAGTCCCCCACACAGCCCTAAGTTTGATTTCTTGCAGACGACCTCGTTCATCGCGCTGTTTGACCATTTGCAGATAACGCCAATCTTGACCTGGTTTCGGGCAAGTGGGTGGACGACCACGACCAGAATATTCAGGAACCAACCCATAAACTGCCAGGATGGCATCATCAATACCCCCCAACCATCTATGATTATTGGAGGTGGACCATCAGTATGTCCGCGTTGCTGCAGGGTCTGAAAAACCCGCAAACTGGCTTCCGTCTCGTCTTTGCCAATCCCGCAGGCTGTTCGCATACGGCTGTCTGTGTCCAACAAGGTGGAGATCCAGAAAGTCCCACTTTCAGCGCTTTCCGGATGGCCTTTTTTCTCCCTTGTTTTGAACGAAGGACCATAATCCATCCAACCGAGCACGTTTGAGACGGAAATCCTTCAGCAGCACCGCATCCAGTTCATCCCCATGCTGGCCGGCTTCTCGCAACCAGCGCAGGGTCGTGTCTTCTTTGATCCCTTTGACTCGCGCGATCGTACTGATCCGAGTACCTCCGCCAGGAGCGCGAGCACTTCCAGAATTTCAGCAGAGTTCGTATGCTTATGGAAAAAGATCGTTCCAGTTGTCTTGGTGAAGGTTTTGCCACAGGTCTTGCATTGGTAGCGGTGCGCGCCACGTGCAGTTTTGCCTGCCTTTTTACGGCTCGTTTGGGCCTGGCCACAATGCAATTCCGATAATCCGGGCAGGCTGCATTTGGACAAAAATCTCTAGGATGAGCAAGTTTTTCCATGTTGGCTACCTCGAATTGAACTTGCCTAGTTACTACTCAGTCTTGGGGTGGGATGCTCGTTTCAACGCCGGCGGCACCAACACGAGCAATCCAAGTACCAATAAGATTATGCCTGCTCCAGTGAGGTAGGGTGTTCCGTGTCCGAGATGGTCGTAAAGCGTACCAGCCATCACCGGACCAGCGATATTCGCAATGGATTGAACAGATTGGCTTCCACCCTGCACTTTTCCTTGGGAGCGTTCATCGGTTTCGTGGGTAATCAGATCAAGCAGCGTAGGGCTGGTAAAGCCCTCACCAGCTGCAAAAATAATAATCCCGATAGTTAAGAGAATTGGAGAAGCTACCCTTGCAATCAGAGCAACCAGCAACAAAGAGACCATGGAAAAACACAGCCCGGCAATCATCACCCGGTAAGCGACCAACCGCTTGAGCAGCCATTGGAGTATAAGCCCCTGCACCACCACACTGCTGATGCCAAAGACAGAAAAAAGCAGGCCAACCCGGTCCGCATCCCAATTCAGGTTATCTTTCGCGAACAGCCCCAGGTTGGAAGGCAGGATGACGGTGGCCAGTGTGAAGGAGAACAGGGCGATTAGCAGCCAACCAAGTCGCGGCATCCTAAAGATTTCTTTTAGCGCTCTAAAGGGATTCAGGCTGGCTATGGATACTTGGGGGGTGCTCTGGTCCTTGACCACGCTTTCTGGCATAAAAAACAGCCCGAAGATTACATTTGCTAAAGCCACTGCCCCGGCGACAAAAAAAGGCACCTGATAACCGAACCTGGCTAACAAACCTCCAACCGCTGGCCCCAAGACGACACAGCCTGCCCCGATTGCGCCGATCAATCCAAAATACTTGCTGCGTTCCAAAGATGGCACCACATCCGTGATATAAGCGATAATGATGCTGGTATTCGCCCCCGTAATGCCGTCAATCGCACGCCCGAGGAATAACACCCACAGCGCCCCACCGAGACCAAGAAGCAGAAAACCAATGGCTGATCCCAAAAGACAAAGCAGGAGCAGTGGCCTGCGGCCAAACTTGTCGCTGAGTATCCCTAATCCCGGGGCGGCGATGAATTGGCAAATGGCGTAAATCGAACCGAGCCAACCGACCGCCACACCAATAGTGCCCGGATTACTTACATAACGTGCCACCAGGTATGGCGCCACGGGGACAATCAGCATGAATCCCAGTGTATCGAGAATCACTGTTATTATGACAAAGGTTAACGCTTTTCGATTGGGAGAAAACGGTCGAGATAGAGAATCCATGTGTTTTACCTCATTAAATTTGAAAACACATGGATTATAGAGATGTGCAGTCTAGGATAATTGTAAAAATTCGGCATCTTCTGCCAGGCAGCGCACGTAATTCCTCACCTCACGCGGCGTCCGGCCAGTAAACATTTTAAAATCATGGTTGAAGTGCGCTTGATCGATGTAACCCAGGTTGTGGGCCAGATCTGTCAACCGGTTTGAAGAATTGTCCACCAACCCCGAGCAGGCAGTATCGAAGCGGATCAAACGAGCCAAGGACTTCGGTGATAGCCCAGTGAAGTATTTTAAACGCCGTTCAAGCTGGCTGACCGAAATGTAGCAACGTTCTGCAAGTTCGTTCACCCAAAATTGGCCGCCCGTTGAATAGAGCAGCTCAATAGCCTCGCGAACAGTTGTAATATCAATGGTTGTGTGGTTGTATAAATCGCTGATAAAATGCTCTAGCGTAGCAAATGCTTCGATGTCATCTCGTTGGCGAAGCGTCTTTTCAAGCAGGCGGAATAGATCTGGCCAATCATGATCAAGTGGGATTATTGGACCTGCGGCTAGATTGATTCGCTCATCCACCAGGAAACGCAATCCCCAGGCATAAAAATTTACGCCAATAAAATAGCACGGTCCTGTAGCGCGGATTCTCAACGGGCCAGTCGATGCCCAGACAAGAAAAGCGCGTGGTAGCTCAACTTGAGATCTATTCGTCACATCCCAGATAAAAGGTGCTCCGAAGTTGATGAGCAATTGGGGAGATGAATCTGGGAGAATTATCCTCTTGTTGAAAACCGCTTGATGTTCCTCGAGAATCGAGAAGGATTGGACGTACCGGTGTAATGAGGGATTCGGGGTGAAATGGCGCAAACCCATGTGTTTATCCTACGTTGATTATTATTCGTCAACAAAGTAAATAATAACTTTTACCATGAACTCCATGTTAGTGCCCTTTCATGTAAGCCTGGCAGTGACCTTGCCCAAATATTACCCTAAAAAACACTATTGAGGGAAACTATCCAAATTTCCTGAATTAAAAATCAAATTTATCATAAATATCTAGTATATATTCAGCAAGGAAATTATACTATGGCCTGTCAATAAACCAAATCATGTCGAAAGGCAGGAATGGATAACCAGGAATGCTAAAGTTCAGACATACCCTCAAGCGTTCGGTTCAGATATTTCTATTTATTGCGGGAGTCGCTATCGTGGCGGGCCTGTTGGTTTGGCAGGCTGTGACTACCGGCGGAAACCCCGATCCCACCTTACCACATCTTGGGCGAAATGCAGCGATCCTTAATACGGCCCTGCTCGTTTTTCGGGAAGGTCTCGAATGTATCATTGTCCTGGCAGCCATAACAACCAGTTTTGTCGGTGCGAATCAGCCCTATCGCTATCCGGTGGCTGTAGGGATTGGTATTGGATTGCTTGCCACCCTGGCCACCTGGTTCATTGTAATTGCCATCCTCAATCACATCAATGCTCCGGCACTCGACATCCAGGCTGCTACAGGATTGATTGCCATTGTCATCTTGCTAATAGTGATGAATTGGTTCTTTCACAAGCTGTACTGGACTGGCTGGATCTCGCTGCACAGCCGGCGCCGGCATGAATTAGTTTCACGCCAGAAGACGGGCCGGCAAGGAATAGCCGGCTTTTTCTGGGGTCTGGCCATGCTCGGGTTTACCTCCGTTTATCGGGAAGGCTTCGAAGTCGTCATCTTTTTGCAATCAATCCGGCTGCAGGTTGGTACTCTTACCGTCTTGGAAGGGGCGGCGATCGGGATATTCCTTACCCTGATCGTTGGCGTGATAACATTCATCGGGCATCACCGGCTGCCTTATAAGAACATGCTTATTCTGACCGGCATCCTGCTGGGAGGAGTATTGGTGGTCATGGTGGGGGAAAGCGTTCAGGAAATGCAATTGGCCACCTGGATTGGAACGACCGCGCTGGCCATCCCCATCCCAATCTGGATGGGAGTGTGGTTCGCGGTTTTCCCGAACATCCAAGGCCTTGCAGCGCAAATTCTTACTGCTCTGCTGGTGGTAGGCTCATATTATGCAGCCGAGTACCTGCGAGTCTGGAGGCCACGCTCGCATGGTGAAGCTCCTGCCCGGCGCGCAACGAAAGCGCCAACCGTGAAAACGTAATTGATTCCTATTACAATGGTTGCCACTGGGCGTTAAGATTGGCAGCGAGGCACCTAATTGGTTGGAGCGTTTCTTTGGGATAGGCAGGGTATGTGAAGCATCTCCCATTGACCCATCCAGATAAAACAAAGCAGGTGAAGCCATAAGTTGCTTCACCTGCTTAACTATTTTCGATTCCGACTAAGGTTGGGTTGGTGTTTGCTGTGGCGTGCCTCTAAAGTGCATTCCGCCAGCATGATTAGGCATGCCTTTGGCTCCGCCGAACCCGAAGCCAAATCCGAAGAAGCCTGCTCCATGGGTATAGCCCTTGCTGAGGCCTTCAAGCAGCCAGTTTGCCTTGTCTTGTGTCATCTTACCGGCAGTGACCGCCTGGTTGATCTGCGTGGTGAATTGCGCATTTCGGGCGGCCTGGATGGCGGCTTGCACCGTTTGCAGGTTGACACCTTTCTCGGTAGCAATGGCAGACAGTGTTTTACCGCTCTTCAACTCCGCTGAAAGATCAGCCGAAGTCATGCCGAGGACATTGGCAGCTGCATCCAATACGGTCCCACTTAGATAAGCTCCGCGCGTGCCGCCTGTTTTTGACTGGCGTGTCCAAGTGCCCGTATGGGCCTGGGGTGTAGGACGTGGTGTTGTTTGCACTTGCGCTCCAGCGGTGTGATTATGAGTGCCTCTGAGCCCGCCGAACCCGATGCCAAATCCAAAGCCCGGCCCATTGATGTAGCCCTTGTCGAGGCCTTCGAGCAGCCAATTTGCCTTGTCCTGCTTCATCTTACCGGAAGTGACCGCCTGGTTGATCTGGGTAGTGAAATCCGCTTTACGCGCGGCCTGGATGGCAGCCAGCACGGTCTGTAGATTAACGCCTTTCTCGGTGGCGATTTGAGATAGGGTTTCGCCGCTCTTCAGTTCCGCCGAAAGATCTGCCGAGGTCATGCCGAGATCCTGGGCGGCCGCATCCAATTCGGCTCCGGCAAGAAATGTTCCGTGCGCACCGGCGCCCGGTCTGGTCCACCCGGTCGTGGGGACTGAAGTAGCCATGGGAGTAGGACTCTGTGCGTAGACGACGACCGCCCCAACGCTGCCGATCAGCAGCATAGCTATCAGTGTGCCCCCTACAAACAACCATAGTTTCTTTTTAAACATTGGATTTATACCTTTCTTGGAAAATTTGAACGAGTAAATTTGACTGGCACCTTTCGTCAGAATTGGTGTTAGCAGTGGAACCAGCGAACAAGAACATTACATGAACGCTGTAATTGTTCCAAACTGTCTATGGCATTCGACGCTATCAGCGCGCCTCCTGCAATTACCCGTAACTTTTTATTTTTCATAGGTATATCCATCCTTTCTAGGCTATCCAAAGAACCCGCTTTCGATCAGGAAGTATTTCACAAGCTTATGATAGCAGGCCAATGTAAGCTGGGTATATGCTTCCTGTTTGGGTATTGTGTGTTATTCGGCGCTTGATTTGTAGGGCCCTTCCTGTATAAGTAACTTACGCAGAGTAATCATGCTAAAGATCTGCCGTCTCCTACTTGGTCATTTGGCATGAAAACGGCCTAAAAGGCCGACCATCCATTGGTTCTGGTGGCCACTTCCCATGTCATTGGAAAATTGGCCTGCACATGGTCGGCGTGCGCAGGTTTTCGATTGCGCTCGTTTCAGTCGTTTTCTCATTGGTGGCCTTCCTCAGTCTGAGGCTGGTTGCCTGGACCCTCGGCAGTTTTAGTGATTACGACACTGGCTCTATAACAGCGCAAATTGGGAACGGATCCACGTGACGGCGACCTAAAACCAATTTCCCAACCAGAGGGAGACTCCCCCCCTCGAATAGGATGCGGCTGAAGGGTGTTCGTTGTATGGTGGATTGAATGTGTCAGATCGCGACGGTCAACACACTTGGTAGGCAAGGTAAGCAGTTCATCTGATAGTTTATATATTTAATTCTCCCTGTCCCTCATGGCGAAATTACTCTTTTGCCGTTTAAAACTGCGTATCCACTCACTCACACATGGTCTCGCTAGAACCGTCTTGCTGCACGAAATGCCTGAGCATATAAACCTTTCCCATTCAGCAACGAATTCCCACCGAAATCACCCATTGTCGGCCCGTCAGCCTTTTGACGACTCGAAATAAAGCGGTAGTTCCCGGCAGTATCCTGTCCAAGATACATCCCAATATGGTCGATCTGCGGGTCGTGTGCTTCGGTTTTCGCATGGAAGAAAACGAGATCGCCTGGCGCCAGACGGCTAAAATCGGTAACTTGCGAGTCATTTACGTCTGGAATGATCACTATTCCAGGTCCAGAAGACAGAATTTCCCAGGAATGTCTCGGAATACTTTTTCCGCCATTCGGAACATAGGTCAACGGTAGGCCGCTTCGGTAGCCCCAGACCATACGCATAAAGCCTGAACAGTCCAGGCTCCGGAAAAACCTCACTCTCGGTTGGTGGGTAATTCCACCGAATGTCCACGCGATACCAAGGTAATCGTTAAAGTCCCCCCCTTCTTCTCGTGTATCATCTTCTGTAACCGGCCCATAACTGGCTTTGCCGGCGAACTGTAAGCCGTTGCTATCGGTGATCGGCGGCGCGCCTGTTATGTACTGCAATGCGATTGCCAATACATCCGGACTATGATCGTTGAGGGCGTGAGATAACCAATTTTCATCAACTATCCCATTGAATGGCGCCGGCAATACGCGTACCCACACCGTGGAGATTACAGGATCCTTGGCATTTTGTTCAGTAAATGTGCGTTCCGCACCGGATAAAGTCACAGTGTACGCGTTATCGGTAAAGGTGGCTAACCAATGCCCATCCGCATCCGTGACCTGCGTACGTGGCGGGGCAGAAAGCCGCGCGTAATGATAAGCCTTGGTACCAGCTGCCAAAGGGGTAGTGTTAGCCGTAGACGAATTCGTTCCAGCCGTAGGAGTTAAGAACGATAACATCGCCGTTGGGGGCATAGCTGTGTTATCCCCGCCGCCGGCCGCTCCCGGCATGCTGCAGGCTAAAACACTCAGGATTAATATCAGCAGAGCTAAAAAAATAGAAAATAATTTGTGCATTGGAAAATAGAAAACCATAATCTCCTTTATTAACTCATAATTATCCGAATAAGTATACGCGGTTAAACAAAACTCCACAAGATACTGTTGTCAAACTCGATAGCAAAGAATTGCCAACAATATCAAGATTGCCAAGATTGACTGATACGACTCCCCTGCTTGGCTTTAGGCATAACGTTGAAACCGCTTAACCTTCCCGGTTGAATAATTTAAACCAGCAGAAACAGGTTGGCCGGGATGTCCGTATCATCCGAGTCCATTTGATCCTTATGTGATACGATGCAATGAAAAAACATGGGCGAACTAAACCGCTATGCCTCGGCTGCCTTGAGAGCGGTTGAATCAGAAAAGCCCGTCGATGAAAGAAGTTGCCACAATCCCATTGCCCGACATTATATTAATTGCCTCGATCACAGGGCCACAGTAAAACCTCCAGTGCCACTCCACCAGCAAGGTATGCCATATTGAGCAACGGCCGCACAGGCGGTGGGGGATGGGCAGATTTGTTCTCGCCCACCATGCGCCGTTTTTCCTCTGTTCATTCGGATTGGATGAAAGTCTTAATTTTGTCGACCATCCCGATGGAGCCCTTCGGAACTGGAAAGATCGCCAGCAAGAAGATTGCCAAGCTGATCTTTGAGCACTTCAATCTGCGCCCAGGCTTCATTATTCCCGTGTGACCCCCACGAATCCATAATCGAGGCAGGGCAGAGAGATGATTAAAGCCAGTGGAATTAATGGAACTGGGAACGAATATATCGGGATAATTTGGGTAGAGTCATGCGGAGAAGAGGTCAGCGCTCACGCGATGGTGCCAGCGGCCGCGCCAGGCTGGATCGGGGGGAAATCCCATTCTTCTTGAACTGTGCACGAGTGTAGGAATCGAGCAGGCCGGCCTTTTTCATAACCTGAAACAGCGCCAATCCAGTGGGCGACAAGCGTTCGGGTTGGCCAAATTCATTAAGGATGCGGCTGTCCAGAATCTCCCCCTGCCCGCAGTTTCTGCCCAGGGCTTCAAACTTCCTCAGATCTCCCCGGTTGAGTGGTGCGGGCATGCTCTCCAAGCTGGAGCCAAAACCCTTTACAATGATGCCGCCGCTGGCAAAGCCGAACCGCTCCGGAACCGTTTCCAGATAACGCACCAGGGGAGCGAACTGTTCTGTTTCAGGAAAGCCGCTCTGAACGAGGAAAACCAGCTGCCTGCCGGCGCCGATACCCGGCGGCAGGGCTTCCAGGAAAACTTTGACCGGGCCGGGCATGGAAATGAAAAAGAGCGGGAAGGCCAGCAGTACAACATCCGCGAACTGTACTTGGTCATAGAACCCGGAATATGCTTTCTTTCTGGCGAGGAATAAGTACCGGACTTCATTGTCGGGTATGGAGACGAACCCGGCCGCGAAGTGTTCGGTCATCACCGCCGTGTTGCCGCGGCCAGCGCGGGGCGAACCGTTAATCACGCACAACCGCATAGGAAGCCTCCCGGGAGGAAATGGAACTGCTCTCGTTCAGGAAAACGGGCGAACGATAGTACGAGGCGATATGGCGGTTCAGATCGGCGGCGATCTCGAACTCCTCGCCGTTTATCCCCGCATCGCTGCCAACGATGAAACCCCAGGCCGGGTATCGGTCGTAACGCAGGCGGTGGGTCATCTTCCCCTCCTGGAATTCGATATAGGGGTGCTCGAGCGGGAAAAGCCTGTCCACGAATACCTTGGTGAGTGCACCCATAAACCCGCATACCAGAGGGTAAAGAATGAGCACCCGGTCAGCCAATAATATCTCGCGTAACAGCATTTGCTGGTCATCCCGGATGGCACAGTAGCCCGGCGTACGCACCATGCACGACATGCAACCCAGACAGGGCCGGATGGATAGGGCTCGCAGGTGGAACAGGTACGTTTCAACCGGCAGGGATGCCAGTTCACCGGCGATGGCATTTGCCAAGGTGGAAAGCGGCCCATCTGCCGGGGCGCCGTCAATTACCATAACTCTCATTTTGCATCTCTCCATTCCTGTAAAGCCTGCTCTGCCCAGGCGCGCTCCGCAGCCACCCAGGATAGGCCGTTATCCAGAATCAATTTCCAAAGCAGCGCTTCGCGCGGGGATGAAGCCAGGCTGAAAATATGCGCCGCACCGATCCGGCTGCGGTATTCAGCTTCTTTTTTATCCAGATCGCGGATGTAGGCTTCCAGCAACCCACTTACCAACGCCGGGTCCTGGCGGCCGAGGAACGAGAGCTTTAGCAGCAGAGGATGGCGAATCGCCTGAGGTTCCACCGGCTGGATCAGCCAATCACGCAAAGCCTGTAAGCCAGCCGGGGTGGGCGAGTACTGTTTCTGGGCGGGCTTGCCATCCGACGGCACGGTCCGGCAGGTGACCAAATTGTCTTTTTCAAGGGCGGCCAGTTCGCGGTAGATCTGGCTTTGCGTGGCTGACCAATAGGATGCCATCGAGCTTTTGAAGCGCTTCTGGATGGTATAGCCCGACATGGGCTCCATGGTAAGGAAACCAATGATAGCGTATCGAAGTGACATATATATAATATAACATATGTGTCATATAACGTCAATGATATAGATCTTCGTGGATTGTTTTGGATTGAGTCCAGGCTGAGAACGCCTTACTAATTGGGAAGAAGCAGTAGATGCCACTCTGACACGGGTTCGAACGAACTCCGCCCCGGCTCTTCTATCATTTGTGATTACCAAGATACATCTACCCTAACTCAGCGCAACATTGCGTACCGAGTTATTAATCAGTTAACCGGCGAGAAGCAGGTTTTTGGTATTGAAAAAAAGTAAATGGAGGTGCTTCTCACTCGGAAAGGCTTTACAAATGTGGTAAATGTGGCCGTCGGGCAACTCAAAAGCCTTTATTGCAAGGATTCAAACCGACATCATCCTGTGGCCACATATTATTTCATCGTCCACGCCGAAGTAGGGGAAAGTCGAATATAGGTTACTGCTATAAAAGGAGCCGATGGTTCAAATTACGTTTTTCCCCTCCCTTCTTACTTCTTACTAATCTCTCCTGCCCCTCCCCGGGGGGTATAATCCCCCGCTGATGATGAAACCAGTTCCATTGCAACCAGCCAAAATACTTGGCCTGCTCCTGGTTATTGCCTTGCTTCTATCTGCCTGCGGCAGCGACCTGTGGGGAACTTATGCCCCCTATCTCACGCCCTCTCCAGAAATTACTGGGGCAACCCCTTCAGCCACCCTGCCGCTCGCCACGCTGGCCATCCTTCCCACTTTCACTGCCTCGCCTCTCCCGCTGCTTCTCACGAATGTTGCACCTACCCTGCTTGATGCCTCTGGCACCGCCACCCCCTTTATCTCCAACGGGCAGCCCCCCGCCACCATCGCCTATACTTCCCAGTCGGGGGACAGCCTGGATGTGGTCGCCATCCATTTTGGCGTCCAGCCTGCGGATATCAGTGCCTCCGTGCCCCTGTCTGCCAGCGGCTTTATCAATCCGGGCACGCTGTTGTTCATCCGGGCCTCCGCCCAGCCGCAGACCCCCACCACGCCTTCCCAGCCCATCCTCCCCGACAGCGAACTAGTCGATTCCCCCAGCGCGGTTGGCTTCGATATCAATGCCTACGTGAACTCGGCTCGTGGGGTACTAAGTACCTTTACGGATTTTCATCCCCCGGTCGGCAGCAGTTCCATCATTTCCGGGGCGGAGGCGATCAGGCTGATCTCCGTTGGAAGTTCGATCAGCCCGCGCCTGTTGCTGGCGCTCATCCAGTATTACACCGGCTGGGTGCAGGGACAACCCAAGTCAGGCTTGGATGAAAGATACCTGTTTGGGTACCCCTATCCCGCTTACAATCCGGCTACCCCGACGCTCTACCAGCCCTTGCGCCCGGTCATCCAGGATCTCTTGACCGGTTATTACGGCTGGCGGGCCGGCAAGCTGAGTACACTGACTTTCCCGGATGGCACCAACATGCGTATCGCGCCGGGCCTGAACGCCGGCAGCGTGGCCCTGCAGTACTTTTTCTCCCGGCATCTAAATTATGCCGATTGGTTGCAGGCCATTGATCCGAATACCGGTTTTTTGGAGCTCTTCAAAAGCATGTTCGGCAACCCGTGGGAGCGCGCCAATGAACTTGGGCCGCTTTTCCCGCCGAACCTGATCCAGCCGACCTTCAATCTTCCATTTGAAGTGGACGTTCCGTGGAATTTTACAAACGGCCCGCATCCAGCCTGGGAGGCCGAAAGCGCCTGGGGCGCTCTGGACTTTGCACCAACGGGTATCGTGGGCTGTGCCATAACGAATGCCTGGGTAGTGGCAGTGGCGCCCGGACTGATCGTGCGCTCGGAAGATACCTACGTGTTGCTCGACCTGGATGGGGACGGCTTTGAGCAGACCGGTTGGGTGGTGCTCTACCAACACATTGAGGCCAAGGACCGCGTCCCGGCCGGCACATGGGTGAATGCCGGCGCCCGGCTCGGCCATCCCTCCTGCGATGGTGGCGAGGCCACCGGCACGAACCTCCATATTGCCCGGAAGTATAACGGCGAATGGGTGGCCGCAGGCGGCCCCCTGCCATTCGTTTTAAGCGGCTGGACGGCCCATGGTGGAAACTTGCAGGGGGATGGCTACCTCACCAAAGGCGATCAGGTTATCCCGGAAAGCCATGTAAGCGAGGGCTTTTCGGAGATCATCCGCCTGCCGGGTGAATGATCCATCCTATGTTTCTCTCCAAGAAACTCTCTCTGCTCGCTCTCGCTCTTGCACTGGCTGCCTGACGCAGGCTGATTGGAACGATGTTCATATTCCGCCCACGCAGATCTCCACTCTCGATCCCATCTCCACGGCGGTGTTGGGACGCCCACAAAAATTGACATTTACGAACCCACCTCACGGATTTCCTGGCGCAACCATCGTACCAATGGCTGGAACCTGATTATCAGGGATTACGTTTGGCAGGGCGTTATCGATCAGTACCGGGATGTAATCGTAACTTTGCACACCCGCACGGGTCAGCACCACGCGCAGGATGATCGTTGCGTTGGCAATATCCTGATAGTCATCGAAAACAAAATTTCCCAAGTTGAAGGCGATCAAACCGCCGTGATAATGCTCGATCGATTCCAGAATATGCGGGTGCGCCCCAGGCACCAATGCCGCGCCGCCTTCAATGGCGGCATAGGCATCCGCCCGATGGTTAGCGGAGATGGTCGGGATATATTTGCCAATCTCAATCCCAGAGTGGAGCAGAACAACCACTACATCTGCCTGTTGCCTGGCGGCAGCCACATCAATCTTGATCTGATCCGGGTCGGCCCACGCCAGACCGGGCTGGTCGGCTGTGGCGGCCCAGGTGTGGGTGTCAAATCCACCCTGTTCGATGGGCACGTCCACATAGGCCTGGAAGGCCAGGCGCAATCCATTCCGCTCAAGGAACATGGGCGAGTGGGCTTGGTCAAAATTGACGCCAGCCCTCACCATGCCGATTCCCGCCTGATTGAGAGTCTCCTGTTCATCCGCCAAACCCACATAACCGTAATCCATGGCATGGTTGTTGGCCAGGCTAACCAAGTCAAACTTTCCCTGCGAGAGCGCCATCGCCGCAGCCGGTGGAGCCTGCAGCGTGTACAATTTTTTTGCGGGTGTGCCCAGATCGGTAATGGCACATTCCAGGTTGCCGACCCGGATATCGGTGGCATCCAGAACGGATTGTACCCCGGCAAAAACGATTTGCGGACCCTTCGCCAGCACCTGTTGCCCAATCATTCGGCCTAGCATGATATCTCCCACCGCGTCCAGGGTTACCTGCCCGCTTGGGGTCGGTGCATTCGTATGCACCTGAGTGGATATTTCCGTTGGCAGGATCGTATCAGTGGGTTCAGGTAGGGTAGCGGTAAAAGCGCCTGCCTGGCCCAGTCCGTCAGCTTCTTGTGAGCCCGTTTGCGCTTTTCGTAGTAGCGATCGGAAGGAGCCAAAACCGTCAAGAAAGGCAGCGCCCAAACCCGCTTCTCCCACGGGATCGGTGCCAGCAGCATCAAACTCAACCAACGCAATCCACTGGCTTTGACAAAGTGGCTATGGCTGGAACGCACCGGGTCCCGATAAATGCCCTTGGCCTTGATCAGAGCTCCTCGACGGCGCTCAATGGTATCGTTCAAACCCAGCACCACCGGCCCGAATACGGCAAACGCAGTCACCAACAAACCCAGCAGCACTCGACTGGCTTCCCGGCTCGACCAGACCGCCCGATTGAGCACCCGATGAAAATTCTGAAAGTGCTTATCGGCACTCAATCCCATAATGCGCAGAATGGCAGTCACCGTCCGTTGTCCAGGTGCCAGAATGGCTCCCAACAACAGGATTTGTACACGCTGTCATATTCGCTTGGAAAAAAGAGCAGCAAACCCTTTGAGAATCGTGATATATTCTGCTGGCAGAGTAGGCATAGTCCATCCTCGTCACGGAGAGATGGCTTAGCCTACTCGGCATTTTGTTAATGTGCAAATGGATAAAGTCTAGCTTAGAACCTATCCGAAAATCATAGAGGAACCGCAATTTTAGTGTGTGCGGCTCCGCCGCACACACTAAAATTGTGAACTTCGCCTGAATTTTCGGATAGATAATTAGTTTTTCTTAAATAACTTCTTCAGATCAGCCGCAACTCCATCCGCGTTGGCAGGGTAGGAATAAGTCATGCGCAGGTACCCATTCGGATCGATCAAATATGTGTAACTCGAATGGGTTTCGCCTCCATCCAGAACCTGGACACCGTAATCTTTCCAAATTTGCTGGAGGGTTGCCTGGCTGCCGACCAGGCCGATGAAAGTGGGGTCAAAGCGGGCCAGAAACGCACCCATCGACTGCTGGGTATCGGTGGCCGGATCGGTAGAAACGAATAGCACTTGGACATCCTTGGCCTGCGCGCCCAGCTCGCTACGCGCCTTGGCAAGGATCGCCATGGAAGCCGGACATTCATCCGTGCAGTGAGAATATCCAAAGAAGAGCAAAACATATTTTCCGCGATAGTCTGACAGCCGGACAGTTCCGCCGGTCTGACTGGTCAGGGTAAAATCAGTGGCTGGCGAGGGTGGATTGATAACCGAACCAGAGAAAGCCTGCGGCATTCGCACCAGAACGGTCGCCACAATTGCTGCCAGCACCACTACGGACAGGATACCTGTCA
>Ga0335071_10003233_pt1 | contig 17259 bp, 10 predicted proteins | sample Lox_Sample_15_FD_206724 | JGI IMG/M metagenome (GOLD analysis project Ga0335071, IMG submission 206724) | Soil microbial communities from Loxahatchee National Wildlife Refuge, Florida, United States - Lox_Sample_1.5 | ecosystem: Environmental > Terrestrial > Soil > Wetlands | place: USA... | reverse complement strand
CAGATGGACAAACTGCCCAGCGAGCGCGAAGACGGCGGCTTGCAGGCGGTGTTTCAGTCTGTCTTCCCGATCACTGACTTTCGCAACGTATCACAACTTGAGTTTGTGGATTACGCCATTGGTAACTGGGAGTGCAAGTGCGGACACCTCAAAGGTCTGCATCACCTCCGTACCACTTGTAAGAATTGCGGCAACACGGTCATCACCGACCCGTTCCATCCTGGCGACGTTCTCTGCTCGAAGTGCGGCACGTACAACGCGAACACGCCCGACTTTTGCAACAAGTGCGGTGACCCGGTCGGCCTGCAGTTGAAGTATGACGTGGCTGAGTGCGAAGAGCGCGGCATGACGTACTCCGCTCCGCTGAAGGTCACGATGCGTCTAACGATCTTCGACAAGGACGCTGAGACCGGCAACCGCTCGATCCGCGATATCAAAGAGCAGGAAGTCTTCTTCGGCGATGTTCCGCTGATGACGCAAAACGGTACGTTCATCATCAACGGCACTGAGCGCGTGATTGTCAGCCAGTTGCACCGTTCGCCCGGCGTCTTCTTCGAGACTGCGAACAACCGCACCTACTTCCTCGGCAAGATCATTCCCTACCGTGGATCGTGGGTTGAGTTCGAGTACGACCAGAAGAACGTCCTATACGTTCGTATCGATCGCAAGCGCAAGTTCCTCGGCACGATCTTCCTTCGCGCGCTGGGCCTACGTTCGGGCGAAGACATTCTCCGCACGTTCTACACGGTTGATCGCCTCGCAATCCGCGACAAGAAGCTCTACTGGACGCTTGATCCGACCAGCGAGAAGGCGACGAACCTGCTAGGCATGAAGCTGGCTCGCAGCATCAAGAACAAGTCCGGTGACGAGATCGCGCACTCGGGCCGCAAGATCAATGCTGCGGTGTTGAAGGAAATCCAGAAGGCAAAGATCACCGAAATCGAAGTTGACATTACCGATCTCGAAGGCGCGTGGGTCGCCGGAGACGTGGTTGACACCACGACCGGCGAAGTCATGCTCGAGGCCAACTCCGAGCTGACCGCTGACAAGCTTTCCAAGATCCTCGACTCTGGCGTAGTTGAAATGTCTTTGTTCTTCCCCGAACGGGACGATGTGGGAACGGTCATCAGTCAGACGCTGAAGCGCGATTCGATCAAGACTCCACAGGAGGCGTTGATCGAGATCTACCGCAAGCTGCGTCCCGGTGATCCTCCGACGCTCGACACTGCGACGGCTCTGTTCCACGGAATGTTCTTCGATCCGCGGAAGTATGACTTCTCGCGCGTAGGCCGCCTGAAGTTCAACATCAAGCTGTTCGAGAACCAGGAAGCAACTTCGCTCGACAAGCGCACGCTTGATCCTGAGGACTTCTACGCGACGATTTCCTATCTGCTCAAGCTGCGCAAGAACCTGGGCGCGGTGGACGACATCGATCACCTTGGCAACCGCCGCGTTCGCGCGGTCGGCGAGTTGATGGAGAACCAGTTCCGCATTGGCCTGGTGCGTATGGAACGGGCGATCAAAGAGAAGATGTCGGTCTACCAGGAAATGTCGACGGCTATGCCGCACGACCTGGTCAATGCGAAGCCGGTGATGGCTGCGATCCGCGAGTTCTTCGGATCGTCGCAGCTCTCGCAGTTCATGGATCAGACCAACCCACTCTCCGAGATCACGCACAAGCGCCGTCTCTCGGCTCTTGGGCCGGGGGGTCTATCACGTGAGCGCGCCGGATTCGAAGTCCGCGACGTTCACCCCACGCACTACGGGCGTATCTGCCCGATCGAGACGCCGGAAGGTCCGAACATCGGTCTGATCTCGTCGCTGAGCTGCTATGCGCGGATCAACGATTACGGCTTCATCGAGTCACCGTACCGGAAAGTTAAGAACGGGCGAATCGTCGACTACGTCACCGTGGTCAACGTAGGCGACAGCGACTTCAAGGTCGGAGATCACCTCGAGAAGCACGAAATCGAGAAGATCAATGGTGATCTGAAAGACAAGCGCAAGAAGCCCGCGGCCATCGATCCGTTCTCGTTCTATCTGTCGGCTTGGGAAGAAGATCGTCACACGATTGCGCAGGCCAACGTCGAGCTTGACGATAAGGGACGCATCGTTCCCGAACTCGTCAACGCGCGTAAAGCCGGTAACTTCGTCTTGGTAAGTCGCGAGGAAGTCGATTACGTCGACGTCAGCCCGAAGCAGCTCGTTTCGGTCGCGGCCTCCCTGGTTCCGTTCCTCGAGCATGACGACGCCAACCGCGCACTGATGGGCGCGAACATGCAACGCCAGTCCGTGCCGCTGCTCCGCGCCCAGGCGCCGATCGTCGGCACCGGGATGGAAGGGGTCACCGCTCGTGACTCTGGCGCAGTCGTTCTTGCCCGCCGCAACGGGATTATTGATTCAGTCGACTCCGAGCGCATCATCGTGCGCGTCGAAGGCGAACATCATCCTACGCAGCTGTCCCGTGAGGTCGGTAGCGACATCTACCAGCTCACGAAGTTCAAGCGCTCGAACCAGAACACCTGCATCAACCAGAAGCCGGTGGTCCAAAAGGGGCAGCGCGTACTGAAGGGGCAGATCATCGCTGACGGTCCTTGTACCGATCAGGGCGAGCTGGCACTCGGACGAAACGTCCTAGTCGCCTTCATGCCTTGGCGCGGTTACAACTTCGAAGACGCGATCCTGGTCTCCGAAAAGATGGTGAAAGAGGACTATTACACCTCGCTTCACATCGAGGAGTACGAGATTGAAGCGCGCGATACCAAGCTCGGTCCAGAAGAAGTCACGCGCGACATTCCAAACGTCAGCGAGTCGATGCTCCGCAATCTGGACGAAGCGGGAGTCATTCGCATCGGCGCCTCGATCAAGCAGGGCGACATCCTCGTCGGCAAAGTTACGCCAAAGGGCGAAACCCAGCTCACGCCGGAAGAGAAACTGCTGCGCGCGATCTTCGGTGAGAAAGCCGGCGACGTTCGCGATGCTTCGCTCTACTGCCCGCCGGGCATCGAAGGCGTCATCGTCGATGTGAAGATCTTCTCGCGCAAAGGCCAGGAGAAGGACGAGCGCGCGAAGGCCATCGAAGCTACGCAGATCGCCAAGTTGGAAAAGAACCTTTCGGATGAAATCCGAATTCTGACCGACGAGCGGTTGAAGCGTCTCGACAACATCCTGGGCGGCAAAGAAGTGCAGGCTGACCTGCACGACGAGCGCACCAACAAGCGCCTGCTGACCAAGGGAACGATGCTGACTCGCGAAGAAATCGAGCGCATCTCGACCCGAAACCTGAAACGCATCAAGTACGCGGATAAAGATCCCCGCGTGAACGAGCAGATCGACGAGATCGAGGAAATGACCTCGCGTCAGATCGATGTGCTGAAGAAGATCGTCAACGAGAAGAAAGACAAGCTGACCAAGGGCGACGAACTGCCTCCAGGCGTGATCAAGCTGGTCAAGGTCTACATCGCCATGAAGCGCAAGCTGAGTGTCGGTGACAAGATGGCCGGCCGTCACGGCAATAAGGGCGTCATCGCGCGCATTCTGCCCGAAGAGGATATGCCGTACCTCGAGGATGGAACGCCGGTCGAAATCGTCCTGAACCCGCTCGGCGTGCCTTCCCGTATGAATGTGGGCCAGATTCTTGAAACCCATCTCGGATGGGCCGGCTTCGCTCTGGGCGAGAAGGTCACGAACCTTCTGAAGGAGAATACGCGCACGGAGGCGATCCGCCGCGAGTTGAAGACCTTGTTCAAGGACTCGCAACTCGCCGACACAATTGCCGAGATGAGCGACGAGGAACTGGAATCGATTGCTCCAACGCTTACGAAGGGTGTGTTCATGGGATCGCCGGTGTTCGACGGCTCGAAGGAAGGCGAAATCAAGGCGTTGCTCGAACACGCCGGACTGCCGACCTCGGGCAAAACGATGCTGCGCGACGGCATGACCGGAGAGAAGTTCGAACAGCCGGTCACCGTGGGCTACATCTACATGCTGAAACTGTCGCACCTGGTGGACGACAAGATTCACGCTCGTTCCATCGGACCATACTCGCTCATTACCCAGCAGCCGCTGGGCGGTAAAGCGCAGTTCGGCGGACAGCGCTTCGGAGAAATGGAAGTCTGGGCGCTGGAAGCTTATGGTGCGGCGTTCATTCTGCAGGAGCTGCTGACTGCGAAGTCCGACGACGTCTATGGCCGAACCAAGATTTACGAGGCCATCGTCAAGGGCGAAGCCGCCATGGAGCCCGGCGTACCGGAATCGTTCAACGTGCTGATCCGCGAATTGCAGTCTCTGTGCCTCGATGTGGAATTGATCAAGGTCACAGACCGTAAGCCGACGGCCAGCGCGGCAGCAGATTAGTCGTTCGTCGCTGGTCGTTAGTCGTTAGCGGCCAGCGGCACAGAATTTCGAGTTTTAAAGACAAGACCTGTGGAGGTTGCTCTTGGATTCGCAGGTCATGAGATTTCGCTAGCGACGAACGACGAACGACTAGCGACGCTTTCAAGAGCCGCAATCGGCGGCGTAACGCCGAGAAAAGCGGAGGAACACCTTGTTTCGTTCGAGCCCATTCGAAATGGCAAATGTGATCGCGGACTTTGATGCCATTCGCATCTCTCTGGCCTCCCCGGAAAAAATCCGGAGCTGGTCGCATGGCGAAGTCACCAAGCCCGAGACCATCAATTACCGAACCTTCAAACCCGAGCGCGACGGCCTGTTCTGCGCCCGCATCTTCGGCCCGGTCACCGATTGGGAGTGCCTCTGCGGCAAGTACAAGCGCATGAAGCACCGCGGCGTGATCTGCGACAAGTGCGGCGTGGAAGTCACTTTGTCGAAAGTTCGCCGCGAGCGCCTCGGCCACATCGAGCTGGCGTCACCCTGTTCGCACGTGTGGTTCTTCAAAGGACTGCCCAGCCGCATCGGGCACCTGCTCGACATCTCGCTGCGTGATCTTGAGTCCGTTCTTTACTTCGAAGCGTACGTCGTGGTCGAACCCGGCGACGCTCCGGTGAAAGAGCGCGAGGTCATTAAAGACGAAGCGAAGTTCCGCGAACTCGATCAGCAGTACCGCCCAGCCGGCTTCAAGGCCATGATGGGCGCGGAAGCGATCAAGGAACTTCTCAAGCGCGTCGATACAGACCAGCTCTCGACCGAGCTGCGCGAGAAGATGAAGAACGAGAGCTCGCTGCAGAAGCGGCTCAAGTACGCCAAGCGGCTCAAGGTCGTTGAGGCCTTCCGCAAGAGCGGCAATAAACCGCACTGGATGATCCTCGACGTCATCCCGGTCATTCCGCCGGAGCTTCGTCCTCTGGTTCCACTCGATGGCGGACGCTTCGCCACTTCGGACCTGAACGACCTCTATCGCCGCGTCATCAACCGCAACAACCGGTTGAAGAAGCTGATGGACCTGCACGCTCCCGAAGTCATCGTGCGCAACGAAAAGCGCATGTTGCAGGAAGCCGTCGACGCCCTGTTCGACAACGGACGTCGTGGCCGCGTGCTGCGTGGCGCCAACAACCGTCCGCTGAAGTCGCTCTCTGACACGCTGAAAGGCAAGCAGGGACGCTTCCGCCAGAACCTGCTCGGAAAGCGCGTCGACTACTCCGGGCGTTCCGTCATCGTCGTCGGTCCCGAACTCAAGCTGCACCAGTGCGGTCTGCCCAAGAAAATGGCGCTCGAGCTCTTCAAGCCGTTTATTTATCACCGGCTCGAGCAGACGGGCAACGTCACCACCATCAAGCAAGCCAAGGAGATGGTTGAGCAGCAGGAACCGATCGTTTGGGACATCCTCGAAGAAGTCATCAAGGATCACCCAGTCCTGTTGAACCGCGCTCCAACGCTTCACCGCCTCGGCATTCAGGCGTTCGAGCCTGTCCTTGTCGAAGGCAAGGCCATCAAGATCCACCCGCTGGTCTGCACGGCGTTCAACGCCGACTTCGACGGCGACCAGATGGCGGTTCACATTCCGCTGTCTCCGGAAGCGCAGGTTGAAGCCAGCGTGCTGATGCTTGCGTCGCACAATATCCTGTCACCCGCTTCGGGTCACCCGATCACCGTGCCCACGCAGGACATGGTTCTCGGTCTGTACTACCTGACCAAAGCGAAACCGGGAGCGAAGGGGGAAGGCCGCGCTTTTGCCAACATCGAAGAAGTGCTGATGGCGCTCGATGCCGGCGAGATCGAAACGCTCTCTCCGATTCGTCTCCGCTACTCGGGCGATTTGATCGACCTGACCACTGCCTACGACGATCAGGACATCATTCACACCGATCCCGTACAGGTTGAGCGTGCGTTTATCAATACGACCGTCGGTCGCGCGATCCTGAACGATCAATTGCCCAAGGGCATGCCGTACATCAACGGCCTGCTGAAGAAGAAGGGCATTGGCGCTCTGGTGAACTACACCTACTTGCGCTTCGGGCTCGAGGTCACTGTCAAGATGCTCGACGAAGTCAAAATGCTTGGCTTCCGCTTCGCCACGCGTGCTGGCTTGTCGATCGGCATCGATGACATGGTCATCCCTGACAGCAAGAAGGTCCTGGTAAAAGACGCCGAAAAACAGGTCGTGAACGTCCAGCAGCAGTACCTGGACGGCGCGATCACCAACGGTGAACGCTACAACAAGGTCATCGAAATCTGGTCGGGAATTACTGAAAAAGTTGCCGACGAGATGTTCGCCGAAATGCAACGCCGAGACAAAGAAGGCGAGATGAACCCGATTTACGTCATGGCCGACTCCGGCGCTCGAGGATCGAAACAGCAGATCCGTCAGCTCTCCGGTATGCGCGGCTTGATGGCAAAGCCGTCGGGCGAAATCATCGAGTCTCCGATTACCGCCAACTTCCGCGAAGGATTGACGGTGTTGGAATACTTCGTCTCGACGCACGGCGCTCGTAAGGGATTGGCCGATACCGCTCTGAAGACCGCGGACTCCGGCTACCTGACTCGCCGCCTGGTCGACGTTGCACAAGACGTCATCATCAGCGAGTACGATTGCGGAACCGTCGACGGCATCTACGTGCAAGGTATCGTCGAAGCCGGCGAGATCATCGAACCGCTGCGTGACCGAATTGTCGGCCGCGTGTCGCTCGAGAAGATCAAAGACTATGACGGCAACACGATCGTCGACATCAACCAGGAAATCACCGAAGACCTCGCGGGAGCGATTCAGGCTGCCGGTATCGAGCGCGTCAAGATCCGCTCGGTGCTCACCTGCGAATCGAAGCGCGGTGTCTGCGTCATGTGCTACGGCCGCAATCTGGCTTCTGGACGCCTCGTCGAACTCGGCGAAGCGACCGGCGTTATCGCGGCGCAGTCCATTGGCGAACCTGGAACGCAGCTCACGATGCGTACCTTCCACATCGGCGGTACGGCATCGCGAGTCTCCGAGCAGTCGCGCCTCGATGCCAAGAACAACGGCATTGTGCGCTTCATTGGACTCCAGACCGTCAAATCGAAAAGCGGCGATCTTGTCGTCATGAACCGACAGGGTTCAATCGCCGTGGTCGACGAAAAGGGCCGCGAACGCGAGCGGTACTCGGTCGTGTACGGCGCAAAGGTCAAGGTCAACGAGGGCGATCCGGTCACGCTCGGTCAGATCATGGTCGAGTGGGATCCATACACCTTCGCGATCCTTACCGAAATTGGCGGCACCGTGCAGTTCAAAGACCTGCAGGAAGGTGTCACACTCCACGAAGAAGTAGACGAAGTCACCGGCCTGTCGCGTCACGTGGTCGGCGATTCTCCGGACGAGAAGCGCCAGCCCGCGATCGTCATCAAAGGCAGCAAGGGAAGCAAGCGCTACTTGATGCCCTCGCGATCGCACTTGATGATCCAGGATGGCGACGCTGTTACTCCGGGAGACGTGCTGGCCAAGATCCCGCGCGAAACCACCAAGACGAAAGACATCACCGGTGGTCTCCCGCGTGTGGTCGAACTGTTCGAAGCCCGCAAGCCGCATGAAACCGCAGTCATCAGCGAGATCGATGGCACGGTCAAATTCGGCGAGGTATCAAAAGGACAGCGCAAACTCTACGTGACTGCCGACAACGGCACCGAAAAGGAATACTCGGTTCCACGCGGCGTGCATATCAACGTGCAGGAAGGCGAGCGCGTCAAGGCCGGCGAGCCTTTGATGGACGGCCCGCTCAACCCGCACGACATTCTCGCCGTACTCGGCGAGAAAGAGCTGCAGGCTTACCTGGTGAACGAAATCCAGGAAGTCTACCGGCTGCAGGGCGTCAACATCAGCGACAAGCACATCGAAGTGATTGTTCGCCAGATGATGCGCTGGGTAAAGGTCGAAGACGTAGGCGATACGCGCTTCCTGCTCGAAGAGCAGACCGACAAGTTCGCCTTCCGGGAAGAGAACGAGCGCGTGATTGCGCAGGGTGGCAAGCCGGCGACCGGCCGTCCGCTGCTGCTGGGTATCACGAAGGCTTCGCTCTCGACCGATTCGTTCATTTCGGCGGCGTCGTTCCAGGAGACCACGCGCGTGCTCACCGAAGCCAGCATCAACGGCAAGGTCGATCACCTGCGCGGCCTGAAAGAGAACGTCATCGTCGGACGCCTCATCCCTGCCGGTACCGGCATGGAGTACTACCGCAACGTCCGCCTCTCACCAGAAATGGAAGAGGCTGCCGCCAAGGTACAGGCTGAAGTCTCGGCTGCTTATGAAGAGGCTGAGCGCGCTCTCGAAATGATGCGTCACGAGGGCGAGAACGAAGAACTCGGGGCGGAAATACCGGCGGCCGAGTAAGGTAAATGATTTAAGGGTTCGGGGCAGCCAATCTAGGGGCTCCGGACCCTTTCTCTTATTCATCGAAATTAAATGCACGCTACCCCCCAGCGATTGCGCATTGAGGAACCTGTACCACTTCCCTCTTTGCAGGCAGTACCGGTTGGTCCTAAGCTAAGTCAGCGTATGCTGCGACTGTTGCGGCTTTTGCGATCCTCGTTCTGGCGTGCCTTCGTGCACGACTCTTTTGCGATCGCCAAAGCGTCGGCATATTCCTCGATTCTCACTTTCTTTCCTGTCTTATTTATTGTCGGCTCCGCGCTCGCAAGCTGGCGCAAAGGCGCACCCTATCTCCGCGAGATTTCCTACGCGCTTGGCAGCATTCTTCCTGCAGGCACGAACACAGCCCTCAATTATCTGAAGACAACGGGCAAGCATCCGGTAGGGTTTCTGGTCACGACCGCGCTCATCACTCTCTGGACTGCCTCCGGCGTCATGATCTCGTGGATGGAAGGCTTCCGCCGCTGCTACGAGTTGCCGAAAACCTGGGGACTGGTACAAGAGCGCATGATTGCTTTCCTGCTGGTGATCTTCGCCCTGGTTCCGATGACCTTCGCTACCCTGCTTGTGGCTGTCGGCAGCAAATTCGAAACGCGCCTTCTCAGCTACATGGACCCTGACTTCAGCGCCTACCTGCTGCTCCTCTGGGGAACCATTCGCTGGGTCATCGCGACCTTAACCAGCATCTCGGTCATCGCGTTGATCTATCATCACGCAGTCCCGCGCACCCAGCCATGGCACAGCGTCGTGCCCGGAGCAATTCTCGCGACCATTACCTGGTTCACTGTGACAGTCGGATTCCGCGCTTACCTGCAACACTTCGGAGACTTCACCACGATCTACGGATCGCTGGGCGCATCCATGGCCTTGCTGGTCTGGATGTACCTGATCTCCCTCATGGTCCTCGTCGGCGCCGAATTCAACGCATTACTATTTCCGCGAGCCATGCTGGGCAAAGAATTAACGGCAATCAACACCGCGAAGGCGTAGTGAAACCAGCCGCGAAGCGGCGAAAGAATGCAGCCCACGGCGTAAGCCGTGGGTATTGAGCGGAACGGTGGACAGCCCCGGAGGGGCGAAAGAAAACGTACGTTTCAAATTCGAAGCCGTTCATTCACTGTGGAAGAGCGGCCCTTCAAGGGCCGCGTTGAAGCAAAATAAAATGGGGCTTTGGCCCCTGCGGCCATTCTCGCAGTAATCATTTCTTCAAGGGGATCATTTGAAACGTAACACGCAAGCACGCGAGGAAATCCCTACTCCAGCCAAGCCCTCGCGCCGCGCCAAAATCATCTGCACTATCGGACCTTCCTGCGCCACCGAATCTGCTATGCGCGATCTTCTCCGCCTCGGCATGGACATCGCCCGTCTCAACTTCTCTCACGGCACACATGAAGACCATGCCCACAACATCCAGCGCCTCCGCCGCGCCGCCCAGCGCGAAGGGCGCACCGTCTGCATCCTCCAGGACCTCCAGGGTCCCAAAATCCGTACTGGACTCCTCGATCAACGCAAACCGGTTTTCCTGAAGCCCGGCTCCATCGTCACCATTACTCCCAATGATGTTCCGGGCAATGCCACGCGCATCTCGACGACATTCCCCGATCTCGCCCGTGAACTTTTTCCGGGCGCGCGCATTCTGCTCAGCGATGGGCTGATCGAGTTGCGCGTTCGCTCTCTCCGCGGCAAAGACGTCCTATGCGATGTCATCAATGGAGGCATGCTTGGCGAGCACAAAGGCATCAACCTGCCCGGCATCGCCCTCTCGATCCCGGCACTCACGCCGAAGGACAAGCGAGACCTCGAATTCGGCCTGCGCCATGGCATCGACGCGATTGCCCAATCGTTCGTCCGCACGGCCGCCGACGTTCGTGAAACTAAAAAGATCATCGCCTCGCACCGCAGCGATGTCCCCCTTATCGCCAAGCTGGAAAAGCCGCAAGCCATCGATCATCTCGAAGAAATTCTCGAAGTCGCTGACGGCATCATGGTCGCCCGCGGAGACCTCGGCGTCGAAGTCGCTCCAGAAAAAGTCCCCGTGATTCAGAAGCATGTCATCCGCCGCGCTGCTGCCCGGCGCAAGCCGGTCATCACCGCGACCCAGATGCTTGAATCGATGATTGAAAACCCGCGCCCCACGCGTGCCGAAGCCAGCGACGTCGCGAACGCGATCTTCGATGGAACTGATGCCATCATGCTCTCCGCTGAAACCGCCAGCGGAAAGTATCCCCGCGAATCCGTCGAGATCATGTCGCGCATCGTTATCGAAGCCGAAAGCAATATGGGAGACCTCGGGCAGGCCCGCCGCCGCCGTGAGCATCGCGGACTCTCCGTCGCTGAAACTATCTGCGACGCCATCGCGCACGCCGCCGAAGATCTCCCGATGGGCGCCATCGCGATCTTCACCGAGACCGGCAACACGGCGCGCATGATCTCGAAATACCGCCCCAAGGTTCCGATCTTCGCTTTCACTCATATCGAAGCGGTCGTACACCGCCTAAACCTCTATTGGGGAGTGCATCCCGTCCGCTGCCGCCAGCCCCGCTCCGTCGAGCAGATGGTGCAAACCGCCGAGCAGCTCCTAGTCAGCGGAGGTCTACTCAAGCCCAAAGACGTCCTCGGCGTCGTCGCCGGCACCCGCCAATCCTCAGGCTCCACCAACCTCATGCGCCTGCACGTAGTCACCGAACAAGAAGCCGAACGAATCACCCACGTAAAAAAGCAGAAGCGCTGATGCCTTAGCGTCTTCGCGGCACTTCTTGGCGACCTTCGCGGTTAAAGATTTTAGGAGCAGTCGTAGCATCCGATTCGCGAATTCAGTTTTGTCGAGGTGCCAAATACCAAATGCCACCCGCTGATATTTCGCTATAATTCCCGCTTATGGCGCAGGAGATTCTCTCGGTAGCCATCTGGGAACCCATTCCCGACCACGAATCCGCCGCTTTGGAAACCTTCCACGAGCTCACTTCCATCGTCAGCCGCAAGGGATATGCCCGCGACCACCTCTATCGCGACGGCGAGCAGCACTACGTCTTCATGCGCTACTGGAAATCGGAAGACTCCCGCCGCGCCGCGCAGGAAGACCCCGAGATGCTCCGCTGCTGGGCCAAGTTGGGCAATGAGATTCAGATCGTGAAGGTCTACGAGACTCTGACCGAAGTCAAAGCGTCAGCCACCTGAAAGTCTGCACGTGTAAACCGCATTCCTAGCGCTTTCCGCGCCGCTTCGGCTTCGAATCACTTTCCCGAGACTGCGGCTCCCCCTTGCTGACTTGCTCAATCGCCGCCTGCAGATATCGCCGGATGTAAGGCCGCTCCAGTTCACTCTCGTTCCGAATCGTGATATGGCGAATGGACTTGCCCTTCCCAATCAACACTCCCTTCGGGTCCGGCAGCGACGCTCCCCGGTTGAAGCCCAGATTCACGTGACTGCTGTAAGCCACGATGTGGCAGAAACCATCTTTCATCGGCTTGCCCGTAAATGAAAATCCAATCGCAACCGCGTACCCCTTCACGATCGATTCGATGGCCTCAGGGGCTTCTTCCAGAATCACCTCCCGCAGCGCCAAAGTAAGATTCGACACCTGTGGATCATAGGAGGCGAGATCACTCAACAGTCGACGCTCCGGCGGACGAGTCATAGCCGGCAGAGTAGCACACTGTACGGAAGTTCATTTATACGGGATGGACGACTACCATCCTCAAGCAATGGGCGGCGAAGGGTGCCCCACTTCTGGCCGGGTTTGCCAGAAGTGGGGATTTTTGTACAAACATTCGAAATGTGTCTTAAGGGTTAATCCAGACACTATTCCCCACGCCATTGTTCGTGAAATCACGGTCCGGCGTGCTGAACAACATGCCCGCCGTTGCTTGAGCCCATCCGGAAATTGTTGGCTTCACCTTAATCGTCACTGCTTTGCTGGTTCCTGGAGACATCGTTCCCAGCTTGCAAACCACGCCCTGGCCGTGTGTGCAGCCCCTTGGTGCAGAGACAAACTGTGCACCCTTGGGCATCGTCAGAATCGCAAAAACATTCTGCGCGTCATCATCCTGAATGTTGGTCACCGTGACGGTGTAAGTAAAGATCTCGCCGACCTTCCCAGGGTTCGTCGAAGTCATCGTCACCGCCATTTCTGTTAGGCCGACCCCGGTGATAGTGCTGGTAATGAAAGCGCTGGCCTGCCCGCCGCCGCTTTCCGTCGCAACCGCCGTGCAGTCCTGCGGCGCCGTGTCGGTCGGATGGACTGCAATTACAAAGTCATGCGACTCTCCGGGATTGAGAAGCGGAATTGAACATACCACTATCAGATGCGGATACCCCGGCGTGAACAAGCAGCCCCCGCTGGGAGATGGTGAGATCGGCAACTCCGCCGACGGCAGCGTGTACGTGACAGTCAAATTCGGGGCGTCGAGATTGCTCGTATTGGTCACCGTGGCGGTGTAAGTCGGTTCCCCATTCGAGTCTGACCCAAGCGTAAGTCCAATCGTGAGCGTCGCTTGTGCCAGTGCGGCAGGCGTACAGAGGCACGCCACAAAGAATGAAAGTGCGAGACAGCATGCGCGCGTAAGTAAGCGAGACATATTTCCTCCTCGTGATTTACGGGCGAGGCGAACCTGGATGGAGGGAAAAGTTCGGTGGCCTGATCTTGCCTTCGGACCCCAAGATCCAAAGTCTGACGAACCCCTCGCACACGCCCCCTATCTATAAAAGGCGAAAATTTAGGGCTCGCTGGTTCAGAAGCTCCTGGAAGTTTTTGAAGCGTCTGCGCGGACTTCCATTTCCCCGAGCGCATTAGAATGATGGCTTGCATCTACCATCCATTTGCGATTTCGCTGATACGACCGTCGACCCACCAGTCCGCGGATTCCTCCACACCCCCGCAACTCCCAACGGGAACGGTTTGGTCCTCACTCATGGCGCGGGAGGCAATGCTCAAGCCACGCTGCTCCGCGCTCTGGCCGACGCATTCGCCGAAGCAGGCTATGCGGTCCTGCGATGCAACTTGCCGTACCGCCAGACAAGATCCTTCGGCCCGCCCGGCCCCGCGGACGCCGCCCGCGACCGCGGCGGCCTGAGAAACGCAGTCGCTGTTCTCAAGAAGGCTATGATTGAAAAAACGATGGGTGCCCCACTTCTGGCCGGTGTTGCCAGAAGTGGGGAATTTGATCTCAAATCAGCACGGATCTACCTAGGCGGCCATTCCTACGGCGGACGCCAATCCAGCATGCTCTGCGCCGAATTGAGTAAAGAAGACCCGAACTTAGTCGCAGGACTCCTGCTGCTCTCGTACCCGCTGCACCCACCCCGTCGCCCCGAGCAGCAACGCACCCAGCATCTCCCGGATCTCCACACCCCCGCGCTGTTCGTCAGCGGCACCCGCGACCCCTTCGGCACAGTCGACGAACTGCAACGTGCCCTGAAGATGATCCCCGCAAAAACAAAGCTGCTAGCAGTAGAAGGCGCAGGTCACGACCTGGGATTCAAGAGGAAGGGAAAAAAAGAAGAATTACCAGAAAAGATTCTGTCAGTATTCACGGAATTGTTGGAGTTGTCATCCTGAGCGAGTCAGGGTGCAGTCGAAGGATCCCTATAGCACGAGGCGGCTACCTTCCACTCCTAATCGCCAATCGGCAGTCACACAATCGGCAATTCAGTTCACCCACCCCGATTTCCCGCCGCCATTCCCCTTCCGCGGATCCTCGTCCGGAGGAATGTAATTCCCATGCTCGTCGAAATGCACATCGCGATCATGCTGCCGCATGTAGACTTCAAACTTCTTCGCCGCCCGGCGCCGCTTCCACCGATAGTAGGAATTCCGCATGCCGTAGTAGCGTTCCGAGAAGTTCGCATCCACCAGCGCTCCCTTCGGCCCGCGCCTCACGTAGAGCCATCCGAACAGCAATCCCCCAAGATGCGCGACATATGCCACGCCGCCGCCACCGCCCATCGCCAGCGCAAGCGTCGCCACAATCAAGATTCCCACAAAGTATTTCGCTTTCACCGTGAAGGGGAAGGGAAACATCATGATCTCGTTCTCGGCAAACAAGATCCCAAACGCAATCAGAATCGCGAAAATCCCGCCCGAAGACCCGACGGTTGCCGTCCCCGGATTCCCCAAGATGTGTCCGAAAGCCAGCGCAATGGTTGTAATCGCTGCGCCAAGCACACCAATGAAATACAGTTCGAAAAATCTCCGTGTACCCCATGCATTCTCAAACGCAGAGCCGAACATCCACAGCCCAATCATGTTCCAGAACCAGTGCGCAAACCCGCTATGGATGAAGCTGTACGTCAGCAACTGCCAAATGAAGCCACGCTGCACCACATCCGCGGGGACCAATGCCCCGTAATAAGCTACGTATGCCGCGAGTGGCATTCGAGCCATTTGCATCAGTTCCATCAACAGGAACATCGCCGTATTAATCCCGATGAGCCACACCACACCCGTCGTAAACGGGGGCAGGCTCAACGTCATAGGTTCACCAGTTCTCCGCACAAGTTCCTCTTCGAATAATTCTACTCGGGTTTTCTGGGGATGCTCCATGTCTCGCCGTTTTTGCGAGACATGGGAGTAAAAGCCCTCTATCAAACCCCTACCGCTCCGGCGTCGGCACCACCGGCAAGCTCTTGTGCCCAGCCGCATCCATCGACCGCACGCCAAAAATCACATTGTCCTTAGACACCTTCAGCGTCGCCCGCGTTACATTCCCAAAGTCCTGCGCATGATCCCACTCAGGGCTCGTCGTATTGCGCCACAGAACTTCATATCCCGACGCCCCCGGCGCTGCATCCCATGTCAACGTCGTATCATTCTCCAACTCCTTCGTCAGGATATCCACATTCCCCGGTGCTCCAGGAGCAGCCGCCAACGCTGCTAAGGTCGCCGCATTCAGCCGCGTCACATGCGCCACATACTCGTAATCGACAAACTTCGGCAGATCGCCATATTCGACACCGTTTTCCGTACGTACATTCTGATGCTGATGATGGAAGTCCTCGCGGTATTCGGTCAGCCGCACTGCCGTGAATCCCTGCTGATCGAACGAATAATTATCTCCCCCACGCAGGTATCGATCGAGCCGGAACACCAGCATCGGCTTTACGCCCGCATCGTAGGTACGCCCCACTTCGCTGATATATCGTGCCAGTTCGCGTGAGGTCGAATCGCTCTCCCCGCCCAACCCGCGAATTCGCCGAATGTCCTGATCTGTAGCCGCCGCTGGCACACCTTCAGAAAACACACGAATCACCGAATGATCCTGCTCCGCACTCTTGTCGCCCCCGACAATGTCATCATTCAGCACGGCGTCTATTTGCCATCCCTCATCTTTCGCCATTTTCGCGAAATGCTTGCTCCCGTTCAGCCCCTGCTCTTCGCCGGCGACGGTTAGAAAAACAATCGTTCCCGGAAATCTCAGCTTGCTCAAGACTCGCGCGCATTCCAGGCTCACAGTCGTCCCGCTTCCGTCATCATTCGCGCCCGGAGCGTCTCCACCCACATCCAGCGTGTCGCTGTTTCGAGAATCGTAGTGCCCGGTCACGAGCACAACTCGCTTCGCCTGTGCCGGATCCGTGCCCTTCAACACCGCATAAACATTGGTGATTTCGGTCGCCTTCGGAATCCGGTCCATCGGCTGCTCGGTGAAGCTGTCGGTTTTCACCTCCAGGCATCCGCCGCACTCTTTCGAATACTGCTCGAACTGCGCCTTGATCCAGTCTCGCGCCGCGCCAATCCCACGCCCAGCGGCGATCGACTGCTCATCTTGTGCCGACAACGTTAGCCGCGTGCCGAAGCTCACCAGCTTCTCAATATTGCTCTGAATCCGCTTCGCAGAAATCTGCTGCAGGGCAGCGGCTATCTTCGAGTCAACCGCCATTCCCGGCGCGCTCTGTCCCACGCCAATTTCTGCCATCAGCACTCCCCATGCAACCAAAAACAGCATCCCATGCGTCCATTTGCCCATTTGAGCCATCATGCGATTAAGATTCCCCATCAGGAAAAGCCGTAGATTTGCTGCACGAAAAAAGTCTGGATCCGCAAGTCCGTTGCACTTGACCAACTGCCGGGGAGAATCTAAATATTATCAGGAGGCTCTAATAGGCAAGGGAGGCTGTTTATGGTGCTCTGTCCGGAATGCGAAAACAACTTGGACATTGAAGAGGACGACGTCGACGAGGGTGAAGTCATCTCCTGTCCCGAATGCGGCACCGACTTTGAAGTCGTTACCACAACTCCGCTCGAACTGAAAGCCGTCGAAGAAGGTTACGAGGAAGACGACGACGAAGAGGAAGAGGAATCCGAAGACGGTGACTACTCCTGATCGCCACCCCAGCCGCCTCATCCGCAAGCTTTCGTTTCTAGCGATCGTCCTTGCTCTGCTTCTCCTCCCAACGCTCCGTTCCGAGAGTGGTCTTGCCACGGCGCAACGCTCGAAAGAAAAGCCTTTCGCCGTTATCGTCGGGACTGTGTG
>Ga0335071_10003232_pt1 | contig 17265 bp, 17 predicted proteins | sample Lox_Sample_15_FD_206724 | JGI IMG/M metagenome (GOLD analysis project Ga0335071, IMG submission 206724) | Soil microbial communities from Loxahatchee National Wildlife Refuge, Florida, United States - Lox_Sample_1.5 | ecosystem: Environmental > Terrestrial > Soil > Wetlands | place: USA... | reverse complement strand
AAGTGGAGTTGGTAAAATTTGTCGAACCCGGCAAATCCTACGAGGAACTGGAATCCCTGACTCGCGATGCGGAAGATATTTTGCAGCGCCTGGGTCTCCATTATCGAGTCGTGACGCTCAGCACGGGAGACATGGGATTCTCCAGCGCCAAGACCTATGACCTGGAAGTGTGGCTGCCAAGCCAAAACCGCTTCCGGGAAATATCGTCCTGCAGCAATTTCGAAGCCTTTCAGGCAAGGCGTGCCAACATACGCGTCCGGAGCGAGGACGGCAAAAAACAATACCTGCACACCTTAAACGGATCGGGCATTGCCATCGGGAGAACATGGCTGGCCATTCTTGAAAATTATCAACAGCAGGACGGTACCGTCGTCATCCCGGAAGCGCTGCGTCCCTATATGGGGGGGATGGAAATGATTCGGAAGAAATAGCCCTGCCCGTTCTACTGCCCGCGTTACAGGTTGCAGGCTTCATTGCAACCTGCAACTTGTAACCTGAGATTGAAGAAACTCGCGTGCGCCTCAGACACTTCGCCATGTGGCACATTTCTGCAAGTAATTTTGTCTGAAACGTTTATCGGGTAGCGGAAGCGCTGCTGTTTTCTTCGGGCGGAATGGTCAGTGGCTGGTCCAGCACTATGTCCAACGTGGCGCCCCGGCGAATTTCGATTTCTCGTCCACGGGTGGCAAAAACGCTTGCCAATCCAATCGCAGCACCAACGCCGGACCCTATTGCCGCGCCCTTCGCTCCGCCCGCAATAGTGCCGATTCCCGCGCCCGCGATGCCGGGCACCAGGACTCTTCCTATGTCGCTGGCCTCGGAGCTTTCGCCTTCGACCGTTCCTTCGGATTTTATGGAACCGCCGCCTTGAGAATCTATTTTCGCAAGAGACGCGACGATCGGCAGCTGCCCATGGCCGGGAATTGTAATGGACTGAAAGAGGAGATTCATGACAGCCTTGCCCTTAAATCGGCCTGGACGAAGGATACGCGAGATACTGCCATTGACGATGCTGCCTTTGGGAATCACGATGTGATCTCCAACGAGTATGGGCGCGGTCACATATGCCGTGAAGGCATCCCCTTCGCTGTTCACCCGGGTGCTCAGATAATTGTTCAGCTGCAGAACAATCCTGGTTTTTTCCGGGAGAATGGTATCGGACTCGGCGGCGTATGCCTGTACAGTCATGAGTGCAAACGTCAGCACACAAATCAGCGCCGCGTTCCAAAGCTCTTTCATTTTATTAGTCTTACACAGTCGCATAACTTCTTCCAACAGCTATGATTGATGATAATTCGACCGTAAAGGTTCACTTTTATAGGACCCGGATTCCCAATTCTCGATTCCCAATTCTCGATTGCCAATTCTCAATTCTCGATTCCCAATTCTCGGTTTCCGAAGATCGAGAATTGGGAATTGGGAATTGAGAATCTCCTGTTCGCTTGACTGTCATTTCTCATGCTGATAGTTTCTACGCATGGATTCTTTGCCGGCTAATCCGGAGAAGGCCCGCCACAGCTTCCTGGACAGGATTCAAGCCCTTTTTGAGGTTTTGCTCCTATCTGGAGTGCTGTCGAGCTTGCTGGCCGTATTGATTCTCTATCCTTTCCACGGCAAGAAATCGCCAGATCTGCTTGTGAATGCAAAGGCTCTGTCCGTTTTTCTCCTCCTGGAATCGGCAATCGCGTTTCTTATTCTGGCAGTAATCCTGAAGACTCGCCGCGAAACGGTTTCCAGCCTGGGGCTGCGCTGGCATCGGTGGAAAACCCACATGGCTCTCGGGTTGGCGATCGTCCCCTTTCTCTTTCTCGTGAACGGTGTTGTCGCTGCCGTCTTTCGGACTTACTTTCCCCAATACTATCTTGAGAAAAACCCGCTGACACACCTGGTCCAAACGCCCCAACAACTGGTCCTTCTAATCTTTTCGGCTCTAATTGCCGGCGGAATTAAAGAGGAATTGCAGCGCGCGTTCATCTTGACGCGTTTTCGGCTGTACCTCGGTGGTGCGGGAGTGGGTCTTGTGCTGTGGAGCATCGGCTTCGGAGCAGGGCACTATGTGCAGGGCGTGCAGGGGATTGTAACAGCCGGCGTTTACGGCTTGATATTCGGCATCGTGTATCTTCAAAGCGGAAGCCTGATCGCTCCGATCGTCGCTCACGGCGCCTATGACTCGCTTGCCCTCATCGCATACTGGTTCCTTGCCCACCACGTTCAATAATCCCTTTATCCCCATATCCCTTCACCCTCGAAACTATCGCCCGATCCTGGATGCGCCGATAAAGGAAGCTGGCATCGGTGAGCTGACGCATATGCTTAAGAACCCCAAGCTTCTGGATATATTCCTGGACATCCACAAAAACAGGCACAGTGGTATCCTGCGCTTTGAAAAGCGGCAGGAGAAAAGGCAAATAGTGCTGGATAAGGGGTTGCTCGTTTTTGCGGAGAGCAATCTGCCGGAGGAGCATCTTGTGCGCATTCTGGTCCGGCTCGAACTTCTGCCGCGCGCCAAGGTAAACGAAATCGCCGCGTTGATGAAGGCCGGAAAGACGAGCGAGGAAGCAATTCTTGCCTTTTCCGATTCCGGCAAGCAGGATCTCGAAAAAGGCAGGCGCGAGCAGGCAGCTTACATTCTTGCATCTTTATGGGCCTGGGACACCTGTGATATGCGCTTTTTCCCCGGTGAGGCTTTGGTCCGTTGTGGATTGAATCTTCGCCAGCCTTTGCCCGAAGCTCTCGTTCTCGCAGCTCGACGGGCCGTAGCCAGTCGTCTGGTACAAATTCCGCCCAATTTCATTCAGTCGATTTTTCGCGTGTCGGAAGATCCTACGGCGAAGGCAATGGATTATCCGCTCAATAATTCCGAGTCTTATGTCTATTCGCTCCTGTCAGCGCCGGCCCACGGCTCGGAAGTCCTGGCCCTTCTTCCCGCAATGGAAGCGAAGCCCGAAGGAATTCTGGCGCAGCTTGTCCTGCTTGGAATGGTCGACGCGGAGCAGGTACCCCATCAGACCGGGGAAACCGATCCGGCGTCAGAGCCCAATTCCCTCATCCTTCAGCTTGACAGCATGCTATCCAAATTCGAGAGTGCAAGCTTATATGAAATTTTGTCGGTCCCTCCGGAAGCCAATCAGCAGGAAATCCAGGCTGCGTATCACCAGCTGGCGAGACAGTACCATCCCGACCGGTTTCAGTCACAGGAGTATTCTTCGGTAAGTCGCGGTAAAGCAGAACAGGCCTTTGCCCATATCAATAAGGCGTATACGACATTGAAAGATCCCGTATTCCGCGCCGATTACGACGAAAAGCGCCTGATCAACGAGAGCAAAGTGGAAGTCGAGCTGAAGGCCCGAGCTGCCAAACGGTCTGAAGACGAAAAGACAGCCGAAGCCCTCTTCCAGGACGGCCGGGCCTTGATGGCAAAAGGAGACTATGAAAAGGCTGTCGAACGGCTCAAAGGCTCCGTTTGGCTGGATCCTGAAAAAGCCGCGTATCATCACTTCCTGGGTGTGGCCGAGTCGGAGATGCCCAAACTCAGGAAAAGCGCAGAGCAGCATTTCTTAAAAGCGATCGAGCTCAATAAATCGGCCACCGCAAGCCGCCTCGAACTCGCCAAGTTGTATATAAAGGTGGAACTCCGCAGGAAAGCCGAGATTCAGTTGCAGGAATTGATGCGCTGGGATCCGGATAATCACGAAGTCAAAAAGCTGTTCGTCGAGCTGAATATGCAGTAACGCAAAATCCTCCCCTGATTCTGGACGCCTGTCCTCTCTTTCCGTGTTACTATTGCGATCTCCCAGTTTGGCACTGCGGATGCAGAATTCAGGAGAGATACATACTTTCCGCGAGGTAATACATGAACGAGAAACAGTCATTGAGCTATCGAGCCGCGGGCGTGGATTCGGGACAAAAGGATCAGGCCATGCAGCGCCTCGGCAACTGGGTGGAACGGAGCTTCTCCTTGCGTCCTTCAGAAGTAGTGCTGCCGCTTGGGTACTTTGCCAATGTCATCGACATCGGTGGCGGCGTGGGAATTGCCGTATCCACGGACGGCGTCGGGACCAAGATTCTTGTGGCCGAAATGCTGGAGAAGTACGACACGGTCGGCATCGATTGCGTGGCCATGAATGTCAACGACGTTCTCTGCGTCGGGGCGGAACCTCTCGCTCTCCTGGACTATATTGCCGTGCAGGTCCCTAACCCGGACCTTCTGGAAAGCCTCGCAAAAGGGCTTTACCGCGGAGCCGAGCAGGCGCGCGTCACCATTCCGGGCGGTGAAATCGCCCAGATCAAAGAAATGATCCAGGGGCTGCGTGAAGGCTATGCGTTCGACCTCGTGGCCACCTGCATCGGCAAGGTCCCGCTGGACCGGGTTTTGATCGGGGAGCACATTGCCGAAGGCGATCTTGTAATCGGGCTCGCTTCGAGCGGCGTACACAGCAATGGTCTGACCCTGGCGCGTCGCGTTTTCTTCGAACGGGCCGGCTGGAAGGTAGATCGCTATGTGCAGGAACTCGGCCGGACCATCGGGGAAGAGCTGCTCGAACCGACTCGAATTTACGTCGGGGAAATCAGGGAAATGCTGGACGCCGGGCTTCGTATCAAGGCTCTGGCTCATATTACAAGCACCGGATTTTTAAACTTGAACCGCGCAACCGCTCCCATGGGCTATGTGCTGGACAAGCTGCCCGAGCCTCTGCCTATTTTCCGTCTGCTGCAGCGCGAGGGAGCCGTCTCGGATGAGGACATGTATTTCACCTACAACATGGGAATAGGATTTTGCATCGTCATCGCACCCGAGGACGCCGATGCGGCGCACGCCATAGCGCGCAAGCACAACGCGCAATCTTTCACCATCGGGCACACCGTGAAGGACGCCGAGAAGAAGATCTGGCTCCCCTCGGTAGGACTGGTCGGTTTCGACGATAAGTTCAGTCGGCAGTGACTGGCGACGGACCTCGGTCTGCTGACGACTCCTTCTGGATGCTTTCGAGCGCGAGACGGGCGGCGGATTGCTGCGCTTCCTTTTTTGTTCTGCCTGAAGACTCCGCAACAACTTCGCCGAGAATGACAACCTGGACCACGAACGTTTTCCTGTGGTCGGGACCTATTTCATCCACGACGCGATATACGGGCTCCGGGCGCCCGAGATTGTGCAGCTGCTCCTGCAGGGCCGACTTGAAATCTCCATACGTCAGCTCTTTGAGATCGAGACCCTCGAAAAATTTTCCGATCTGCCGCCACACGAAGTCCGATGCGGCTTCCACTCCACCGTCCAGATACAGAGCTCCTATGACGGCCTCGTAGGCATCTACCGTGATCGCGCGTTTTGTGCGGCCACCGGTTTTTTCCTCACCCCAGCTCAGCCGGATGAATTCTCCCAGGTGGATGCTCTCTGCGAGCCTCACAAGATTCGCCGCGCTGACGAGGTATGCTTTGATCTTGCTCAGCTCTCCTTCGGTCAATTCCGGGTAATGCTGGAAGATGCGCGAACTGATGATGAAACCGAGGACCGAGTCTCCGAGGAATTCCAGAGATTCGTTATTCCGGAAATACTCGCCTTCGTGCTCGTTGACGAAAGACCGGTGTGTCAAAGCCTGGAGAAGCAAGGCCTGGTTTTTAAAGCTGTATCCAAGCAGATTCTCCAGGTCGCACAGAGATGGCCTTGGGAGTGTCTCCTCTAAATTCTCGCTCATGACTCCCTCAACTGGAAACGTTTGGTTTCGCTTAAACTAAAGCATACGACTAAACTATTTCTATCTCAATATTTGTAATGCTGAAAGAAAACAGGAGCCGAGAGTCAGGGTTTCGCGTGATGAGCCCTGCGCTGACGGATCACGGTGAGGGCTGCAAAATAGGATAATGCGGATGTAAGGACGGAAAGGACGAAGGAGCCGAGAACCAGGGGCTTCAGGACGTGCCAGTGACCGGCAATCTGCCCCCAAAAATGGCCGCTAAAAAATGACTGCAACTCGGCGCTTGAAAGAGCGGGCCCTGGTGGAAAGCCGATGAGCAAGCCGCCAAGATACGTTCCGGCAACATAAATGGGGATAAGAGTCAGTGGATTGTTGATGAAGGTGCCGAGCAGCAAAGCAAAGCGATTCAAGCCGCAAAGAAAAGCGAGCCCGATTCCAAGCAGGATATGCAGTCCGATCAGAGGACTGAAAGCCAGAAAGACCCCCAGCGCAAAAGCCCGAGCGATCCGCTCCGGTGTATCCTCGAGCGCCAGCAATTTCTTTGAAAAATGCACAACCATTTCTCGCATATGCCTGATTCCTATATCGGGCAAATCCTGGAGATACTTTAGATACAGTGGATTAGTTGGAATGTGATTGACGGCAAATCAGCGGGAGAAATGGTCATAGCCGCGCTCGACCAGCGGGCGGCGATTGTTCCCAGGCTCGAGGAGCCACATTTTTCCAATGTCCCGAGTCATCGTTCCTATCTTTGTGATCTTGGGAAAACCGGCAGGATATTTTTCCTCGAGGATTTTTCCTTTGGACTTCGGTACCGAAAAGAGGAGCTCGAAATCTTCGCCGCCGTTGAGTGCCATTTCGTCAGGGTTGCAGCCCCAGAGGCGTGACCCCCGAAAAACCGGAAGGTCGGCGACGCGAACCTCCGCGCCGACTCCGCTCGCGGCACATAAGCGGGGAAGATCCGTGGAAAGGCCGTCACTCAGATCCATCATGCAGCGGACCAGGCCACTTTGCGCCAGCCACATTCCCGCTTTCCAGCGCGCTTCCGGACTCTGGTGCACTCGGATCGCTTCCTTTTGCGCCCGCGATTTCGGATGAATACACCCGCTCTCGAGCAGCCTGAGACCCGCGGCGGACTGGCCCAGAGTTCCGGTCACATACAGCAGATCGCCGGCGCGCCCACCCTTGCGATAAAGAACCTTCCGGTTGACGGACTCCCCCAGGGCTGTGATTGAGATGGCTATCCCGGCTTCTGCGCGCGAGAAGTCTCCGCCGATAAGACGAGCTCTTCCGGCGAAACGCGGATCCGTTAATCCGTCGTAGAAATCCAATATCCAGCGCTTTGAAATATCTGCAGGCACGGCAAGCGACACGGTAAAAAACAGCGGGCGTGCCCCCATGGCAGCCAGATCGCTAAGGTTCACAGCAATTGATTTGCAGCCGAGACAACGGGGCGTGATCCATTCCCGACGGAAATCGATCCCTTCCAAAAGCATGTCGGTCGTGATCAGCAGATACTCTTCCGCTTTTCCGGTACGGATGACTGCGGCATCATCCCCGATTCCTTCCTTAATCAATGGACCGTTGACTCCATAGCGGTCCCGCAGGAGTCGAATGATGCTGTTTTCGCTTATGAGTCCCGACATGGAAAGGCTGAAGCTTCTATGGTTGTTACTGCTTTTTCTCGAACAGTTCGTTGATTTCGGTCATGAACTCGCTGACGTCCTCAAATTCGAGGTATACAGAAGCAAATCGGAGGTAGGCAACTTTGTCGATCCGTCTCAGCTCGGAAAGGAGAATTTTCCCGATGGTGACCGAATCCAGCTCTCGTTCAGGGCTTTCCTGGACGGTCTGTTCCACTTTGTCGACGATCTTCTCAAGCTGCGTCAGGCTGACAGGCCTTTTTTCGCAAGCCTTTAAGAGCCCATTCAATATCTTGTTCCGGTCAAACCTTTCTCTGCCTCCATCCTTCTTCACCACCATGTAGGGTATTTCATCGCTGCGTTCGTAGCTGGTGAAACGACGGGCGCAATTCAGACACTGGCGCCTGCGTCGGATGGAATCTCCGTCCCGGCTTTCCCTCGAGTCAACGACTCGATCCTTTAAAAATCCGCAATAGGGACACTTCATAGGTAAACCCCGACGGCAGATCGATGAGCAACGATCGCCGTCCGAAGGTCGGAACAATTCTCAAAAACTGAGTTCTCGCAAGTATTAATAGGAAATTCCCCTAAACGTCAAGAGGAAATAGTCGGCAGTCGGCGGTAAGTGGGTGTCCACAATTCCATCCACAATTCCAATCATGGACACCCACTTGCTGTGCACTGCCGACTGCTGACTGTTTTTTGCTTGGGTTGGCATGCTTCTGTGTTAGTTTTTATAGATAAAGCACAATTTTATTTTTGAACTTTAAAACGTATCGCTTCGTTTTCATGGCTAGGTACAGGATGACTGCCAAGGAGTCAACGGTGCTCTCGGGCGATCAAAAACTTGTAGAGCGCTGTCTCCAGGGAGATGATTCTGCTTGGGAAATAGTGGTGAACTTATATGGGAAACGTATTTATAACCTGAGTTACCGCTACACCAACCGGAGAGAAGAAGCAGAAGACCTCACGCAGAACATCCTGATCCGGGTTTATCAGAACCTCCGGAGCTACCGTTTGGATGCCGGGAGTTTTCAAAACTGGATCCTGCGGGTGGCGCGGAATCTGATCATTGACCACTACAGGCAGGTCCGTCGGTTTCCGAAGACGGGAGGTAGCGAGGAGCTGGAAACCATGAGTATCCAGGACGAAAAAACCCCAAATCCTCAGCGGGCGGCGGAACAGGCAGAGGCATCCCGGTTCCTGCAGGACGGGCTTCAGGCATTATCACCAGAACTCAAAGAAGCAATTATACTTAGAGATATCGAAGGGATTGCATATCAGGACATCGCCGAACTCCTCAGCGTTCCCGAAGGAACGGTGAAGAGTCGGATCAACCGCGGTCGGCTTGAGTTAGCCAAGCTTTTAACAAAGCGACGCGCCCTGCTCGGGATGCAAATGTAGAGGATCGCAATGGATTGTTCAAAAGTGGAGCTTTGGCTGAGTGAGTATATGGAAGCCAGCCTCCCAGCCGAGGCAGCGGACGCGGTGGCAAAGCATCTTGTAAGCTGCCGGAATTGCTCCGCCCTGCTCCAGGAAATGCGATCCATCGTCTCCCTCTGCCACGACTACCCTTCATTGGAAATGGGTCCGGAATTCGTCGAAAGGATCCTGCTTCGAACATCCGGCCGTCCCAGAACCCGATCTTTCAGGGAATTGTTGCATCAACACATCATCCGTCCTCTGCTTACGCCCAGGCTTGCCATTGGTGCAACACTGGCAACTCTTTTCCTTTTTTTGATGCTCGATCTGATGTTGCCGAGATTGTCGGTAACGTTTTCAAGCATCTCTCCTGCGGGAGTTGTTCGGCTCATGGATCGGGGGGCCCGGCAGCTATATGGCGAAGGATTGAGAGCTTACAATAAGAAGAACGAGTGGCAGGAACAGTATAATCGCTTTAAAAACAATACTTTAAATAATCTGCGTTCCATCATGGAGCAAATCGATGTCCCGGTCGAGGGACACCAAAAGACCGAAGAGCCGGAACCACCGAAAGATGATGCGCCCAAGGAAAAAAGCAGCGGTCTCTTCCTGTGGCCGGCTTAAGAAGCTTCTGCCTCGCACACATAACGGGGCAATCCCGGAGCTTCGGGTTTCAACGCATCTGGTGTGGTTTTGAGATGTGAGGTGACGGATATGAAATGTTCATACCATCCTGCAGTGGAATCTCAGGAATCCTGCAATGCATGCAACAAACCTCTCTGCGCGGATTGTTCGCATAAAATCAAAGGCAAGGCATACTGCCAGGACTGCCTGATCGAGGGGGCATCATGGGCCGCCACGATCAAAGGTCTCAAACTGCCTTCAGACTCTCCGCGGAGAGCAGCGCTCTGCGCCGTCATCCCAGGTCTGGGCGCTGTCTATAACGGCGAATATTTGAAAGCCATCACCTATTTTGCCGTCTGGGCGGCGCTGGCCATGCTGGGCGGCCGGGTGAGTGGAGTCTTCATTTTCGGGTCTATCGTCTTTGTGATTTTTACGATGTTCGACGCCTATCGCAGCGCTGAAGCCATGGTCCGCAAGCAGCTTAAATCGATTCCTGTCTCAGAAACGGCACGGGACGATAAAACGATCGTCGGCTGGGGCATCTTCCTGATTATCCTGGGCGTGTTTTTCCTCGTCGAGAGTATGATCCCGTTCGATTTCTTCCGCAAACTCTGGCCGCTGGTTTTCGTATTGTTGGGGGCTTACCTGATCTACCGGGCCTTGCAGAACGGCAAATCCACTCCTGCCGCAGTGGAAATCCCCAAAATAGAAGCGAAGGAGGATATCTGACATGTCCGAATATTCTCGCAGCGGGGCTTTGACCGCGGGCTTGATTTTGATCGCGCTCGGCGCGATCTTTCTGGCCGAAAACTTCTACGCTCCTTTTTCCGCCTGGCATTTGATCGTGCGTTATTGGCCCGTCATTCTGATTATCATCGGAGTAAAGAGGCTCTTTTGCTATTTCACGTGGCCGGCAATTCCGCCTGCAACAGATAAAATTCCTCCGAAGGGGTAAACCATGTCGCTCAGGGTTCGACCATCACTGCTGGGATCCCTGCTCTGGATTGGGTTCGGGATATTATTTCTTCTGAGAAATTTTGGAATCGGTCTGGATTTCTGGACACTTGCCGGGCGTTACTGGCCGGTTCTATTGATTCTCCTGGGTCTGGGAAAAATTATCGATTATTTCGTGCATAAGGATTCTGTCTCTATCCGATTCAGCGAAATTCTCGCCATTTTTCTTCTGCTCGTAATCGGGTCCGCTATTACCAGAATTTCCGAAAGCAATTTCATCCGCGTCATGCGGGAGATGCCGATCCACATCGGGGGGATGTCCGTAAATCCGGGACAGTGGATGGGGGAAACCCATGCCTTTACGGAAGAAAGGACCTGCTCCATCGATCGTCCGCTGCCGATACTGATAGAAAATTCCTATGGATCGGTCTCAATCTCCCCCGGGAGCGACCGAGAAATTCAGATCAAGCTGAAAAAAGTTGTCAGCGGGACGGAGCCCCGCGCCAAGAGCATTGCAGAAGAAATTCTCCTCGAGGCAAAACAGGAACAACGAGAGCCGCCCCCGCAGTCTTCCAAGCCGGAAGCCGGACAGGGGAAAAAATCCAATGGCGAATACTTTGTGATTCGCACAAACCGCGAGGATCTGAGCGGCAAAGATTACATGTTCAACACGAATTTCGAAATCCTCGTTCCCAAAAATTCGCAGGTGCAGGTGAAAAACACTTATGGGGAAATCATCGTTTCTGAATTGAACGGAGACCTGGATCTGAGCACGACCCACAGGGGACTCGAGGTCCGGAATTGCTCCGGTCAGTTTAAAATATCCACGCGCTATGCGGATTCCCGCCTGACCAATCTGATCGGAAATCTCACCCTGGACGCGCGGGGCAAGGTTTACATCGATTCCATCAAGGGAAATGTCACCGTCACCGACGAATACGCCCCTCTCGAGATCTTTAATGTGGATGGAGAATTAAATGCCTCGACTACCGAAGGCAATATTCGGATCGAGCGGGTCACGAAGCATGTGGGCATCGATTCGCGCGGCACCGAAGTGAGCGTGAGCGATCTGCTGGATGGACTGAAAATCAACGCGAGCCATAAAGATGTCGATATTTCTAATGTTGCTTCCAGTGTTGTTGTCGAAAGCCGCTTCGCAGGCCTTTCATTGAAGAAGGTCGGAGGAAACGTCGAGATCCAGTCAACTTCGGATCACGTGGACGCCGATGACGTTCACGGAAGCTTCAAGCTGAAGGGGCGAGCCAGCGAGGTCCAGGTGGCACGGATAACGGGCCCGCTGGACATTCAGACAACGCTCAAAGACGTTGTCGTGAACGACTTTGACAATTCCTGCACGGTCGCAACCGAGTTCGCCGGAATTAATGTCTCTTCAAAGAAACTCGGAAAGGGTGACGTAATTCTGAAGAACCGAAATGGGGACGTGGAACTGTTTTTGCCGGAAAACGCATCCTTCCTGATCGACGCTTCGGCACGGAACGGCAAGTTGGCATCGGATTACCCGGGAATATCGACTGCGGATAAAGAGGACGTCAGCTCTTTAAAATCCAAAGTCAAGACGGGCGGACCCAAAATATCGGTGGAGACGCAATACGGCTCGATCCGCATTCATTCCACTCAATCGAGCGACGCGAGCCAGTCCGACGTCGAGGAATATTCGGGTGAAGATTCGGTATTTCTTTCTGAAGAATGGCCTATGACGGGGCGGTTGTTTGTGATTCCCGGAGAGAAGTGCGCATAGGAGTGACTCCATGAAAAAACTGGCCTTGGCATTGTGCGTTCCGTTTCTGTTTGCCGGATGCAACTTCGGAGAACTCTTGCCCGTCGAAATGGTCTCAACCAGTCATTTCCAGCGTCTTCAAAAAGAGAAAACGCTCGATTCGACCGTTAGCTTTGACATAGGTTCGATGGAAATTACGGGCGAACGAGCCTCGGGCTTCCTGTATTCCTACGATCTGGAATACGACAAAGCCAGCTTCGAGCCGAACACGCGTTACAATGCCGCTCTCGACGGGACGGAGGGACGGTTTTCCTTCAGTCTCGAAAGCACGCACAGGTCAGGGATTCACGCACAGAGACTCAATAACAGGTTGCGGCTTGCTCTCAACAATGCCATTCCCCTCAAGCTGCAGGTCAACGCCGGCGTTGGCGACGCCCGTCTTTCTTTGTCCGGCTTAAAAATATCCAGTCTCGATTTCGTGGCCGGAGTTGGAGAGGCACGAATATCCGTCTTCGAACCGAACGCGATTCCCTGCGAGCACCTGGCGCTGAAAAACGGGGTAGGCAGACTCGAAGCCATCGGGCTTGGCAATCTGAATTTCCGGGAGCTCGAATTTGACGGAGGCGTGGGCGGCGCCACATTGGACTTTACGGGGGAATGGAAACGGAATGCGGATATCCGTATTGTGGTTGGCGTGGGCGGCGTGAACGTGCGCATGCCCCGGGAGATCGGCGTGAAAGTGGAATCCGCCAAGAATTTCCTGAGCGGGCTGCACCTGGAAAACTTCAACAAGAAGGACTCGTTTTATTACAGCGAAAACTACGATAAGGCAGCCATCCGCGTTTCGATCTACGTTACAACAGGCGTCGGAGGACTCAGGATAACCTGGTTATAGCGGTGCGGGGTCCTATCCTCCCTCTGTCAGCCATCGATCTTCAGCTGATCCGAAATCTGCATTCTGGATTCCGTAATCCGATATCTGTAAGCTGTAAGCTATAACAGAGGGAGTTCGGCCCATGCGTCCATGCCTGATGTTGATCGCCTGTCTTTTTGCTTCACCGCTCTTTTCCCAGGATTCCGCCCAGGGATCCGCAGCCCCTGCCCAATCCCCGTATGTCGACCGGGAGGAAAGGGAATTCAATTTCTTCCCTGGAGGCAGGGTCGAAATTTTCACGGGCGTCTCCGGCAGCATCAAGATCATGGGGTGGAAGAAAGGATCCGTTCGCGTAGAAGCGGAAAAAATCGTTTATTATGAAGATACCGAGAAAGCAAAGGCATTCCTGCAAAAGTCTCCCGTTCGAGTCCGCCATACCGAGACAATCACCACGATTCGCGTTGAAGGAATCCCGCAATCGCCGGCCATGCTGGAAGTAAACCTCACGGTGTATATCCCGGGAGAAAGGACGGACATCAACGCAAAGATGGACCGCGGAGAATTTTCCGTGAGTTCCATCAATGGTTGGGTCGAGGTTACGATCGGGGAAGGGAGCCTGGAAGCCAAATCTATGTCCGGATACTTCTCCGGCCGGCTCCGGAAGGGAGATATCTCCGTGGAAACGTCCGGCACCCGCTGGGCCGGATATGGACTCGATGCTTTGACGCAGCAGGGTTCGGTCAATCTCGTTCTTCCGACCGAATATTCCGCTGCACTCCAGCTTGAAACGCGCGACGGAAAGATCTCCGTCGATTATCCTCCCCGCATAGAAGAAGGAGAGGAGATCCCGCCTCAGATCGCAATCAATAAAAAGTCCCAATCCCTTAAAGCATCCGTGGGAAGCGGAGGCATGCCGATTCGACTGGTCACATATTCCGGTGACATCAAGCTTTCGAAGAAAGAATAACAAATATCTTTCCCTTCCGTTCTCTTTGAATCTTTGCGTCTTCGAGTCTTCGAGTTAAACTCTCCGGGTCTCTATCTTTTTTTCTAAGAAAATCTGCGGAAGATCGTTATACCGGTTGAACGGGCCGGGTTAACCCCATGAGTGAACAATGAGGGCTGCATGAAGACGCCGGATTCAAGCTGGGTGCCAACCGTACTAGCCGATTATGAACAGCCTCTGACCCGCTACGCAGCCCACATTACCGGGGACATCGAAAAGGCACGGGAAGTCGTTCAGGACACGTTCCTGAAGCTCTGCCGTCAGAAGCCGGCCGAAATCCGCAGTCACCTGGCGCAGTGGTTGTATACGGTCTGCCGCAACCGGGCGCTGGATGTGCTTAGAAAGGAGAGACGAATGACTGGAATCAGCGACGCCCAGCTCGAGATGCATGCTCGTTCCGGGCCGGCAGTCTCGGCAAACATGGAACAGGAGGAGCAGCTCGCAAATGTTCTGAATGTACTCAGCACTCTCCCCGCAAACCAACAGGAAGTCATACGGCTGAAATTCCAGAGCGATTTGAGCTATGCGGAGATCAGCCAGGTTACCAATCTTTCGGTAAGCAATGTCGGCTTTCTCATCCACACGGGGCTCAAAACCATCCGGGAAAGAGTCCGCACACAGCCGGCCATAAGGAGGGTGAAATGAAGATAGACGCCAATGATCCGAAATGGACCGCTTACGCTCTCGGCGAGATAACGGATGAGAAAGAGAGAGCGGAAATCGAGAGCATCCTCGAAGAATCCGAGGAGATGCGCCGGCTGGTCGAAGACATACGCCAGACCGCCGGAATATTAAAAGCGGAATTGCAGGCAGAAAAGCCCCTGGGCTTGACACAGGAGCAGCGGGAACGGATTGCGGAAAAAGCCGGTGCAGGCAAAAGCTGGCTCCGCTGGAAACCGGCTTATGCCCTGGCGACCGCCGCCGTGGCCGTGTTAGCGATATCGTTTGTTGTTATCCGGCATCTCAATACAGTAGAGCCGGGACGCCGGAACAATCAAATAGCGGCGCTGATGCCAAGGGAATCTCCTGCGACGTCCCAGCGGCAAACGGAGATTCTGGACGAACCCAGAACATATACGAATGCCGCCCCAGCTGCCGAGGGTAAGGCTAAGATGGAATCCAGTTACCCCGCACAATCACGCCAGGATACATACACGCTAAAATCCAAAGAAAGTGCAGCCGTCAACCCTCCGGCACCAGCAACCCTGGCGGAATCCGGTGTATCCGCCGGAAATATGCCGGCCGACAAGAAGGTAGCCGAATTGCCTGCTGTAAGCAGCGACGTGCAAGATGCCATCAAAGTTATGGGTGGAGTGGTTGGGGAAGCGTCTAGTGGAAGAGGTGTCGGAAGCGGAGTGGGGCATGGAGTAGGTACCGGAATGGCTGGCGGAGCAGCAGGTGGAGTATCGGCCACGCCCGCGCTATCGGTCATGCCCAACAGCTTTGCTCCTGTGGCACAAAAGGACGGCATCACTGCTGACGATGCGCGTTTTGGACGGCGAATTCCCATGCCGCCGCCACCGCCTCCTCATAAAGGCATGTTTCCTCCGTGGCAGAAGCCGAGCGGCGACTTCAATACCGAAGCGTACGCTAATATTCTGGACAATCCGTTTCTCGATGCCGCGCAGAACCCGCTTTCGACATTTTCGATTGATGTGGATACCGCGTCATACTCGAATGTGCGCCGTTTCCTCGACGGCGGTGCTCTTCCTCCCAAGGACGCCGTGCGCATCGAAGAGCTGATCAACTATTTCGACTATGACTACAAGGGTCCCAAAAACGAAAGGCCCTTTGCAGCGAATTTTGAAATTACGGAAGCTCCCTGGAAGCCGGACCACCGGCTGCTGCGCATCGGCCTTAAGGCGCGTGAGATACCGCAGGGAAAGCGCCCCGACAGCAACCTGGTTTTCCTGCTTGACGTATCCGGTTCGATGGCTGACGAAAACAAACTTCCGCTTGTTAAGGAATCGATGAAGCTTCTCGTGGACCAGCTCACCGAGGCCGACCGTGTCTCCATCGTCGTGTATGCAAGCGATACGAGCGTGTTCCTGCCGTCTACCAGCGGCGATCAGAAGGAAAAGCTGCGCCACGCGATCGAGCGGTTGCACGCCGGCGGCAGCACCAATGGAGCCTCCGGAATCCAGCTCGCTTATAAGACCGCGAAAGAAAATTTTATCCCGGGCGGCATCAACCGCGTCATCCTTGCCACCGACGGCGATTTCAATGTTGGAATGACAAACCAGGGAGATCTGACGCGCCTGATTGAAGATAAAGCCAAGAGCGGAATTTTCCTCAGCGCTCTCGGGTTCGGCATGGGCAACTATAAAGATTCCACGCTGGAGCTTTTGGCAAACAAGGGCCGCGGGAATTATGCCTATATCGATACTCTGAACGAGGCGAAAAAGGTTCTCGTGGAACAGATCAACTCCACGCTGGTTGCGGTCGCCAAGGATGTCAAGATCCAGGTGGAATTCAATCCGCAGCGCGTGAGTTCCTATCGCCTGATCGGTTATGAGGACCGCATCATGGCTAAAGAGGATTTCAACGACGACGCGAAGCAGGCCGGCGTCATCGGAGCCGGGCACGCGGTCACGGCGCTCTATGAGATCGTGCCCGTGGGTGTGTCCGAATCAAAGCCCGGCGTAGATCCGTTGAAATACCAGAAAGCCGCCCAGCCTTCGACTGCAGCTCACAGTGACGAACTGCTGACGATCAAAATCCGGAGCAAAGAACCCGAGAAAGACACGAGCGTTTTATCGGAATTCGCGGTCAAGGAGTCGAAGGAAAAATTCAGTGAGGCATCTCAGGATTTCAAGTTTGCGGCTTCAGTTGCCGCCTTCGGGATGGCGCTGCGCGATTCTCCGTACAAAGGGAGCGCGAGCCTGGAAAGCGCATTGGAGTGGGCGAAAGAGGGCAAGGGGGACGACAAACACGGCTACCGCCAGGAGTTCATCCGCCTGATCCACCGCGCAATCTCCATCTCCAACTAGCCTGACTTCATCGGGATCGGCGTCCGTATCGGGGTCGAAAAAGCTTCCGATACGAAAACCGACCCCGAAAGCCTTCTGAAGCGCCGGCATCCTCAGTCAATACTGCATGTTTTTTGGGCGAAGCTTTCGGAGTGCGCCATCTTTCTCGCCCTTTCATAGATAATCTGTGAGGACGGTTCTCCAGAGCCGTCCAATGCAGGAACACCACAGCCGGACGGCTCTGGAGAGCCTGTCTCAAAACCCGGCGCCATCCCAAAATCGGAATCATTGAGGCGCGAAGCGCCGGCAGAGAATAGGCCCGACCGTCGGGTCGGGATTAGG
>Ga0335071_10003231_pt1 | contig 17270 bp, 14 predicted proteins | sample Lox_Sample_15_FD_206724 | JGI IMG/M metagenome (GOLD analysis project Ga0335071, IMG submission 206724) | Soil microbial communities from Loxahatchee National Wildlife Refuge, Florida, United States - Lox_Sample_1.5 | ecosystem: Environmental > Terrestrial > Soil > Wetlands | place: USA... | reverse complement strand
GCGGGCACCATCTATGTGGTGGCTATGACGGCAGAGGGGCCGACACAGCAATACGTGCAGCGTTTGCACGCGCTGGACATTACGACGGGCGCGGAGCGGGCGGGCAGTCCCGTTGAGATTCAGGCGGCGGTGCCGGGGACCGGCGACGGCAACACGATAGTCCGGTTCAAGCCCGGCTTGACGAAAGAACGGGCAGGTTTGCTGCTGCTCAACGGCGTGGTGTACACGTCCTGGTCGTCGCAGTGCGATTTTGGCCAATACCACGGGTGGGTCATCGGTTACGATGCGAAGATGCTGGCGCAGACCTCGGCATACGCCGTCACGCCGGACTGGGACGCGGGAGCCATCTGGCAGGGTGGCGCGGCACCGGCGGCCGATAGCTCCGGCAATATCTATCTAGTTTCCGGCAACGGCACGTTCGATGTCGACCGTGGCGGCTCGGACCTTGCCGAAAGCGTCATCAAGCTTTCCACAACGAACGGGCTGGCCGCCGCCGACTATTTTGCGCCCTTCGACTCAACGCTGCTGAGCGATGAGGATCTGGATCTGGGATCGAGCGGCGCTGTCCTGCTGCCCGCCGAAGCCGGAAGCGCGGCGCATCCGCGGCTGCTGGTGAGCGGCAGCAAGTTTGGCGGAATATTCTTGTTGGACGCGGACAACCTGGGACATTCGCAATCCGGCAGCAACAGCCAGATTGTTCAATCACTGGTTTCCGCCACGGGTCCTCTATTCGGGGTACCGGCCTACTGGAACGGGAAGCTGTATTTCGGTGGCGCCGGCGATAACCTGAAGGCTCTTTCCGTGACAAATGGAGTGTTGTCCTCCCAACCGGTAACGCAAACCGTCGCGGCGATTCAAGCGCCCGGCGCGGTTCCCAGCGTTTCCGCGAACGGTTCCTCGAACGGAATTGTCTGGATCACGGACCGTTCCTTCCAGTTAAGTGCATTCGATGCGGCGGACTTGACTCACGAGCTGTACCGCGCCAACATCGGCTCTTTCGTCAAGTTTTCCACGCCGACCATAGCCGACGGTAAGGTGTTTGTCGGCACGGCGAACAGTCTGCTGGTGTTCGGGCTAACTCAAGCGCCGGCGTCGGTTTCGGCGATTGTGAACGCGGGCGGGTTTCAACCTGGACCTGTGGCGCCCGGGTCGATTGTTTCGGTGTTCGGCTCTAACCTGGCCACTCAGACCGCGAACGCAGCGGGCACGCCGTGGCCTCTGACCCTGGGAGGAACGTCAGTTGCCGTGAACGGCCTCGCGGCGCCGCTTTCCTATGTGAGCCCGGCGCAAATCAATGCGCAAATTCCGTATGAGGTGGCGGCCGACAGCGCGAGCGTCGTCATTTCGGTTGGCGGAGTGGCGGTCGCCCCCGTGCCGCTTGCGATCCAGCCAACGGCTCCCGGCCTATTCACGTCGGCGACAGGCCAGGCAGTGGTCGAGAACCAGGACGGCACCCTGAATGGGCCCAGCCATGCGGCCGTTCCAGGAACCACGGTCACTGCGTACCTGACCGGCCAAGGGGCGCTCGATCAGAATGTTTCATCGGGATCGGCGTCGCCGGGCGGCGAACCCATCCTGCCCGCGGCGAGCCTATCGGCGACGATTGGCGATCAGGCAGCGGCAATTGCTTCGGCACGGATGGTCCCCGGTTTGGTGGGGGTGCTTCAGGTCGGTGTGCAAGTTCCCCAACTCGCGCCCGGAGACTATCCGCTGCAGGTGACAGTCGGCAGCGCGATCAGCAATTCGGCGCTTCTTTCGATCGGCGAAAACCAAGAATGAACAAACGGATTATCACTCTCACCACCGACTTCGGCACGGCGGATCATTTTGTAGGCGTCATGAAGGGCGTGATTCTGGGCATCCAGGCCAACGCTCAGATCGTCGACATCAGCCACGACGTGCAAGCCTACGACATACCGGACGGTGCATTCACCATCGCGCAAGCCTACAAGTATTTCCCTAAGAAGACGGTACATGTGGTGGTAGTGGACCCGGGCGTCGGATCCACGCGGCGGCCGTTGTTGGCCGAAGCAGCGGGTCAATATTTTGTGGCGCCAGACAATGGTGTGTTGTCGATGATTTTCGGCGCCGAAAGCACCAAGGTCCGGCATATCACCAACGAGCGGTATTTCCTGCATCCGGTGAGCAGAACATTTCACGGCCGTGATGTCTTTTCGCCGGTGGCCGCGCATCTGGCAGCGGGCGTGACGCCGGCGCAGTTCGGCAAACGCATCGAGGACCATCTCCGGCTCAGCTTCTTTGAACCGAAGCACAGCAGCAAGCACACCTGGACCGGCGCGATCCTGAAAGTGGACCGTTTTGGAAACTTGCTCACCAATTTCCATATCGATCGATTTCCCCTGGTGCGAACCCGGCCGTTCGAAGTGACGGCCGGCCTGAAAACCATCCAGCGGCTGGCGCTCACATTCACCGAAGGCGCGCCGGGTGAACTGTTCGTGGTGGTGGGAAGCTCCGGATATCTCGAGGTAGCGTGCAATCAGGGATCGGCGACCGACACGCTGGGATGCGGCGCCGGGTCGCCGGTGGAACTGACCATTTACTAAAGGCACCGTTTACGGAACTCGCCTGTTTACGGAACACCTAAAGTTGCGCTATAGTGGTTCAACCGCTTCACCTTGAGGTGCATACGCTGTGAAGAACCCAGTCATCACCCTCTGAAGCCTGCAACCGGCAGGCACTGACCAGCGACGCGAGTAGTGCGCTCAGCGCACACCCGCCGAGCAACCAGGGTTTTTAGCATCTCCAGGAGATTCCTTTATGAACGAGAGTACTGCGGCTGTCGAAGCTCGCGCGCCGGGGCTGTGGGCGTCGTTGCGCGAAGCCGTGATGGGCACGAGCCAGGACTTCACGGAAGGCAGCATCGGCCGCGCGATCATTCTGTTGGCTGTGCCGATGGTGCTCGAAATGTGCATGGAGTCGCTGTTCGGCGTGGTGGACGTGTTTTGGGTGGCGCGCCTTGGCGCGGACGCGATCACGACGGTCGGCTTGACGGAAACCGGGTTAACCGTTCTGTTCGTCATCGCGCTGGGCTTGAGCATGGGCGCGACGGCGCTGGTGGCGCGGCGCATCGGCGAGAAAGACGAAGCGGCGGCCGGTGTTGTGGCCGTGCAGGCCATTGTGGTGGGCCTGGTGATCGCGTTGGCGACCGCCGTATTCGGCTACTTCTGGGCGCCGAATCTGCTGCGCGTAATGGGCGGGTCGGAGAGCGTCGTGAAGATCGGAACGGGATACACGCGGATGATCCTCGGAGGCAGCGCCACGATCTTCCTGCTGTTCCTGATCAACGCCGTGTTTCGCGGGGCGGGCGATGCGGCGATTGCGATGCGTGTGCTGTGGCTGGCCAACATCGTGAACATTTGCCTGAACCCATGTCTGATTTTCGGCATCGGGCCTTTCCCGAAGCTGGGCGTTACCGGGTCGGCGGTGGGCACGACCATCGGACGGGGCATCGGCGTGCTGTTCCAGTTGTGGGTCCTGACATCGGGCCGCGGGCGCATTGCCATACACCTGGCACAACTGCGCCTGGATTTCGTGGTGATGTTCCGGATGATCAAGCTATCGTTGAGCGCCATTTTCCAGTACATGGTCCAAATGGCGAGCTGGATCGGCGTAGTACGCATCATGGCCAGCTTCGGCAGCGACGCCGTGGCCGCGAATACGCTGGCGATCAAGATCATCGTGTTTGCGATTCTGCCTTCGTGGGGCATGAGCAACGCCGCAGCGACGCTGGTAGGCCAGAACCTGGGCGCCCGGAAACCGGATCGGGCGGAGGCGTCCGTGTGGCGGACCGGCTTCTACAACATGCTGTTCCTCGGCGGCGTGGGGCTGGTGTTCATCGCGTTTGCCGAGAAACTGATTGCGCTGTTTACGAGCGATCCGGCGGTTGCGCCGCTGGCCGTGAGCGGGCTGCGCCTGCTCAGTTACGGCTACGTGTCCTACGCCTACGGAATGGTAGTGACGGCGTCGTTCAACGGCGCCGGCGATACGGCCACCCCGACGGTGTTGAACCTGGTGAGCTTCTGGCTGTGCCAGATTCCGCTGGCTTGGGTGCTGGCGTTTCACACCAGTCTGGGACCGCGCGGAGTATTCGTGTCCGTCGTGGTTTCGGATACGGTGCTGGCCGTGCTGAGTATTCTGCTGTTCCGGCGCGGGACGTGGAAGAAGACGATGCTGTAAGTTATTTGCCGATGTCGCGGTGGGTTTCTTTCACCTTGAAACCCGCCCGCGCCAGGCGCTTGCGGATGTCGCTGGCGATCATCACCGACCGATGGTGCCCGCCGGTGCAGCCGAAGGCGATCGTCAGGTAGCTCTTGCCTTCGCGGATGTAGTGCGGAATGAGATAGACCAGCAGGTCGGAGATGCGATTGATGAACTCGACCGTCTGCGGGAAGGAGCGAATGTACCGCGCTACGCTGGGATGGCGTCCGCTCAGGTTCTTGAATTGCGGAATGTAATTCGGGTTGGGCAGGAAGCGCACGTCGAAAACGAGATCGCTGTCCGGCGGAACGCCGTGCCGGTATCCGAAGCTGGTAACGTCGATGCGGATGTTGGCTTCTTCGCGTCCGCCGCCGAACTTTTCTTCGATGGCATCGCGCAGCTCGTGGACGTTGAATTTGGACGTGTTGATAATGTGATCCGCCACTTTGCGGATGGGGGCGAGGCGTTGTCGTTCCGTCTCCAGGCTTTTGAGCACGGAAGACTGCGTGCCCAGGGGATGCGGGCGGCGGGTTTCGCTGAAGCGGCGGGCCAGCGTCGCGTCGTCGGCTTCCAGAAACACCAGCGTAGCGGGCACGCGCCGGCGCAGCTTTTGGAAGAGCGCCGGAAACTCCGAGAGCTTTTGCCCTTCCCGGATGTCAATGACGAGCGCCGCGCGGCGCTGGTGAGCAGAATCCTTCGCCAGCTCGGCGAACTTGGGGATCAGCCCGATAGGCAGATTATCGACGGCGTAATAACCGAGATCCTCGAAAGCCTTGAGTGCGGTAGCCTTCCCGGAGCCGCTGAGCCCGGTGATAATGACGAGCTCGGCGCCTTTCCGATCCCCGGGTGCCGCGACTGGTTTGGCCACTAGCTTTCGATCAAATCGAAGTGACCGTCGGCGCGGCGCATGAGCACCGTAACGCGGTCGGTCTGCGCATCGCGATAGACCAAGTACTCCTGCGATTCTTCCATTTCGAGCATCGCTTCTTCCAGGGTCATGGGCTTGCTGCCGTCGTTGTGATTTACGCGGAAGACTTTCTTGCGCACGCTTTTTGCAGCCAGAACAGCCTTGCCCGCCGGACGGGCGCTCTTGGCCGCTTTGGCCGGGACCGCAGCCGGAACGGGCGCGGCCTGCCCTGCCTCGGCTTCCTTGTCCTTGGAGCGCTTGGTGTCGCGCCACTTGGCCCGGAGTTTCAGCAACTGCTTCTCCAGCTTGTCGGCTGCGTCGTTGGCGGCGACAACGATGTCGGTGTTGGAACCGATTCCAACCATGGCATGGTCCCAGGCATTCACCGTAATCTCGACCTTGTGCAGGAAACGCTCCTGGGTCAGGATGACGTGCATTTCCTTCTCCCCGCGGCGCTCCAGCATTTTGGAGAGCTTCTGCAGCTTCGCTTCCAGCTTTGCCCGCTGCTTCGGGGGCAATGCTTCGTACTTGCCTGTGTAGCTAATATTCATGGGAAATAACTTTCGCGAAAGGAGAGGCCCATTCAGTTGCGAACGCGGCGCTGATGCGTGGAGGGAATTTTCATGTCCTCACGGTACTTGGCGACGGTTCGGCGCGTGACGTCGATTCCCTCGCCCTTCAAGCGCGCCGTGATCTGTTCGTCCGTCAACGGACGCTGGGGATCCTCTTCCTCGATCATCTTCTTTACTCTTCGTTTCAGGATCAGCAGCGGCGTGGCGCTTCCCGCCGCACCCTGTACGGCTTCCGAAAAGAAATACCGCAGCTCAAAAACGCCCTGCGGCGTGTCGGCATATTTGCCCGCCACGGCACGGCTTACGGTGGAAGGGTGCACGCCGATCTCCTCGGCCACTTCCTTGATCATCATCGGCTTCAACTGGTCGATGCCGTGCTCGAGAAACTCCAACTGGCGCCGAACGATGGACTGGCAAACCTTCATGATGGTCTGCTTGCGCTGTTCGATGTTCTTAATCAGCTGGATCGCGGCGGCGTAGCGGTCCTTGACATAGTTGCGAATTTCCTTGCTGGGTTCCTGGTCCCGGTCCAGCATCTTCCGGTACTGCGCGTTCAGCCGCAATTGCGGCAGGTCGTCGTCGTTCAACTGAATGATGTATTCGTCGCCTTCCTTGAAGACGTAGACGTCGGGCTCCACCTGACGCGCGCCGGGACCGGAATAACGGAGGCCCGGATAGGGATCCAGATGGCGGATGACATCCAGCGCGGTCTGAATATGCTCGATCGGCCGGCCCAGTTGCTTGGCGATTTCCTTGATTTGCCGCGTTTCCAGCAGCTTTAGATGATCGGAGACGATCTGCCAGGCGACGCCCCCGCGGCCGTTGCGGCTCTCCAACTGGAGCAGCAGGCACTCGCGGACGTCCTTGGCGCCCACACCGGCCGGATCGAGCGTCTGCACGATCCGCAAACCTTCCTGAACTTCCGCTCAAGTATGTTGGCCCGTTTCGGCGATCTCTTCCAGGGTCGCGGTGAGATAGCCATTCTCATCCAGGTTTCCAATGATGTTCGTCGCGGCGTCGCGCACCTCCTCCGGCATCACCAGGACGGCGAGCTGGGAATGAAGGTGATCGCTGAGAGTAACCGGGGAGGAGAGAAACGTTTCAAAGGAGGGTTTTTCGATGGCCTCGGAAGCCGGACTCTTGTAGCCTGGGTCCAAATAATCGTCGAAAAACGAACCGAAGTCGATCTCATCGAAGGGATCTTTTTCGGTTTTCTGTTCCGGGACGTCGGTCTCGGGCGCGGGAGCAGCCGTTGAAATGTCGGAGGGCGCCGCCGCACTGGCCTCGAAATCGAACTCGGCCGGTTCAGGAGCCGTTTCCGGAACGCCTTCGGCGATCTCGGGAACCGTCTCGGCCGCTCCGTTCATCGTTTCCAGGATGGTCTGATCGGAAGGCTCGGCGGTGCGCTCGGCTTCCAGAACGGCCTGCATTTCCTCGGGCGTGAGCTCTTCGATCCCGTCGACCGCTTCCTCCAGAACCGGATTGGCCGCGATCTCCTGCGTGATCATGTCCTTCAGCTCCAGGCGGTTCAACTGCAGGACGGTCACCATCTGGACCAATCCGGGAGTGAGGATCTGCTTCTGCGAGACCTTCAGCTGCAGCCTGGGCGAAAGCATCGACATCTGTAGCCATCATATCACCGGGCCCCTAGCAAGTATGCAGCCATTTTCTAGCGCCTCGCCAGCTAGCTTCTAAATCGAACAATGACAACAAGATGACACGACGATCTGAAGATTTTACTCAGTTCTTACAAGCCCGCAACCTCTTCCATCGCGCCGCCCCGTTTAATGGAGGGATGAGAACCAGGATCTCACTTGCTGCTGTTGTGTGTGTTCTTCCGTTAATCGCACAGGAAGCGCCGCCCAAGGCTTCCTACGTTACCGGGTCACGCTCTTCGATCCTCTTGGAGACGGATGGCAAACGCTACCTGGTGGACGTGGCCTCGGGGACCGTGCGGCCCGCCGACGCTGCCGTACCGCAAGCCGCGGCGTTATTTGCGCAGAATTGCTCGGCTTGCCACGGCTCGGATGGCAAGGGGACTCGCGGCGCGGGCACTCCGAATTTCACCGACGGGTCCGTACAAGCCAGTCTCAACGACGCGCAGATCTCCGATGCGATCCGGAACGGAAAAGGCGCGATGCCGGCATGGCAGGACAAGCTGAGCGAGGCGGATATTTCAACATTGACGTCTTACGTGCGATCCTTCGGTGGTTCATCGAGGAGCGGCCAGGCTGTTGCAACCGCGGCGAAGTCGGGTATCTACCAGCCGGGTGATGACGTGCTTTTCTCGTTGCCAACCGGCCGGCCGGTGGATGAGCATGGCGTCTACGTGAATTTCTCACACCGTTTTGTTTACGACTCGGCGGTGACTGGGCTGGCGCGCGGCGCGGAGCTGTTCGGCCTGGATAACTTCGCGTTGTCGTCGTTCGGCGTGCGATACGGCGTGACGGACCGGCTCTCCGTGGATGTTTGGCGTTCGCCGTCGTTTATCGGCCGGCCCATCCAGCTTCAAGCGGCCTACAACGTGCTGGAAGAGAATCGGGAGGCGCCGCTCAATCTCGCTTTTCGCGTATCCATCGAGGGCCAGGACAACTTCCGCAAGAGTTTCACCGAAGACCTGGAAATGATCGTCTCGCGCAGCCTGACGTCGCGCGCGCAGATCTACTTTGTACCGACTGCGTCATTCAATAACCGGCGCCTGACCCAGGCCACCGGCCTGCTCTCCAGCGACATCCCCGATCTGCCGGGGATCAACTCGTTCTCACTGGGCATTGGAGCGGCCGTGGACGTGCGCCCGACCGTGGCGCTGGTGGCCGAGGTGATCCCGACGCTCACCAACGCGAGCGAGTTGGGCATCCACCGGCCGGCGTTTTCCTTCGGCATTCAAAAGAAGATTTACCGCCATGCGTTCACGTTTGGTTTCTCCACCAGTCCCGGCACGACCGTTTCCCAGCGCGCGGGAACTCGCGCGACGTTCCTGAACGAACCCAACGCCGATACGCCGGCCGGCTTGTTTCTGGGGTTTGACCTGACGCGGCAGATTCACTAGAGGCAGTTCCGTAAGCGGCGATGCTGCCATACTTGTGAGGCGGGAGGCGCTGCTTGTCCTTTCACTTCATCGTCCGATTCGATCCTCTGCCGGGAAATGACGCGAAGTTGCGCGAAGAATTATTGCGTGTCAATGAGCCTAGCCGGGCAGAGAGTGGTTGTGTGGGCATCTACGTGTTCGAATCGGTTCGGGAGCCGTGTTCATTCGCGATTTATTCCGAGTGGGTGGACGAGGCTGCGTTCGAATTGCACGCCCGACTTCCGCACACGATCCGGTTCCTGGAAGCGGCGGAGAAGCTGCTGGGCCATCCGGTGCATGGGATGCGGTTGCGGGAAATTGGAGGAGGGGCGGGCGCCGGCGCCTAGGGCGCAACTGACTCTCCGGGCATCCGGCCTAACGCAATGATCCGTGGCAATGCGAGGATCCAGAACCAGGTGCGTTGCAAGGTTCGGCTCTCAGGTGCGTTGACGGAATATCGCCTTCAGGAACGTCCGCCGCGCCGATCCGGTGTCGCTGGGCGCCTTCGGAGGATGGTGAATCGCCCGATGGCCCGCTAGCCGGTCTCGCGCGCTCTTGAGCCGCGCTTCCGCCGCGAACTTCCGAGCCCATTGCGGGTCCCGCTCATAGGTTGGCGCATTTGCAGGCAGTGCCTTGTCGGCTGCGACCGACTCCGCCGCAGCTTCGGCTTCTTCCTTGCTCAGGCGCTCGCATTCCGGGCATTGCATGAAACCAGGGTAGAACAATTCGCGTTTCCCGCCAACTGCTGCTATACTAATGGCTTAACGCTCCCTGTGGCGAGGATTTTCGTGTGTTCATAAGCGTCAAGGAGCTGGAATTAAAGAAGGTTCGTTTCGACGTCGCCTTCCCTCCCGGTGAAATTGGATTCTCAGACGGCGGCTTAAGCCAGACAACCCCTCTCGAGGCGGTGGGTTCGGCCGAACTGCTGCCGCATACTCTGGGTGAGATTCGGATCCGGGGTCATTTGAAGGCCGGGATGCACTCGGAGTGCGACCGGTGCCTGGAGCCGGCGGACTTTGCGATCGATTCCAGCTTCGATTTGTTTTACCGGCCGGCCGTAAGGACCGGCTACGAAGAAGAAGTCGAGATCGACGAAGGGGAAGCCGAGGTCGCCTTTTATGAGGGCGACGGCATCCTGTTGGAAGATGTTTTGCGGGAATTCGTCTTACTGGCGATGCCGATGCAGCGGCTCTGCCGTCCGGATTGCCAGGGGATGTGCCCCGCCTGCGGCCAGAATCGCAACTTGATAAACTGCGGGTGCGAAGTGAAGCCCGTGGACGACCGCTGGTCAGCGTTGAAGAAGCTTCAAGAAAAAGGAACGTAGATGCCCAATCCAAAACGACGACACTCCAAGCGGCGTACTTCGACGCGCCGCGCCCACGACTCGCTGACGGCAGCCGGACGCGCCGAGTGTCCCAATTGCCACGAGCCCAAGCTTCCTCACCGCGCCTGCCCGCACTGCGGCCGCTACAAAGGCCGGGAAGTAATTGAGGTAGCGGAAGAATAACGCGCGCGGTTCGGCGCCAAACAGGATAGCTCATTCATGGTGACCATCGCGGTGGACGCAATGGGAGGCGATCACGCTCCAAAGGCGGAGGTCGAAGGCTCCCTTCGCGCCGCCAAGTCGCTGGGCGTCCGCGTTGTGCTGGTCGGCAAGCAGGACGTGATTCGCGCGGAGTTGGCAAAACACGAGGATTGGTCGGATCTGCCTATCGAGGTGCAGCACGCCAGCGAAGTCGTGACTATGGACGACAGCATCAAGGCGGTGCGCCAGAAGCGGGACAGCTCCGTGCGCGTGGCGTCGCGACTGGTGCGCGACGGGGTCGTCGACGGCTTTGTTTCGGCGGGCAATACCGGCGCCGTGATGGCCACAGCCAAGTTCGTGCAGACCATGTTGCCCGGAGTGGACCGGCCGGCGCTGGCCTCCGCGTTCCCTACTTTGAAGGGCACGCCCGTTGTCGTTGTGGACGTAGGCGCCAATGTCGACTGCACTCCACACATGCTGGCGCAGTTCGCCGTAATGGGCGACATCTATTCGCGATTGATCTTCAGAACCGCGCGGCCACGCGTCGGGCTCCTCTCCATCGGCGAGGAAGAGCATAAGGGGAACGACCTGACGCGGGCGGCGACGCCACTGCTCAAGGGGCTGCCGATTCATTTCATCGGTAACGTGGAAGGCCGCGACATCTATGCCGGCGATACGGACGTGATCGTTTGCGACGGCTTCATCGGCAACGTAGCGCTCAAGGTGAGCGAGGGGCTGGTAGACATGATCTACCAGATGCTGCGCGAGTCGCTGGAGGCCACCATTCGCCGCAAGATCGGCTACGTGCTGGCGCGCACGGCCTTCCAGGATTTCAAGAAGCGGGTGGATTACTCCGAGTACGGCGGTGCGCCGCTGCTGGGAGTCAAAGGTGTTTGCATTATTTGCCACGGCCGCTCCAACGCCAACGCGATCAAGAACGCGATTCGCGTCGCAGCGGAGTTTGCTGAGGGCGGAATCAACGAACAAATTGAAGCGGAACTGCGGAATGGGCGTCTGCCTGCCGCGGCCGCCAATGCAGACTAAGGCGGAGTCCTATGATTCGGCAACTTGCTGTCGGTGTGCTGGCGCTGGCTTCCGTGGCGGGCGCCGCCGAAGATCCGGTGCAATGGATGCTGCGCATCGATGCGAAGTCTGCCGCGCCTGGTTCGCACATTCTTGCGCGGATGACGGGAACGATCGCGCCCGGCTGGCACGTATATTCGATGACCACGCCGCCCGGCGGGCCCAATCCGACGACCGCCGGGCTGGCCGATAGCCCTGCGGTGAGCAGTTTCAAGATTTACCAGGCCAAGCCCGAGCGAAAGCTGGATCCGAATTTCAACATCGACACGGAGACCTTTGCGGGCGACATGGTCCTGCTATTCGACGTCGAGCTGAAAAAGGACGCGTCTGCCGGACCGGCGGAACTAACTGCGCAAGTCCGCTATCAGAGTTGCAACGACAGGATCTGCCTGCCGCCGAGGCGGAAGTCGGCGCTGGCGATGGTCGCGATCGATCCGGCGACGCCGCCCTCCGCAGTTTCCATCCCAGCCCGATTTGCGGAAGTGCAGTCCGCGCCGCTGAGGAGTGCGCCTGTCACTTCTTCCGTGGCGCCTGCTCCGGCTCCCGCGCCCGCAGCTCCGGCTGATTCCTCCGGTTTCGGACTCTTCCTGCTGACCACGTTCGGCGCAGGCCTGGCTGCCATCTTCACTCCATGCGTTTTCCCGATGATTCCGTTCACGGTCTCCTATTTCGTGAACCGGCAATCCGGCGACAAGCGCGAAGGAGTGGTTCACGCGTTGGTGTTTTGCCTGGGCATCGTAATCCTGTTCACCGGCCTGGGTGTACTGATCAAGACCATCGCGGGTCCGTTCGGCGTGGTGCAACTCGGCAACAGCCCGTGGGTGAACTCGTTCATCGCGGCCGTGTTTATCGTGTTCGGGCTTAGCCTGCTGGGGGCGTATGAGCTGGCGCTGCCATCGGGCCTGCTGACCAAACTGAATCAAGCGTCGGAAGGGGGCGGCTACCTCGGCACGCTGCTCATGGGCCTGACGTTCACGCTGACCTCGTTCGCCTGTATCGGGCCGATCGTTGGGCCCCTGCTGGTCGCGTCCGTGCAGACCAGCGGCCTGCAGCCTGTTTTTGGGATGGCTTCCTTCGCGACGGGCTTGGCTTTACCCTTCTTCGTGCTCGCGCTCTTCCCATCCTTCCTGCAGAAAATGCCGAAGAGCGGCGGGTGGCTGATGCGCGTGAAAGTGGTGCTGGGATTTGTGGTGCTGGCGATTTCGGTGAAGTATCTGAGCTCGGCAGACCAGGTTCTGCAAACCAATCTGATCTCGCGCGAGATGTTCCTGGCATCCTGGGTGGTGCTGTTCGCTTTACCCGGCCTTTATCTGCTGGGCTTCCTGCGGCTGGAAGGTGTCAAAGCCGACGACCACTTGGGTGTCGGACGGATGCTGGTGGCCGTGCTGTTCCTGATCTTTTCCATTAGCCTGCTGCCGGGCCTTTTCGGTGCTTCGCTCGGCAATGTGGAAGCATTCATTCCGGTCCAGGCGAAGACGACGGCGTTCGCTGGAGCGGGAGAAAGCGGTGGCCCATTGTGGATGAAGAATCAATATAAGGAAGCGCTCGCCAGGGCGCGCGCCGAGAACAAACTGGTCTTCATCAATTTCACCGGCTACGCCTGCACCAATTGCCATTGGATGAAAGCCAACATGTTTCCCCGCCCCGAAATCGCGGGCCTGCTGAAGGACTTTGTGCTGGTGGATCTTTACACCGACGGCACGGATTCTGTTTCCGAACAGAACCAGCAGCTCGAAGAAAGCCGGTTCCGGACCGTCGCGATTCCGTATTACGCAATCGTCGATCCGGATGAACACGTTATCGCCACCTTCCCAGGACTGACGCGCAACGCCGTTGAATTCTCGGGTTTCCTGAAGACTCGCGCCGGCGCCAAAGTAGCGGCCAACCTCTAATGAAGCTGCTCGCCGCAATTCTAATTTCTTCGCTGGCGCTGTCCGCCCAAGAGCCCCTTCGCGGATTTCCTGAGAACCAATGGGCGGCGGAACACGAGCTCGAACGGAAAGCGCAAGCGATCCCCCAAGCCGATCGCATTCGGACCTATCTGGAACGGATGGCACGCGAGCCCCATCATGCAGGTTCGGCCGGCTCCGCTGCCGTTGCCGAGTATGCTCTCGGTCTCCTGAAGGAATTCGGCCTGGACGCGCACATCGAAAACTTCGAAGCGCTGATACCCTACCCCACTGCGCGCAGCCTGGAAATGACCGCACCCGTGAAGTTCCGCGCGTCGCTCAAGGAACCGGCCATCCCGGGCGACCGTTATAGCTCGAACTCCAACCAGTTGCCCACTTTTAACGCCTACTCCGGCACGGGCGATGTGACCGCGCCGCTGGTGTACGTGAACTACGGCGTGCCGGACGACTACGAGTACCTAGCTAAACAAGGCATCGACGTGAAGGGCAAGATTGTGATCGCGCGCTATGGCAAGAGCTGGCGCGGAACCAAGCCCAAGGTCGCCGGCGAGCACGGAGCCGTCGGCTGCCTCATCTACTCCGACCCGCGCGATGATGGCTACTTCCAGGGCGACGCATATCCCAAAGGCGCCATGCGTCCAGCCAACGGCGCGCAGCGCGGTAGCGTCATGGACATGCCGTTGTATCCGGGAGATCCGCTGTCGCCCGGCTGGGCGTCGGAGCCCGGCTCCAAGCGCCTCACCATGGCCGAGTCCACCGTGCTCATGAAGATTCCGGTGATGCCCATTTCCTATGCCGATGCCACACCGCTGTTGGAAAATCTCGGCGGACCGGTGGCGCCGGAAGGCTGGCGCGGCGCGCTCCCCTTCACGTATCACATCGGCCCCGGGCCGGCCACGGCGCACTTCAAGCTGGAATTCGACAACTCCACGCGCCCGCTTCACGATGTCATCGCCGTGATTCCCGGCAGCACTTACCCGGAGGAATGGGTGATCTTCGGCAATCATCACGATGCCTGGGTCAACGGCGCGCAGGATCCCACCAGCAGTGCTTCGGCGCTGATCGAAACCGCACGTACTCTCGCCACTCTGCGCAAGCAGGGCTGGCAGCCCCGGCGAACCATCGTTCTGGCGCTGTGGGACGGCGAGGAGTTCGGCCTGCTCGGCTCCACGGAATGGGCGGAGAAACATCAGGACGAGTTGGGCCGCAAGGCCGTCGTGTACATCAATTCGGATTCCAACGCCAAGGGAAAGATGAACGTCAGCGGGTCGCACACGCTGGAGGCTTTCACCAGCGAGGTGCTGCGTGACGTCAAGGATCCGGTGAGCGGCAAGAGCGTGCTCGAGGCCAGCCAGGTGCGCCGTGAAGACGCCCCGCCCCCCAAGGACCAGCCGGTGGGGTTTCATATCGAGTCCGCGGGCGCGGGATCGGATTACGGCGCGTTTCTGGATCATCTGGGTATCGCGAGCGTCAATATGGGCTTTGGCGGCCCGAATCAGAACGGCGTGTATCATTCCATCTATGACGATCCGGAGTGGTTCGAGCGCTTCGGGGATCCGGGCCTGGTTTACGGCAAAACGCTCTCGCAAGTGACCACCACGGCGCTGCTTCGGCTTGCCGACGCTCCACTGTTGCCGTTCGAGTTTGGAAAGTTCGCGGTGACGGTTCGCCGCTATGTGGACGAGATCAAGAAAGACTCCGGCGAAAAGCTGGATTTCGCGCCGGTGCTGGCCGAACTTAACAAAACCGATGCTGACGCGAAAGAATACGAAGCGGCGTCGGCGAGGCCCAGCGCTTCACGGCTGGTAGACGCGAATCGGGCGCTCTATGAAAGCGAGCGCGCGCTGATCCTCGCCAAAGGCCTGCCCGGGCGAGATTGGTATCGCCACCAGATCTACGCGCCGGGCATGTATACCGGCTACGGCGCCAAGACGCTGCCGGGCATTCGCGAGGCTGCCGAGGCCGGGCGCTGGGACGAAGCCAAGCGCGAAATGCAGGATGTGGTTCTGGTTCTCCAGCAGATGAACCAGCACATTGAAGAGGCGACGCGCCTGATATCGGCGCCCTAAAGATTGCGCCTGGACTTGGCCAGGAACAACTCGGCGGCGAGATCTTCCTGTTCCTTGTTGCTGGCAGCCTGCCACTCCGCCAAAGCCGCCGCTCGCAGCCGGTCCAGCAACTCGAACTGCCGGCGCGCCTCCATCACCCGCTGGCGCTGCTTGACGATCTGAGCTTCACATTGCCGGGCCCGGCCGTCGAGATCGGCGATGTGGCTCTGAACGTGCGCGAGATAGGCGTCGAGAGTCTGAAGCTCCCTGCCTTCCAGCCTCGGGCGCGCCAATACTTCCTCTTGGACCCGCCGCCCTTCGGCTCCGGCCTCGCGCTTGGCCGCCTCGAATCCCTCTTTGGCTGCGATGAACTGCCGGAGCTTGAGCTCCTGCAGGTTGGCCTGCTCGGCGCGCCACCGTCGAACCCGCTCCAAGGGGAAGTCGAAGCGTTTCATTCGGCCAGCTTGGCCAGTTCCCGCATTTGAGCGACGGTCCGATCGAACGGGCTATGCTCGCGCGCGTCCTGTTTCAAGAAGTCCATTAACTGTGGCCGCAGCCGGAGAGCGGCGTCCAGCTTTGGATTCGCTCCGCTGACGTAGGCGCCCAGGTTGATGAGATCCTCGGAGCGCTGGTGCGTAGCCATGGCTTCACGGATTTTGATCGCGGCTTCCTTTTGCTCCGGGCTGGAGAGCCGCGGTGCAAGCCGGCTCACCGACTGCAGGATGTCGATGGCCGGATAATGGCCGGCGGCGCCGAGCTGCCTTGAGAGTACGATGTGGCCATCCAGGATGGCCCGGACGGCGTCGCAGATGGGTTCGTTAAAGTCATCGCCCTCCACCAGTACGGTGAAGAAGCCCGTGATGGATCCTTTGCGGAAGCGGCCGGATCTTTCGAAGATCTTGGGAAGCAGGTTGAACACCGAGGGCGTGTAGCCCTTCTGGCTGGGCGGTTCGCCGGCCGCCAGACCGATCTCGCGCTGCGCCATTGCCAGCCGCGTGACCGAGTCCATGACCAATAGCACATCCTTGCCCTGATCGCGGAAGTACTCGGCCACGGCCAGCGCGACAAACGCCGCACGGATTCGCAGCGGGGCCGGGCGGTCGGACGTGGCCACTACGAGCACGGAACGCGCCAGGCCGTCGGGCCCGAGTTCGTGCTCGATGAAGTCGCGAACCTCGCGGTTGCGTTCGCCAATGAGCGCGATGACGCTGACGTCGGCTGAGCTGTAGTGGGACATCGCCCCCAGTAGCGTGCTCTTGCCCACGCCGCTACCGCCGAAGATGCCGATTCTCTGCCCCTTGCCGCAGGTGAGCAGGCTGTCGACGGCGCGGATTCCGGTCACCAGCGGCTCTCCGATCGGCTCACGATCCAGCGGTCCGGGAGCCGCGGCATAGAGCGCATAGGGATGCTTGCCGCCAATCGGGCCCTTGCCGTCCAGTGGCTTTCCGAAACCGTCGATCACGCGGCCCAATAGTTCCGGGCCTGTCTCCATGCGTGCGTCCTCTTTGCGAGCCGTGATCGGATCGCCCAGGTGCAGGCCGTCGGTCTCTTCGAGCGGCATCGACAGCACGTGTCCTTCGCGGAAGCCGATCACCTGAGTACGAATGACACGGCCGTCCCGGGTCCCAATCTCGCAGAAATCGCCGACTGCGGCTGCCGGCCCGTTGGATTCCACCAACAAACCGACCAGTTCGGTCACGGTTCCGGTCCAGCGGCAGGTTTCGATTTTCGCCAGCCGGTCATAATAGGAGGCCAGTTTCATGAGGTCCTCCGTACCAGGTCGGCAAACCCGCGTTCGATCTCGGCAAGCTGCGTCTCCACGGATGCATCCAGGAGACCGCGACTGGAGTCCAGGATGAGGGCGCCGCGCGGCATGCCCGGATCGGCGATCACTTCCACTCGACGCGGAAGCCCGAGTTCCTCGAAGAATCGTTGTACGT